>Ga0070717_10000075_pt1 | contig 83509 bp, 53 predicted proteins | sample LARL113metaG_FD_71366 | JGI IMG/M metagenome (GOLD analysis project Ga0070717, IMG submission 71366) | Corn, switchgrass and miscanthus rhizosphere microbial communities from Kellogg Biological Station, Michigan, USA - LAR L11-3 metaG | ecosystem: Host-associated > Plants > Roots > Rhizosphere ...
GCGTACGCGCTGACCTTGCCGTCGCCGTCGATGACGCGCACCGTCACGCGCGTGTTGTACGCCGTGTCGAGGCCGAGGGACTTGAGGAGCGACGAGTACTGGCGGTACTCGTTGGGGCCGAAGTCGAACGTGCCGGTGACGGCGAACTTCGAGTCGGGGGGGATGGCCGTGATCTCCACCTTCGCGGGCTTGCCCGTCACCTCGGTCACGCCGATGTTGCTGCGGAAGCGGTCCGACTCCTCGACCTGCAGGATCTGCAGCGCCCGTCCGCCCTTGCCGACCGCGTCGTTCGGCGTCACGGCGGGGATGAACTGGCCGAACGTGCCGCTGCCGGTCTGGTTGTACGTGCGCGCGGTGGCGACGAGCGGGGCGTTGTTCTCGGTCGTGATGTGCAGCGCGCCGCCGGCGTTCGTCAGGCCGAAGAGCGTCTGCAGCGCGGCGTCGATCTGCTGGACCTGGTTCGGGCCGATGGTGAGCTGCTTCGACAGCGGGTCGCCGCCGCCGAGCGGGTAGAACGTCGCCGTGGCGTTCACGCTCGCCGCGCCGGGGTTGTAGATGCGGACGTCGCTGCGCCAGCTGGCCACGCCGTTGTCGAGGTCGGCGATGCCGGGGAGGACATACTTCGGCGCGCCGGTGGTGCTGATGCTGACGGGCGTCACGAGCAGCGGGTCGTTCGTCTGGTTGTCGAGCACCGAGGCGTAGGCCGTGACCTTGCCGCCGGCCGAGGTCAGCTTCACTTCGATGCGGCCGTCGGCGAGGTTCGTGAGGCCCTTCGTCGCCAGCACGCCGTTCATCTGCAGGTGCTGGCCGCCGGCGAGGGCCTGCGTGAACTCGGCGAGCTTCGAGCCGTCGTTGCCGAACACCGAGACCAGCACCGTGGCCGGATCGCCCGAGGCCTCGAGCAGGCCGAGGTTCGTGCGGAACGCCGAGGAGCTGGCGACCTGCTGGAGCGAGATCAGGCCGTTCTTCCCGATGAACTGCGCGAACGGAATGGCCGGGATGTACTGGCCGAACGTGCCGTTCGCCGTCACGTTGTAGGTGCGGCTCGAGGCGTACGTGGTGACGCTCGGCGTCGCCGACGGCGAAGTTGCCGTGCTGCTCGTCGCCATCGGACGGATCTCGAGCGTGCCGATGGCGCTCGTGCCGTTGCCGAACCACGTCGCCAGGAGGTCGTCGAGGGCGAGCGTCTTGCCGGGATCGATCGAGACCGTCGTCGACTTCGCCGTGCCGTCGTCGGGCGTGAACGTGAGCTGGTACTTCTGCGTCTGCGGCGCGGTGTTGGTGATGCGCACGTCGGACTGGAAGTTCGAGTTGATGCCGCCGGCGTGCGCGACGGCGGGGATGATGAGGGCGTCGGGCGGCGGGGTGTTCTTCGAGCCGGGCGAGATCGGCTGGACGAGGTTGACGTTGACCGTGGTCGACGTCGACGTCGAGTTCGCGCCGATGCGGCTCGGCGCGGCGAAGAGCACCGAGATGGCGGCGGTGCTGGTGCCGGCCGGGAGGCCGGTCGTGTTCGCGGTGACGGTGAGCGTCAGCGTGTTGCCGGTGGTCGTGCCGCTGGAGGGCGTCACGGTGACCCAGGGCTCGTTCGCGGTGGCGGAGAACGGCAGCCCGGGCTGCGTGGGGATGTCGAGCGTGTAGGAGACGTTCTGCGGATCGTCGGCGGGCGTGGCGCCGCTGGTGGCCTGCTGCGTCGGGAGCACGGCGACGGCGAGCACCGGCGAGAAGAGGCTCTTCACCGTCGCGTCGCACGAGCCGACGGAGCGGACGCGATAGTAGAAGAAGAGCGGCGCGGCGGTGTTGTTGACGTGCTGGTAGGACTTCTCGGTGCCGTAGACGGCGTCGGTATCCGCGCTGCTGAAGTCGGGGGACGTCGACTGCTGGACTTCGTAGAAGCCGGCGTTGCCGATGCTGTTCCAGCGGATCGCGTAGACGACGTTCGACGACGCGGTCTGGCCGGCGCGCACGGTGGGGATGGCGGGCGGCGCGCACGGCGGCGGCGGGGCGAGGACGGTGAAGACGCCGGGCGCCGACTGCGTGTTGCTGCAGGCGCCGCCGAAGCTCGCGGCGACGCTCCACGTCCAGGCGCCGGGCTGCAGTTGCTGGGCGTCGAGGTGAAGCGCCGAGGTCGTGCCGAGCGATGCGGGAGCGTTGCCGTTGCGCGCGGCGAAGACCTCGTACTGCGTCGCGCCCGGCACGGCGCTCCAGCGGAAGTCGACCGGGCCGGTGACGCTGGTGGTGTCGCCCGGCACGGTGAGGATCGACGTGCCGCTCGGGCAGTTCGCGGGCGGCGCGAAGGTGAACGATGCGTGCGCCGACTCGACGCTCGGGCAGCCGTTGTAGCGGGTGACGACGTACCACTCCAGCGCGCCGGCGGCGACGTCGTGCTGCAGCGTCGTCGCGCCCGTGGTCGTGCCGAGGAGCGCGGGGGCGGCGTGGTCGAGCGAGAGCCAGAGCTCGTAGCCGATCGCGTTCGGCGCGGCGCTCCAGCTGAACGTCACCGGCGAATGATCGAGCGTCGCGTTCACCGGCGACTGCGGCGCGGCGCCGCCCGGCGGGCAGTTCTGCGCCTTCGGAATCGTGAAGGTGAAGTGCGCGGAGTCGAGCGACGGGCAGCCGTCGAAGAGCGTCTGCACGTACCACTCGACGCTGCCGGTGGTGAGCGTCGCGGGGAGCGTCGTGTCGGTCGTCGTGCCGAGGGCGGCGAACGGCGCGCCGGCGATCGAGGCGAAGAGGCGGTAGCCGCTCGCGCCGGCGGCGGCGGTCCACTGGAACGAGATCGCGGACGACGTGCTCGTGGCGTTGTTCGCCGGAGCGACGAGCGTCGCGGCGCCGTGGCCGGCGCAGGGATCGGGCCTCGGCAGCGTGAACGCGGCGGCGCCGGACGTCGTCGACGGGCAGCCGTTGAAGAGCGCCTCGACGAACCAGCTCACGCTCGTGCCGTTCACCGGAATCGTCAGCGAGAGCGCGCCGCCGGTCGTGCCGGCGTCCTGCGCCGCGCCGCCGTCGATGGCGATCCACAAGCGGTATCCGATCGCCTCCGGCACCGCGCTCCACTGGAACGTCACGTTGTTGCCGCTCGGCGTGGCGGCGATGAGCTGCGGCGCGGCGTGCGCGCAGTTCGTCGCCGCGGCGACGGTGAAGGCGCGCGTCTCGGAGAAGAGCGGCTGGCAGCTGGTGAAGCGGGCCACGACGTACCACGTGGCCGGGCCGGCGGGGAGGCCGATGCTGGCGCTCGTCGACGCCGTGGAGGCGGCCACGGCGCCGTTCACGAAGAGATCGTACGCCGTCGCGTTCGGCACGGCGCTCCAGGAGAAGGCCACCGGGTTCGGCACCGCCGCGGCGTTGTTCGCCGGCGCGAGGAGCGACGGCGGCGCCGTCGGGCACTGCGGCGACGGCACGCTCACCGACGTCGTCACGGAGACGGCGTTGTTGCCGAGGTTCGACTCCGGCGTCGACGACGACACCGTCGCGCTGTCGGTGATGTTGCCGGCCGTGGCGGGGGCGGCGCCGGTGATGGTGATCGGCGTGGCGTTGCCGACCGGCACGGCGGCGGCGTTGCAGTTCACGACGTTGCCGGACAGCGCGCAGCTCCAGCCGGTGCCGGAGGCGCTGCCGAAGGCCACGCCGGACGGCAGCGTGTTCGAGACGTTGACGTTCTGCGCCGTGGTCGGGCCGGCGTTGGCGACGTTGAGGACGTACGTCAGCGGCGCGCCGGCATTGACGGACGACGGCGCGTTGATGGCGATGGAGAGATCGGCGAGCGTGGTGACGGCGACGCTGGCGCTGCCGGTGGAGACGCAGCCGCCGTTGTTCGTGCTGACCGAGATCGTGATCGTTCCGCTCGGGCCGGCGGTGAAGGTGACGGCGTTCGTCCCCTGGCCGGCGGTGATCGCGCCGTTCGTGATCGACCACGCGTAGGTCGTGCCGGCCGGGCCGGCCGGAACCGAGGCGGGGTGATTCGGCGAGCCGGCCACGACGCTCGCCGGCGCGGTGATCGTCACCGTGCCGCTGCTGGCCATCGACACCGTTTGCGTGGCGCCGCCGCTGCAGCCGGCGCTCGTCGTCACGTTGACGCTGTACGTCGTCGTGGCGGTCTGCGAGACGGTGATCGTGCGCGTCGTCGCGCCGGTCGACCAGGCGTACGCCGCGTAGCCGGCGCCGGCGTCGAGCGTGAAGCTGACGTTCGGGCAGGTCGAGCTCGGGCCGCTGATCGCCACGGCCGGCGGCGCCTGGATCGGCACGCTCTTCGACGAGCTGCCGCTGCAGCTGCCGCCGTTGACCGTGACGCCGAGGGTCACGCTGCCGGTGGCGCCGGCGGTGTATTGAATCGCGTTCGTCCCCTGGCCGGAGGTGATCGCGCCGTTGGCGATCGTCCACGCGTACGTCGCGCCGGCGACGGCGCCGACGCTGGCGCTGTCGTTCGCGCTGTTCGCGCAGACTGCCGCGGCCGCGGTGATGACGGGCGAGGGCGAGCCGCCGAGGGTCACGGTCTTGCTGGCGGTGGCGCTGCAGTTCTGCGCGTTCGTCACCGTCACGCTGTAGGTCGTCGTCGACGACGGCGAGTCGGTGATCGTCTGCGTCGTGGCGCCGTTCGACCAGTGATAGGAACTGAAGCCGGGGCCGGCGTCGAGCGTGATCGGCGTGCCGGCGCAGAACGTCGACGGGCCGGTGATGCTGACGATCGGCGCGGGGTTGACGGTCACGGACGTGGCGGCGCTGGTGGCGCTGCAGCCGTTCGCCGTGACGGTGACGCTGAAGCTGCCGGAGCCGAAGACGGTGATCGACTGCGTCGTGGCGCCGTTCGACCACGCATACGTGCCGCCCGCCGGCGACGCCGTGAGCGTCACGCTGCCGGGGGCGCAGAACGTCGTCGGGCCGCCGGCGGTGATCTGCGCGTTCGGCGGCTGCCCGACCGTCACGGTGACGGGATTCGACGAGCCGCTGCACGAGCCGTTCGAGACGGTGACGCTGTAGTTGCCGGAGGTCGAGACGGTGATCGACTGCGTGTGCGCGCCGGTCGACCAGAGGTAGCTCGTGCCGCTCTGCGCGGTGAGCGTGACGCTGCCGCCGGCGCAGAACGACGTCGGGCCGCTCGCGGTCACGGTGGGAACGAAGTTCGTGACGTTGACGGTGGCGTTGCCGGTGGCGCTGCAGCCGTTCGCGTCGGTGATGTTGACGGTGAGGGCGACGTTGCCGGCGCCGTTCGGCGTGAAGTTGACGACGTCGCCGGCCTGGCCGCCGGTGATGACGGCATTCGTGGCCGTCCAGGCGTACGTCGCGCCGCTGCTGACCGGCACGGAGGCGGTGACGTTCGCGTTCGGGCAGGCGCTGGCCGGCGCGGAGATGACGGCGCTCGGCGGCGTGTTGATCGTCACGGTCGCCGGCGACGACGTGGCGGTGCAGCTGCTCGCGTAGCCGACGCGCACGGTGTAGCTGCCGGCGGCGGTGGCGGTGTAGGTCGAGCCGGTGGCGCTGGCGATGGCGGCGTTGTTGAGGAACCACTGATACGAGGTCGGGCTCGATGCGTTGGCGATGAGGGTGACGCTGCCGCCGGGGCAGAACGTGGTCGGGCCGTTGGCGCTGATCGTCGGCGCGGCGCAGGTGAGGGCGCTGACGGCGGTGGAGGCGCTCGAAGAGTCGTCGCCCGGCGTCGGGTCGGGCTCGGTCGCGGAGACGCTCGCGGTGTTGGTGATCGTGCCGGTCGCCGTGGCGGTCGCGGAGATCGACACGCTGGCGCTGCCGCCGTTGGCGATCGTGCCGAGCGCGCAGGTGACGGTGCTGCTGCCGCTGCACGTGCCCTGCGAGGCGTTGGCGTTGACGAAGCTCGTGCCGGCCGGGAGAGCATCGGTGACGACGACGTTCGTCGCCGAGATCGGGCCGTTGTTGGTGACGGTGATGGCGTAGTTGAGGCCCTGGCCGGCAGTCGCCGACGGCGGCGCGGTCTTGACGATGACGAGGTCCGTGGCCAGCGCATCCGCAATGACCTCGGAGGACGTCAGGGCGTAGTTGTAGATCCTGGCCTCGTCGATCTGGCCGTTGAAGGTGTCGCAGCAGTTCGGGCCGTCGCGGCCGATGGAGAAGGTGCCGCTGTCGGCGCTGCCGCTGACGGCGCCGCTCGCCTCGAGGCGGCCGTCGACCCAGATCTCGATGGCGTTGCCGCGCTTGATTCCGGCCACGTGGTGCCAGTTGCCGTCGAAGATGTTGCTGGTCGAGGTCACGCTGCCGCCGGAGCCGCCGTCGAAGGAGAAGAGCGCCTTCGTGGAGCCGGAGGTGCCGAGGCCGTATTGCTGGCTCGGGCCGGCGGCGGCCTTCGTGAACCAGTTCGCGTTCGTCGTCGCCGACGACTTCACGAACGCCGAGAGAGTGAAGTCGCCGGAGCGGACCTCGAGGTTCGCCGCGGCCGGCAGATCCATGTAGCCGCTGCTGAACGTGCCGCCGTTGCCGACCTTGCCGGCGGTCTGGCTGACGCCGGTGACGTTGGTGGCGTCGTAGCCGCTGACGACGTCCTTGCCGGGCGTGCCGGCGACGTCGAAGGTGTAGTGCGAGACGAGGCCGGTGTAGGTGTAGCCGCTCTGCAGCGTGGCGGCCTGGGTGCTCGGGTTGGTGACGGTGACGTCGGCGAGGCCGGCGGCGTGCGCCGGCGTGGTGGCGGTGAGCGAGGTGGAGTTGTTGAAGACGACGTTGGTCGCCGCGGTGCCGCCGAAGGTGACGGTGGCGCCGCTCGCGAAGTTGGTCCCACTCACGCTGACGACGGTCCCGCCGTTGATCCCTCCTCGGCTGGGCGACACGGCAGTCACAGTGAGCGATGGCGGCCCCGCGGTGAGCGTGAGCGTCGTCGGCGCGTAGGTCTCGGTGAAGGTGCCGGCGGAGTAGTCGAGATTCTTGTTCGCGAAGGCGCCGCTCGAGGAGCCGAAAGTGAGGACCTGGAAGGCCGTGCCGTTCGACGGCGTGTAGCTGATCGTCGTGGCGGTGAGCGTGCCGCCGAGGGCGAGGTTGCCGCTGACCTGGACCCGGCCGAAGAGGCTCGCGCCGGAGATCGGGAAGTACAGCGTCCCGGCCTGCGTGTAGCCGTTGCTGAACCAGAGCGTCGAGCGCGCCGCGCGGACCGTGCCGCCGGCGGCGTTCGTGAACGCAACGCTGACGCTGCTCGTGCCGCTGCCGCCGTCCTTGGCGAACGTGCCGTTGTTGGCGATCGAGCAGGCCGCGCCGCCGTTGAAGAGGATGGAACCGTCGCTGTCGAAGGTCATCGTGCCGTTGTTCGTCAGCGCCGCGCCGTTCTCCATGTAATTCGTGACGATGCCGGAGATCGTGATCGTGCCGTTGTTGACGATCGGCTTGCCGTCGACGACGACGAAGCCGCTGCTCGTGACGGCGGCCGCGGCGGAGACGGTGAGGGTGCCGCTGCCGGAGAACGTGCCGTTGCTCCACGTCGACGCGCCGGTGACGTTGACGTTGCCGCTGCCCGAGAGCGTGCCGCCGTTCATGGTGAGCGACGGGAGCGACTGCGCGGAGGCACTGTTGACCGCGAACGTGCCGCCGGTGAGTATGGTTTTCGCCGAGATCGTGCCGGCGAAGGCGTGGGTGTTGTTCTGCACGGAGAACGTGCCGCTGCCGGAGATCGTCGACGCCGAGTCGAACGTGGCGTTGCCGTAGTAGAGCGCCATCGTGGCGCCGCTGCTGATGCTGAACGTGCCGCCGGTGCTGGCGATCGTCCCGAGGTAGACGAGGCCGTTCTGCACCTGGAACTGGCTGCCGCTCGCGGCGTTGATCGGGACGGTGACGTAGCTGTTCGTCCCGCCGCCGCTCTTGCGGAACGTGCCGCTGTTGTTGATGGCGGTGGAGCCGACGGTGCTGTTGAGGTAGACGGCGTTGTCGCTTCCCTGGAAGTCGACCGTGCCGCTGTTGCTCAGCACGGCGTTGTTCTGCATGTAGACGTAGTAGGTGCTGGTGAAGTTGATCTGCCCGGCGTTGGTGATCTGGCGGTTGTCGAAGTAGAGGTAGCCGGCGATGGTGACGATGGTGCCGGCGGGGATGGAGAGCGTGCCGCTGCCGCCGACCGTGCCGCCGCTCCAGGTCATGGCGGCGGCGGTGACGTTGAGGGTGGCGGAGCCGCCGAGGGTGCCGCCGGCCATCGTCAGCGTGGGGATGGTCTGCGCGGCGGCGCTGTTGACCGAGAGCGTGCCGCCGACCAGATTGAGGGCCGTCGAGAGCGTGCCGGCGATCGCGTTCGTCCCGCCCTGCGCGGTCAGCGTGCCGGCGCCGGAGATCGTCGAGGCGGCGTCGAAGGTGGCGTTGCCGTAATAGAACATGAGCACGGCGCCGCTCGAGATGCTGAACGCGCCGCCGTTGCTGGTGATGTTGCCCATGTAGAACGTGCCGGCCTGCACGAGGAACTGGCTGCCGGCGTTCGCGGTCAGCGGGGCGGTGAAGCTGCTGGCGGTGCCGGCGGACTTGCGGATCGTGCCGTTGTTGACCACGGCGGTCGTGCCGGCGGCGCCGTTGAGATAGGCGTTGCCGTCGCCGAGGAAGTCGATCGTGCCGTTGTTCGTCAGGACGGCGTTGTTCTCGAGGTAGAAGTAGTAGCTGCTGGTGACCTGGATCGTGCCGCCGTTCGTGATCGGGCGGCCGTCGATGAAGGGGACGCCGGCGATGGAGATCGTCGTGCCGCTCGGGATCGTCAGCGTGCCGGTGCCCGAGATCGTGCCGCCGTTCCAGTTCATCGAGGCGCCGGTGAGGTTGATGTTCGCGGAGCCGTTCAGCGTCCCGCCGGTCATCGTCAGGGCCGGGATCGACTGCGTCGCGGCGCTGCTCAGCGTCAGCGTGCCGCCGTTGACGAGGACGTTGCTCGAGAGCGTGCCGGTGAACGTCGTCGTGCCGGCCTGCACCTGCAGCGTGCCGGCGCCGCTGACGGTGGAGGCGGAGTCGAACGTGGCCGTGGTCGTGTAGTAGAGGATGGCGGTGGTGCCGCTGGCGACGGTGATGCTGCCGCCGCTGCTGGCGACGTTGCCGAAGTAGACGATGGAGCTGTTGACCTGGAAGACGCCGCCGCTCTGCAGGATGAGCGGGACGCTGACGGAGGAGCCGCTGGTGCCGCCGCTCTTGCGCAGCGTGCCGCCGTTGACGATGGCGTTGCCGCCGGCGACGCCGTTGAGGTAGAGGTGGCCGTCGGCGAGGAGATCGATCGTGCCGCTGTTCGTCAGCACGGCGTTGTTCTGGAAGTAGAAGTACGAGCCGTTCTGCAGGTTGATCGTGCCGGCGTTGGAGATGGGACGCGCGTCGAGGAACGCGGCGCCGTTGACGGTGATGGTGGTGCCGTTCGGGATGGAGAGGGCGCCGGTGCCGCCGACGGTGCCGCTCGTCCACGTCATCGACGCGCCGGTGATGCTGAGCGGCGCGGTGCCGGCGAGTGTCCCGCCCTGCATCTGCAGCGTGGGGATGGAGATCGCGGAAGCGCCGTTGAGCGTGAGCGTGCCGCCGCTGGGAATGAGGTCGCCGAGGCTGGCGATGTTGGCGAGCGTCGTCGTGCCGCCGCTGGAGCGCGTCGTGCCGGTGACGTTGTAGCTGCCGCTCACGCCGTTCGTGCCGACGCCGAAGTTCACCGTCCCGGCGCCGTTGATCGTCGAGGCGGCGTCGAAGCTGCTCGCGCTCGTGTAATAGAAGTAGAGCGTGCAGTTGGCGCTGACGGTGAACGTCGCGCCGCTGCTGGTGACGTTGCCGATGTAGAGGATCGACGACTGCACGAGGAGCTGGCTGCCGCTCGCGGCGGCGAGGGCCACCTGCAGCGACGAGCCGCTCGCGCCGGCGCTCTTCTTGATCGTGCCGTTGTTGTTGACGACGGTCGAGCCGGCCACGCTGTTGAGCAGGATGTTCGTGTCGCCGGCGAGGTCGATCGTGCCGTTGTTCGTCAGCACGGCGTTGTTCTGGAGGTAGAGCGTGCCGCCCGTGATCTGCAGGATGCCGCCGTTCGTGGCCGTCTTCGTGTCGAGGAAGATGCTGCCGCTGACGGTGACGGTCGTGCCGTTGGGGATGGAGAGCGCGCCGCTGCCGCCGAGCGTGCCGCCGCTCCAGCTCATCGACGCGGAGGTGAGGTTGATCGGCGCGGTGCCGTTGAGGATGCCGCCCTGCATCGTCAGCGTGGGGACGCTCAGCGCGGAGCCGCTGTTGAGCGTGAGCGTGCCGCCGCCGACGAGGATGCTGCCGGTGCTGGTGATGTTGCTCAGCGTGGCCGCGCCGCCGCTGATCTTGGTGAAGCCGCTGATCGAGTACGCGCCGGCGACGGTCTCGGTGCCGGCGCCGAACTGCACGCTGCCGGCGCCGGAGATCGTCGACGCGGCGTCGAACGTGGCCGTGGTCGTGTAATAGAAGTAGAGCGTGGCGCCGCTGCTGACGTTGAACGCGGCGCCGCTGCTCGTCACGTTGTGCATGTAGAGCGGGCCGCTCTGCACGAGCAGCTGGCTGCCGCTGTTCGCGGTCAGCGGGACGTCGAGGTTCGAGCCGTTCGTGCCGGCGCTCTTCTTGATCGTGCCGTTGTTGACGATGGCGCAGGAGCCGACGGTGCCGTTGACGTAGATGTTGGCGTCGCCCTGGTAGTCGATCGTGCCGCCGTTCGTCAGGACGGCGTTGTTCTGGAGATAGAAGTAGCCGGTGGTCATGACGATCGACCCGGCATTGCTGAAGGCGCGGCTGTCGAGAATCACGGCGTTGACGGTGACGGTGGTGCCGTTCGGAATCGAAAAGGCGCCCGTGCCGCCGATCGTGCCGCCGCTCCAGGTCATCGACGCGGCGCTGACGGCGATCGGCGCGGTGCCGGCCAGGGCGCCGCCGCTCATCGTCAGCGTCGGGATGGTCAGCGTGGAGCCGGAGTTCAGCGTGAGCGTGCCGCTGCTGACGCTGACGTTGCCGATGCCGCCGATGTTCGAGAGCGCCGTGCCGGTGCCGCCGCTCTGGAGCGTCGTGCCGGTGACGTTGTAGTTGCCGGCGACGCTGTTCGCGCCGTTCCCCCACTGCACGTTGCCGGCGCCGGAGATCGAGGAGGCGGCGTCGAACGTGGCCGTGGCCGTGTAATAGAAGTAGAGCGTTGCGCCGGCCGAGACGCTGAACGCCGCGCCGGTGGCGGCGACGTTGTGCAGGTAGAGGATGCCGGTGCCGACGTTGAGCTGGCTGCCGCTCTGCGCGGTGAGCGGAACGTCGAGGTTCGAGCCGACGGTGCCGGCGACCTTCTGGATGGTGCCGTTGTTGACGATCGACGTCGAGCCGACGGTGCCGTTGACGTAGATGTTCGCGTCGCCCTGATAGCTGATGACGTTGTTGTTCGTCAGGACGGCGTTGTCCTGCAGGTACATGTAGCCGGTGGTGAGGATGATGGTGCCGTTGTTGGTGAAGGCGCGGCCGTCGAGGAAGACGCCGTTGACGGTGAGCGTGCAGACGGCCGGGATGGTGAAGGCGCCGGTGCCGCCGATGGTGCCGCCGCTCCAGGTCATCGACGTGCCGGTGAGGTTGATCGGCGCGCTGCCGTTGAGCGTCCCCGAGGTGATGGTGATGGTGTGGACGTTGAGCGTGGAGGCGCCGTTGAGCGTGAGCGTGCCGCTGTTGACGGTGACGTCGCCGACGGCGGCGGGGGAGGCGATGGTGGTCGTGGCGTTGTTGACCGTCGCGCCGGTGACGTTGTAGGTGCCGCTGACGGTGTTGGTGCCGGCGTTGAAGTTGACGGTGCCGGAGCCGCTGATGGTGGAGGCGGCGTCGAAGGTGCGGGTGTCGCCGGATGCGAAGAGAAGGGTGGCGCTGCTGTCGAAGGTGGCGCCGCTGCTGGTGACGCCGTAGACCTGCAGCGTGCCGCTCTGGGCCAGGACCTGCGCGCCGCTCTGCGCGGTGAGCGGGAGCTGGACGTACGAGGTGCCGGTGCCGGCGCTCTTCTTGATCGTGCCGCTGCTGGTGATCGAGATCGCGCCGACGGCGCCGTTGAGGAACAGGCCGCCGCCGTCGCCCTGGAAGTCGATGACGCCGCTGTTCGTCAGCGTGGCGCCGTTCTGCATGTAGAAGTAGTTGCCGCCGGTGAAGTTCGCGGTGCCGGCGATGCTCAGGGCGCGGGCGTCGAGGAAGCCGGCGCCGCCGACGGTGAGCACCGATCCGCTGGGGATGACGGTGCTGCCGCTGCCCGACATGGTGCCGCCGTTCCAGCTCATGGCAGTGGTGACAGTGAGGGCTTGGGAGCCGTTGATGGTGCCGCTGTTCAGGGTGAGGTTGGCGATGGTGACGGCGACGTCGACGGTGACGGCGATGGAGCTGCCGACGGTGGCGGTGTCGCCCGCGCCGGGGACGCCCGCGCCGCCCCACGTGGAGGCGCTGCTCCAGTTGCCGCTCTGGCTGGCCGTGAAGGTCGCGGCGCTCAGCGAGCCCGCGGCCGCGACGACGATGAAGAAACACCACGACAAACGAACGGCAAGACGATCAGTCATGTCTCTCCCACACGACCACGAAATGGACCCGGAAAAGCGCGAAGCGGATATTCTACAAAATAACCCGGCGGCCCGCGAGCGCCGTCCCCAATTGGAAGGTACGGGCGCCACAATCGGGCGGATGCCCGAAATGATCTGTGATCCGGACCACAAAATCGGCCGGCGATGCGCGGAAAATCATGGCGTGCCTCTTCTTACGCTTCTGCTCGCCGCGGCGGTCGGCGCGCCGCTGCCGCCGCCGCTGCCGCTTTTCCCGCCCGCGAACTGGTGGAACGCGGACGTGAGCGCGGCGCCGGCCGACCCGAACAGCGCGGCGTACATCGCCTTCATCGGCGCGAGCCGCGCGATGCACCCCGACTTCGGCGGCGACAGCGGCGATCCGTCGGCGCCGATCTACGGGCTGCCGTACATCGTCGTCGACGGCACACAGCCGCTCGTGCCGGTGGCGTTCGACTACGACGACGAGAGCGACGTCGCCGCCCCCGGCCGCCCGCCCGGCTACCCGATCCCGGAGGAGGCGAAGACGCAGCAGAAGTGGATCGAGGGAGGACTGGCCGGCAGCGACACGAGCGGCGGCGGCGACCGGCACATGCTGATCGTCGACCGCGACCACCGCATCGACTACGAGCTCTACGACGTCCGCTGGACGGGCGCGCGGTGGGAGGCGGGCTCCGGCGCGACGTTCCCGCTCGACTCGAACGCGCGGCGCCCGGAGGGGTGGACGAGCGCGGACGCGGCCGGCCTGGCGATTCTTCCGGGGCTGGTGCGCTACGACGAGGTGTACGGCAGCGATCCGATCCGCCACGCGTTCCGCGTCACGCTGCGCGCGACGAACGGCTACGTCTTCCCGGCCTCGCACAACGCCGGCAGCCGCGGCGGCGCGCTGCCGATGGGGGCGCGCCTCCGCCTCAAGCCGGGCGTCGATCTCTCCCGCTTTCCGCCGCCGCTGCAGCGCATCTTTCAGGCGATGAAGACGTACGGCCTGATCGTGGCGGACAACGGGACGGACATGTACGTGACGGGGACGTACGACACGCGGTGGGACAACGACGTGCTGAATCCGGCGTTCGCCGCGCTCCACGCGTCGGACTTCGAAGTGGTGCAGCTGGGATGGCAGCCGGCGGCGGGCGGGCGGCGGCGGGCAGCGCGGCATTGATATTCGCCCGGCGGCGGCTGCGCGCCGGCCGATTCCCACTGCGCGCCGCCCGGATTCCCACGTCCGTCGCACGGATCCCCACGTCCGTCGCACGGATCCCCACGTCCGTCGCCCGGATCCCCGCGTCCGTCGCCCGGATCCCCGCGTCCGTCGTCCGGATCCCCGCGTCCGTCGTCCGGATCCCCGCGTCCGTTGCCCGGATCTCCGCGTCCGTTGCCCGGATCCCCGCGTCCGTCGTCCGGATCCCCGCGTCCGTCGTCCGGATCTCCGCGTCCGTCGTCCGGATCTCCGCGTCCGTCGTCCGGATCTCCGCGTCCGTTGCCCGGATCCCCGCGTCCGTCGTCCGGATCCCCGCGTCCGTCGTCCGGATCTCCGCGTCCGTCGTCCGGACCCCCTGCGGCGATCACTCACCACTCCGAAACTGTTGACTTCGCTTTTCTGCCCTGCTACTATGCTTGACCTCGCGGGGTAGCTACCCGCGAGAACGGAAACGGCGCTCGAGAGAGCCCCGGTCTCCATGGCGGCCAACGGGTACGGCAACTGTGCTGGATAGTGCGACCGACCGTATCCCTGCGGGAGTTGAGCGGTGCTCCTCCTGCCGCGGGCTTCCGAAGTGTGCGCACTTTGGAAAAAACATCAACCGGAGGTGCCGGCGTGTCGCCGTCTCCTCCAGCCGGTGTGGCCGCCTGCGCTGTGCACGAGCGCCGTCGTTCCCTCCGGCCTCAACCGAGTTCTGAGGAGAACCAAATGTCAAATGAAATCGTCACTCCCACCGCCGCGGAGAATCCGCCGGCGGCCCCCACTCTGTCACCCGAAGACGTTGTCGAGCAGCTCCGTACGCTGCGGTCGCACATCGGCGAGATCACGCCGCTGACGACGGCCCAGCGGAAGGTATTGCGCAGCAGTGCGAAGGCGTCCAACGACGTCCTGCAGGCGTCGATCAACGTCATCAACGCGGCCGGCCTCGTCGAGCAGGCGGTCGGCCAGCCGGCCGCCGAGGTCCGCGACCTGCTCGAGGAAGCGAACCGCTGGACCGCGGTCGAAGACGAGCTCCGCGCGCTGCTCAACGGCGTCGCCGGCGCGAATCTGATCCGCCGCCAGCGCGTCGCGTTCGTCAGCGGCCGGGCCTACGTCGTCGGCGCGGCGCTCGCTCGCGATCCGGCTCACGCGGTGCTCGTGCCGCACGTGCAGGAGATCCGCCGGCTGAAGCGTCTGTCGCACCGCAAGAAGGCGCAGACGCCCGGCCCTGCTCCGGCGGGTACCGAGACGTCCGCGCAGCCGAAGCCATAGACACGAAAGGAGGGAGGGCCGGGCGCGTGCAAGACGCGCCCGGCCCTTTTCCGCAAATGAGACGCAAAGATCGCGAATCTCTCCAACGTGACGCCGGCAATCGCCTCGAGCGGATGTTGAAGCTCATGGCGAAGTTCGCCGAGGGAGGCCCGGCCGTTCCCTGGCTGCCGCGCGACGCGAACCTCGCGGCGGTCCGGCGGATGGCGGCGCGCCTCCGCTCCGGCGCGTGGCGGCCCGCGCATCCGTCGATCGACGCGGACGCGGCCGCGTGGGAGCTCGACCGCGCGGTCGAGCAGCAGCGCATCGTGCAGGAGGTGGCGGCCGGCATGAACAGCCACGCGGCGCTGGCCGGCGACGTTCGCGCGCGCGCCGCGCGCGAACGGCTGATGCACCGGCGCGCCGCGTTCCACCGCCTCAAGCTCTCGCCCGAGGCGCAGGACCCGGAGAGTGGCGCCGCGCGGGAAGCGCGGGAGCTCCATCGCCGTCGCCGCAAGGAGCTGGGGCGGCCGGGGCGGCGGCGGGGAAACGAGTCGGAGCCGCCGCTGACGTTCGTGGTAGCCGACGCGCAGCAGGTGTTCGGCGACCCCTACGGCACGAGCGTCGCCGAAACGCTGGAGGCGTGGTTCCCGGCGCAGCTTCGCCACACGGGGGAGGCGCCGTGGTGCTCGGCCCCCGTGGAGCGCCGCGGCTGGCGCGAGCTCCAGCGCTCCGCGCTGTCGCTCCTCGGCGAGGACGCGATTCCGCACCTGCTGATCACCGATGCCTGCAAGGGCGTGTACGTCCCCGCCGAGGTGGAAGCCTGCGGCCTGACGAACATCGCCGGCGACCCGTCGATCCTCTACATCGGCGCGGTCGGCAACCTGATCGAGGAGCTGGAGCGCTTCGCCAGGCGCCGCCTATTGCCGACCGACGATTCCGCGCTGTTGGAGCTGCCGGAGAGGGTCGAGGATGGCGACCTCGCGCTGCTGACGTACGCGCAGCTGCTGCGCGCCGCGCACCACGCCCGGCGTGCGCGCCTGCCGCTTTGGGTGTTGCGGTGAGGGAGGGGGGCGCAGTTCGTTATGGCACGCGCGTCGCCGGGTAATCGGCGCGCATGTTCCCGACGTGCGGAATGCGGCGTTCGCGGTGCTTCATACGGCCGAATTCTAAGTTGGGCAGACGGAATAATGTCGCGAGACCAGCATTCACTATTCGCGTACAATTTCCTTCGAATGGCCAAACCTCTGCAGAGCAGAAAACATCGCACAACTTCTGCGCGCCTGACCTGCGCAGAGTGCGGCGAGGTCCTCGTTCGTGGCGCCCAACGTTGCTTAAAATGCGGCACGTATCAGAATCGCTGGAAAAGCCGACTACAGTTCGTGACCGCCGTGGCAGGCGGACTGGCGCTGATCGGTGGTGCCCTCGTTTACTCACTTAAACTTTGGCCTACCATACGCAAAGACGTTAGTTGGAAGACTGAAATCAGAGTTGTCGAGTTCAATTCGAGTGAGCGTGTCACGATATTGAATACTGGAGATGGCACGGTATTGCTGTCTCACGTAACATTCGACATTGAAGGCATCCAGACACGCACGATCATGCTCAACAAGTTAATTAAGCCTTTAGAAATGTTTCAGCACAATGAACCGACTCGCGCTTCAAGTAAACCGTATTATTTGCTTGCACATGTGTCAGCTGCGGAATGGCAGGCGGCGATCGTTGCCGCACGAAACTTTGATACTTCCGGCTGCATATATGCGGCCGCATTCGCCGACACGGACCCCACCTATATGATGTATGCTGATGTCAGCCGACGAGATCCGCACCACTTTCCGGTGCTGCGAGCCGGGGCCTCACTTCACTTTTACGATCCGCGTAAGGGTAGCGGTGAAGTAAAGATTCCGGCGCACGCATATTTATTTCGCCGTTCTGACTGTTCAGTCATGCCTATTTTGCCCAAGTAAGACCGTTACCTAGCTCGTCGTTGTCTAATCGCGGATTGATCTCAAGCGTTTTCTGCTGAGACTTCCTTCACGGCTGGCCCGAGCCGCGCATCGAGCGTCAAATACCCAACGACCGGTTGCAGGCTGCCGACCGTCTGGTTCGGCGCTGCGTCTCAGATAACGTGTTACCAAGGCGACAAGCGCTGCCCAACTACCCTCACAAGCTGACAAAAACCGCCGGTCCTTTGGCCCGGCGGCCCCGCCGCATTCGCATTAAGTTTTAAGTTAAGCCTCCAGTAACGAACCGTGCGGCCGTGCTTGGTCGACTTCTAGGCGCTTGAGTAAGGTAGTGAGAGCAACGCAGCGGCTGACTCCAGCATAGTCGCAGCGGCAGCGCTGGCTGGACAGCGGCGATCACGGCCTCAAGCTAGAGTCGCATCAGCCGCCATTGCTGTATGGGCCTCGAGTGGGTATCCCCAGGGGGGAATAGACTCGGCCTGATAGACGAACTCCTCGATCAACAGGGCAACGATCAGCTTGGCCGTGAGATAAACGTTGAGCAGTTCGCCGCTGCGGGTCGGTGGGTTTCCGAGGTGAAGCACGGACTTGAGGGTCTTGCATTTGATCTCGATCTGCCATCGTAGGCGGTAGAGCTCCAGCACTCTCTCGGCGGAGATCTCGTCGGGAAATTCGTGACGACCAATATGCATCCAGCAGCTTCGAGCGTGCGCAGATCCACCTGCGGGTTGCCGTGCCGGCGAGCATCGGCCAGGATCTGCTGGCGTACACGCTCAGCGGCTGGCTCGCTCTTGCGTACGGCCACGAGGCGGCACGGCACCACCACATCCTTTGCGGTACGAACCTGAACGGGGAACTCTGCAGCGGCCTTCTCACGAAGAGTGAGCACGTTAGCCGGGCCATCCGAGGAGCGCCTTCGTGACCAAGAGGAGGGGTGAAAAGCGCAACTTTTGTCACTCCCTAGGCGAGGCGGTCCGTCATCGAGGCCACTCATCGCGGAACATCCATTCAGAAAGGATCTGAAAATGCCCACGCGTGAGCAGTTTGAGCAACTCGTCGGCGCCGGTGTCGGAGACTATGTCATTGATGATTTCGTCGGTGTCGGAGGACAGGCGGTCGTTTACAGTGCGCATTCACCGCAGGTGCGAGGAAAGTATGCGCTTAAGGTTTTTGGGCTTCTAGACTCCGTGACAGGCGGCCTGGAAAACGGTCTTAGCGAGGCGCAGAAACAGTCCCTAGTAGATCATCCGGCCGTGGTCAAAGTTTCAACGCCCGGCATTGGGGATGTTGATTTCATGGGAGCTAGTCGACAGGTGCTATTTTTGCCAATGGCATTCTCAGTTCTTGGGAATTGCGACCGCGAATCGCCGTTTGCTGGCCGCCCACTTACTGATGTTGACTTCAAGACGATGATCAATCTTCTCGACGGTCTTAGTCATATTCATGCCGCCGAGTTGACACATAACGATATTAAGCCAGCGAATATACTTCGCTTTCGTGAACGCGTTGACGGCGAAGACCGAGATATCTTACGCATAACCGATTTCGGAATAGCCAAGGTTCTCCGCGCAATCGGAGCGGACACCAGAGATGCGAGTGGCCTTACGGCAGCATTCATGTCGCCGGAACAACTGGAGCACAAGTACTCGGAGCAAGGCGATATCTATAGCATGGGTGCCACACTGTATCACATGGTAACCGGTGAATTTCCGATTGAGGCCGCTCCAGCCGATAGATCCAATTTACTAGCATGGCAGCGTGCACACCAAGCTTATCCGCGACCAAACGCCCACAAGGCCAATGCCTTCTGTCCGCCGCGGTTGGCACTTTTAATCATGCGGATGATGAGCGTTGATCCAGGCGGTAGACCATCAATAACGGAATGTATAGAGGAGCTGCGAACTATTATTCGCTTGCTCGCCGGTCGCCAGGATGGTTACACGGTGCCGTTGAATTTGCAAGTAGTTCTGGATGTATTAGACTTTCCGTTACACGGCCATTCCAAGTTTAGAAAAATCTTTCGCCCAGAGGTGCATGCGGTATGCGGCTCTACGTTATTCGTGCTACGACTCAGGATGAGGCATCCTGTACTTAAACAATATAAACGCTTGATTCGCACGGTAACGGCGCAATTCGCGGATAGCTTCTGTATGTATGAAACGTGGGGAACCTGGGATATCAATATGTTCGTGTGGAGCAATACCGAGGACGTGGAGCGACTTGTCGCGACGCTATCGGAACAGTTCCCAGAAAGCGAACCGCAAGTTACATCTGCTGCTAAGGTGCATCACTTCCACGGAAGCCGACACTATGATGAGCAGTCGTTGAGTCCAGTTCTGGCTTTGGCAGTGCAGGAAAATGTGCCTATAGTCGGATTTGACCCGTCCTCATATCTCTGTAGCTCTTATCCAGAAGACATGCCTGAGCGGAGTGTTCGCGCGTTTACGTACGTCGAAGCTGCGGATGACGCGAATAAACAATTATTTCGCAAGGCTATAGCAGAGCACGTCCGTGAAACTCTCGAGAAAATGTGGCGCGAGCGGCCGCAGGAATTTCGCCGCATGACACTGCTGGAATTGGCTGCGTCGGGAGCAACGTCTGCCGGCTTCACCTCCACGGCTGTATTGGTCGATTATGTTGCAACTGAGTATCGTTTTCTGACCGAGGTTCCAACCGCCATTATCGAGACATTACACGAGAACGCTGTTAAGACATTAACATGTTTGGAAACTCGGCGCGTGATGCTACAGAGCGATCGCATACTCCTTTGACAGGCCCGCTAAGGAACCTCTGCACAGCCAGCGCCGAAGCTCGGTTCAGGAGTTTTGGAGCAGAGTGGAGTCGAGCGCGGGACGTTCATCGGTTCATTTTTTCGAGTTAGCCACTTCTTCTCGGCTCTGCCCCCGTTCAGCAGAGACACCTCACCTGTCTGGGCATCAGTTTGTCACGTACCAGGTACAGGTTCGCCATGGCAAAGCTCACGAATGCCCGAGCCGTGTTCTTCAGCAGGCCTCGGTATCGGACCTTTGCAAAACCCCAGAGTTGCTTGACGATGCGGAACGCGTGTTCGCCTCGGGCCCGCGTCCGTGAGCGCGTCCGGTTGATCCACTTCTGGTGCTCGGTCAGTGGCTTCTTGTAGTGACCCCGGCGATTGACTCGGTAGCGAACGCCAGCCTCGGTGAAGTCTCGCCGCAGATCCTCTTTCCAGTACGCCTGATCCCCGAAGATCTCCCGCTCGCCCCCATGGAGTAGGTTCGGCAGTTGCGTGATGTCGGCTGCGGCTGCGTCGGTGGTCGTGAGGCTGTGCACAAGGCCTTTCTTGTCGGTGCCGACGTGAACCTTCATTCCGAAGTGCCACGTGTTGCCCTTCTTGGTCTGCTTCATCTCCGGGTCGCGAGTCTTGCTGCTGTTCTTCGTCGAACTCGGTGCCGAGATGATGGTCGCATCCACGATCGTTCCTCCGCTCAACAACAACCGCTTCTCCACCAGCAGCGTGTTGATCTCGTGGAAAATCGCCTCGCCAAGAGCGTGCTCCTCGAGCAGATGACGGAACCGAAGGATGGTCGTCTCGTCTGGAATCGTGTCTTCCCCCAGATCCACTCCCGCGAACCGCCGCATCGATTCGCTGTCGTAGATAGCGTCCTCCGCCTGCGGGTCCGACAGGTTGAACCACACCTGCAGCAGGTAAATCCGCAGCATCTTCTCCAGTCCCAGCGGCTGCCGCCCCTTACCGGCCTTCGGGTAGAACCGCTCGATCAGTGCCAGCAGCCGATTCCACGGAATGATCTCGTTCATCTCCGACAGGAACCGTTCGCGTCGCGTCGTTTTGCCCTTGTTCTTCCACGCCAATCCAGCGAATGTGTGCTGTTTTCCCACGCGTCCCTCGCTCGTGCTGCTTTTTCAGCAGTATCCGGCAGAACTGCGTTTTCCACAGCATCGCCCCGGCGGACTTGTGCAGAGCTTCCCTAAGCTAACTACTGTCACAAGCTGAGGAAAGCGGCCGATTTGTTGGCTCGGCGGCGAAGCCCCTTCGGAGCGGCTTCGAACTGCAGGCGCTGAAGACGTACGGCCTAATCGTGGCGGACAACGGTGACGGACCTGTACGTGACGGGGACATACGACACGCGGTGGGACAACGACGTGCTGAATCCGGCGTTCGCGGTACTCCACGCATCGGACTTCGAACTGGTGCAGCTCGGATGGCAGCTGGCCGCGGGTGGGAAACACTGCGCGGCGCGGTATTGAACCCACGTGCTTCGTGTTTCCTTAGACGTTCCGTTTTCCAGAGGTCAGCAACTTGGCCGACCGTAGCACCGGCGAATGTGCCGATGACCACAAGCAGGGGCGAGAAGAGTGAGTCATCGTCACATGTGCCGAAACAGCCATGGTAGGCTAGCTGAATGCGAAGAGCATTTACCGCGGTCGTCGAACGGGATACCGACACCGGTTTCTATATCGGGTTCGTGCCGGGCATGCCGGGAGCGCATACACAAGGCACAAGTCTCGATGAGCTCAATCGAAATCTCAAGGAAGTCGTCGAGATGTTACTCGAGGACGGTGAACCCAACGTGGAGGCAGAGTTCATCGGTACGCAACTGGTTGAAGTGAGCTGACGTGGTCAAATTGCCCATGCTGAGACCGCGGCAGGTAATCGCGGCACTGCATCAGCTTGGCTTCGTTGAAGTGCGGCAGCGAGGTTCGCACAAACAATTTCGGCACCCGGACGGTCGCGTAACGACAGTTCCGGATCACAAGGGCCGAGATATCTCGCCGGGGCTTCTTCGCCAGATCCTCGAAGACATCCGAGTGTCGGCCGAAGAGTTTTTACGCCTCATCTAAACGGGCGGCGCCGCGACACCCGAGCCGTCTATCGCTGCATCCGCTGGAGCTCCTTCACGAAGTTCGCCGTGATCCCATCGCGTGCAGGCGGATGACGTCGTGCGCGGTGAGGTTCTCGAGGCCGGCGTCGCGCAGCGAGCGGATGTAGCGGGGCGAGACGGGGCGATTTTTGAACTGCAGGCGATGAAAGACGTACGGCCTGATCGTAGCGGACAACGGGACGGACATGTACGCGACGGGGACGTACGACACGCGGTGGGACAACGACGTGCTGAATCCCGCGTTCGCCGCGCTCCACGCGTCGGACTTCGAAGTGGTGCAGCTGGGATGGCAGCCGGCCGCGGGTGGGAAACACCGCGCGGCGCGGCATTGATGGGAAATCAGCGCGGCCCGTTCTGCGTCACCCGCAGTTCCGCCCGCGGCGGCTGGGCGCGGACGTAGGCCCGCACCGCCCCCTCGCCCAGCACGACCGCGTCGAGCGTGCACGCGTCGAGGAGCGTGGCATCGCGGACGCCGGCCTCGGCGCAGATCGTCCGGCCCCGCCGGTACTCCGCCGGATCGAGGTTGCCGGCGTAAAACAGCGCCCGCGGAAAGCCGTCCATCACGTCCCGGCCGCCGCACATCTGCGACAGCAGCGACTCGCGCGGCGTGACGCGCCAGCTGTCGGCGTAGAGGTGATAGAACCGGTCGAACGTCAGCGGCTGGTCGAGAACCTGGCCCTGCCGCGTCGCCAGATCATCGGCGCCCATGTTTCCGTTGGCATTGCCGAGGAGACCGTGGACTTTCGCCTGGACGACGTGGCCGAGGCCGACGGAGACGTTGATCCAGCTGCTGTTGACCTCGGCGCTCACGGTATCGCCGTCCGGGCGGCTGAAGAGATACGTGTTGCCGCCGCGCGCGACGTGAACGCCGTTCGGCAGCGAGAGCGATTGCCCGTCGGCCAGATCGCGCTGCGTACCGTCGACGATCAGGCGGGCGGGATCGAGACAGACGGCGGCGCGGGTCGTCACGGTCGTCCCCTCGCGCGTGCTCCCGAGGATCATGGCCACGGCTTTGTTCACCGAGGCGTTCGGCCAGGTCGGCGCGCCCGACTCCTGCCGCGTCTGGATGACGAAGCCGGGATCGGTCTGCGCCAGGAGGAAGTCGCCGGAGGCCTGGAAGTCGTAGTACAGGTTGTTGAAGTTGGTCAGGTGCGTGTCGCCGATGCTCGTTCCGTTCGCGCACATCGACGTCGCGCCCGGGTTGTTGCTCAGCCAGTAAACGATGGCCGGCTTCGCTCCGCCGTACGCGCAGCAGGGCTGAATGAGATTCAGGTTGTTCGTCTCGGCGGTGTTGCTCTCGATCGTGCAGGTCGGCGCGTTGCTGGTGCCGTCGTCCACGGTGGTGCGCACGGCCATCGACGCGTTGGCGTTGAACGTGGCCTCGTCGCCGCCGCCGTCGCCGAAGATGCCGAACTCCGCTTTCTTCCAGTCATTGGCCAGATCGAGGACACTGTCCTGATACATGGCGCTGATCGACGCCGGGGTCGAGACGGTGATCGTGTCGCCGCCGCCGGAGACCGCGGTGCCCTGCAAAGACATGTTCTTCAGATTCGAGATCGGCTGCGCGCCGACCGCGACGGAGGCGCTGTTCATCACGCAATGCACCGACACCGGCGTCCACCCCGCCGGACACGGAGCCATGTAGTGGATCAGCCAGTACTCGATGAATGCCGTCTGAAGACCGCTGGAGTAGATGAACTGCTGCCACCCCTGGCAGTTGACGGAGCCGCCGCTGCACGCGGCCGTGGCCTTGAAGAAGCCCGAGTTGAGCTGGAGCGAGTAGATGTCGGGCATTCCGTTGTCGGCCTCGGTGGCGACATTGACGGTGTCGAACGACCCGGTCGCCGACGTCATGTTGTCCGGCAGCTGGGCCTCGAAGTCGATGCCGTGGCCGACCGAATACGGCCGCGCCGGGCCGTAAGAACGGGCAGGCGGCTTTCCGCACGGCACCTCCTGCCATTCGGTGTTCGGATAGGTGACGGTGAAGCACCCCTTCTTCGGCAGGCGAACCCGCGCCATCGACTTGTGCCAGGCGTCGAGTTTGGCCTGGTCGACGTTCGGCGTCTCGGCACGCCCGACGGCGGCGCCCGAAAGGAGGATGGCGAGGAACAGGCAGAGAAGCGAAGGCTTCATGACGACTCCCTTTTCGCGTGCGATACCGATTTCGCCCGCCATCTTCCTACAATTTCAGGGGAAGCCGCCCGAATACGTCATCGCTGCATCCGCTGGAGCTCCTTCACGAAGTTCGCCGTGACCCCCATGGCGTGCAGGCGGAGGACGTCGTGCGCGGTGAGGTTCTTGAGGCCGGCGTCGCGCAGCGAGCGGATGTAGCGGGGCGAGACGCCCATCATGTACAGCTGCCTCGTCTCGTGCTCGTCGGCGGCGATGCCGGCGCCGCGCAGCGCGTCCTTGTATTTCTGATCGGGCTCGAGGGCGCGGCGGACGGCCCGGCGCGTGATCTTCGAGGCCGCGATGCTCCGCTCGACGCCGGCGGCGATCGCCGCGCCGTCGATCTCGATGTGCATCGGCTCGACCTGCACCTTGGGGAAGGCCATCGGCGTCATGCGAATCTTCGGGATCGCCATCGGCGCGACGTGGATGTCGATGCCGTCGGGACAAACGATTTTCGCGCGCGGCGCCCGCGGCGCCCGAGGAGCTTGCGGCGCCCTCGGCGACGGCGGCGTGGCCGGCGCGGCGATAGCGGGCGTTGTCGGCGGTTCCGGCGGCTCGGGCGTTTCGACGTCGGCATCGTCGTCATCGGCGTCGCCGTCCGCGCGCACTTCGATGCGCGACTGCGCGGGCGCGGGCGGTGTGGGCGGCGCGGTGACGATCGCGGGCGCGGGAGGCGCCGCGGGGATGGGCGGCGGCGCGGGCTGGTCGCGCGCGAAGAGCGGCAGCGACGGGGCGGCGAGGAGGACGGCGACGACGGTGAGGATGGCGGCGCCGGCGAGCCAGCGCGACGGCATGCCTTCGCCGCGGATTCCGGCGACGCGGCGGATGCGCTCGAGGAGCGAGCCGCCGTTCGCGCCGAGGGCGAGCTGCGGGGCGTCGCCGCGGAGCTCCTCGAGGCGCGTCAGGGCGCGCGCGTACTGCAGCGCGTTGCCGCCGACCGCGATCGCGGCGTCGTCGCAGCAGTGCTCGCGCTCGATGCGGATGCGCGCGGAGATCCACCACACGGCCGGGTGATAGAAGAGCAGCGTCTCGACGACGGACTGCATCAGGTTGACGAGGAAGTCGTGCCGGCGGATGTGCGCGAGCTCGTGCGCGAGGATCATCTCCACCTGCTCGGTGGAAAGGCCGGAGAGGGTCATCGGAAGCAGGATGACGGGTCGCATCCAGCCGAGGACCGTCGGGACGTCGACGGCCGCGGAGTGCAGCAAGTCGATGCTGCGGTGGATGCCGAGGGCCTGCGAGAGCCGTGCGACGGCGCGCAGCCACTCGGCGCCGGCAGGGGAGGCACTCCGCTTCGCCAGGCGCTGCGCGCGCAGCCAGCCGCCGGCGAGGCGGACGGAGAGCGCGGCCACGCCGGCGAGCCAGAAGAGGACGATCTGCGGGAGCCAGGCGCGCGTGCGCGCCAGGAGCGTCGGCGCGCTCGCGAGCGGCGCGGTGTCGCCGCCGGCGATCGTCGCCGTTTGCGCGGCCGCGGGGACGATCGTCTCGCCGCCGCCGTCGTAGGCGCGATAGGCCGTGGCCGCGGCGAGGGCGAGGAGGACGAGCATGGCCGCGCAGGCGACGACGTAGCGGACGTGCGCCGACTGCCGCTGCAGCAGCGCCAGCACCGCGGCGAGAAGCCCGGCCACGACGGCGCCCTGCCAGATCAGATGTACGAGAGCCCAGCCGATGGCCTGGGCAAGGGGACTGCCGAGTATCGCTTGCATCGCGCTCATTTCGTCTCTCCTTCGATCCTGTCGAGCAGCTCGCGGATGGCCTCGAGCTCCGCGGCCGACGCCTTGCGCCCCGAGAGCGCCTGCATGACGAGCTTCGCGGCGGAGCCGTCGAAGGCGCGGTTGGCGAGGTCGGCGAGGAGCTGGCGCTGGGTCTTCTGTTCGCTGTGCCGCGCCTCGTAGACGTGGGCGCGCTGCGCCTCGTCGCGGACCACCAGTCCCTTCTCGGTCATGATCTGCAGCAGCTTCAGTACGGTGGTGTAGCCGGTGGGGTTCTCCTGGCTGAGCTCCTCATGGACGTCGCGCACGGTGGAGGGGCCGCGGCGCCAAAGAACGCGGAGGATGCTCAGCTCGGCGTCGGTGGGGCGGGGAGGTTGGCGTTCGGTCATGAATTGATTATACGAAGCGCTTCGTAAATGTCAACGAAGATGTTCGTACTTCAGGGGGCAGGGCGCAGGGGGCGGGGCGCAGGTGGTGTTCTCGCGATGTCACCATCTGCGTCCCGCGCCCTGCGCCCTGCCCCCTACAAATGCGGCAACACGAACACTCTTCGCGCCAGTTCCGACTTCAAAACCTCGGACGGGTAGTAGCTTTCGAGCACCGACGGCTTCCAGCGCAGCAGATCGTCGTTGTCGCGGATGAATTCTTCCCACTCGGCGCCGGGCGCGCACTGCATCCGCTCGTGGATGATGAAGAGGAACGCCCAGGTGATGGTCTCGTGGTACAGCTGCGGCTTCCCTTGCGCGGCGGCGAAGCGGCGCAGCGCGGCGGTGAAGGCGCGGAGGGCGTCGAGGAGCGGCATGGTGCGCAGGTAGGCGAAGGCCGTGCGGACGTGGTCGGGGTGATGGAACTGCGCGACATCGGCGCGCTCGAAGCGCTCCACGAGCTCGGCGTCGGTCATCGCTTCCGCTTCGCTTTCTTCGGCGCGGCCTCCTCGACGAGGGTGTGGCTGTGCGCGGCGGTGAGGTCGAGGTCGTAGACCTTCTTCAGCTCGGCGATCTTCTTCAGGGAGCGCTCGCCGAACGGGGTCTTCCCCTCGAAGACGTGCAGGACGATGCCTTCGAGGAGGTCGCCGAGGGAGAGGTCGTGGAACTCGGCCAGGCCTTTGAGGACCTTGAGGATTCGTTTCTCGATGCGGATGCCGGTCTGGGCTCGTTCGATTGTTACCATGGTACCAGTGTACCACGGTCCAGAAGTACATCCTTCTCCCGCCACACGCCGTCGATCCACTCCTTCAGCCTCTCGCGGTCCCCGCCCCCCTCGGCCAGGAACTCCGGCGGCACGTCGAGCCGGCGCACGCGCACGGCCACGCGGCGGAGGCGGCCGGTGACGAAGTCCCACATCGTCGTCTCGCCCTCGGGGTAGGCGAGGGTGACGTCGAGCACGGCGTCGAGCTGGTCGCCGAGCGCCGCCAGGGCGAAGCCGATCGCGCCGCTGCGCGGGCGCAGGAGGTGCCGGTACGGCGACTCCTGATCCTCCTGCTTCTCGCGCGTGAAGCGCGTCCCCTCGAGGAAGATCGCCACCGCCACCGGCACGCGCCGGTAGCGCCGGCACATGCGCCGGGCCATGACCAGGTCGCGCCCGCGCTTCTCCGGATGGCGGGCCAGCTCGTCGGGCGAGTAGCGGCGCATGAACGGGAACTCCAGCGCCGCGCAGGCCTGCCCGGCGATCGGGAACCACATCAGCTGCGACTTCATGAAGAAGCGCACGAAGGCGGCGCGGCGGTGGAAGACGCGGAAGATGGCGAAGATGTCGACCCAGGAGACGTGGTTGCTGACGATGAGGTAGTGGCCGCCGGGGTCGTCGACGTCGAGCCCCTCGACGTCCCACTCGACCGGCAGGAGCAGGTCCTGGATGCGGCCGTTGATGCCGACCCACCGTTCGCCGAGCCAGGCCAGGGCCAGGATCCAGCGCCGCCGCAGCTCGCCGCGCGGCATGAAGAGCTTCGGAAATCCGAGGATGAGGACGAGGCCTCCCCAGAACAGCGTGTTGAGCAGGAGGAGCAGGAGGACGACCGCGCCGCGCAGCACGGCGGTAGTGTATGCCGATGGACGAACGGTTCCGCGCCGCCGTGGCGCGGTTGAACGCCGGCGACTACGCCGAGGCCGCCGACGCGTTCGAGGAGATCTTCTTCGAGGCCGTGCGCGAGGAGGTCGAGCCGGCGCGCGCGCTGATGCAGGTCGCCACCGGCATGCACCACATCGAGCGCGGCTCGTCGCGCGCGGCCATCGAGCGGCTCGAGGAGGGGATCGCGGCGATCGACTGCATCGCCGGCGATCCCGGCTTCGACGTCAGCGCGCTGCGCGCCGGCGTGGCTGAGGCGGTCGCGCGGCTGCGCGCGCGCCGGCCCGTGCCGCGGGTGGCCGTGCGTGTGACGTGAACGCGGGCCGGCCGAGCGGCGCCTCCCGCTCCGAGTAGTCGAAGTCGCCGATGCGCTTCCGCGGAATGCCGCGGGAGATGAAGCGCTCCAGGGCGCGCACGTTCGCGGCGTCGTCGGGCGTGGCGAAGCTGAGCGCGTCGCCGACCGCATGCGCGCGTCCGGTTCGCCCGATCCGGTGCACGTAGTCCTCGGCGTGCTCCGGGAAATCGAAGTTGATGACGTGCGAGATTCCTTCGACGTCGATGCCGCGCGCCGCGATGTCGGTGGCGACGAGGACGCGCACCGCGCCGCTCTTGAACGCGCGCAGCGCGGCGAGGCGCTGGCTCTGGCTGCGGTTCGAGTGCAGCGTGGCCACGCTGAGGCCGGACTGCTGGAGCTTGCGCGCGATCTTGTCGGCGCCGTGCCGCGTGCGCGAGAAGACGAGGACGGAGTCGAGAGCGCGGTCGCGCAGGAGATGCAGCAGCAGCGCGACCTTGCGGCTCTTCGGCACCTCGTAGATGGTCTGCTCGACGGTCTCCGCGGGATTGGCGCGGCGGCCGATCTGCACGACTTGCGGATGCCGGAGGAACTCCCCGGTCAGCTTCTCGATCTCGGGCGAGAGCGACGCGGAGAAGAGGAGCGTCTGCCGCTCCTTCGGCAGCGCGCGGACGATCTGGCGGATGGCGGGAAGGAAGCCCATGTCGAGCATGCGGTCGGCTTCGTCGAGGACCGCGACTTCGATGGTGTCGAGCTTGACGTGCCGCTGCTGCATGAGGTCGATGAGGCGGCCGGGCGTGGCGATGATGATCTCCGCGCCGGCGCGCAGGCCGGCGATCTGCGGCTGCTCGCCGACGCCGCCGACGACGACGACGGTGCGCACGTTGCGCAGATGCCGCGCGTACTTGCGCGTCGCTTCCTCGATCTGGATGACGAGCTCGCGCGTCGGCGCGACGATGAGCGCGCGGCTCATGCGCCGCGACGCCGGATGTTCGGAGAGCCGCTGCAGGATCGGCAGGACGAACGCCGCGGTCTTGCCGGTGCCGGTCTGGGCGATGCCAATGAGATCGCGCTCCTCGATGGCGATCGGGATGGCTTTCGATTGGATCGGCGTCGGCTCGGTATAGCCGGCTTCGCGGATGGCTTTTGTGATGTGAGAGTTGAGGCCTAAGGCTGTGAAAGGCATGAGGTCGGCGGAACGGGGAGGGTGATGCGCGAATTCCGGAGTTAGGGGGCAGGGCGCAGGGCGCGGGGCGCAGGTGGTGTTGTCGCGGAGGCACGGATGTCGGCCATCGGCACAGCTCGCGCGGTCGCAAGACAACCACCTGCGCCCCGCGCCCTGCGCCCTGCCCCCTACCGACAGATCAACGAATACACCCCCACCACGTCGTCGCGCACGTCGTCGAGGTCCGCCTTGATCTTCGCCACGAGCGCCTGGAACTCCGGATCGGACTGCAGCGACTCGAACCACGGGTGCTTCACCCAGGCGAACCAGCTGTGGTTGCCGCCCTCGGCGGCGCGCTTGGCCCACGTCATCGCGGCGTTGCGGTCGCCGAGCTTCGCGTAGCAGAGCGCCTGGCGCATGGCCGCCCAATGGAAGCGCATCGCGTCCGCCTCGAAGCTCTTGAGCGCGGCCTCGCACGCCGGCTTGTCGTTGTTCGCCGCGGCGACCATCGCCTTGAGGCTCTTGCCGAGGTAGTGGTTCGGCGCGAGCGCGGCGGCCTGCTGCGCTTCCTGCTGCGCGGCGGCGACGTTGCCGAGGAGCAGGTACGCGTTCGCGCGGATGTCGTGGCCGGCCAGCGCCGTGTCGTGCGACGCCACCGCGTCGTCCGCCGCCTTCAGCGCATCCTCGGGGTCGACCGCGTTCACAAAGTTGTAGCCGCGCAGCTTCGCCTCGTTCGAGGCCGGATCGATCTGCACCAGCCGGTTCGTGACGCACTGCGCCTTCTGCGTGTCGCCCTGCGAGATGAAGTACGTGCCGAGCGTGTTCAGCGCCTGCGTCGAGCTCGGGTTGAGGCGCAGCGCGGCGAGGTTCTCGCGCACCGACTCCGTGAAGCGGTCGGGGAAGCGCACGAAGGCGCGGCCGAGCGCGAGGTGCGCGTCGGCGAGGTTCGGGTCGAGGCGCACGGCCTGCCGCGCGTACCACTCGGCGCGCTCCGGCGTGTCGCCCGCGCGGGCCAGGCCGCGCGACTGGCCGAGGGACATGGCGATGGCCAGGTCGGCATAGGCCGCGGCGAAGTTCGCGTCGAGCGCGATGGCGCGCTTGAGGTGCGCGATCTGCTCGTCGTGCTCGGCCGGCACGAGGCTCCCGTCGATCGCGCGCGCCTTGAGGTACTCCTCGTACGCCTTCGGATTCGACGAGTGCGGCGTCGAGCCGTGCGACATCCCCTGCACGCCGAGCTTCTCGTTGAGCCCCGCCACCGTGCGCGTCGACACCTCGTCGATCAGCTTGAGGAGGTCGGCGCGGTTGCCGTCGACCGTGTCGGCCCAGACGCTGTAGCCGGTGCGGCCGTCGATCAGCTGCAGGTTCACGCGCACGAGGTCGCCGGCGGAGAGGAAGTGCCCCTCGAGCACGCCGTCGACGCGCAGGCGGTCGCTGGCGGTCCGGCTGTCGACCTTCTTTCCCTTGAAGTCCATCACCGCCGACGTCGGGCGGACCTGCAGCGACGGGATCTTCTGCAGCTTCGTCACGAGCGCGTCGGCGAGGCCGACGCTGAGGAACTCGTCGCGCGTGCTGCTGGAGATGTTGTCGAGCGGCAGCACGGCCATCGAGCGGATCGGCGGGGGCGGCGTCGACGTTGGCTCCGGCAGCGGCGTCTCGCGCTGGCTCAGCCACCAGATGCCGGCGCCGCCGCCGAGGAAGGCGAGGAGGATCATCCAGAAGAGGCCCCATCGCGGGCGGCCCACGGTGCGGCCGATCATGCTGCGCGAGTGCGTCATCGACATGCGCACGGTCGGCGTGTCGATCTCCTCGAGGTCGGCCAGAAGATCGCGCGCGCTCTGGTAGCGATGCGCCGGATCTTTTTGCAGCAGCTTGCCGATGATGCGCGCGGCGGTCTGCGGGAACGCGGCGTCGCTCGGCACGAACGGCTCCGGCTCCGCGTCCCTGATTTTCTCGACCACGGCCAGCGGCGCCTCGGCGTTGAACGGGAACTGCCCCGTGGCCATCTGATAGAAGATCACGCCGACCGCGAAGAGGTCGCTGCGCGCGTCGGCGGGGAGGCCGCGCGCCTGCTCGGGCGAGATGAAGTGGAGCGTGCCGAAGAGGCGGCGGCTCGACGACTCGAAGGTCTTGGCGTCGTCGCGCAACAGCGACTTGGCCAGGCCGAAGTCGAGGATCTTCACCTGCCCGGTCGGCTCGATGATGATGTTCGCGCTCTTGAGGTCGCGGTGGACGATGCCGGCGTCGTGGGCGGCGGCGACGCCGGCCGCGATCTGCCGGGCGATGCTCAGGAATTCGGCCGACTCGAGCGGCCGCCGCCGGATGCGCTGCGAGAGCGTCTCCCCCTCGCAGTACTCCATGACGATGTAGGGAACGCCGTCGTCGGTCTCCGCCACTTCATAGATGGTGGCGACGTTGGGATGGCGGATAGAGGCGGCGTGGCGCGCCTCGCGAAGGAACTTGACGCGGCGCTCGTCGGTCGTCAAGTCCTCTGCATTCAGCACCTTGAGCGCAACGAGGCGGTCGAGCCGCGCGTCGCGCGCGAGGTAGACGGTGCCCATGCCGCCTTTGCCGAGGATGCGGGAGACCTCAAAACGGTCGAACGTTTGCGGGAACTCCGACAAGTGCGGGGATTGTAGCCCAAGGGCGCGGGGCGCAGGGCGCAGGGCGCAGGTGGTGGTCGTCGCGAGGACACCACCTGCGCCCCGCGCCCTGTGCTCTGTCCCCTCTGGTGAATTTTTGACCCCACTCCGCAAAGATGGGTTATTCTTTGCTCCCCTGTAACCTTTCCGAGACATGACCACTGTCGAGACAGTCGCTCCCGAGCTTCAGTTGCCGCCGCGGTTCCAAATCGGCGCGGTGCTGAAGGAGACGCCTGCCGTCGCCGTCTACCGCGTCTTCGACGTCTCCGACAAGCGCGACGAAGCGATCAAGATCCTCCGCCACGAGCTCTCCGAGCCGCAGCAACTCCTGAGGTTCAAGGCGGAGTTCGCCACGCTCGCGGGGCTCGAGCACCCGAGCATCGTCAAGGTCTACGACTTCGGCCTCATCGACGAGCGCTTCCCGTACTTCACGATGGAGTTCTTCGCCGGCAAGAAGATCTCGGAGTTCTTCGGCGGGCAGAACTGGGACGCGCTCTACGACGTGATCCTGCAGATCGCCTCCGGCCTGCACCACATCCACCACCTCGGCATCATTCACCTCGACCTCAAGCCGTCGAACATCCTCGTCAGCGACAGCGGGCAGGCGAAGATCATGGACTTCGGCGTGGCCGTGGAGAGCCATCAGGTCCTCAACCGCCAGATCCGCGGCACGCTGCACTACATGGCGCCCGAGGTGCTGCGGCAGGACCGCGTCGACTCGCGCGCCGACCTCTACGCGCTCGGCATGACGCTGTACGAGACCGTCACCGGCGCGCTGCCGGCATACGGCAAGCAGCCGATCGATGTGATCCGCCTCCATCTCGACGGCGAGATCCGCCCGCCCTCGGCCATCAATCCGCGCGTCCCCGATGCGCTCGAGCAGATCATCATGAAGCTGCTCGAGAAGGACCCGCGCCACCGCTTTCCCTCGGCGGCCGCGCTGCTGCAAGCGGTCGCGCAGGCGGCGGGGAAGACCGCGCCCGCGGGCGAGCTCCTCGTCGGCCGCGGCGAGCTCTACGCCGCGCCGCTGATCGGACGGAAGAACGAGGTCGCGCAGCTCACCGCGCACATCGCCGACGCGCGCGACGGCCGCGGCGGCGGCGTGATCGTGGCCGGCGCGGAAGGGATGGGGAAGAGCCGCATCGTCCGCGACGCCACGCTGCGCGCGCAACTCGACGGCGCGCGCGTCTTCTGCGGCCGCTGCCCGATCAACCGCAAGACGATCTACGCGCCGTTCTTCGAGATCTTCCAGCAGATGGTCGCGGCGGTGAATCCGAGCGCCGACGTCACCGAGGAGCTGCGGCGGCTGCTGCGGCCGCTCGTCGTGCCGGCGCAGGGCGAGGAGAGCGCGCCGGCGCACAGCCAGAAGTACCGCCTCTACAACCGCATCGTGCAATCAATGCAGGACATGTACGGCTTCCTCAGCGCGGGCGAGGGGAGCGGCTCGCCGCTGATCATCCTCATCGAAGACCTGCAGTGGGCCGACCCGTCGACGAGCGAGCTGTTCTCGTTCCTGGTCAGCGAGGCGAAGTCGAACCGCCTGCTCGTCATCGGCACGCTCACCGCCGACGACGGCTCGCCCGACCTCATCGCCTGGGAGCAGCGCGCGCGTGAAGGCGGCTTCGCGGTGATCCGCGTCTCCACGCTGAACGAGGGGATGGTGCGCGAGCACCTGCAGTCGCTCCTCGGCACCGAGCACGTCAGCGACGAGTTCGTGCGCTGGACGCTGTGGGAGTCGACCGGCTCGCCGCTGAACATCCGCCGCATCGTCGACTACCTCATCGGACACGATTTCCTGCACTGGAGCGCGGGCGGCTGGTCGGTGGAGATGGAGCGCATCCGCGCGCTGCGCATCCCCGGCGGCGCGGCGTCGATCCTGATGGAGAAGGTCGACGCGCTCGACGACGAGCACCGCGCGCTGCTGGAGACGGCGGCGGTGTTCGGCGAGGTGAGCGAGGTCGATCTGCTGACGCGCGCGGCCGGCGGGCCGGCCGAGAATGCGTTCCGCGTCTTGCGCGATCTCGTGCGCGACGGCCTGCTCGACGAGTCGCCCGACGGCAAGATCGTCACCTTCCCGCAGATCCATCTCCGCGACACGCTCTACAACGCCATGGCGGACCGCCGGCGCAGCGAGCTGCACCACCGCGTCGGCCACGTGCTCGAGCCGCTGCTCGCCGGCGGCTCGACGCAGCTCCTCGGCCAGGTGGCCTATCACTTCGCGCGCGGCGACGAGCCGGAGCGCGGCATCCACTACGCCGTCGAGGCGGGCGACCTCGCCTTCCGCACGACGGCGATGGAGGAGGCGACGGAGTTCTACCGCAGCGCGCTCGAGCTGATGGACCTGGCCGGCGCCGACGAAGGACGCAAGACCGAGGCGCGCGAGAAGCTCGCCGACGCCTACTACCGCAGCAACGACTTGCGCGGCGCCATGCACGCGTACCAGTACCTGCTCAAGAGCATCCAGGCGCGCGCCGGCAGCGGGGCGCCGAACCGCGACCTCGCCCGGGTGATGAAGAAGATCGGCAAGGTGCTGTGGAAGCGCGGCGAGCACGACTCGGCACTCTCGTACTACGACAACGCCCGCGAGATTTTCGAGCAGCTCGGCGAGACCCTCGAGGTCGCGGAGATGCTCAACCGCAAGGCATGGGTCTACCGCGAGACCGACGAGTACAAGCTGGCGCGCGAGTCGGCCGAGCGGGCCATGCAGCTGCTCGAAGGCACCGAGCCGAACATCGTCTACGGCTACATCAAGAACATGCTCGGCACGATCGAGTACTCGCTCGGCAACTGGCAGAAGTCGAAGGAACTGCTGCTGGAGGCGGTGGAAGTCGGCGCCAGGGTCGGCTCCGAGCAGCTCTGCAAGGTGGCCTCGACGAACCTCGGCAACACGCTCTGGAAGCTCGGCGACTGGACCAGCGCGCTGCAGTACTACAAGATGAACCTCGAGCTCTCCGAGTCCGAGGGCGATCTTTGGTCGCTGATCACGGCGTACAACAACGTCGGCATCATCGAGTTCGGACGCGGCAACTTCCACGCCGCCCTCGAATACTTCGACAAGAGCGGGCGCATCGACGAGAAGATCGGCGCGATCGAGTACGAGGCGCTGGCGCACGAGAACATCGGCGAGGCGCTGGAGATGCTCGGCCGCTGGAACGAAGCCATCGAGCAGTACCAGCGCTGCACGCACATGCGCGGCTTCGACGAGTCGCGCTCGTCGCGAGTGTCGGTCTACATCCCGTTCGCGCGCCTGATGAACAAGAAGGGCGACATCGCCAAGGCGCTCGAATACGTGCAGAAGGCCTTGGCCGCGGCGGAGCGCGCCCGCGAGGAAGACATCCTCGCCGAGGCCTGCTACGTGCTCGCGGCCATCGAGGACGAGCGCGAGAACTACACCGACGCGGAGCGCTACCTCGAGCGCGCCCTGCAGATCTTCGAAGACAAGCAGACCACGGCCGGCCTGGCGCGCGCGCACACGGCGAAGTCGAGCCTGGCGTTCTCGCAGCAGCGGATGGACGAGGCCATTCGCCACGCGGAGCTCGGCGCGCAATACGCCGACCAGCTCGGCGACCGCTTCAGCAAGGCCAAGAACGACTGGATGTGGGGGAAGATCCTCTTCGCCAACGGCGACCGCGAGCACGCCAACCTCCGCTTCGAGGCGGCGCGCGTGGCCTTCGAGGAGCTGGAGACGCCGTACGAGCTGGGGCGGCTGCTCTTCGACATCGGCGTGCTCAAGGACGACGCCGAGGAGGCCACGCAGACGATCCGCGGCGCCATCCGCATCTTCGAGCGCCTCGACGCCACGCACGACCTCGAGCGCGCCCGCGGGGCGCTCTTCCGCATCCGTCCCAGCGGCAAGGCCCAGCCGCCCGGCGCCGTGGTCGGGCTCTACGAAGTGGTCAAGATCATCAACTCGTCGCTCGACCTGCAGGAAGTGCTGACGCGCGTGCTCGATCTGGCCATCCGCCGCCTGCGCGCCGAGCGCGGGATGATCCTGCTGCTCGATCCGATCACCAGCCAGCTGCGCACGCGCGTGGTGCGCAACATCAACGAAGGGGAGCACGAGTCGAAGCGCTCGCCGCAGTCGATCGTGCGCGAGGTGATCCAGAGCGGGCAGTCGGTGATGTCGGCGGACGCGCGCGCCGACGAGCGCTTCGTGGAGTCGGAATCGGTCATCGCCGAGAACATCCTCTCCATCCTCTGCGTGCCGCTGATCATCAAGGAGCGCATCGCCGGCGCGATCTACGTCGATCACCGCCAGGCCCGCCATCTCTTCTCGCAGAAGGATCTGAACTTCCTGGAGGCGTTCTCCGATCAGGCCGCGATCGCGATCGAGAACGCGCGGCTGTACGAGGAGCTCGAGGAGGCGCGCACGCGGCTGTCGCTCGAGAATGAGTCGCTGCGCCGCGAGGTGCTGATCGAGAAGCACCTCGACTCGATCGTCGGGCAGTCGGAGGCGGTGGCGAAGATCCAGTTCTCGATCCGCAAGGCCGCCAGCGGGAACTCGACGGTGCTGCTGCGCGGCGAGTCGGGCTCGGGCAAGGGCCTGGTGGCGCGGATCATCCACAACGTGTCGCCGCGGCGCAGCGGGCCGTTCATCAAGTTCAACTGCGCGGCGCTGCCGGAGACGCTGGCGGAGTCGGAGCTGTTCGGCCACGAGAAGGGCGCCTTCACCGGCGCGGACCGCCGCAAGCTCGGGCGCTTCGAACTGGCCAACAACGGGTCGATCTTCCTCGACGAGATCGGGAAGGTGAGCCTGGCCATTCAGGCGAAGCTGCTGCGCGTGGTGGAGGACAAGGAGTTCGAGCGCGTGGGCGGGACGCAGACGATCAAGACGGACGTGAAGATCATCGCCGCCACGAACCTCGACATCGAGCGGGCCATCGACCAGGGGACGTTCCGCGAGGATCTCTACTACCGCCTGAACATCATCCCGCTGGTGCTGCCGCCGCTGCGCGATCGCAAGGACGACATTCCGGTGCTGGCCGAGCATTTCATCCGCAAGATCTGCCGCGACCTCGGCATCGAGACGAAGCACCTCGAGCCGGGAGTGCTCGACCTGTTCATGCGCTACAACTGGCCCGGCAACATCCGCGAGCTGGAGGCGACGCTGCACCGGGCCATCGTGATGTCGAACGACGACACGATCACGCGCAACGATTTCTACGGCCTCTTCGCCGACATCGTGCCGCCCTCGCCCGACGCCGGCCCGGTGCCGATGCCGAGCTCCCTGCTCAATCCCGTGATCGGCAAGATGGAGATCACCAGCGACATCTACGACGAGGTGATGTCGTCGGTGGACCGCCAGCTGATCGAGCGTGCCCTGGAGTCGTCGGGCGGCCGCATCCGCGAAGCGGCGCGGCGCCTGGGGCTGGCGAGAAACACGCTGAAGGCGAAGATTCAGAAATACAACATCGCCGTGCGGGACTGATCACCTCTCCTTTCCCGCGACCCTCCCCGTCAACACGTTGACTGTCACGTTCGCTTGTGACGACCCACACTACGGAAGGGTGCGTGTGAGGAATAACGTCTCCATTGAATTCTTCAAAGGAGGCGACGATGACGTGACGTACCTCACTCGAAGCGTACAGGCCTAACACCACCTCTGCTTCCACAACCCGATAAAACAAAAGGAGTTCGTCATGGATGAACTGTTGGCAGTCGATTCAGGCTCCTGCAGCAACGGCATCTGCGCCATCGGTTGTGCCGTTGGTTGCCTCGTCACCGGCGGCGCGCCGGTCGCCTGGGGCGCGCTCGGCGGCATCACCGGCGCCTGGGCAGCCTCGTAGCGTTAACGCCCTCCAACCGTCAACGATTCAACAGCATCGAAGGAGTCAATCATGGATGAGGTTCTCGCAGTTGATTCCGGTTCCTGCAGCAATGGGATCTGCGCCATCGGTTGTGCCGTTGGCTGCCTCGTGACCGGCGGCGCGCCGGTTGCCTGGGGCGCCCTCGGCGGCGTCATTGGGGCCTGGGCGGCCTCGTAATCCACGACAGGTCGGGCGGCGGGCCGCCGTGGCCGCCGCCCGATCGAAACGCAGGAGATGACGATGAGCACCATTGCCCACGACGTCCGTGAAGCAGTCACGCTGTTGCGCCGCCGCGACTCCGAGAGCGCCTTCCGCCGCGCCGACGCGCGGTGGTTGTGGACGTACCTGCAGCCCTACACCGCGCGCGTGGCCGGAGCGGCTCTGTTGCTGGTGCTCGTGGCGGGCATCTCGGCGGCGCTCCCCGCGGCCACGATGTACATCATCGACCGGGCCATCCCGGCGCGAGCCGTTCGCACGATCGACCTCATCGTGCTCGGCGTGGTGCTCCTGCACCTCCTCCGTCCCATCGGCTCTTTCCTCGCCACCTACAACTTCACCATCCTCGGCCAGACCGTTCAGGTCCGTCTTCGCGAAGATCTCTTCCGCCGGCTGCTCAAGCTGCCGCTCGCGTACTTCGAGCGCAAGCAGACCGGCTACCTGGTCGCGCGGCTCGGCGAAGTCAGCACCGTGGCCATTCTCTTCTCCAGCGCGATGGTGATTCCGCTCCTCGGCATCGTGGAACTGCTGATCAGCACCGCGCTGATGCTCTGGATCGACTGGCGGCTCACGCTCATCGTCTCGGCGACCGTGCCGCTGTTGTACGTGGCGGCGCGCTACCAGGGGCGCGGCGTGCGCGCGGCGACGCGCTCGATGATGGAGCAGGGGGCGGTGGTCTCGAAACACCTTCAGGAGTCGCTCTCCGGCGTGCAGACGATCAAAGAGCACGCCGCCGAGGAGCGCGAGACGGAGAAGATCGCTTCCAGCCTCCGGAAATTGTTGCGCAGCGGCGTCGTCCAGGGCGTGGCCGGGACGCTGGCGAACGAGTCGATGGCCCTGGTGACCGGACTGGTCACGCTGGCGGTGCTGTGGACGAGCACCCGCTTCATCCTCGGCGGGACGCTGCGGATCGGCGAGTATGTCGCCTTCTCGATCTACACCGTGAAGTTCATCGCTCCGCTGCAGGTCTTCGCCACGCTCTCCCTCGGAATTCAGCCCGCGCTGGCGGGGCTGCGCCGCCTCGGCGAGCTCGTCGAAGAAGTGACGGAGGACGACGATCCGTCCCGCACCGTCGCCGTGCCGCAGGTGCACGGCCGCATCGCGCTCTCCGACATCCGCTTCACGCACGATGGACAGCGGCGTCCGGCGCTCGACGGAGTTTCGCTGCGGATCGAGCCCGGCCAATACGTCGCCCTCGTCGGGCCGAGCGGCTCGGGGAAGTCGACGCTCGTCCGCCTGCTCCTCGGCCTCTATTCCGTGCAGGAGGGGACGATCCTCATCGACGGCAACGACATTCGCCGCGTGAAGCTGCACGACTTGCGCGACCGCGTGGGCATCGTTTCGCAGAACGTCTTTCTCTTCAACGACACGATCCGCAACAACATCAAGTTCAGCCGGCCGGGAGCGAGCGACGACGACGTCGTGGCCGCCGCGCGCGCCGCCGACGCTCACGAGTTCATCACCGCGCTGCCGGCCGGCTACGACACGCCGGTGGGGGAGCGGGGGGCGCGGCTTTCCGGCGGCCAGATGCAGCGGATCTCGATCGCCCGGGCCGTGCTCAAGCAGCCGGACGTGGTGATCTTCGACGAGGCCACCTCGCAGCTCGACGGCGAGTCGGAGCGGCGCGTCTGGCGCGAGGCCGAGCGCCTCTTCGGCGACCGCACGCGCATCGTCATCTCCCACCGTCTCAGCCCCGTGCTCGCCGCCGACCACATCGTCATGCTCGAGGCCGGACGCGTCGTCGCCGCCGGCACGCAGAGCGAGCTGCTGAGCTCGTGCCCGCGTTATCGCGAGCTCTTCTCCATCGCCAGCACCGTGGAGGCGGCCGGCGGTCCCGCGGCCGGCGCGCTGCTCATGGGCGGCGAAGCGTCGTCGCTCCTCCAGTCGAACAAGTTCCGGCAGGCCTACGCGCGCACGTGCGAGATGCTCGGCGTCGATCCCCTGCCGCTTCCCGACTCCATCACCCCGGCGGATTTCGGCGCCGCGGCCACCGCGGCCGCCGACATCGCCCGCCGGGCCAAAACCGCCTGACCGAACCGGAGGCCGTCGCATGAACCGCGTGCTCGCCGTCGTCCCATTCCAGGCCAATCCCGAGCGTCCGTATCTTTACGACGACAACACCGGCATGGTGTTCCCGACCACGCCGGCGACCGTCGATCTATTGACGGCGCATTGCGACGCGCCGCTCGACGTCGCCGCGGCGTCGCTGGCGGAGCGTCATTCCGCCGCCGACCTCGCCGCGGCCGCCGAGTTCATCGACCGCTGGGAGACCCGCTTCGGCGCGTTCTACCGCAGCCCGGTGTTCCGCGACCAGGCGGCCAAGCAGATGTTCGAGTTCTCGCGCGCCGATCTCGAGGAGACCCTCCGCCAGCAGGCCTGGGTGCAGCTCGTCGTCGTCGTCACCGAGGATTGCAATCTGCGGTGCTCGTACTGCTACTACTCCGAGGCTTACGCGGTCTCGCGCAACCGCACCGCCAGGCAGCTGCCGTTCGAGACCGGCCGCAAGGCCATCGACTATTTCTTCGCCCAGGCCGCGCCGAAGATCGCCAGCAACCCGGCCCGCAAGCTGGCGCTCAACTTCTACGGCGGCGAGCCGCTGATGGCCCAGCGCACGCTCCGCGAGCTCACGCGCTACGCGAAGGCCAACGCGCCGTGCGACCTCACGCTGGCCCTCACCACGAACGGCACGCTCCTGCGCGGCGACATCGTCGACTTCCTCGTCGAGAACGACTTCTACATCCTGGTGAGCCTCGACGGCGAGGCCGGCGATCACGACCGCAACCGCGTCTATCCGGACGGCAGCGGCAGCTACGAGCGCATCATCGCCAACCTGCGCGAGCTCCGGGCCCGATATCCGGACTACAAGCGCGTCCACCTCGTCGGCGTTTTCGACTGGGGGACCGATCTCGTCCGCGTGAACGACTTTCACGCCGACAACGCGGATTGGCTGCCGCGCCTGCAGATGACGTCGCAGGCGAACGAGCGCGACACGAGCTACTACGAGCGCTTCACCGCGGACGATCTGGAGCACTTCAAGGAGGCCCACCGGAAGCTCGAGGAGATCTACTTCGAGGCCCGGCTCTCCGGCAAACCGGTGCCGCACTACGCGCGCGTCTACTTCGAGCTGCGCATCGTCGGCGTGCTCCTGCGCAAGCGGCAGGGAAACCTTCCGCCGCCCATGCTGCCGTTCACGAATACGTGCGTGCCGGGGTCGAAGCTGGCCGTGCGCACCGACGGGACGTTCGACATCTGCGAGCGCATCAACGGCTCGATGCCGATCGGCGACGTGGATCGCGGCATCGACGTCGACCGCATCGAGCAGGTCGTCCGGAATTACAACGAGGCCGTCTGCCGCGACTGCTGGTCCTGTCCGGTGACGAAGCTCTGCGCGCACTGCTTCGCCTCGTGCAACACCGACGGCGCCTTCGCCAAGGATGACTGTGCCGGCACGATCGAGGGGATCCGCAACACGCTCGCCTCGGTCTACCGGATCCTGGAGGCGCAGCCGGACGCGTTCAGCGACCTGAGTTTCTTCAATCCCGAACTGCAGCTCTTGACGCGCTGAGGAGATGGTCATGCGCTATTTCGGCCTGCATCAGGACGTCTTCTTCGAAAAAGGGGCGCGCGGCGCCGCGCTGTACGAATTCATGCGCAAGCGCGTGCAGCCGCTCTCGCCGGCGGAGAGCGGCATCCTCGAACAGCTCGAGCGCGACGTGCCGATCGCCGAGGTGCGCGACGCCGATGCCGAGGTGGTGGAGGCGCTCGTCCAGCGTCTGTGCGCCGAGGCCCTCGGCGCGCGCCGCGCCACGGCCCAGCGCCGCGACCGCTACATGCCGGTGCTGAAGATCGATCTCGACGGCCTCGTCGAGCCGCCGCTCATCGTCAACGTCCTGCATCTCCAGCTCTCGCCGTCGTGCGCGCTCTCGTGTTCCGGCTGCGGCATCGCCGGAGGCGCGGCGTGGCAGGGCTGCAACGGCTGCGAGCGGTGGCCGGGCGTGGCGCGCGGCGCGGCGTGGACGCACGGCGCGATCGAACGCTTTGCCGACGAGATCGAGCCGCTCGACATCCGCAACGTCTTCTTCAACGGCGGCGATCCGTTCGCCGAGCCCGATCTCCTGGAGCACGCCATCAGCCGCCTGCGGCAGCGTCCGCGGCCTCCCGGCTTCGTCGTCTCCACGAACGGCACGCTGGCGAGCGCGCCGCTGCTCGACTCGCTCGCCGAGAGCGGCGCGAAGCTGAATTTCATTCTCTTCGGCAGCTCGCCGGCCGAGTACGAAGAGGTCTGCGGCGATGCCGCGGCGTTCGGCGCGGCCATGCAGGCCATCGCCGCCACGCAGGTCCGCTCCATCGTGTTCAACGTCACGCTGCGGCTCAGCGGCAAGAGCCGCGAGGAGGCCGCCCGGCTCCGCGAATGGGCGGCCACGCTCGGCGCGCGGCGCGTCGTCACCTTCGAACGGCTTGCCGCGGGAAGCGACGGCGGCGTCCAGCCGGCCGTGTCGCTGGCCACGACCGGCCCGGCGCGCGTGCCGCAGGTCGGCCCCGAGCAGTTCTTCATGCGCCGCGAGTTTCACCCATGCCTCAACGGCACGATCGCCATCGCCGCCGATCTGTCGGTGCGGCCGTGTCCGATGATCGCCGACGGCGCGATGGGCCACATCGGTCTCGAGCCGCTGCGGAACGTCTTCCGCGAGGGACGGCACGAGCGCTACTGGCAGCTCACGAAGAAAGACGTCGCCGGCTGCGGAGCCTGCGAGTTCCGATTCGCGTGCGCCGATTGCGCGGCGCTCGACCTCGCCAAGCGGCGCGAGCCCGCGTTGCACGCCGCGGTCTGCTCGTATGACCCGGCGCGCGCGGCATGGCAGGCGTCGTCATGAGCGGCCCGGTGGTGGTGGCGACGGGAATCAGCCGGCGCTTCGGCCGCCTGCAGGCGCTCGACCGCGTCGATCTGCACATCGGGCGCGGCGAGATCGTCGGCTACGTCGGCCCCAACGGCTCCGGGAAGACCACGACCATGCGCGCGCTGCTCGGCCTGGTCCGCCTCGATGCGGGCGAGCTGCACATCCTCGGCCGCGACGTGGCGACGGAGTTTGCCGCCATCGGGCCGCATCTCGGCGCGGTCTTCGACCAGCACGCCCTCCATCCCGACCTCACGGTTCGCGAGACGCTCGACCTCTACGCGCGTCTCTTCGGCATGGGCAGCGACCGCCGGCGCCGCGTCGACGAGGTCATCGCGACGATGGGCCTCGGCGAGCGCTCCGGCATGCGCGCCAAGACCCTGTCGAAAGGACTCCAGCAGCGGCTCGCCTTCGGCCGGGCCATCGTCCACTCGCCGGCGCTGCTGCTGCTCGACGAGCCGTTCGACGGCATCGACACCGAGACGCACCGCCATCTTCGCGGTCTTCTGCGCAGCCTCGCCCGCGACGGCACGTCGATCTTTCTCACCTCGCACGATCTCCACGAGGTCGACCAGCTCGCCACGCGCGTCGTCATCCTCGACCGGGGACGCGTCGTCGCCGCCGGCACGCCCGCGGAGCTCAAACGCGGCGTCGGCGGCCCGGGCGTCTTGCTCGTTTTTCAGGAGTCCGTCACCGTCGAACAGATCGCCGCGGCGCTCGACGGCGTGGCCGGACCGCGCGACATCGACCTCGCTCCGGACGGACTGAAGGCGACCGTGCGCCTCTCCGCCGTGCCGGTCGACGCGGTCGCGGCGCGGCTGTTCGCCGCCGGCCTGCGCGTGCGGCAGTTCCAGCCGCTCGAGTCGACGCTCGAAGACGCCTACTTCTCACACCTGGAGGAAGTCCGATGAAGACCGACCGGATCGTGGCGCTCGTCCGCAAGGAGATCGTGGAAGGGCTGCGCTCGGGGTGGCTCAACATCCCCGCGACGGCGGCGGTGTCGGTCATGCTGCTCCTCGCGCCGCTGTCGCGCAGCGGACTCTCTTCCGCCGCGGCCACGCTGCTGCAGGCGAGGATCGCCATTTTTCTGCCGCTGCTGGCGATGCCGTTCTTCGCCGGCACGATGCTCAGCCGGGCCATCCAGACGGAGCGACTGCGGGGAGGCCTCTTGCCGCTGCTCGTGTACGGCGGCAGCCCCGCCGAGGTGTGGCTGTCGAAGGTCCTCGGCGCGTTCGCGCTCTCGTACGGGGTCATGCTTCTCAGCCTCGGCGGCTACATCGGCTACGGCCGCTGGCATGGACGCGATCTGCTTCCCGCGCTCTCGGCGCTGCCGTACGTGTTCGTCGTCATGCCGCTCGCGGCGCTGTCTCTCATCGCCGCGCAGGCGCTCCTCTTCTGGGTCATGGGACGGAGCGCGCTCGTCTCCGTCATCTTGCCGCTGGTGATTCTCTTCGGCGGCGCGCAGCTCGTGGCATTCCTCGGGCTCGGACCGGTATCCGCGAAGGCCGGCGGCGCGGCCGTCCTCGTTTCGGCGATCGTCGTGGCCGTGCTCGCGATGGCCGTGCATGTGTATCCGCGGGAGCGTGCCGCCGGTCTGGTCGGGAGATGAGCCGATGAGGACGATGCGCATCGCCGGCGGGCTCTTGCTGACCGCCGTGGCTGCCGCCGCGGCCGCTCCGCTCTCGGACTTCATCGCCGTCAGCCGCGCGGCGGACGAGACCTGGCTTCTGAAGCGGGGAGGACAATCGCTCTTCGTGCAGCGCGGCACGTCCGCTCCACTGCCGGCGGCGACGTTCCACCTGCGGGACGGACGCCCGTTCCCCTGGGATCGCGAACCGCTGTCGCTGGTGCGCTGGCGCGACCGCTGGCTGGTCGCGAACGGCGGCAGGAATCTTTGGGAGTTCGCCGGCGACGGCGCGTTCATCGACGCCGTTCCGGCACCGAGCCTCATCACCGACGTCGCCGCCGGCGCCGGCGTGCTGTGGGCGTATAGCGCCGCGGCGCCGCCGGGCCTGCCGTCGCTCTGGATCTCGAGCGATGCGCGCCGCTTCTCGCCCGTGCAAGCGGCGGTGACGGGCGGCCGCGGCAGCCCCGAGGAGCACGTGATCGCCGCGCAGTTGATCGTCGCCGTCAGCCCGAGGCAGGAGCTGCTGTTCGTGCACGCCGCGGGAGCGCCGGAGTTGACGCGCGTCGGCGCCGGCGGCGCGGCACGCGCGTTTCCGTTGGCCTATTCGCGCAGCACGGCCCGCGCTCGCCTGGAGCGCTTCCGGCCCGACGCGCACGACCTCACCGCGTACTCGCAACCGGCTCGCGACGTCGCCGTCGACGGCCGCGGCCAGATCGTCGTGCTGCGCAACCGCGAGGACGTTCGAGACCGCGGCAAGCTCGCGGCGATCCGCGGGCTGCGCGCCGACCGCTACTCGAGCGACGGCCGGCATCTCGCCACGGCCACGTTCCCCGCCACCGTGCGCTTCATTTTGCGGAGCGACGCCTCTCGCGTCCTCGGCTTGACCGACACCGGCGTCGTCGTGACGGCGGCGTTCGGCCTTCCGATCGCCGGAGGAATCGTTCCGTGATCATCGAGAAAGGAGAATCGTCATGAAACGATCATTCGTCAGGAAGTTCCCGGCATTCGTCCTCGCCCTGCTGCTGCTCACCTCGGCCGTCACCGTCCACGCGGACTGCATCGGCGACTACAACGCCACGGTCGCGGGCTGCGCCGAGGCGTACGGCGTGGGCTCTGCGTCATACACGTTCTGCGCCGCCGGCGCTTATGTCGATCTGCGTTACTGCCAGGTCCGGGCGCTGCTTTTGGGTTGAGGGACGGCCTACATGGCCTCGCCGGCGACCTTCGGGTCCCACGAGGCCATGGTCACGAATCGGTTCGCCCCCGCAGCCACAGCCATCCCCCCCCGGCGAGCAGCACCAGGACCACCGCGCAGGCGAAGAAGAGGTGCCGCACGCCGAGGCGTTCGGCGAGGCCGCCGCTGAGCAGCAGGCCGAGGATCTGCGCGATCGAGATCATCGACATGAACGTGCTGCTGACGCGGCCGACCATCTCGTGCGGCGTCTCCTGCTGCGACATCGTCTGCGCGGGCACGAGCACGAGCGCCACCGCGCCGCCCATCAGAAACGTGCTCACCGCCGCGAGCCACCCGTACGTCGAGAATCCGAGCACCGTCACGGCCATGCCGAGGGTCGCGAGGCCGTAGAGAACCACGTGCGGCTCCGCCTTGCCCTTGTGCGCGCGGACCATCACCGTCGTGCTGGCGATCAGCCCGACCCCGACCATCGCGCTGACCACGCCGAAGAGAAACGGCCCGGCGTGCAGCTCGTCGCGAACGAAGATCGAGATCAGCGGGCTGAACGAGCTGAGGACGAACATCGCCACGGCCATGGCCAGGAAGACGAACGACAGGCCGCGATGCGTGAAGATGAAGCGGTTACCCTCGACGAAGTCGCGCGCCAGCCCGGAGACCGTCTTGTCCGCGTTCTCGCGCGGCGGGCGCTCGATGGTGAGCCTCGAGATCATCAGCGCGGAGAAGAAGAAGCTGCCGGCGTCGATGTAGAACGTCGCCTTCTCGCTCAGCCAGGCCACGAGGGCTCCGGCCACGAGCGGCGAGGCGATGCGGATGAGATAGAAGGCCTGCGACAGCGCCGCGTTCGCGCGCAGCAGCGAGTCGCGCGGCACGAGGACGCGCACGGTGATCGACTGCGCCGGGATGAAGAGGCACGAGACGACGCTGAGCGCCAGGAGCACCGCCGCAATCTGCGGCACGTCTCGGCAGGCGACGAACAGCAGCGCCAGAAGCCCGCGAATGAGATCGCTGGCGATCATCGTGCGCTTGACGTTGAAGTGATCGACCAGGACGCCGGCAACGGGACCGATGACCGCCAACGGCAGGATGTAGGCAATAGTGATCGTCGTGACCTGCACCGCCGTCCCGTGCAGCCGGAAGGTGATGAAGCTGATGATGCCGAAGAGCGCCAGGAAGTCGCCGAAAATGCTGATGAGCTGCGCGATCCAGATCGTGCGGAAGCCGGCCAGGCGAAAGACGCTGGGCAGCGGCGGCGCTTGCGCTTCGGCGGTCATGCAGCCGTATTTTAGTTTCAGTGCGGAGTAGGATTTGCACGCCTGCGGTATGAAGTTTCTCAACACGATGCTCGCGCTGCTCCTGCTTGCGACCTCCGTCGCCGCGCAGGCCGTGGAAAAAAGCGCTCCGCTCAGCGGCAGGATCGTCGGCCGCGATTCGGCAAACAATCAGCTCACCGTCGCGCACGGCGACGTCGCCGGCATCATGGGCGCGATGACGATGTCGTACGAGGTGCGTGGAGCCAGCGTCGCGTCGCTTCCGAAAAACGGCACGGCGATCACGGCGACGCTTCACGAGTCGAACGGTTCGTTGTGGCTGACCGACGTGACGGCAGGCGGCATGAGCGGCATGAGCGGCATGTCGATGACGAGCGACACCACGGCCGACTTCCTCATGCGCCAGGCCTCGGGCACGAGCCTCGATCCGGCCGCCACGCCGATGCAGATGTCGATGACGCGCATCGGCGACTGGATGCTGATGCTGCACGGCCGCGCCTTCGTCAACTACGTCACCGCGACCGGCCCGCGCGGCGACGACAAACTGTTCTCCACGAACTGGCTCATGGGCATGGCCGATCGTCCGCTCGCGGGCGGCCACCTGATGCTGCGCTCGATGTTCAGCCTCGAGCCGCTCACGGTCGGCAAGAAGTATCCGGAGCTCTTCCAAACGGGCGAGACGATCGCCGGCCGCCCGATCGTCGACGCGCAGCACCCGCACGACTTCTTCATGGAGCTCGCCGCCGAGTACGTGCATCCGGTCAGCGACGACACGATCGTGTTCGTCTACGCCGCGCCGGTCGGCGACCCCGCGCTCGGGCCCGTCGCCTATCCGCATCGCGCCTCGGCCGCGGAGATCCCGCAGGCGACGCTCAGCCATCACGTTCAGGACTCGACGCACATCGCCGGCAGCGTCCTCACCATCGGCGCGCAGAGCGGCCGCCTCGGCTACGCGCTCAGCGGCTTCCATGGTCGCGAGCCCGACGAGAATCGATGGAACATCGACACCGGCAAGATCGACTCCTGGGCCGCGCGGGTGACGTTCGATCCGACGCCGAATTGGACCGCGCAGATCTCAACCGGCCACCTGCGCCACCCCGAGGCCGCCGAGCCGGGGAATGTGCAGCGCACGACGGCGTCGGTCGCCTATAGCAGCGGTCAGTGGAATACGAGTTTTATCTTTGGCCGCAACAAAAAGACCGAAGGCCACGCCGCGAGCTCGTGGCTGGCCGAGTCCGTGCTGCGGTTCGCCGGCAGGAACTACGTGACGGGACGCGCGGAGATCGTCGACAAGGACGAGCTCTTCGTCGCCATGCCCACGGTTCGCATCAAGGCGCTCACGCTCGGCTACTCGCGCGATCTCCTCGAAACGCGCGCGATCGTCGCCGCGCTCGGCGGCAACGTGACGTTCTACTCAATTCCGGCTGCGATCGAGCCGGATTACGGCCGCAGCCCGCGCTCGTACTACGTCTTCATCCGCCTGCGCTCGTAGGGAGCGCCGCCGTCTCGGCGGCTGGCGAGGCGGCGTCCTCGCCGCCGCTCACGCCTGCGCGCCGGCCGGCGAAGACGCCGGCGCTCCCGGCTCGCGGCGGCCGACCGTGACGAACAGCCCGCCCTCGTGCCCGAGCGCGGTCATCCAGCCGAGTTGCGCGAGCCACTGCTCCGGCGCCCAGGCGTCGCCGGCCGGCTCGAAGAGGTCGTCCGACTCCGTGGCGAGCAGCGCGCTCGGATAGCTCCGCACGTAGTCGATGCCGTGGCTCGAGAACCAGCGCTGCACTTCGCCGAGCGTGTGCCGGTGCTCCTCGGGATGCCGGTACTGATCGCGCAGCCACGCCTCGCGGCGCGCGGGGTCGCCGGCGCGATCGCGCAGCACGGGATCGAACGGCATCCAGCGGAAGCGCGACAGGCGGGCCACGGCACGCCGCGCACGCAGCGGGATCCGCGCGAACGCGTTGTACAGCCCGAGCACGATCCATCCGCCCGGGCGGACCAGCTCGGCCACGCGCGCGAACGCGAACGCGGGGTCGGGCGTGTGATGGAGGACGCCGGACGAGTAGACGACGTCGAACGCGCCGCGGCGCAGCGCGGGACGGTGGATGTCCATCTGCACGAACTGCACGCGATCGACGCCGAAGCGCCGTGCCGCCGCGGCGCCGAGGCGGAGCGAGGCGCGCGTGAGGTCGGCGGCGACGATGCGCCGTTCGCCGCGGGCGAGGAAGAGGCTCGTCTGTCCCGTGCCGCAGCCGACGTCGGCGATCGTCGCCTCGGCGGGGATGGCGCGGTCGAGCATGCGCGCGAACTCGCTGCGCCCGGCGCGAAGGCGCAGCCATTCGAGGCTGTCGCGCTCCGGGTAGCCGGGGAACGGCGCGGCCTCGTAGAACTCGCGCACGTGCTCGCTGCGCGCTTCGCCGCGCGGGCGGAGATCGGGGATGCCGTCCGGCGCCGAGAATGCACGGCCGCAGCGGACGCAGGTCCAATCGGACAGCGCGCCGCCGCAATCGGGGCAGACGAAGACGTCGTTCATCAGAAGATCGAGTAGATGAACGGCGCCAGCGCTTCGACCGTCGTCGCCAGGATCAGCAGCAGGCCGGTCAGGCAGAGGAACACCGCCAGCGGAATCAGCCAGCGCTTGTGCGACTCGTTGCGCCAGAGGCCCGCCGCGAGGTCGCCGATCGAGCCGGCCGCGCTGCCGAGCACGATCGCTCCGCGGGTGATGCGTCCACGACGTTTGATCATCGGTCCTCCTTCGTTCAGAGCGCAGGGCGCAGAGGGCGGGGCGCAGGTGGTTGTCTTGCCGGCGTCACGAGTCGTTGGCCATGGCCAACGCTGGTGCGGTCGCGGCGGCAACCATTTGCGTCCCGCCCTCTGCACCCTGCGCCCGCGTCAGCAGCGAGCCGCGCTTCACCACGCGCGTGCGGCCGGCGACGAGCACGTCGATGCCGCAGCGGAGGAAGGTCGAGTAGCCCTCGACGGCGCGGTTGACGATCGGCTCGCCGGCCAGATTGAGCGACGTGTTGAGGAGCACCGGGACGCCGCTGCGGCGGCCGTACGCATCGAGCAGCGCGTAGAGGCGCGGCGCCATGGCGCGATCGAGCGTCTGCACGCGCGCGGTGCCGTCGACGTGCGTGATCGCGGCGAGGCGGTCGCGCCACTCGGGTCGCACCGGGAAGACGCCGGACATGAAGCGTCCGAGGCGCGCGCCGCCGGGCGGGAGCTCGAAGTAGCGGTCCGCGGCTTCGACCGGGACGACCGGCGCGAACGGCCGGAACTGCTCGCGGTACTTGATCTCACGATTGATGCGGTCGCGCATGGCCACGTCGTGCGGCGCGGCGAGGATGCTGCGGTGGCCGAGCGCGCGCGGACCGAACTCGAGCGCTCCGTCCATCCATCCGACGATGCGGCCGGACATCAAGTCGTCGACGATCACCTCGTCGGCGCACTCCGCCACCTGCTGTCCATCCTCGGCAGCGATGCGCGCGAGCTCGGCGCCGCTCACCTCCGGTCCCCAGAACGGATGATCGGGGACGTCGCGGTCGGCGTTGCGGAAGTAAAGGCGGTCGGCGTAGAGCGCCGCGCCGATGGCGCAGCCGGCGTCGCCCGGCGCGGGCGGGACGAAGACGCGCTCGAAGCCCGACTCGGCGAGGATGCGCGCGTTGGCGACGCCGTTGAGCGCCACGCCGCCACCGAGGCAGAGGTCGGACGCGCCGGTCTCGCGCTGCAGCGCGCGGGCGATCTCGACGAGCACCTCCTCGAGCACGCGCTGCACGCTCGCGGCGATGTCGGCGTAGCGGCGGCCGTTCTCCGTCTCGAGGTCGATCGGCTCGAAGGGATTGCGCGGCGGGCCGAAGAGCTCGACGAAGCGCGACGAGTACGAGCGCGCCGCCGTGGTGTGGAAGTCGAAGTAGTCGAGGTCGAGCGCGAACGCGCCGTCGGGCGTGCGGCGGATCGTGCGCCGCACCTCGTCGACGAGCGACGGCGTGCCGTAGCCGGCCAGCCCCATCACCTTGTATTCGTCTTCGTTGACCTTGAAGCCGAGGTAGGCGGTGAAGGTCGAGTACAGCATGCCGAGGGAGTGCGGGAAGCGGATCTCGCGAAGCAGCGCGATCGACGTCTGCCCGCCCGGCGTGCGCTCGCCGAGGCCCGCGGTCATCGTCGCCCACTCGCCGACGCCGTCGGTCGTGATGATGGCGGCGCGCCGCGACGGCGCGGTGAGGAACGCGGCGGCGGCGTGCGACTGATGGTGCTCGGTGAAGAGGATCTTCTTCGCCGGCACGCCGAGGTGCGACGAGATGATCCCGCGCACCCAGACCTTTTCGCCGAGGGAGTTCTTCATCGCCTTCGGGAACATGCGCCACGAGCGCGGGAAGGCGCGCAGCGCGGTGGTGAGGATGCGCTCGAATTTCAGCATCGGCCGCTCGTAGAAGACGACGGCGTCGAGCGACTCGGGCGCGACGCCGGCGGAGTCGAGGCACCACTCGATCGCCGCGAGCGGAAAGGCCGCGTCGTTCTTGCGGCGCGAGAGGCGCTCCTCCTGCACCGCGCAGACCGGAACACCGTCGGCGACGAGCGCCGCGGCGGCGTCGTGATAGTGGGCGGAGATGCCGAGAATCTTCATGTCAGTACTGGCTGCGCATCGAATCGGCGCCGCGCTGCGCGACCGCGCGCCAGCCTTCGCCCTCGCGCGCCGCGGCGCGCTTGCTCAGCAGCGCGAAGAGCGGCAGGATCGCGAAATACTGGACCGTCAACAGCGCTCCGCCGATGACGCCGGCGAGCGCGCTGGCGACGCGGAGGTAGGCGTTCCAGAGCCGGGTCAGGCGCGCGCGCCACAACTTCGCGCGGTGCCGTTGCGGAGAGACGCGGACGAGCTGCGCAAGCGTGTAGTTCATATGAAACATCTCGTCGTGAAGGATGTCGTCGAAGATGCTCTGCGTGGCGGGATCGGAGCGGAGGACGTTGCGATAGACGGCGAAGCGGCTCGCCGCCGAGCGCTCGGCAACGTGAAGAAAGGCGAGCATCGTCTCGTCGGATTCGCGCTCGACGTCGAGGTCGTCGAGGCCGTGGCCGCCCGCCCCCGGCGTCTCGCCGCGAGGGTCCTGCCGGACGAGCGTTCCGGAGGCGAGCATCGCCGCGGCGCGGCTGCGGAAGAGCGTGCCGTGGCGCTGCTCGTCGACGGCGTGGACGAGGTAGAGCCGGCGCAGGAGAGGATCGCGCGTCAGCTCCGCGGCGCGCAGCAGATCGCGGCCGCCGTCGGTCTCGGTCTCGCCGAAGCGGAGAAGTTTTTGCACGCGCCGCTCGCGGTTGCGCCAGATCCAATGATGAACGGGGGCCAGCAGGCGATCGAATGCCGCCGGGTGCGCGCGCGATGAGGGAGTCGAGAGCCGTTGCAATTCAAGCGGTGATCGCATGCATCGGCTGTGCCGTCGTGCTCGCCGCGATCGCCGCGAATCAGGCGTGGTTCGACGCGCATTTCCTCCCGTCGTTCTGGTACTCGCGCGAGGAGATGATCGAGACGGAGCAGCACGCGCGCCTGGCGGTCGCCGTGGCCGGCATCACCATCGTGCTGTTCGCTCGGAGGCGAGTGGCGCGGGCGATCGCGAAGGAGCCGCTCTATCTGCTGACGACGTCGATGGCGATCGCCCTCGCGTTCGGCGCGACGGAGCTCTTCCTGCGCACGCGCCACATCAACGCCGCGGCCGAGGTCGAGCCGCGTTTCGAGCCGCGCCGGCACCTCGACGCGCGCCTCGGCTGGCTCTTCGATCCCGCGCGCACCGGCTACGACCCTCACCTCGGCGAGCGCTACGAATATGCCTTTGACCGCAACGGCTACCGCGTGCCGTCGCCGGGCGCGACGGTCGACTTCGAGCAGCCGGCGATCGTGTTCGACGGCGAGTCGATGATGTTCGGCGAAAAGCTCGACTGGGACGACACGATCCCGGCGCAGACGAGCGCGCTCCTCGGCATCCCGGCGGCGAACATCTCGGTCTCCGGCTTCGCCACGGATCAGCAGTACCTCCGGCTGGCGGCGGAGCTGCCGCGCTTCCGCCAACCCGTCGCGGTGGTGACGCTTTTCGCGCCGGCGATCTTCGACCGCAATCTCGACGACGACCGCCCGCACCTCGGCCCCGGCCTGGTGTGGCATCCGGCGGCGCGGCAGTGGCGCCTGACGATGCTGGCGCGGAGGCTGATCGGCTACCGCAGCACAGCCGCGATCGAGGACGGCATCACGACGACGCGCCAGGCGCTGGCGGCGACGGTGGCGCTCGCCCGCGCGCGCGGCGCCGTCCCGCTGATCGTGGTGCCGAACTTCGGCGACGAGGAGCCGCGGTTGCGCGAGCTCCGCCGGCGCATCCTCGACGACGCGCATCTGCCCTACGTCTTCGTACGGCTCAATCCCGACGACCGTATCGAGAACGACGGCCACCCCGACGGCGACGGAGCGCGTGCGATCGCCGAGGCGATTGCGCGGACGTTGCGGACGTCACTGAACGGCGCGAGGCGTTGACCGCTACGACATCCGGTGCAGCCGGGCCACGGAGCCGCTCGCGACCGCGTAGCCGTCGTGCTCGAATGCGCGCTTCTCCTCGGCGAAGGCCGCGGCGTCTTTGCGCCAGCGGTCGCGAATGGCTACCGCCCCTTTGCTGATCCATGAACGGCGACTCTGGTCGAGCCGGTGATAAGCTGAATTCGATGAAGGTTCTCACCTACGAGGCAATCGTCGAGCATGGCGAAGTGAAACTGCCGGAAACCGTGAGACTTCCAGAGCACGCAAAGGTATACGTCGTCGTCCCCGACGTCGAAGATCCGCCGCCCTTCAGGATTCAGACTCCTCGGCTCCTGCGACCCGAACAGGCGTCCGATTTCACAATGGAGACTCTGGAAGGCGAAGATGCCACTCTACGATGATCGCTCTTTGTACCGCCTGCGGCGGTTCTGAACGCGCGCCTCCGCAATCCGCAAAACGGCGCAATCATTCCGGATGTTTTGTTACTGATCGATACGGGCGCTGACGTGACGCTGCTTCCGCTCGCCGCGGTGAATGCGGCGGAGATCGAGCAGACGGGCGCCTCGTACGAATTGCTGGCGTTCGACGGCAGATCGAGTGCTGTTGGCGTGGTCCGCGCTGATCTCTTCATGCTTGGCCGCACGTTCCGCGGCCAGTTTCTCGTAGTCGATCAACAAGTCGGCATCGTGGGCCGCAACGTTCTCAATGCTCTCGCTCTCCTGCTGGATGGGCCACGGCAGACGTGGAGCGAGTACAAAGGCGGTCAAGCGGAACGCCGCTGACGACTGGCCAATCGCTTGCTCTGAGTGAATTCGAGCATGCCGGACAGAGAGTGCTGGACGAAGTCCGTGCGAACCTCGCTGTAGTGCAGTCCCTGTCGCAGGCCGCCGATCGCGTAGTCGGGGTTGGGAAGAATCGATCGATCTCGCTCCTGGATGATGAGTTGATCGAGAAAGCGAAAGCCGCGAGCGCAGGCATCGAGGTACGTTTCATGGCGGGTGCCGTCCGCGATGGACAACGCGGCCGCGAGGCCTTCGAGATAGACGGCGGTCGTATAGCCGGGGGTGCGGGGTTGATGGTCGTTGATGAAGCCGCCGGTCTTGTCCTGTTGATAGCCGAGGAGCCAGTCGGCGATCTCGAACGTCGCGTCGGCGAAATACCGTTCGCCGGTTACTTGCCACCACTTGCTGAAGGCCTGCAACAACCATGCGACTTGGCCGAAGTGGCGGTTGTAGCGGAAGCGATGCCGGTAGTATTGAAAGCTCCGGCGCAGGCGTTCTTCGTCGATCGCCGACGCATGTTGCTGGCAGGCGACGGCGAGGGCGAGCAGGACCTGGCCGGGGAAGTAATCCTGATACGCCTCTAGAGATGGATCGCCGGCGGCTTTGTGAGTGGCGATGCGTCCGTGAGGAAGCTCGACGCGCTGCCATAGCGCGGCGGCGAGGTCCTTCATCGACACACGCCGCGGATCGTCGTCTTCCAAATTGCTGAGGGCCAGCAGCAGGAACGAGATCTCGGCAGTGGAGTCATCCAGCGTGTTTGCGAGCAGCGAATCGATCGCTCTGCCCGCGGCGTGCGCGAGTTCATCGCCGCCGAGGAGCTTGTGAGCGCGGGCCAATACCCACGCACCGTGAGATTGTCTTGCCGGATCGGCGCCCTCGAATAGCCGGTTCTGAAACGGGTGATACGAGGAAAAGAACGTGCCGTCTTCTCGCAAGTGTTTGAGCAGATAACGCAGATGCAGTTGGCGATGGCGCGCGACGAGCTCGTCGACCGGCGGCAGGTTCTGCCGCGGCGGAGCAAAGCCTCCGATCGTCCGCCAAACGCCTTCGCTGCCGGCCAGCCACGTCGCACAGTCGAAGCGGCACCAGTTGTACGGCGGCTCGGACAGTCCTGCCTTTTCGAGCACCGCACTCGCGAAGCTCATGTCGTCGAGGTTCCATAGGCTTGCGACGAACGGAAGCAACAAGCCGAATTGCTGGCCCCGATACGCCATCAGCGTCTGATCGCCGTGGCGGTAATAATTCACCACGTCTTCCAGCGGCGCGTAGCCGATCTCGAGCGGATCGAAGAGCAGCGAGACGGTGACGGCAATCGAGTCGGCGTCCACCGGTGCGGTCCGGTCAAACCGGTCGTCGCGAAGCGCGGCCGCGACGATCGTCTTCAGGTCATCGTCGAGATTGCGCAACGTCGAGCCCATGCAACCGCGCAGGCGGCCTTCGACGTAGATCGTCACGTACAGCGAATCGACATTCTTCGGAAGCAGTTCCTGGACCAGCGGCGGCGTCGTTTCGGGCAGGTCTAATACCTCGCTCAGCACGAGGTCGCGCGCGCGTTCGGCAATCGGCCCGCAAATGTCTTTGTCTTTGTGCCAGGGGAGTTGCTCGGGCGCCGGAACGCCGGTCGGTTGCCATTGCGCGTCCGGCTCGACTGCCTTCACGACGTCGTGGCGAAGGACCTCGTACGGCTCGAACGACACGAGCCGCGCATTCTTGATGCGCGCGTGCTGGAGCTGCGCCCACTCGTTCACGATGCCGGGCATGCGCGGCAGGGCGCCGCCCATCCTCTCGCGCCGCTCCAGGCTCCGCACCACGATGCCGTATCGGTCGTTGTCGAGCTGGCCCGGCGTACATCGCTCCAGCGCGCCGAAGAACGTCACCGCCAGCGCGCTTTCCGCGACCTGGCTCAGCCCTTCCTCGCCGCGCGCCAACTCCTCGGCCGTGCTCAGCGACGCCATCACCACGTCGTCCGCCGCCGAGCGCGACGTCTCGCCCGGGAAGTGCCAGAACCCGCCGCGAGCATGGCGATCGTGAATGTTCTCGCGCGAGCGGATGCTCACCCACGCGCCGCCCGCCGAGTCGTAGTCCTGGTCCAGCTGCTCGGGCGGGCGCAGAAGCCTCCCGGACGACAAATATTCATTGACGACCAGACGCGCGAGCTGCGCGGGATGGAGATGCTCGGGTGCTTGCCGGTCGTGCCATTCGAATGCGGGGAAGCATTTCGTCGGATTCGCCGGCGGCTTTTCTTCATCCTCCATGTGCGCGATGAAGTCGTCCCAGATGTCGTAGACCGCTTCCATGTGATACCCGCGTTCCTGCATGAGCGCGTAGCCGTTGGGCCAGCCGAAGCGCACCAGGCAAATCCCGCCTTCGACGCGCAGGCCGGCGGCTTCGAGCCGCTCGGTCGCCTCGGTCATGCAGGTTCCGGAGCTCACCGAATCGTCGATCAGGATCACCGGCTCGCCCGGATCGATCTCCCCCTCGATCAGCTTGCGGGAGCCGTGCTCCTTGCGCTCTTTGCGGATGAGCAGGCCGTGATAGCGGCGGTCTTGAAGGACGCACGACTGAAGAATCGGCACACCGGTCAAGCCGTACGTGGCGAGCTGCCTGCCGTCGAATCGTCCGAGCAGCTCCAACACGCACTGCGCCGCGAGTTCCGCTCCTCTGGGTGAGAGCGTGACGCAGAGAGAGTCGAGCATCCAGCGCGCGGAGGTGCCGTCGCGCGAGAGCACCGGCTGCGTCTCCGAGCGATAAAGAATCCCGCGCCGGCGCAGCAGATCGAGCAACTCGGCGCGTGCTGAATGAAAACTCTCGGGAAGCGATCGGAGGGTCGTGGAAAGGGCTTCGCGCAGCATAGAGGGGCAATTAGACGTAAGGATTCTCGGGCAGTGCCAGGCTGAGATAACGATTGTCGAGATGGACTATCAGATCTCTCTCGACGAATTCTTCCAACGCCGCGTCGACCCATTCAGCGTCGTCGAACTTCGCGGAGATGTCGTTGCGGCCGCGGGCATCGGCGCAGTATTCGTAAAGATTGGCGTAATCGTCCGAATAGGTCGCCGTGTGAGGCGAACCGTTGCGTCCGTCCTCGATCAGAATCGCCGTCCACGTCTTGCGATACCGAAGATACGGCCGAGGATGCTGATGCCAGCGGTGTTGCCACACGTCGACGGCCTCGAAGATCTCGTCGTATTCGTGATCCTGAAGCGTGTCGCCCATCTCGTGTTCGAAGTAGTAGGACACGCGATTCAGATCGAAGCGGTCCTTCGGAAACAGATAGTCGTAGCAAGGGGAGGGGACCAACCGGGTCACCGACTGCGTCTCCGGTTCGGCATACATCGGCGAGCCGCGGTCCGCGCGCGCCTTCGCGACGGCCCACGGCGCCTGAAGGTGGTGAATCTTCGACATCACATCACACTGCGCGCGATAGTCTTCCAGCGTCTCGCCCGGGAACCGGAGCAGGATGTTGTACAGGTTGTTGATCCCGTAATAGGTCGACCACTTGATCAACTCCAGGTTGCGCACGCCGGTGGTGTGCTTTCGCATCAGCTTGAGAATGTGCGTGGAGAAACTCTCGACGCCCGGCTGGATCGAAAACAGCCCCCCTTTTCGCATCTGCTTCAGTTGCGCGCGTGAAAGGCTCGGGCGCACTTCGTAGTGAATGCGGATATCCGTGTTGGCCTCGCCGAGCTGATGGAACAATTCGTCGATGTACTCGGGCGCGATGATGTTGTCGATGGCGTTGAAGTCGAGGATGCCGTAGCGTCGCGAGAGCTCGTCGAGCTGTTGGATGACGTTCTCGACCCGCTTGGAACGAAATTCCATCCCGGCGCGATTCAGGCCGCAGAACGTGCAGTGGTGCTTCACGCCCCACCAGCAGCCGCGCGCCGTCTCGATCGGCAGCAAGACTCCCTGCGCCTGATCGCAATCATCGTAGCCACCCTCGCCGCGCGCGTAGAAGTACTCGTCGAAATCGGGCACCGGCGTCTTGTTCATGTCGGCGAGGTTGGGCGCGCGCCCGGCATAGGCCACCTGGTCCTGATTGCGCCACATCATGCCCGGCATGCCGGCCATCGATTGTCCGCCGTACAAACGGCGAATGGCCACGGGGAGCGTCTCGTCGGCGTCGCCGCAGTGAACGTAATCCACTTCCGGGCAGCCCTTCATGATCTCTTCGGCGATGTCGTCTTCGAACGTGGCGCCGCCCATCATGATGGGAATGTGCGGATAACGCTGCTTGAGCGCTTTTGCCAAAGCGATACTAGCGAGCGTCTGTTGAAAGACGACCGAGAAGCCGATCACGCCGAACCGGCTCCAATCGACGCTCCTCATGCAGAAGTCGATGAACGCCGGCGCCGCGGTTTCGCGCAGGCGGCGCAGATCGTCGAGCGTACAACCGGCCTTGTGACAAATGCCTTCGAGATTGTTACGGTAGATTTCGAAGTAACCGTCGTTGTCGGCGAAATCGCCGAATGCAGCCTTGGTCCAGATCCACTCGCCGAGCATGCACGGATAAACGTCGGACAGCGTTTCGTTCAAGCGCCAGCCGATTTGCGTTCCGAAATACATGAAGAGCGAAAACGTCTGCACGGGAATGCCTTCGCGCTCCAGCGTCGGTTTGAGCAAGGCGAGTTGAAAGGACGGAAAGCGCGCCGAGAGCGTCGGCATGCTGATGAGTGCAACCGGCTTGAGCGGATCTGTGGCCATGTCGGTTGAGAGTGGCGAAGAGCGCGTGAGCACGCGCTCTTCGCCGTTCGGGTCGACGCTCGATCTCGTTGCTACTTCTTCTTCGGCCGTTCGGGAGCAACCTCCGGGATCGGTCGCGGCGCCTTTCGCGGGGCGGTCTCCGGCGCCACTTCCGTAATGGGGCGGCGCCTGGTTTCGGGGGCGACTTCCGGAATGGGGCGGCGCGTGGTTCCGGGGGCGAGCTCCGGAATCGGCCGTACTTCCGGTGCGATCTCGGGGTTCGGCCGGCGATACGGTTTTTGCGGCGCGATCTCCGGATGGATCTCCGGTCCGATCTCCGGCTGGATCTCGGGCCTGATCTCCGGTCGAACCTCGGGTCTGATCTCGGGTCGAACCTCCGGCTTGATCTCCGGTCGAACCTCGGGCCTGATCTCGGGGCGCGGGTATTTCTGCGGCGCGATCTCGGGCCGTATTTCAGACGACGGCTTGTGCTGCGGATGTTTCTCCGGTGCGACTTCCGGCCGGACCCCGGATTTGGATTTGTCTTTGCCGCTCATCAACATCCTCCCGAAAGTCATGGCCGATGGCGCATGACGAGATGCCGAGGCATACGTTCGCTGGGAGTACGCAACGTAATGCCCGAAATTGCCTTTGTCAATAAGTATGAGAGGCCGTGTCTTGCGGCTTACCGGAACCAGCTGATGACGGTGAAGCGCTCGCCGCTCGTGACCGGCAGGACCTCGTGAACCGTCTCGGCCTTGAAGGCGACGAGCAATCCGGTCTCACCCGCCAGCGCGAACGTCGCCTCCGGGTCGTAGAACGTCAGCGAGCCGCCGGAGAACGAGTCGTTCAAGAACACGACGATCGAGATCCGCCGGACGCGCAGGTGATCGAATTCGTACTGGTCGGTGTTGCCGTCCTGGTGGCGGACGAAGAAGTCGCCCGTTTCATACCGCAGGAACTGGGGCCGCTCGCAGTCCGTCAACGTCGTGCCGAAGTGGCTCTCCAGCGCCGACTTCTGTCCCAAGAGCCGTTCGTGAATGCGCCCAAGGGTTTCGCTCGAAGGGTGAAGGCTCGTCGTTTTGCGAACCGCTTCGTGAATCGTTCCTTCAGCGCCTTCGATGTAAACCGGCGCCTTCGTCGTCGGAGCTGAAGCCAACTCTGCCCTCAAGCTCGCACAACTGTCGGGATCCAGAAAGTTGCGGAGCAAGTACAAGTTGAAACGAGCAGACCCGTCCGACTCCGGCATTTCATTCTCTGGAGATGATTCTACTCATCTCGCGAGATGCCTCGGGCATCTCTCGATGTGCGCCGGGAGTCTCGCGAGAGCCTGCGAGCATGTCGTGACATACCCCAGCCCATCTCGCGAGACCCGAAATCGAGGTCGTGACCTGCTCGTTCGAGCTCGGGAGATCCTCCGAGGAGGTCGCGGGATGGCCCGGACCATCGCGCGAGACCCGAAACGGAGGCCGTGACATGCTCGTTCGAGATCGGGAGATCTCCGAGGAGGTCGCGAGATGCCCCCGACCATCTCCGGAGATCCGAAACCCAGGTCGCGCGATCCTCGTGGAATCTCGCGGCATCCTTCGAGGGGATCGCGACATGCCGCGGGAGTGTCATCACACACGCCGATGTGATCCGGCTCACGACGAGGCGTGTCAGATGCTCGCCGAAACGCGCCTCGACAGGCGGCAACCCGGATCTCTGCCCTCCTCGACGAGCTCGAGCTCCTGATCGTCGACTTCCCGCTGCCGGATCCAGCGCGGGCGGCAACGGTGCACGCGAACGCTCGCTTCGCGAACGAGCTCGTGACGCCGACGATCACGGCCGTCAGCAACTTCGAGCCGCTGCGCTCGCGCAAGCTTTTCGACGTCGACGGCGGCCGGAAAGCCCTCGCGTTCCGCGACGACTTCCGGCCGATCGCACAGCGCATCGCCGTCATCGCTTCGCACATCGACTTCGCCGTCGACAACAAGCTGGCCGAGGCGGCCATCGAGGCGCTCCAGACCTACCAATGGTCGAAGCGGGCGGCGAAGCATCCGGACGGCGCCGGTCTGAGACCATACGTCAGCGAGCTGCAGCGCGTGGTGGAGAAGACAATCAACCGCCGCGCCAAACATCAGGAGCCGGCCGCTACGCCCGCGGTCAAGGAGCTCGTGAACGTCTGATGGAGTCCATGAAGGGCTCGCCGCATGCCTGGATGACGCGGCGGGCCTCGACGCGCATTGCGGCCGCTGATGGAAAAGTGCCGGCGCGCGGCCGACTCTCCTGCCGAAGGAGACTCTCATGCCGCCCGCAACGACCGAGAAGTTCGTCCGCGCCTACGCTTCCACCCTTTCCGTCGCACCTGGAGAGACACTGCGCATTCATGCTGCCGTCGTCGATCGCGAGGGCAATCCCTTTGGCCCGTACTCCGCGACACTGCGGCTGGAGCAGCCGCCCGGCCACGCGATTCTGACGGCGCCGGGCACGCTCGCGCGCAACGGAATTCCGGCCGATGCGGCGGAGGCGGGTTTCGGCTGGCCGGCGTCGTTCGAGATCGAGATTGCGCGCGACGCGCAGAGCGGCGTCTACGCCGCGGTAGTCGCGGCCGCCGCGGGCGACGTGAAGCCGGACCGCGTCTTCGTCGCCGTCCGCGCGCCACTCGGCGCAGCGGAGGCGCGCATCCTGGTCATGAAGCCCGACCTCCGGGATGCCGCGTACAACCTCGCGGGCGGCGCGAGTCTGTATGGCGCTGCGGCCGACCCATGGAATCCGCGGAAGCGCGCGCGGAAGGTATCGCTCCTGCGGCCGCTCGCGATCGGTGAGGAGCAGTCCGGGACCGGGGTCCATACCTTCGTCGAGTGGATGCGAAAGAAAGGCTTCACCGCCGATGCCTGCTCCGATGTCGACATCCACGATTACGATTTCCTCCGCCGCTACCAATTACTTCTCAGCGTCGGGCATCACGAGTACTGGACGAAGGAGATGCGCGACAACGTCGAGCGCTTCGTCGAGGACGGAGGCAACGTCGCCTTCCTGAGCGGCAACACGTGCTATTGGCAGGTGCGTCTGGAGGCTGACGGCAACACCGTCGTCTGCTACAAGAGCGCCGCCGAAGATCCGATCGCCGCGATCGATCCGTCGCGCGCCACGGTGCGCTGGTTTCATCCTCCCGTCAGCCGGCCGGCGAATTTGATGATGGGCGCCGGGGGGCAGGTCGGAGGCTGGAACGTTCCCCCCAAATCGAGGTATCTGGCCGCGCAGACGTTCTGGGACCATTGGGCCTTCGGCGCTGTCCGGGAGCGAACGGACTTCGGCGACGGATATCACGAGGTCGATGGCGCTGATACCGAGTTTGTCGACGGCCGCCTGGTTCTGACGGGGCGCGACGGCACGCCGCCGTCCTTCGTCATCCTCAGTTGGCGCGACTTCCCCCAAGCGAATCAGAAACCGGCCAAAGCGACCCTCGGCGTCATGCGCAGAGGAGGAATGGTCTTCACCACCGGCAACGTGAATTGGACCGGTGCCGCGCTCGACGAAACCTCGCCGACGACAGCGGCGATCACCCAGACGGTGATCGAGCGCCTGCAATTCGCGGTGCGGCCGGAATGGGAAGCATGCGGAGCACTCCGTGGCGCCGGGCGCCCGGCGTGTCTGGCGGCGGCTTTCGCCGACCTGACGGGAGCCATCCCGACGACGCCGATGCTCTATGCGGTCGCCGGCGACCAGCTGGTCATGCGCCCGGCCGACGGCCAGTTCACGCCGTGGACACCGTGCCTGCCGACCGGCGTGGAGCCCACCGATTTCGCGGCCATCGCCGGCGGCTCGGTGGAAGCAGGATTCGACCCGTCGAAGAGCAATCGCCTGCTCATCCAGGACAGGAAGAGCGGCAAGCTGTTTCTCATCGGGAAGGAGCCTTCGACGGAGGTGGGCCAGCTCGACGGAGCATGCGACGCGATCGCCTTCTCGAACTTCTCTGACTTGTGGAACGGCAACACGTACGTGGCCCTGCGGGACGGGATGCTCTTCACCAGCGAAACCGGGACGAATTGGCTGCCGGCGGCGACGCCGGCGGGCAAAGCGGTGAAAACGGTCGCGATGTTCTACACGGACGTCTTCGCCGTCACGAAGGACAACGAGCTTTACTGCCATACGCTTGGTTCGGCCGAGCCGGCGAAGTGGTCGTGGACGCTGCTCGGGCCGGCCGACGTCGACGTACTGGCCGCCACATCGAGCCGCCTGTTCGGGTATCGCTACGACAATTCGCTCCTGTACACGCGCGACTGCACGCGCGACCGCAGGCCGTGCCTGGCCCTCCACTACGGCACGAGCGGCGACCTGCGCATCGAGGAGCTGCAGGCTCCCGGCAAGGGAACAGCCAATGCGCTGCTGCAGAAGGGGTGGCGCAAGGCCTCCTTCGCCGATGCCTTCGAGCTCGGCGGAGTCGCGCACCTCTTCACCTACGGCGCGACGCAGCGCGGTGCCATCGACGTCGTCAACGCGCGCGCCCGCTCGGTCGGAACGAAGGGGACGATGAGCGGCTGGGACTCCGACTGGCGGCAGCTCTGCACCTTCGCCAAGGATGGCGCGCCGCACATCCTGGTGACGAAGACGGGCTCGATGAAGATCGAGAAGGTGAAGCCCGACGGCTCCGGCACGGACAACGTGTTGACGTGGACAAGGTGGGGCGACAACTGGACGGCCATCCGCGCCTTTAACGCCGGCGGCGCGCAGTACTTCGTCGCCTACGATCGGAAACAAGGGTGGATCACCGTCGAGCGGTGGCGGAGCGACAACACGATGGAGATCGCGGTGCCGACGATGAATTTCGCGAAGGACTGCTCCGACCCCCAATGTTTCGTCATCGGCAGGCAGCCGTACCTGGCCGGCCATTACGGCGACGGTAACCTGGCGATGCACAAGATCGACCTCGGAGGGAAAACGATCCAGCCCGTCCTCGCCACGCCGTGGGCGATCCGGCCGACCCACCTGCGCACGCTGTCGATCGACGGGCAACTGCATCTGATCGGCTACGACGACCGGAGCGGCGACGTGCAGATCGACATCCTGACCGCGGATCGCGATCGGAAGCCGCTGCTGCGCAATGTGTTCGTGGCGAAGAAACGCCTCCCGACCGGCGCGACGTCGCTGATGACGCTGGAAGCGTGAGGAGGGCGGTGCGCCCTCACCGCGTCGCCGTCGACAGCGCCGTTGCCCCCCGCCGCTTCCGCGCCCGCCATCGGAGCCGGTCGAGATAGAGATACGTCACCGGCGTCGTGAAGAGCGTGAGGAGCTGGCTGAGGATCAGGCCTCCGACGATGGCGATGCCGAGGGGGCGGCGAAGCTCGCTGCCGATGCCGCGGCCGAGGGCGAGGGGGAGGCCGCCGAAGAGCGCGGCCATCGTCGTCATCATGATCGGTCGGAAGCGAAGCAGGCAGGCTTCGCGCACGGCGTCGAGCGGGCTCTTGCCCTCCTTCCGCTCCGCCTCCAGCGCGAAGTCGATCATCATGATGGCGTTCTTCTTCACGATCCCGATCAGCAGGATGATCCCGATCAGGGCGATGATCGTGAACTCCGTGTTCGTCAGCAGCAGCGCGATCAGCGCGCCGACGCCGGCGGACGGCAGCGTCGACAGAATCGTGATCGGGTGCACGAGGCTCTCGTAAAGGATGCCGAGGACGATGTAGACCGCCAGGAGCGCCGCCAGGATCAGCAGCGGCTCGTTCGCCAGCGAGGCCTGGAACGCCTGCGCCGTCCCCTGGAAGCCTGGGTGGATCGACGACGGCATCCGCATCTGCCGCTCCAGCCCCTCGATCGCGGTCGTGGCCTGGCCGAGGGAGACGCCGGGGGCGAGGTTGAACGAGATCGTCACGGCGGGGAACTGCCCCTGGTGCGGGATCGCCAGCGGTGTCTGGTCGATGCCGAAGTGGGCAAACGTGCTCAGGGGAATGTCGCGGCCGTTCGAGGCGTGGACGTAGACGCTGCTCAGCGACGCCGGCGACACCGCGTACTTCGGATCGACCTCCATTACCACGTGGTACTGGTTCATCCCGCTGTACATCACCGAGACCTGGCGCTGGCCGAAGGCGTCGTAGAGCGTGTTGTCGATGGCGGCGAGCGTCACGCCGAGGCGCGCGGCGGTCTGGCGGTCGATGATCACCGATGCCTGCAGCCCGCGGTTCTGCTGGTCGCTGGAGACGTCGCGCAGCTCCTGCAGCTTGTGCATGGCCTTCTCGAGCGTCGGTGCCCACGACATCAGCTCGCCGACGTTGTCGCCCTGCAGCGTGTATTGATAGTCGGCGTTGCTCTGCCGGCCGCCGACGCGCACGTCCTGCACGGCGCTGAGGAAGAGCTGCGCGCCGGGGATGTGCGCGGTCTTGGGGCGAAGGCGGGCGATGATGTCCTGCGCCGAGGCCTTGCGCTCGCTGAGAGGTTTTAGCGAGACGAACATGCTCGCCGAGTTGCCGCCGCCGCGGCCGCCGCCGGTGAAGGAGACGACGTTGTCGACGGCCGGGTCCTTCCGCACGATGGCCATGAAACGGTTCGCCTTCTCGATGAGCGCCTCGAACGACGTGTCCTGCGCCGCCTGGATGTTGCCGGAGAGGCGCCCGGTGTCCTGCTGCGGGAAGAAGCCCTTGGGGATGATGACGTAGAGGTAGATCGTGAAGCCGATCGTGGCCAGCGTGACGAGCAGCACCGGCAGCGTGTTGGCGAAGACGAAGTCGAGGGCGTGCCCGTAGCCGCGCAGCAGCCGGTCGAAGGCGCGCTCGCTCCAGTCGTAGAGGCGCCCGTGCTTCCGGTCGCTCTCCGCCTGGAGGAACTTCGCGCACATCATCGGCGTCGTGGTGAGCGAGACGGCGAGGGAAATGGCGATGGCCACGCTCAGCGTCACCGCGAACTCGCGGAAGAGGCGCCCGACGATGCCGCCCATGAGGAGGATGGGGATGAAGACGGCGATGAGCGACGTGCTCATGGAGAAGACGGTGAAGCCGATCTCGCTCGCGCCCTGCAGCGCCGCCTCGAACGGCTTCATGCCCGCCTCGAGGTGGCGGGTGATGTTCTCGATGACGACGATGGCGTCGTCGACGACGAAGCCGGTCGAGATCGTGAGCGCCATCAAAGAGAGGTTGTCGAGCGAGTAGCCGAGCAGGTACATCACGCCGAACGTGCCGATGAGCGAGAGCGGCACGGCCACGCTGGGGATGACGGTGGCCCAGGCGCTGCGCAGGAAGAGAAAGACGACGAGGATGACGAGGGCGATGGAGATGGCCAGCGTCCACTCGACGTCGTAGACCGAGGCGCGGATCGTGGTGGTGCGGTCGAGCACCGGCTCGAGGTGAATCGACGGCGGGATGGCGGCCTGCAGCTGCGGCAGCAGGGCGCGCACGCGGTCGACGGTGCCGATGATGTTCGCGCCCGGCTGGCGGAAGAGGACGAGGGAGATGGCGGGCTTGCCGTTGACCGAACCCGCGCTATTGATGTTCTCCACCGAATCCGTCACGTCCGCGACCTCGGAGAGAATCACGGGCTTGCCGTCGCGCGAGGTGACGATGAGGCTCCGGTACTGGTTGGCCTTGAAGAGCTGATCGTTCGTCTGCAACGCCCAGGCGGCGTCGGGGCCTTGAATCTGGCCCTTGGGTCGGTTCGCGTTCGCGGCGCTGAGCGCGGTGCGCACGGCGTCGATGCCGACGTTCATCTTGCTGAGGAGGAGCGGATTCATCTCCACGCGCACGCCGGGGCGCGAGCTGCCGCCGACGAAGACCTGGCCGATGCCGTCGATCTGGGCGATCTTCTGGGCGAGGATGGAGTCGCCGACGTCGTACATCTGCGGCTGGGTCATGACGTCGGAGGTCATGGCCAGGATCATGATCGGGGCGTCGGCGGGGTTGACCTTGCGCCAGTTCGGATTGGAGGGGAGGTTCGCGGGGAGCTGCCCGCGCGCGGCGTTGATGGCGGCCTGCACGTCGCGCGCGGCGGCGTCGATGTCGCGATCGAGATCGAACTGCAGGGTGATGTTCGTGGAGCCGGAGGAGCTGTTCGACGTCATCTGCGTGACGCCGGCGATGCGGCCAAACTGCCGCTCGAGCGGCGTGGCCACGGCCGAGGCCATCGTCTCCGGGTCGGCGCCCGGCAGCCCGGCGGAGACGGAGACGGTCGGGAACTCGACCTGCGGCAGCGGCGCGACGGGGAGCTTGGTGTAGGCGAGGGCGCCGGCCATGAGGACGGCCGCGGTGAGCAGCGAGGTCGCGACGGGGCGGCGGATGAAGGGGGCGGAGAGGCTCATGGCTGCAATCCCGAGCGGAACGCAGATGTGGGCCACGGAAACTCAGAACGCAGAATGCGAATGCAGAATGAAGAAAGCTCCGCCTGTTTTCTCGATTCTGCATTCGCATTCTGCGTTCTGAGTTTCCGTGGCCGAATGCACCTTCTCAGGCTGACGGGCGTTCTCATCACGCCTCCGACGGCACCGCATTCCCCACGTGTACGCGCCGCCGCAGCCGCTGCGCCAGCTGGTCGAACCACAGATACACGACCGGCGTCGTGTACAGCGTCAGCAGCTGGCTCACCAGCAATCCCCCGACGATCGTCACGCCGAGGGGGTGGCGGAGCTCGGCGCCGGTGCCGCGGCCGAGGGCGAGCGGCAGGCCGCCGAAGAGCGCGGCGAACGTCGTCATCATGATCGGGCGGAACCGCAGCAGGCAGGCCTGGTAGATCGCCTCCTCCGGCGGCTTCCCTCCTTCGCGCTCCGCCTCCAGCGCGAAGTCGATCATCATGATGGCGTTCTTCTTCACGATGCCGATGAGGAGGATGATGCCGATCAAGGCCACGACGCCGAGCTCCATGCGGAAGAGCATCAGCGCCAGGATCGCGCCGACGCCCGCGGACGGCAGCGTCGACAGGATCGTGATCGGGTGGATGTAGCTCTCGTACAGCACGCCGAGGACGATGTAGACCGTCACGAGCGCGGCCAGGATCAGCCAGCCCTCGTTCGCCAGCGAGCTGCGGAAGACCGCGGCCGTTCCCTGGAACTCCGTGTGGATGCTGCCGGGGAGGCCGAGGCCGGCCACGACGTCGTCGATCTGCTTCGTGGCCGCGCCGAGCGAGGTGCCGGGCGCGAGGTTGAACGAGATCGTCGTCACCGGAAACTGTCCGAGGTGATTCACCGCCACCGGCGTCGAGTGCGTCTCGATGTGGGCGAAGCTGCTCAGCGGGATGATCTGCTCGCGCGTGCCGGAGAGCTGCGCCACCGGCTGCGTCGTGCCCGGCACCACCGACGTCGTTGCGCTTCCCGCGGCCGGCGGCGTCGACGCCAGCGTCGCCTGCGAGGCCGCGGCCGCGCCGACCGCGGGCGTCCCGGTTCCGCCGCTGCTCGCCGTTGCCGCGCCGCCGGGCGAGGCGTGGACGTAGATGTGCTGCAGCGCGTCGGGCGTGAGCTGCAGGCGGGGGTCGGCCTCGAGCACGACGTGGTACTGGTTGAGCTGCGTGAAGATCGTCGAGACCTGGCGCTGGCCGAAGGCGTCGTAGAGCGTGTCGTCGATCATCGCCGGCGTCACGCCGAGGCGCGAGGCGGTGTTGCGGTCGACGACGAGGTCGGCCTCGAGGCTGCCGCTGCCCTGGTCGCTGGCGACGTCGCGCAGCTCGGGGAGCTTGCGCAGTGCATCGACCACGCGCGGCACCCACTGCGTCAGCTCGGCCGCGCTGGCGTCTTCGAGCGTGTACTGGTATTGCGTGCGGCTGACGCGGCTCTCGACGGAGAGGTCCTGCACCGGCTGCATGTAGAGCGTGATGCCGGCGACGTCGGCGAGCTTCGGCTGGAGGCGGCGGATGATCGCGGAGGCGTCGGCGTCGCGCTCGCTGAGCGGCTTGAGGTTGATCTGGATGCGTCCGACGTTCGAGGTCGTGTTCGTGCCGTCGACGCCGATGAACGAGGAAACGCTGGCGACGGCCGGGTCCTGCGTGACGATCTGCGTCAACGCGAGCTGCCGCTCCGCCATGGCCTGGAACGACACATCCTCCGGCGCCTCGGAGATGCCGAGGATCACGCCGGTGTCCTGCAGCGGGAAGAAGCCCTTCGGCACGACGATGTAGAGGACGATCGTCGTCACGAGCGTGGCCAGCGTGACGAGGAGCGTCGTCGTCCGATGCCGCAGCACGACCTGCAGCGTGCGGCCGTAGAACTCAATGACCTTGTCGAAGAGTGTCATTCCGAGCCGCGTAGACGGCGAGGAATCCCCCGCCGGCAGGGGATTCCTCGCTTCGCTCGGAATGACACGGTGTTCCGGCTTCAGGAGCTTGGCCGACATCATCGGCGTCAGCGTCAGCGAGACGACGGCGGAGACGAGGATCGTCACGCTGAGCGTCACGGCGAACTCGCGGAAGAGCCGCCCGACGATGTCGCCCATGAACAGCAGCGGGATCAGCACGGCGATCAGCGAGACCGTCAGCGAGACGATGGTGAAGCCGATCTGCTTCGAGCCCATGAGCGCCGCGTCGAGCGGGGAGTGCCCTTCCTCGATGAAGCGGGTGATGTTCTCGATCATGACGATGGCGTCGTCGACGACGAAGCCGGTGGAGATCGTCAGCGCCATCAAAGAGAGGTTGTCGAGCGAGTAGCCGAGGAGATACATCACGCCGAAGGTGCCGACGATCGACAGCGGCACGGCCACGCTCGGGATGATCGTCGCGGAGAGGCGGCGCAGGAAGAGGAAGATGACGAGGACGACGAGGACGATGGTGAGCAGGAGCTCGAACTCGACGTCGTGCACGGAGGCGCGGATGGTCGTGGTGCGGTCGGTCAGCACCGCCACTTTCACGCTCGGCGGGAGGCTGCTGGTCAGCTGCGGGAGGAGCTTCTCGACGCGGTCGACGACGTTGATGATGTTCGCGCCCGGCTGCCGCTGCACGTTCATGATCACCGCGGGGACGGTGTTCATCCACGCCTTCTTCTGCACGTCTTCGACGCCGTCGACGACGCGCGCGACGTCGGCCACGCGCACCGGCGCGCCGTTGCGGTAGGCGATGATGACCGGCGCGTAGTCGCCGCTGTTGTAGATCTGGTCGTTCGCGCCGATGCTATAGCTCTGCTGCGGCCCCTGGAGGTTGCCCTTGGCCTGGTCGGTGTTCGCCGCGGCGAGGCCGGTGCGCAGGTCTTCGAGGCTGAGGCCGAGCGAGGCGAGCGCGGAGGGGTTGGCTTGCACGCGCACGGCCGGCTTCTGGCCGCCGCTCAAGGTGACGAGGCCGACGCCGGGAAGCTGGGAGATTTTCTGCGCGAGCGTGGTGTCGGCGAGGTCTTCGACTTTGCTGAGCGGGAGCTGCGTGGAGGTGAGGCCGAGGGTGAGGATCGGCGTGTCGGCGGGATTGACTTTGCTGTAGATCGGCGGGTTCGGAAGGTCGCGCGGCAGGAAGCTGGCCGAGGCGTTGATGGCGGCCTGCACTTCCTGCTCGGCGACGTCGATGTTCTGCTTGAGGTCGAACTGCAGGGTGATCATCGAGCCGCCGAAGGAGCTCGTGCTCGACATCTGCTGCAGGCCGGGGATCTGGCCGAACTGCCGCTCCATCGGCGCGGTGACGGACGAGGTCATGACGTCCGGGCTGGCGCCGGGATAGAAGGTGAGGACCTGGATGGTCGGGTAGTCGACCTGCGGCAGCGCGGAGACCGGGAGCTCGCGGAAGGCGATGATGCCCGCAAGGAGGATGGCCACCATGAGCAGCGAGGTGGCGACCGGGCGGAGGATGAAGATGCGGGAGGGGTTCATGCCGCGTTCTCCCTTCTCCCCGCGCGCGGGGAGAAGGTGGCCGAAGGCCGGATGAGGGGCGCCACTCGCGTAACTTCGCCCCTCACCCGGCGCCTCCGGCGCCACCCTCTCCCCGCTTGCGGGGCGAGGGACCACCGCCACCGCCTTTGCGTCCGCCGCCGCCAATCTCGACCTTCCCGTGCGGCTGGAGCTTGTCGGCGCCGTCGGTGACGACCTGCTCGCCCTCGCTCACGCCGGTGACGACGGACGTCGTCCCCTCGCTGAGCACGACCTGCACGACGCGCATGTCCGCGGTCTTGTCGGGCTTGACGACGTAGACGAAGGTCCCCTGCGCGCCGTGCTGGATGGCCGCGGTCGGCACGGTGAGGGCCTGGCGCCGGACGTCGACCTGCAGCCGGACGTTGACGAACTGGTTCGGGAAGAGCGCCCCGTCGGTGTTGTCAAAGACGGCCTTGCAGCGGAAGGTGCCGGTGTTCGGATCGATCTGGTTGTCGATGGTGAGAAGGCGTCCCGTGGCGAGCTTCGCGGAGTTGTCGCGGCTCCACGCCTCGACCGGCAGGTTCGCCGCGCGCCTCGCAACCGCCGCGAGATCGTCCTCCGGCAGCGTGAAGAGCGCGGCGATCGGCTGCATCTGCGTGATGACGACGAGGCCGTTGGCGTCGGAGGCGTGGACCATGTTGCCGGGATCGACGGCGCGAATGCCGACGCGCCCGGTGATCGGCGCCTTGATGTGACAGTAATCAATGTTGAGCCGGGCCTGCTGGATCTGCGCGGCGTCGGCCTGGATGTTGGCCTCGTTGACTTTCACTTGCGACTGCTGGGTGTTGTACTGCTGCTGCGGGATGACGCCGGCGTGGTAGAGGTCGGCGTAGCGCTGGAGGTCGCGCTGCGTATTCTGCAGCGTCGCCTCATCCCTCACCCGCGCGGCCTCGGCCTGCGCGAGCTGCGCCTCGGACGGTCTCGGGTCGATGACGGCGAGCTCCTCGCCGGCATGCACGGTCTGCCCTTCCTGGAAGTTGAAGCGGAGGAGCTGCCCGTCGATGCGCGTCTTGACGGTGACGGTGTTGAGCGCGTTCACGTTGCCGAGGCCGTCGAGGTAGACGGGGACGTCGCGGGCGACGACGGGGACGGCGGAGACCGGCACGGCGCGGTTGCGCAGGCCCGCCGCGGCCGTCTCCGCGGCCTTCGCGTTGCTCGCCGCGCGATGCCGCAGGAGCACGACGAGCAGGATGATGACGATGACGACGGCGGCGATGGCGATGTTGCGGTGGCGCGTATGCCGCGGATTCGTCTCCGGCGGCGGCGCCACGCGGATGTCCGGGACCGGGGTCTCCCGTTCAGGCTGTCTCTCGGCCATCGGCCTCTACTCCTTCTGCGCGCTCAGCAATGTTTCTACCAGCAGACCATACGACGGAAGGCGCAAGATGCAGAATCCGGTGACGATCGGCTACGCTGATCGCGATTGCACTACACGCTCGCCTGGACGAATCCGAACGATCATCTCTTCGATGTGACCCTCCGCTTCACCGCGCCGGAGGACGATCCGCTGCTCTGGCTGCCGGCGTGGCGGCCGGGACGGTATCTCATTCAAAACTACGCGGCGAACGTGCGGGAATGGAGCGCGAACCTGCGCAAGGTCGACAAGTCGTCGTGGCGGGCGAGCGCGCGCGTCGGCGAGGAGGTCACGGTTTCGTACCGCTACTACGCCGGCGTCCTTGACGCGGGATCGAGCTTCCTCGACGACGAGGAGGCGTACTTCAACGGCTCGAATCTCTTCCTCTGCGTCGACGCGCTGCGGCGCGAGCCGGCGCGGCTCACGATCGCGGCGCCGGGCGACTGGCGGATCGAGACGCAGCTTCCGCGCGACGACGCCGGCGTCTTCCACGCCCGCGACTACGACCACCTCATCGACGCCCCGACGATCGCCTCGGCGTCCCTGACGCGGCACTCCTTCACCGAGAGCGGCGCGCGCATCCACCTCATCGTCCGCGGCGAGGGCGACTTCGAACAATACCTCGAGCCGCTGCGCGGCATCGTGCGCGCGCACGCGGCACTGTTCGGCGGGCTGCCGTTCGACGACTACAAGTTCCTCATCCACGCCGGCGCGCGGTGGCACGGCGTCGAGCACGAGAGCTCGTCGTCGATCCTCGTCAAGCGCAGCGAGATCGACACGGACGACGGCTACGACCACTTCCTCTCGCTCTGCTCGCACGAGCTCTTCCACGTCTGGAACGTCAAGCGCATCGTCCCCGCCGCGTTCGTCCCGTACGACTACCTGCGCGAGACGCCGACGCGGCTGCTGTGGGCGATGGAGGGGATCACGTCGTACTACGGCGACCTCGCGCTCGTGCGCGCCGGGGTGTGGGACGAGGGGCGCTGGCTCGAGCACCTGCAGCACGAGATCGAGACGCTGGAGAACGCGGCCGGGCGGCACCACCTCTCGCTGGCGCAGGCGAGCTTCGATGGCTGGCTGCAGGAGCAGATGCACGACAAGGCGAACGCCTGGATCTCGTTCTACAACAAAGGAGAGATCGTCGCGGCGCTGCTCGACCTGGCCATCCGCGCGGAGACGGAGCGCTCGCTCGACGACGTGATGCGCCTGCTCTGGCGCGGCTACGGCCAGACCGGCGTCGGCATCGAAGAGGGGGCGCTCGAGCCGGTCGTCGCCGCGATCGCCGGCGAGGAGCTGGCCCGCGACTTCTTCGCGCGCTACGTCGACGGCACCGAGCCGCTGCCGTACGAGGAATTGCTCGGGCGCGCCGCTGTTGCTTTCGACTCCGCGAGCGGCGAGCGCCTGGCGCTCGGCGCGAAACTGGAGACGAAGGACGGACGGCTGGTGATCGCGAGCGTGACGCCGGAGGGATCGGCGATGGAGGCGGGGCTCTTGCCCGGCGACGAGCTGATCGCCATCGACGGCCGGCGCACCGCCACGCCCGACGACGCCGAGCGCGTCTTCGCGTCGCTGCGGGAAGGGGAGGCGGTGCCCGCGGTCTTCGCCCGCGCCGCGCTCGTCGAGACGCGCACGCTCGTGCCGCGGCGCGACCCGCACGTGAGCGTGTCGCTGCGCATCGGCGGCGAGAGCGCGCTGCGGGAGAACTGGTTGAGGCCATCGTCATCCTGAGCCGCGCAGACGGCGAAGGATCTCCGAATACGAAACTCGAGATCCTTCGCTGCGCTCAGGATGACGAGGAACGGAGAGACGAATGACGCCGGTGGAGCTCACCGAGGACCGGATCCCGCTCGAGGGGATCGAGGAGACGATCGCCGAGCTGGTCGATCTGTACGGCGGCGAGATGAAGGAGGAGCGCGCCAACGCGCGCGACTTCGTCCTGCCTCTGCGCCGCGGCGTGGCCACGGCCGGCGGCGTGGAGTGCACGGTCTCGTGGGCGTCCGACGACGAGTCGACCGTCACGCTCGTCTGCAATCGCGAGGTCGACGCGCCGAAAGCGCAGCGCATCGCGCTGCTCCTGGCCGGCGTGGTCGGCGCGCTGCTCTTCACGCTCTGGCCGTTCTTCGCCGGACGCACGAACCAGCTCGGCGCGCTGGCCTGGGTCGGCGGCATCGTGGCCCTCGCGGTCTACTTCCTCACGCTGAAGCGGACCAGCGGCGGTGTCGCCTCCGACTTCCTGCGGCGCCTGGCGCTGCGCCAGCGGACGCGCGAGGCGGCGTAGTGATCTGGATCATCGCCCCGCTGATTCTCTTCATCATTTTCGGCCACTGGGTGCATAAGAAGGCGGAGCGCATCCGCGCCGAGGACGCGTGGCCGCGCGTCGTCGTTTCGATCGCGATCGAAGGGGAGGGGATGGCCTCGCGCGAAGAGTTGCAACTGCGCAACACGATCGAGGATGAGATCGTGCAGCGCGGCATCGGCCGCATCGCCGACTCGGGCTCGGGCGGCGGCGCGATGTACTTGTCCGTCGGCACCCCCGACCCCGCCCGCGCCGCCGCCATGCTCCGCGATCTCCTCGACGCCCGCGGCCTCGGCGAGCGGGCATCGGTGAGGTGATGGCGTTCCGTTAACCGCTCCCACCGCCCGGCGTAATGAGCGGCATGCGCAAAGCCGTCGTCGTGCTCGCCGCCTTCGCCGCCACGCTGCTGACGTACCGCGTCCTCTCGCTCGTGCCGCTCTACCGCGAGCTGCACCGCGCGCTGCCGGCCTACGTCACGGAGTCGTTCATGAACCTCTGCGAGGTCGCGCTCTGCATCGCCGCGCTCCTCTTCCTCGGCGAGCGCCGCATCGGCCGAGCGCTCGGCATCGACCGGCGCATCCTCCCCGCGCTCGCCTTCGGCATCGCCTGCAGCGCGCCGATGCTCCTCGGCTTCGCGCTCGCCCATCGCGGCGACGTGCGCGACCCGCTCGCCGTCGTCTTCCTCGCTATCGTCTTCCCCTTCGCCGAGGAGGTCGTGGCGCGCGGCTTCGCCTTCCGTACGCTCCGGCGCCTTGGATGGCCGCTCTGGAGCGCGGCCGCCGCGTGCGCGATGCTCACCGGCCTCGCGCACATCGAAAAGGGGCAGACCGCGGCCTCGATCCTCGGCCTTTTCTTCGTCACCGGCGCCGGCGGCTTCACGTTCTGCTGGCTTCTCGACCGCTGGCAGTCGCTCTGGTTTCCCTTCGCGCTGCACGCCTGCATGAACTTCTGGTGGGAGGTCTTCAACGTCGCGCCGACGGCCCTCGGCGGCTGGTACTCGTTCACCCTGCAGATCGGCAGCATCGTGCTGGCGATCCTGGTCACGCTGCGCTACACGAAGTCGCCGTCGCGCCTACAGCCGGTTCGCGGAGCGCCGGCGTCCCCGCCGGCTGGCGCGCAGGCGTCCCGCGCCTGCGCCGACCGTAGGCGGCGAGACGCCGCCTGGCCGGCCGCCGAGACGGCGGCGCTACAGCCGGTCGGTGAGGATCGTCTTCGCGATCGTCTGGAGCTGCATGTTCGACGTGCTCTCGTAGATCGAGTCGCGCCCCCAGTACTTCTCGCGGAGCGCCGGCGTCCTCGCCGGCTGGCGCGCAGGCGTCCCGCGCCTGCGCCGCGCGTAGGCGGCGAGACGCCGCCTGGCCGGCCGCCGAGACGGCGGCGCTACAGCCGGTCGGTGAGGATCGTCTTCGCGATCGTCTGGAGCTGCATGTTCGACGTGCCCTCGTAGATCTGTCCGACCTTCGAGTCGCGCCAGTACTTCTCGACCGGATACTCCTTCGTGTAGCCGTTCCCGCCGAAGAGCTGCACCGCCAGTGACGTGATCTTCTCGCACGCGTTCGACGAAAACAGCTTGGCCATGGCGGCCTCGCGGAGGAACGGCTGCTTCGCGTCCTTGAGGCGCGCGGCGTTGTAGACCATGAGGCGCGCCGCCTCGAGCTCCGTGGCGGCGTCGGCGATCTGGAACTGCACGGCCTGGAACTCGCTGATCTTCTGCCCGAACTGCTTCCGCTCCTTGACGTAGGCGATGGCGTGCTCCAGTGCGCCGCGGGCCACGCCGAGCATCTGCGCGCCGATGCCGATGCGCCCTTCGTTCAGCGTCTCGATGGCGATCTTGTAGCCCTTGCCCGGCTCGCCGAGGACGTTCTCCTTCGGCACGCGGCAATCCTCGAGGATCAGCTCGCACGTCGACGACGCGCGGATGCCGAGCTTGTCCTCCTTCTTGCCGACCGCGAAGCCGGGGAAGTCGCGCTCGATCAGAAACGCCGTGATGCCTTTGTAGCCGGCGTCGGCGTTGGCGTTGGCGAAGACGATGAAGACGCCGGCCTCGAACGCGTTCGTGATCCACAGCTTCTGCCCGTTGAGCACCCAGTGGTCGCCCTTGTCCTCGGCGCGGCACGCCAGCGCGAACGCATCCGATCCCGACCCCGCCTCGGAGAGCGCATAGGCGCCGACGGTGTCTTTCGCCAGCATCGAGAGGTACTTCGACTTCTGGTCCTCGTTCCCCCAGCGGAGGATGGCGTTGTTGACGAGCGTGTTCTGGACGTCGACGAGGACGCCGCACGACGCGTCGACGTGGGAGAGCTCCTCGACGACGAGCACCGCGGTGAAGAACGACGCGCCCGCGCCGCCCCACTGATCGGGGACCTCGATGCCCATGATGCCGAGGTCGAAGAACGCGGAGATCAGCTCCTTCGACATCTGCGCGTCGTGGTCCATCCGCGTGACGAGCGGGCGGATCTTCTCGAGCGCGAAGTCGCGCACGCTCTGCTGGAACATTTGCTCTTCTTCGGACAGGACGGTGAGGGGTGCTGCGGAGAACTCGGCGGTGGCGGTGCTCATGGCGTGCGGATTCTATCCGAGCTAGGGAGGTAGAGCGCGTCGGTGCTGCCGCCGGTCTCGCTGACGAATCCCCACACGTGCGCGGCGTCACTGCCGGCATCGACCCGCACGTGGATGCGGCCCTTCAAAGGTGCGAAAAGCTGCGTCACGTCGCCGGCGAAATAGCCGTCCTTCGGGCGCGGAAGCGAGAGCTGCTTCAGCTCCGTCTTGCCGTCTTCGCTGTACGCCGCGAGCTCGAACACGGAGGGAGCGTCGCCGGCGATCCAGACGCGCAGCCGGACGCGGCCTCCGAGCGGGACGCCGGCGATGTCGATGGCGCGCGTTGGGAACGACGAGAGCGGTATCGACGGCACGGCGAGAAAGGAGTAGCCGCCGTCGCCGCCGTCGCGCTCGGCGATCGTCTTCACCACGGCGTCGCGCTCGCGCAGGCGCGGCAGGCGGGCGATGATGAACGGCCGGTCGGGCTCCGACGCGATGCGGCGCGACTGCCCCGGCGCGAGCACGAAGTCGCACGGCGCAGGCATGCACGCGCTGAGGTGGACGGGGAGCGGCAGCAGGCCGCGGTTGGAGATCGTCTGCTCGACGTTCCAGCGCTCGTTCGGGCCGCCGATCGGGCGCGGCGTGCCGGCGATCGGCAGCAGCAGCTCGGAGAACGTGTTGTCGGCGTCGCGATGCCGGTAGATCCGCGCCTCCGGCGAGATCGCCTGCAGCGTGTAATGGCGCTCCAGGCCGGCGATCACGGGCGCGGCCGCGGGGAGGTGCCAGACGAAGACGTAGTCGGCGAGCGGCGCGACGGCGTCGGCGTCGACGTTCTCCGGATCCTCCTCGACCGTGACGCGGTCGACCGACGGCGTGCCGGGGCGGTGCTTGACCGGGAAGTAGCCGGCGTCGGCTTCGTAGTTGTCGAGATCCGCGAAGCCGCGCTCGATCGCAACATACCCCGAGGTATGGGCGAGCAGCGGCAGCACCGTCCCTTCCGGCCGGCGCTCGCCGTTGATCGCGAGCACCGCCGTACCGGCCGGTATGGCGCGCTCCGCGCGCACGAACGCTTTCACGAGGCCGGCGATGGCGCGCTCGTGCCGCGTGAGATAGACGCTGTTCGCGATCGCGGCGACCGACAGCACCGCGATCAGTGCCGCGCCCGCCGCTCGCGGAAGGCGCGGCGTCAGCCACGGCAGCGGCAGCAGCGGAAGCAGGACGGCCAGCCGCTGGGGCAGGAACTGGCCGCCCGCAGCTTTGTCGGGAGCGATGAGGAAGAAAACGGCGACGATGATGAAGAGGACGAGAAAGGCGTCCTCGTCGCGCCGACGGCGCTCGATGAGGATCGTGGCGGCGATCAGCGCGACGAGGATGGCGAAGAGCGCGGTGCCGAGCGCCAGCTGGACGCGGTCGAACGTCAGCAGGATCTCGAACTGCGCGAGCTCGCCGAGGCGCCGCGCCAGCGGAGCCCATCCGCCGAGCGCCGTGTGCCCTTGCTGCAGCGCGAACCAGACGAGCAGCGGCAGGACGGGCACGAAGGCGAGAAAGTGCCGCGCGTGCCGGCGAAGCGCCAGGAGCCAGAGGAGGCCGATGGAGCCGATGAGGAGGAGCGTCGAGGCCGGGTGCGACGCGTAGCAGAGGAGGGTGAGCGTGGCGACGAGCGCGATCGTGCGCCAGTCGGGGCGGTCGCGCCGGCGCCACCAGACGGCCAGCGTGACGAGATAGAGCCCGGCGCTGATCGCGAAGTTGTAGAAGCCGTATTGCAGCATCTCGTGATGCGCGAACGGCAAGGCGAGAAACGCGTAGAGCCGCCCGCGCGGATCGACGGCGCCCGCGAGCATCCACGCCCCGCCGAGGAACAGAAGAATGATCGCGCTGACGAGGATCTTCTCCGCGACGACCGGGCTGAAGACCCCGAGCAGCGCGACCAGGATCCAATGTCCGAGGACGTTCGGATGCGGACGCCAGTCGATGGCGTACGTCTCCGCGATCGGCCCGCCGCGATGCTGCAGCAGCTCGCGCATCACGAACGCGTTGTACAGATGCGAAGGCCCGTCCGCCGTGGGGTAGTACGCCGGCGACCAGACCGGCACGACCTGCAAAAGCGCGAGCGCCAAAAACCCCCAACGAACCCACCGACTCAGCACTCAGTCCTCGGCACTCGCATGGTGCCCCGGGCCGGACTCGAACCGGCACGCCGCTCTCGCGGCAGCGGATTTTAAGTCCGCAGCGTCTGCCATTCCGCCACCGGGGCGTGTGGGTCCATACGGTAACACTTGCAGTGAAATGCGTTGATCAACGGTCTGGCGCGGAAGCCGCGGCGGATGCGCGCTGCGGGAGATCGTCGTGCCGCGGCTGGAGTGAGAAAGCGGTTGGCGATTAGCGGTTGGCGATTAGGCCCGCCCTCCCTAATCGCTAATCGCCAATCCCTAATCGCTCGGTAAACGAAAAAGGGCGCCTTTGCAGGCGCCCTTCCGGGGTGGGGGCTAGGAACTCTCCCCCTCAGGTTTATGAGAACAATCCATCGAACGCAGTACCTCCTCCCCCATGAATTTCCGGCGGACCCGCAACAAGCGTCACGTGCATGCCCGTAACCCACCTCGCCGACGTCGCGGACCGGATCGACCGCCCCTGCCTGCCCCGAGGTAGAGGGGAGGAGCGGGAACTTGTCATCTGTTCAAAGAGCGCTGCCGTATAGTCTGGGAACGAAAACGCCCGAGGTCAGTTTTTATTGCAGCGGCCTCGGGCCTTTCCGTTTCGTATTCGTTTTCGATGATACGTTTTCCGTGCGAAATAGCAACACCGATTTGCCATCGCAAGGCACATGCCGTGCGCACAAAAGCGTGTGCTACCATTGTCGTCTTTCCGGAGCTAATTGAGATGAAACGACTTCTCGTCTTCGCGAGCGCGCTCGCCGTCGCCGCGCCGCTCGCCGCGGCCAGCGTCTCGGGTAAAGTCAATTTCAACATGAAGAAAGGGCAGAGTCCGGTCGTCGCCGAGACGCTGGTGTGGCTCGAGCCGGCCGCCGGCCGCGCCGCGCCGAAGCCGCCGGCGAAGTTCGTCATGACCACGCGCGGCAAGACGCTCCTCCCGCACGTGCTCGCGGTCCCGGTCGGCTCCACGGTCGAGTTCCCCAACGACGATCCGATCTCGCACAACCTCTTCTCGCTCTCCTCGGCGGCGACGTTCGACCTCGGCCTCTACCGCCGCGGCGCCGGCAAGTCGGAGAAGTTCACGGCCCCCGGCGTCGTCAACGTCTACTGCAACATCCATCCGACGATGTCGGCCGTCATCCACGTCATGCCGACGCCGTACTACGCCTTCGCCGACGCCGCCGGCAACTACGCGCTCCACGATGTGCCGGCCGGCAAGTACAAGCTCGTCGCCTGGAACGAACAGGGGGGACAGACGGCGACGGTGATCGACGTCGGCCCGGCCGGCGCGGCGAACGTGGCGGTGACGCTCGACACGAGCAGTTACAGGGCGGCCTCGCATCTCAACAAAGTCGGCAAGCCGTACGCGGCAGTGCCGAGGGACTACTGAGTGACGGCGCAGACGCTCGACACGATGACCCCCGCGGCCATGCCGGCCGTCGCGCCGAAGAAACCGGCGGTCGAGCGGGCGCGCTTTCCGCTGGTCTGGAAGATCTTTTTTCTCACCGCGCTGCTGATCGCGGTCGTCGTGGCGGTCGCCGTCGGCGTGACGATCCAGCGCTCGCAGGCGATCGCGCGCGCGACCGCGGACAAGTCGATCTCCAGCGCGGCGCAGTTGTACGGCGTCTTCGCCGACCAGCGGCTCGGACGTCTCTCGCTGACGACGCAGATCCTCGGCAACGATCCGCCGTTCGTCGCCGCGATGCAAAACGCCATGCGCCCGGCGCCCGACCCGGCCAACCCGACGGCGCCGCCGGCCATCATCTACGCCGATATCTTCGATCAGCTCACGCAGCGGAAGGACGCCCTCCGCACCGACGTGATGATGCTGCTCGACGACCACGGCAACCTCCTCGGCCGCACCGACCGTCCCGCGCTCACCGCCGCGCCGAACGAGAACATGGCCGCCGAGTCGCCGCTCGTGAAGCAGATCGTCGACGACGCGACCGTCGACGTCACCACCGGAGTGCTCGCCGACGGCAATCATCTCTATCACGTCGTGGTCGCGCCGCTCGGCGTCGGTGCGAACAACGTCCGCCTCGGCTACCTCGTCAACGGCGTCGCCATCGACGACGCCTTCGCCAACCGCATCGGCGACATCACCAACGCCGGCGTCGTCTTTGCCTCGAGCGCCGAGCCGGTGGCCCGCTCCAAGACCGCGCCGCAGTTCACGATGCAGCAGATGACCGGCGTCGACAACATCTTCGCCACGGGCAAGATGATGCCGCCGAAGACCGTGACCATCGACCGCTCGCAATACGTGATGACCGGCGAGCCGATGAAGTCCGGCCCGAAGACCGTCGGCGCCGCGGTCTTCCTCCGCTCGCTCGACGTCGAGCTCGCGCCGTTCCGCGAGATCCAGAAGTCGCTCCTCCTCGGCGGCGGCGGCGCGCTGCTCCTCGCGTTCATCCTCTCCTGGTTCATCGCCAAGCGGATCACGCGGCCGATCGAGGAGCTGGCCGGCGTCGCGCAGGCCGTCACGCACGGCGACTACGACGTCCACCCCGGCATCGACCGCAACGACGAAGTCGGCATCCTCGGCCGCTCCTTCGCGAAGATGATCACCTCCTTGCGCGACAAGGCCGAGCTCGAGGAGCTGTACGAGCAGATGGCCGCGAAGTCGGAGGAGCGCGAGGCCGTGCGCACGGTCGAGCCGCCGCTGCTCGACGAAGGCACCGTGCTCGTCACCGACCTGCGCGGGCTGCCGCCCACGGTCGGCGGCGGCGACGCCGCCAACGTCATCGCCGACGTCACGCGCGTCATGAAGCTGCAGGAGCGCGAAGTCGAGCGGCAGGAGGGCGTGGTCCGCGAGATCATCGGCCATCGTCTGGTCAGCGTCTTCCGCGGCGAGCGCGGGATCATCCACGCCATCCGCGCCGCGCGCGCGATCAACGAGGAGCTCGCGGCGCAGGAGACGACGATGCAGATCGGCGTCGGCATCGCCACGGGCGAGTTCGTGACCGGCTCGGTGGAACTGCAGCAGGAGCGCGGCCTCGCCGTCGTCGGCAACGCGCCGCTGCTCGCCGAGGTCTTCGCCTGGCACGCGCCGACCGGCTACGCGTACATCTCGTACGAGACGGCGCAGGCGGCGGGGAGCGACATCCTGTCGTCGTCGACGCGCGAGCAGGTCTCGCTGCGCTGGCTGGCGCAGCCGCTGCCGGTGGCGTCGGTGCCGCTGGTGAACCTGACGAAGACGATGATGAAGACGTGGGGTCAGACGACGAGCCAGATGGCCACGATGCGCGTCGACGCCACGGCGCCGGGACCGACGTCGCCGGCGACGGGCGCGGTGGCGGAGCTGGCCAACGGCGCGCTCTTCGCGAACCGCTACCAGATCGAGCAGATCCTCGGACGCGGCGGCATGGGCGTGGTCTACCGCGCCATCGACACGCAGCTCGACGAGACGGTGGCGATCAAGACGCTGCCCGGCGACGTGATGCAGCGCTCGCCCGAGGACCTGGAGCGCTTCAAGCGCGAGATCCGCCTGGCGCGCAAGATCACGCACCGCAACGTCCTCCGCACGTACGACTACGGCGAGGCCGAAGGGGTCTACTTCATCTCGATGGAGTACGTGCGCGGCTACACGCTCGCCGAGCTCCTCGAGGAAGCGCCCGACCACCGCATGGCCCCGCGCGCCGCGATGGGCCTCTCGCGCCAGATCTGCCGCGGCCTGCAGGCGGCGCACGAGCAGGGGATCATCCACCGCGACATCAAGCCGCAGAACGTGCTCATCGACCACAAGGGCGAGGTGAAGCTGATGGACTTCGGCATCGCCCGGATGGCCGAGGCGAAGGAAGGGATGACACAGGCGGGGCTGATCGTCGGGACGCCGCATTACATGAGCCCCGAGCAGGTGCAGGGCCAGCAGCTCGACGCGCGCAGCGACGTCTACTCGATGGGAGTGATGCTGTACGAGATCCTGTCGGGACAGAAGCCGTTCACGTCGTCGTCGCTGACGGGCGTGCTGACGGCGCACATCACGGAAACGCCGAAGCCGCTGATCGAGCTGCGCCCCGACATCGGCCGCGACGTGAGCGCGATGGTGATGCGCTGCCTGGCCAAGAGCCCGAAGGACCGCTATGCCGACGCCGGCGCGTTGCTCGCCGATCTCGACCGGCAGACGATGACGTCGGTACAGGCGGCGGCGTGATGCCGACTCGCGCACTCCACATCACGTCGCCTTTATCCGGCGCGTGATGGCTTTTATCCGGCGCAGGATCGCTTTCATCCCACGCGCGATGGCTTTTTAGCGACGCGCGATGGCTTTTATCCCGTGCGGGATCGCTTTTATCCCACGCGCGATCGCTTTCATCCCATGCGGGATCGCTTTTATCCCACGCGTGATCGCTTTCAATCCATGCGCGGTCGCTTTTATCCGATGCGCGATCGCATGAATCCGATAGGCCGGTGAAAAGCCCCGGCGTCAGCGCGCCGGCATCTCGAGCATGAGGTCGACGTCGTCGCCCTCGCTGGCGCGCGCGGCGGCGGCGAGATCCATGCAAATTGCCGCGGCACGGCCAATCGCTTGAATCGGCATAGGTAGGCGGTCGCCCGCTTTCCCTGCCACACCACCGTGCGTACGGGTCCGTACACGGCGGTTCGGTTGGTTGAACATCTTCATGGGGCCAGCGAAAGAAGGCCGAGCGAT
>Ga0070717_10000076_pt1 | contig 82958 bp, 76 predicted proteins | sample LARL113metaG_FD_71366 | JGI IMG/M metagenome (GOLD analysis project Ga0070717, IMG submission 71366) | Corn, switchgrass and miscanthus rhizosphere microbial communities from Kellogg Biological Station, Michigan, USA - LAR L11-3 metaG | ecosystem: Host-associated > Plants > Roots > Rhizosphere ...
AACGGCACCTATCGCTTCCCGCTGTGGGCGCCCGACGGTGCGACGTTCGCCTTCGCGCGGGGCGATGCGCTGTGGGTCGCGACCGCGCCCGCGCTTCCACCGGAGCCGACCGCCGTCGATGAGGCCACCACCGTGGTCAAGAAGTTCATGGACGCGCGGCTGGCGGGCAAGTCCGACGACGCGGCCGCGCTGCTCGACGACAACGGCAAGAAGGCGTACGCAGCGGGCCAGCTCAACCTTGTCATCACCGGCGACCCGCACTTCACGCGCTACTACCTGCTCACCCAGGAGGCGGTCGGCACAGAGCCGGACACCGTTCGGTTCGTCGTGCGGCTGGTCCTCACGCATGGCAAGAAGGACGTGAGCAACGTCGAGGAGACCCTCACGCTCGTGCGTGACGCGACCACGAAGCAGTTTCTCATCGACCAGGCGACCGCCGGCGCGCAGCGAGAGCTGGGCAAGGGCCCTGAGGTGGTGAGCGTGGACGTCACTGCGAGCACGATCCAGGTCACGTTCGACAGCGACCTCGACCCCGCGACCGTGAACGGCGGCGTGACCGTGGTGGACTCGAAGGGCAACCCTGTCGACGCAACCGTGACCTACGCCAACAAGATGGTCACGATCAGCGGTCTCGACCTCAAGGAAGGCGGCCTGTACCGGCTCGTCGTGAGGACGTCAGTGCGCGACGTGCAAGGCCAGAAGGTGGCGGCAGAGTACGACCTCGATCTGCTCGGGCCGGTGGCGAAGAAGCACGCGAGCTCGATACCCGTCACTGCCGGCGCTCGCGGCTAAGTCTGGCGGGCGAAACCCGCGAGCGCCGGCGGTCGCGGACTCAGATCAGCTGGAGGGCTCGGGCCGCGCGACACAGCGCGGTCACCGAGCCCGAGTGGACGATCTGCCCCTCGAGCGCGGCGTCCAGTGCCTCCCGGAATGGGAGACGAAGAACCTCCATGTCCTGCTCATACGTCTCCGGATTGCGGTCTGACTCGGTGAGTCCCTCGGCGAGAAACAGGTGCGCGCGGCCGGTGAGAAACGCCGCACCGTGCACGACGCCCAACGAGGTGTAGCGTTCCGCGACCAGGCCCGTCTCTTCGGCCAACTCGCGCCGTGCGCATGTGAGCGCGTCCTCATCGCCGTCGAAAGTCCCCGCCGGGACCTCCCACGACGATATGTCCCACGCGTGGCGCCACTGCCGCACGAGCATCGTGTCGCCGTCATCGAAATGCGGCACGACGAACGCGGAATCGGGATTGGTGACCACGGTGTAGACGGCGCTCACGTCGTCCGGAAAGTGAATCGCGTCCTCGCGCAGCTCGAAGTACCCAGACCTTCCGCGCACCGTCGTGCTCGCAACTTCGAACGGACGCCTGGACGGATGGTCGAGCCTGGCTATCGCCGCACCGGTCTATGTAGGGGCCCCCGCGAACTCACGCCGAAGGCTCTGAGTTCGTGGGGAGGAAGGTCGCGACAGCGGCCGCGGCGGCGGCCACGTGGCGCGGATCTGGTCCGTAGTCGAAGGGCGATACATCGGAGGCGAAGCCCTTCGCCTGGTCGATCAGCTCGGGATGGTCCTCGATGAACCGGGTGCTCAGGTTGCCGGCGCGGAAATCGCTGTTCTCGAGGATCGCGCGGTGGTAGGGGATGGTGGTCGCGGGCCCGACCACGACGAACTCTCGCAGCGCGCGGCTCGCGCGTGCGATCGCCTCCGCGCGGTCAGCCCCGTGCACGATCAGCTTGGCCACGAGCGAGTCGTAGTTGGGCGGCACGTCCGAGCCGGGCCCGAAGCCCGAGTCGACGCGGACCCCGGGACCCGCGGGCGCGACCCATCGCGCGATGCGTTTGGGATTCGGGATGAACTTGCGGGTCGGATCCTCGGCGTTGATCCGCATCTCGATCGCCGAGCCGCTCCAGGTCACGTCGTCCTGCGCAAAGCTCAGCTCGAGGCCGGCGGCGACGCGGATCTGCTCCTTTACCAGGTCGACGCCGGTCACCGATTCGGTGATCGGATGCTCCACCTGCAATCGCGCGTTGACCTCGAGGAAGTAGAACTCCCCGTCGCTGAAGATGAACTCGACAGTCCCCGCGTTGACGTAGCCCGCCGCCACGGTGGCGCGGATCGCGGCGTCGCCCATCGCCGCGCGAAGCTCTGGCGTGAGGGCCGGCGACGGAGTCTCTTCCATGATCTTCTGGTGCCGCCGCTGGATCGAGCACTCACGCTCGCCCAGGTGCACCGCGTGACCATGGGCGTCGCAGATGACCTGGATCTCGATATGGCGAGGTTTGCGCACGTATCGCTCGAGGTAGACCGTGGCGTCGCCGAACGCGGAGCGCGCGGCCTGCGCAGCGCTCTCGATCGCCGGCACGAGGTCCTTCTCTGACTCGATGACTTTCATGCCGATGCCGCCACCGCCGCCCGAGGGTTTGAGCATCACGGGAAAACCGATCTTGCGAGCGGCCTCGAGCGCGTTGGATGGATCGACCGCGCCGCTTCCGGGAGTCACTGGAACTCCGTGCTCGATGGCGAGCCGACGCGCCGCGAGCTTGGAACCAAGGGCGCGCATGGCGGACGCCGGCGGGCCGACGAACTTGATGCCCGCCGCCTCGCAAGCTTCCGGGAAGCGCGCCTTCTCCGCCAGAAACCCATACCCCGGATGGATCGCTTCGGCGCCACAGTCGCGCGCGACCGTGACGATCCGGTCGAGCTGCAGGTACGACTCCGTCGCCGGCGCCGCGCCGATGTGGTGCGCCTCGTCGGCGTAGCGGACGTGGATCGAGTTGCGGTCGGCGTCGGAGTACACCGCCGCGGTGGCGATGCCGAGCTCGCGACACGCCCGCATGACGCGGATCGCGATCTCACCGCGGTTGGCGATGAGAATCTTGGTGAAGAGCTTCTTCTTCAAGCGATCGCGAGCAGCGGTTGATTGGGCGAGACGACCTCGCCTTCCTTGACGTAAACCTCGGCGACCTTGCCCGTCACCGTCGTCACGATGTCGTTCTGCATCTTCATTGCCTCCAGGACCGCGACCACGTCCCCGAGCTTGACGTCGTCGCCCGCCTTGACCGGGATCTTGACAATGAGACCCTGCATCGGCGAGGTGACCGTCCCTTCGGCCGACCTCCGTCGCGAGGGCGCAGCCGTCGCGGGTCCAGCGGCAGACGCGGCCGGCATCGGCATCACGGCAAGGCCGGCGCCGCTCACCCGGACCTTGAACACCTCGCCCTCGACCTCGACGTCGAACTCCGCGGTGGAGGCCACCGGGGCGGTGTCAGGCGTCGGATCGGCAGGCGCGACCGGCGCGGCTTCGGGCTCGGGAGCTTTCACCTCGACCGGCCTGGCACCGTCCTTGCTCGCGGGTGGCTGCGGACCGCGCGCGTAGTCGGCCGCGAGGTGCGGAAACATCAGATGGATCAGGACGAGGTCGTCGGTCGGCTCGAAGCCGAGCTTGCGCACCTGCTGCCGAGCAGCCTCGACCTGCGGCTCGAGCAGGTCCGCCGGCCGGATCGTGATCGGTTCCTCGCGGCCCAGCACGAGCCGGCGCAGCTCGTGGTCCGCGGGCACCGGCGGCCGTCCGTACAGACCCTGCAGGTAGTCCTTCAGCTCCTGCGTGACGGTGGCGTAGCGTTCGCCGCCGATCACGTTGTAGACGGCCTGGGTCGCGATCATCTGCCGGATCGGGGCCACGAGCGGGGGATAGCCGAGGTCCTTGCGCACCCGGGTCACCTCTTCCAGGGCGTCGTCGATGCGATCGCTGGCGTGGTGCGCGGCCAGCTCCTTGCCGATGCCCTCGAGCATGAACCCGGGCATCTGATAGCGGAGGATGCTCGCGTCGACGCGGTCGGCCACAGGGCTCAGGTGCTCGATGTGCCTCCGCTTCAGCTCCTCGACGTCGCGCTGCGCGTCCCACATGTTCCCAAGGTCGAGACCGGTGTCGTATTCGCCGCCCTGCAGGGCCGCGACGACGCTCTCGCCCGCGGGCTGCGACGCCCCCCAGGCGAGCGGAGACATCGCGACATCGAGCACCTCGGCGTTGGCCTCGACCGCGGCCATGTACGCCATCGGCGCCATGCCGCTCGAGCAGTGTGAGTGGACGTCGATCGGCACCTTGACGATCTGCTTGAGCGTGGTGACCAGCTCCCACGTCGCCTGCGGGCTGAGCAGGCCGGACGTGTCCTTGATGACGATCTCGTGGCAGCCCATGTTGACCAGGCCCTTGGCGAGCGAACCCCACAGCTCGAGGTTGTGGGCCGGCGAGATCGCGTAGCAGAGCACGCCCTGCACCTTCTTTTTCGTCTTCAGCGCGGCTGCGATCGACGCTTCCATGTTGCGAATGTCGTTGAGAGGGTCGAAGACGCGGAAGACGTCGACGCCGCTCCTGGCCGCGTGCTTGATGAACAGCTCGACGACGTCGTCGGCGAAGTTGCGCTTGGAGACGAGGTTCTGGCCGCGGATCAGCGCCTGGATCGGCGTGTTGGGCGTCGCCTTGTTGAGCTTGCGCAGGAACTCCCACGGATCCTCGTGGATGATCAGCTGCGTCTCGAACGTCGCGCCGCCGAACGCCTCCATGGCGGTGAAACCGATCGAGTCCATCTCGGCGGCGATCGGCACGATCTCCTCGGTGCGCAGGTAGCCGCCGAGAAGCGACTGCTGGGCGTCACGAAAGGTCGTGTCGACGAGACGAATTCGGGCTTTCTTTTTCGCCACTAGACGGCGAGGGCCGCTCGTTTCTCGGCGTGGGTCGATTCGACAGCCGCATCGGTCAGGCCGATGATCCGCGCCGCAAGCCACGCCGCGTTCTTTGCGCCGGCCTCGCCGATCGCCACCGTCGCGACGGGCACGCCCGCCGGCATCTGCACGATCGAGTAGAGCGAGTCGACGCCGCCGAGATGCTGCGTCGGGACCGGAACGCCGATCACGGGAAGGTCTGTCCACGCGGCCACAACGCCGGGCAGGTGCGCCGCGCCACCGGCGGCGGCGATGACGACCTTCAATCCGCGTTTGCGTGCACCTGTCGCCCACTCCATGACGCCGCGCGGATTACGGTGCGCAGAGCACACCTTCACCTCGTGCGTCAACCCGAGATCCTCGAGAACTTTGACGCACGCCTCCATCAACGGCAGGTCCGACTTGGAGCCGACGATGACTCCTACCACCGGCATCTAATCAACAGCCTCCAGAGCAATGTCCGATCGGTGGAAAGCTCCTTCGAATCGTACCTGCCGAGCCCCGGCGAGGGCCGTCTCGCGGGCCTGTGCCACGGTGTCGCCCAGGGCCGCGGACGTGACGACCCGCCCACCGTCGGTGACCAACCCGGTGCCGGGCTCGAACCGCGTACCGGCGTGGAAGATGAGCGCTCCTGGCGGCATCTCGGCCAGTCCTCTGATGCGCTGGCCGAGCTTCATCGCGGCTTCATCGGGGTAATTGCCCGACGCCACCACGATCCCGACGCATGCCTGCGGGCTCCAGCGCAGGTCTGGGTGATCGGCGATGCCTCCCTTGGCCGCCGCCAGCGCCAGCGCGACGAAATCGCTCTGCAGCCGAGGAAGCACGACCTGCGCCTCAGGGTCGCCGAAGCGCGCATTGAACTCGAGGGCTCGGACTCCGTCCGCGGTAAGCATCAGGCCCGCGTAGATCACGCCTCGAAACTCTTCGCCCGATTCTTTGAGCGCGGTGACGGCCGGCCGAATGACGCGCTCCACCACCTCGTCGACGAGCGCGTCATCGACGCCTTTCGGAGGTGAATAAGCGCCCATGCCGCCGGTGTTAGCGCCCCGGTCGCCCTCCTGCGCCCGCTTGTAGTCGCGCGCCGGCACCAGGGCGATGACGTCGGTGCCGTCGGTGATGGCGTGGACCGAGAGCTCCGGGCCTTCGAGCCGCTCCTCGACCACGACGGTCGCGCCACTGCGGCCGAAACGCTGCTCGACGAGCATCGCGTCGATTGCGCCGTCCGACTCATCGACGCTGCCACACACGATCACGCCCTTGCCGCGGGCGAGGCCGTCCGCCTTCACCGCCACCCGGCCGTGACGCCGGCGCGCCCAGTCCTTGGCAGGTGGAGGCTCGGTGAACACCTCGAAGTCCGCGGTCGGGATGCCGGCGCCGCGCATGAGATTTTTCGCGAACGCCTTGCTCGACTCGATGCGCCCCGCGCCGCGGTTCGGCCCGAACACGCTGAAACCCGCGTGTCGGAGCGCATCGCCTACCCCCGCGTCAACGGCGGCCTCGGGGCCGAGGACGATCAGGCCCAGGCGCTCGCGCTTGGCGAAGTCGACCAGTCGCACGACGTCGGCTGCGCCGATCGGGATGTTGCGCGCCATGCCGCCGGTGCCGCCGTTGCCCGGCGCGCAGTAAACGCGCTCGACGAGGTCTGACTGGACGCACTTCCACACCAGCGCGTGCTCGCGCGCGCCGGATCCGACCACAAGAACCTTCACCGCCCGAGATTCCGTGCGTTTGTCGTCAAACGCACACAAATCCGATATGCGATCGGTACGTTTGGCGCCAACCGCCCCAAATCTGCTCGGGTGTTACTCCCACTCGATGGTGCCGGGCGGCTTGCTCGTGATGTCGTACACCACCCGGTTCACGCCCTTCACCTCGTTGACGATGCGGTTGCTGATCCGCGCCAGCACCTCGTAGGGCACGCGCGCCCAATCCGCGGTCATCGCGTCCTCGCTGGTCACGACGCGCACCGCCACGACGTTGGCGTAGGTGCGGTAGTCGCCCATCACGCCGACCGTTTCGAGCGGCGTGAGCACAGCGAACGACTGCCAGACCTGGCGGTACAGCCCGTTGCGCTTGATCTCGTCGACCACGACCCAGTCCGCGTTGCGCAGGATCTCCAGACGTTCGGCCGTCACCTCGCCGAGGCATCGGATCGACAACCCCGGACCGGGGAACGGTTGCCGGTAAACCATCTCTTCGGGCATCCCCAGCTCGAGGCCGACCGCACGTACCTCGTCCTTGAACAGGTAGCGCAGCGGCTCGATCAGCTGGAAGCGAAGGCCCGGCGGCAGTCCGCCAACGTTGTGATGCGTCTTGATCTTGGAGGCGGTGGCCGAGACGTCCGGCGCAGTGGACTCGATGACATCCGGGTAGAGAGTGCCCTGGGCGAGAAAGTCGATTCGGCCGAGGCTCGACGCCTCGGCTTCGAAAACCGATATGAACTCCCGTCCGACGATTCGGCGTTTCTGCTCCGGATCGATCACGCCACGCAATGCGGCGAGGAACCTATCGGTGGCGTCGACGTAGCGGATGTTCATGTCCAGGTTGCCGTGCATCACATCGAGCACGCGCTCTGGCTCCTCTTTGCGCAGCAGTCCGTTGTTGACGAACACGCATGTCAGCTGGTCGCCCACAGCGCGGTGCACGAGCGTGGCGGCCACGGCAGAGTCGACGCCGCCGGAAAGCGCGCAGATGACACGCCCATCGCCAACCTGGGCGCGGATGCTCTCGGTCGCGTCGGCGATGAATGAGCCCGGCGTCCACGACGGGGTGAGGTGGCTGACACCGAACAGGAAGTTGCGGAGCACCTCACGTCCGCTCGGCGTGTGCACCACCTCGGGGTGGAACTGGATGCCGAAGATGCCACGACCGTCGGTAAACGCGGCCACCGGCGAGTTACCGCTGGACGCAAGGAGCTGAAAGCCGGGCGGCAGCTCACTGACGTGGTCACCGTGGCTCATCCAGACCGGCAGCTCGCCGTGGAGTCCACGGAACAGGACATTGGGCTCGCGCACCGAGAGAAGCGCAGGGCCGTACTCGCGGGCATGGCCGGGGTCGACCTTGCCGCCGAGGAGATGGGCGATGAGCTGCATGCCGTAGCAGATGCCGAGCACGGGGATGCCAGAGCGCAGCGCCTCTGGATCGACCTGCGGCGCGCCCGCGTCGTAAACGCTCGACGGACCGCCGCTCAGGATCAGGGCCGCCGGGTGGCGCTCCTTCAGCTCCCGCCACGGGGTATTGCCGGGGACGAGCTCGCAGTAAACGTTGGCCTCGCGCACACGGCGCGCGATCAGCTGGCTGAACTGCGAACCGAAGTCGAGGACGAAAACTGTTTGCCGGCGCGTGAGGGTGTCGACCGTGTCTCGCCTTGCCGTGGCGGACTGGTTCAGGACTTGCCCATCCCCACGTGCTGCGCCTGCTGGAACACCTTGCCCTCGGACAGGATCGACGGCGCGATCACCATCTCGACGTGCTGGAATTCCGCGATGTCGCGGGCGCCGCAGACGCCGAGGGCAGAGCGGAGGGCGCCGGCGAAGTTCTGGGTTCCGTCGTCGACCCGCGCGGGACCCAGCAGGATCTCGCGCAGGGTGGCCTTGGTCCCGACCTGGATCCGCGTGCCGCGGGGAAGGTTCGGGTCGGGGGTCGCCATGCCCCAGTTGAATCCCTTCGACGCCGACTCTTCGGCGCCTGCGAGCGGTGTGCCGATCATGACCCCGTCCGCGCCGGCGGCGAAGGCCTTGCAGACGTCGGCGCCGATGCGCATGCCTCCGTCGGTTATGACCGCGACCCGCATGCCGCCTCGGCGCATGTGCTCGTCGCGCGCAGCGGCGACGTCGGCGGTGGCGGTCACCTGGGGCACTCCGACCCCGAGCACGCCGCGCGTGGTGCACGCGGCGCCGGGCCCGACCCCGACGAGGATCCCGGCGATGCGGGTCTCCATCAGCTCCAGCGCGGTCTCGTAATGGACGCAGTTGCCGACCACGACCGGGATGTCACACGCCCGCACGAGGTCCTCGAATGAAAGCTGGTGATACGACCGCGACGAGTGTCGTGCGGTCAGGACGGTGCCCTGGACCACGTAGACGTCGGCGCCGGCCTGCTGCACCACGGTGGCGCGCTCCTCGGCCCGCGCGGGGATGGTCGACACCGCGCAGGGGACGCCGGCGTCCTTGATCGCCTTGATGCGCTCGCTGATGAGCCTGGGCTTGACGGGCTCGCGGTACGCCTCCTTGAGCACTGCGTTCACGGTCGAGCGATCGGCCTCGGCGATCTTCCTGATGATGGGCGCGGAGTCCTCGTAGCGGGTGTGGACGCCGTCGAGGTTGAGCACCGCGAGGCCGCCGAGCTTTCCCATCGCGATTGCGAAGTCGACGTCGACGACGCCGTCCATCGCCGAACCCCAGAAGGGAAGCGGCAACGCAAAGCGCTCGCCCATGGTGAAAGTTATGTCGACCTCGTCGGGATTGAGCGTCACGCCGCCCGGCACCAACGCGACCTCGTCGAAGCCGTAGGCACGTCGCGCCCGCCTGCCGATGCCTATTTCCAGCCCCGTCTCTTGGCCGGCCTCAGCCCCGGATACTTCGTCTCGGGTCTCGATGCCGCTCTGTGTCAGGGTGTGCTTACTCCAATGATTGAGGCGGGGTTCGCTGAATTATAGCCGCCGACTATTCTGTCAACGGTGTATCGCACCCTCGAGTACCTGAACGGCATCTCTGATGACGACGTGCGCCGGCTGCACGCGGTCGGCATTCGGCACACCAATCAGCTCCTCCACCGCGCGTCGCTGGACATCGACCGCAAAAGGCTGGAAAAGAAGACCGGCATCACGCGCGACCGCATCTTTGAGTTCGTCAACCAGTGCACCCTGCTCGAGGTGTCGGGCATGGAGCGCTGGATTTCCCTGGTCAGGCGGCTCGGCATCAACTCCCTGAAGGACCTGCATCGGCAGGACGCAAAAAACCTGCACGCCAAGCTGCTCGAAGCGATCGGTCTCGCGGGCGCACCCACCCTCAGCGATGTGGAGTACTGGATCAGCCAGGCAAGCCCGCTGGACATCGTCGAGGAGCCCGAGAGGCAGAAAATCCTGCCGGTCATCAAATAAAAAAGGGCGGGCTCTGACGCCCGCCCCCTCTTGGTCGAAGTCGCTTACTGAAGAGTCGCCGCGAACACGTCATTCGGGTTGATGTTCAAGGTCGGGGTGACGTTGCTGCTTGCCGGGGCACACAGTGGGTTGCTCGCTGGGTAAGGGGCGTCGCAGTTCGTCTTGACGAAAACGGCGAGGAATCCGCTCCCGCTCGCCTGCAACCCCTCGTAGTCGCCGAGGAAGAAGCCGCGCGCAATCGGAGCCGTGCTGAGGTCGAAAGAGCCCGCGATGTGCTTCTCATTGTCGAAGGTGGCGCCGCCGTTGGTCGAGTACTCGACCCAGTAGTCGGTCGGCCAGTTTGCCGTTTCGCCCGGCTGAAGGTTGCGGTTGTCGTAGTACGTGACCGCCACACGGCCGCTGTTACTCACAGCCACCGTCGGTGTGAAGGTGGGCATGCCGTTGTCGAGCTTGTGGATGACGGTCGGCCCGGTCCACGTGGCACCGCCGGTGTCCGAGGTCACCAGCAGGACCTCATCGTCCCACGCGCCGCTCGACTGCTTGAGCTGCTTCTGGAAGTTGGACGAGCTCTCGTAGACGACATAGAGCTTGCCGCTGGAGGGATCGATCGCGACCTCCTCCAGACCGTCGCCCACGCGTGCCGGCGCGCCAGTGAACGGGTCGTGGACGCCCACGCTGTTGAACGGCGCGATGAGCTGCGGCTGCGTCCAGTTTGCGCCGCCGTCGGTCGACTTCACGAACGCCAGCTGGGCGTTGCTGCGCGTGCCCTGGAACGGCGTGTTGGAGGGCAGGATCAGGTCGGTGAAGTCGTAGAGCGCGCCGTTGCGCGGGTCGACGACGATGATGTTGCCGATCGTCTGCTGCCGGTTGCCGGTGTTGACGATGATCTGCGCCTGGCTCCAGGTCTTGCCGCCGTCTGTCGTCTTGGAGAAGAAGGCGGGCCCGGTGTAGGCCTGCGCGTGCGGGTTGTCGTCCGGGTTGTCGGTCGGTGAGATCAGCGTGTCCCAGACCGTGTACGCAGTCTTGTCCCTGGTCGGGTCGGCTGTCGTCGAGTTCTTGTCGGTGCTGTTCTGTGCGGTCGGGAAAATGCCTCCAGGGATCGCCTGGATGTGGTCCCAGGTCGCACCACCGTCGGTCGAACGAGCCGCGACGACGGCGTTGGCGTTGTTGGGCACCGAGAGGTTGAACGAAAGCGCGGAAGCGTACGCGATCCCGCCCCGGCCGAACGAAACCCAGGGGTCAGACGCCCTGAACATGTTGCTGAGCGCCGGCTGTGTGTTCGGACTGCACGCAGTCAGCGCGATCGTGGTCTCGGTCCAGTTCGCACCCCCGTCGGTCGAAAAGCCGACGCCGATGCCATGAGCGCCGCCGTTCGACTTGCGGTCCTGGTGCCACATGGCGATGGCATTGTTGCCCTGCACGGCCACCTGCGGCTCGACCTCCGCGTTGAGGTACGTCCGCCCTGTCAGCGCGTTGTCGAACTTCGAGCACCCTGCGTATGGCGACGGACCGCTGATCAGCACCGTGGTGATCGCCGCCACCGCGGTCGAAGATGTCACCAGCGCCAGCCCGCTCGCGAGCGCAGAGATCCAGACCGTCTTCTTCAGCACTTTCACAAACCCCCCTTTGTGTGCCTTAAGCCAGCCGCGATTCTCCTGACCTTAATCCCAGCCCGTGCGCTCGCGCAACCAGGCGAGCGCCACCCGTCCTTGCGCCGCCTGGAACGCGCGCACGGTAGGTATTCCTTGCGGCGGCGGCTCCAGCGCCCGCACCACGAAGTAGCCGGCGAGGCTGCAGGCCACGGCATCGACCGCCTCGCGTGAAACGCCTCGCAGGTCGAGGCGCGCAAGAAAGTTTTCGCACGCCGGACCGCCCTGCATCGTGACGCTGGGAGCCATGGCCACGAGGTCGACCCACGCCGCCCCGATTCGCGCCCACGGCCAATCGAGCACGTAGACGCGATCGCCGGCGATCAGGAGGTTGTCGGCGCGGATGTCGCAGTGGACGAGGGCGTCACCGTCGACCGCATCTGGTGCGCGACGTTCCAGTTCGGCCAGTCGACCCAGGTTCTTGAGAGCCCAGGCGTCGAGCCGCGTCTCGCCCCGATCGAGGGCGATACCCCAACCGTTGACGGTGCGCCGGAAGAACGCCGGCACGGTGTCTTCGACCTGGATCGGCGAAGGCGTCAGGTCGCGCGACATCTTCTCCACTCCGGTGATCACGAGGTCCAGGTCGATGTCCGTCCACGGCTCGCCCGGATGGCGGCCGTCGACGTCCTCAAGGCACAGCGCCACCCAGCCCATCTCGTCGTAGCTCCAGAGCAATCGCGCGATCGGGGCGGTGGCCGGCAGGGCGGCGAGGATGCGAGCCTCGCGGCGGTGGATGTCAGGGGTGTCCGGATTCGCCTTCGCGGACACCGCCTTAAGGAAGACCCGCCGCCCATCCTCGAGCCGCAGCCGCGCCGCCAGCCCCGGCGAGAAACCTTGAGGCTGCGTGACGGCTTCGACCACGCGAGCACCGAGTCGCAGCTCCAACGCCGCGCGCACGTCCGCCGGAATGTCGTCCCAATGGACGCGGAGCCCCCGCGCGGGAACGCCGGCGCTAGAGAAAGACGCCCCTCCGCAGCTTAAGGTTGTCGTAGATCCCGCGCTGGATGACGTCGCGCACGCTGTCGGCCATCGCCATCACGAGGTGCTGATCTTCTGCGGCCTGTGGCGCCAGGTGCGCGACCTCGACCGGCGCGTGGAACTGGATGCGCCACTTGCTCGGAAGCGGAATCATGCCGAGCGGACCCAGCAGCGGCCAGAAAGGCGTGATGGGGAAATACGGCATGCCGAACATCCGCGCGACCGGCCTCAGGTCGGCGATCATCGGATAGATCTCCTCCGACCCGACGACCGAGATCGGGATGATCGGAGCCTGCGTGCGGATCGCGGTCGCGACGAATCCGCCGCGGCCGAAGCGGCGCAGACGGTAACGGTCCTTGAAGCGCTTGCCGGTGCCGCGCGTGCCCTCGGGAAAGACGAGCACGAGCTCATCGCGCTCGAGCAGGCGGCGCGTGTCGTCGGGATGCCCGACCGCCTGACCGGTCCGGCGCAGAAACCAGCTGAGCGCCGGCATGCCCATGAACTGGCTGGCGACGAGCGCTCGGACGTGGCGCGGGCGCGGGTGCTCGGCGAAGACCGCGGTCTTGATCATCGTTCCGTCCCACGGAAGGACGCCCGCGTGATTGGCGACGAGCAGCGCGCGACCGCTCGCGGGCACATGCTCGACGCCCTTTGTCTCAACCCGCCAGTAGTCGCGGTAGACCGCCTTGAAGATCGTCAGGAACGACTCCGTCCATTCCGGGTCGAAGCCGAAGTCGTCGACCGAGTAATTGGGTCCGCGGCGTGCAAGCTCACGCTGCTGGTACATGAACTGGACCACCTCCATGATCCGGTTCATGTCGATCACCTCGCGGCCCGTCAGGTCACGCATACGCGTCGACAGTTCACTTATCGCCTGGAGCGCGTACATCGGGGCTCGGCGCCGCAGCCTCCGCAGGGGTTTCGGCAGCCGGAAGCCCTGTGGGGGCGAGACGATCTCCGCCTTCTTGCTGGTGCGCCGGCGCTCCTGGCGCGTGGTCTCCGCGATCAATTCAGCAACCTCGCACGCCGCCGCCGCTGCTGCAGGTAGACCTGGAGCTCGTACTCCTGCGGAGGTGATGGCGGCTCGATCTGCTCCATCTGCCTGCCACGAGCCAGCGCGTCCATCGCCTGGCGGGAGCTGAATGCGGGCTTCCAGCCGTACTGCGCGACCAGGCGGGAGCAGTCCATCACAGATCCGTACGCAAGGAAGTCGGCCAGATGCGCCGGCATGTCGATGCCGCCGAGCATCTTCAGACCCATCCGCGAGAGCCATTTGCCGTAAGGGGGAAGGATCGGCGCGTTCCGGCCGCCCATGATCCCGATCGCCTGGCTCAGCAGCACGACGCCGTCCCCCGCGACGTTGAACACGCCGGCCTGGTCCCCGACGACCGAGCGCACGATCACCTCCACGGCGTCGTCTTCGTGCAGCAGCTGCAGCCGGGGATCGAAGCCTGCGAACGTCGGGACGATGGGGAGCGATATGTACTTCGCAAGGCTCGTGTCATCGCTGACGCGGTACCCGAGGCGCAGCACTGTCACGCCGCACGCCTCGGTGCGGAGCGCGAACTCGCTCACGAGCTGCTCCATCTCGAGCAGGTCGCGCGTCACACCGGACGCGTAGCGGTCCCAGTTCGCCAACTCTTCGGAATAGAAGGATGGGTCGCTCGGTCCCGCGCCGTAGATCGCCTGGCTCGACTTCACGACCAGCTTGCGCACCTGGCTCGGCGCGGCGCAGCCAACCAGCACGTTCATCATGCCGATCACGTCCGTCTCGTGGATCGATCGCTCGTCACGAGGCGAATCCACCATCACAGCGAGATGCACAACCGTGTCGATGTGCAGCTGCCGCACGAGCTTGCCGATCACGGACAGGCGCGTGTCGGCGTGCACGAAGTCCATCTCCTCCAACGCGCTGATCGGATCGGAGACGTCGCAGCCGAAGAGAAACGGCACCTGTGGAGCCAGACGGCGCGCGACCGCCGCGCCCAAGGGGTTGGACACGCCCGTGATGAGGATCCGCTGGGGAGGCATCAGCCCCCCAATCTAGTCGCGCCTGATCATTCGGTGCGTTTTGCGCAGCACGCACCCTTGCAGGACACATATTCCGTGCGTCTTGTCCCAAGCGCACGGAATCGGCGGAGGTCTAGGGGTATATGCCTCGGACCGTCGTCGCGTTGGCCACGCGCTGCACCGCCAGCGCGTAGGCGGCCGCGCGCATGTCAATGCGCCTGTTCACCGACGTGTGCAGGATCTCGTAGAACGCGCGCGTGATCACGTGGTGCAGCTTGGTGTTGATCTCCTCCTCTTCCCAGAAGAAGGCCTGCAGGTCCTGCACCCACTCGAAGTACGACACGATCACGCCGCCCGAGTTGGCCAGGATGTCGGGCACGAGGAAGATGCCCCGATCGTGAAGGATCGGGTCGGCGTCGGGCGTGACCGCGGCATTGGCGCCTTCGGTGATGAGCCGCGCCCGAATGCGGGGCGCGTTCTGCTCGTCGATGACGTCCTGCACCGCCGCGGGCACCAGCACCGTTACGGGTAGCTCGAGCAGCTCGGCGTTCGTCACCCGGTCGGCCTTCTTGAAACCGGTCACGCTGCCGCGCACCTGACGGTGCTCGTCGAGGGCGGCGAGGTCGAGGCCGCCTGGGTTGTACACGCCGCCCTTCGAGTCGCTCACGGCGACGACCCGCAAGCCCGCCTCAGACAGAAGTCGGGTGGTGGAGCGGCCGACGGAGCCGTAACCCTGCACCGCGACGGTGGGCGTCTCCTCGTCGATGTGCAGGTACTTGAGAGCTTCGAGGGTGAGGTAGGTGGCGCCCCGCCCCGGCGCCTCGGTGCGGCCTTCGGAGCCACCTACGTCGACCGGCTTGCCTGTGACCGACGCCGTGACCGAGTGGCCCTGGTGCATGGACACCGTGTCCATGATCCAGGCCATGATCTGAGGGTTCGTCCCCATGTCTGGAGCCGGGATGTCTTTCTCGGGGCCGATGAGGACCGAGATCTCCGTCGCGTAGCGGCGCGTCAGATGCTCGAGCTCGTTGTTCGAGAGCTTGTGGGGGTCGACCGCCACCGCGCCCTTGGATCCTCCGTAAGGAATGCCGACGGCTGCGCATTTCCACGTCATCAGCATCGCCAGCGCCTTGACCAGGTCGAGGTCGATGGTCGGGTGGTAGCGGATGCCGCCTTTGGCCGGGCCGCGGCTGATGTTGTGCTGGACGCGCCAACCCGTGAAGACGTGCACCGAGCCGTCGTCCATGCGCACTGGGAAGTGGACGGTCAGCTCGCGCTTGACCTCGCGCAGCCCCAGGCGCGCATCTTCGGAAAGGCCGATGATGTCCGCCGCGGCGTCGAACCGCCGCTGCGCAGTCGCAAAGGCGGAAGCCCGCGTTTCCACCGCCATCTTCGCGTCTGGATAGTAACCCCCGGCGCTCCTCTAAACGTCTCCCCATAAATGCGGAGTGGGCCTGTCCGAGAATTGCGTCCAGTGTCCCCGCGCCAGCTCGCCAGCATCGCCGTCCTCGCCGTCGTCGCCATGGCGACGGGATTCGTTCTCGCCGGGCAGCTCAAGGTCCGGCTGCTGACGCCGTCGAATCAGGTGGCCCGCTACCAGGCGCTGGTGCTGAGCGTCCAGGAGCTGGAGGCCACCAACTCCGACTCGCGGCGCGAGATCGCCGCCCTGCGCGGCGAGATCGATTCCCTGGAAGCCGACGCCGCGGCCCGCTCGGCTGCGACGCAAAACCTGCGCGGGCAGGTCGACGACCTGCGCTCCCACTCCGGGCTCGTGGCGATGCATGGGCCGGGCGTCGAGGTCGACCTCCGCGACGGCGACGCCAGCTCGGCCGTGACCGGCACCGCGTACCTCGTGAACTTCGAGGACGTGCAGGACGTGGTGAACCTCCTCTTTGCTCAGGGCGCCGAAGGCGTGGCCGTGAACGGGCGGCGGATCACGCCCCTGACGGCGTTCTCGGGCTCGGCCGGCCAGGTCGTGCTCGACCAGGGACCCCCGCTCGCCTCACCGCTAAAGGTCGTCGCCGTCGGCGATCGCAACCGGATGGTGGCAGCGCTCGACGATGCCTCGGCGCTTGCTTCGATTCGAGCCCGCGAGGTCGAGTTCAACCTCCACCTCAAGTTCTTTGGAAGTCCAGACCTGTCGCTACCGGCATACGACTCCAGCTTGCAGATACCCCATGTCGCACCGGCGCAATAGGGCCACCGGGATCAGCGTCTGGCTGATCGCGCTGCTGGTAGCGCTGGTCGCGACGATCCAGATCCGCAGCGAGGTCGAGGTCCAGCGCAGCCTGGTGGGCATCGACCCGACCTCACTCGCATTCCTCATCGACGACCTCCACCGAGCCAACGACGCGCTCGACGCGGAGAAGTCGGACCTGAAGAACAAGCGCGCGCAGCTCCAGTCGGGGCAGAGCGGTGCGGCGGACCAGGTGCTCAGCGCCGAAGCCGAGGAGTTGCGCGCTGTCGACGGCCTCGTGCCCGTGCACGGTCCCGGGGTCGTGATGGAGGTCGACGCGAGCGGCCTCGCGGCTCTCGATCTGCAGGACGCCTTGAACAACCTCAGCTCCGGCGGAGCGGAAGCGATCGACGTCAACGCGAACCGCGTCGTGATGGGAGCCGCGATCTCTCAAAACAGCTCCGGCGTCACGATCAACGGTGTGGCGATAACGCCGCCGTGGACGATCACGGTGATCGGTGACCCGACGCGGCTTGGGATCGTGGCCGACCTGATGACGCAGCAGCTGCGCGCGGACCGCCGCGTGCGCGGCGCGAGCTATCGGGTCGAGTCGGACATCGTGATTCGGTCGGTGATCAGCGAGAAGCCTTTCGTCTACGCGTTGCCGTCGTAGCCCCGTTCTTCTTGATCTGGGCGGAGAGCCTGTCCAGCCGCTCGTTGATCCGGTCGATGTCCTTGCGAGTTGGCATGCGGAGCCGACGCAGCGTCTGCTCGATCGCGTCGTCCATCACGCTCTCGATTCCCTCGCGCCGGCGTTCCACCTGGTTGCGAAGGTCCGCCGGCACGTTGAGCGTCTTGCGCACGTAATCGAGCAGCGCCTGGCCGCGGTCATGGAGCATCTCACCACCCGCGTCGACAAGCCGAGCGGGCCCACGCTTCTCCTCCTCGAGCACGACCTGCGACAGAGTCACCTGCGTCAGGTCGCGGCCGTCGTCGCGGTCCACCACCTTTATCTCGTGACCGTCGCGCACGAGTTGCGCGATTCCTTCGAGCGTGATGTAACGGCTCGTGCGCGTGTCGTACAGCTTGCGATTCGCGTACTTCTTGATAAGGTGTCGTTCGGGGGAGGCCGTCATTCGGAGCCCAGTCTAATGCGGTGCGTCATGCGTTCCGCGCGGGCATTTTCATGGAGGTGGCGATGGCAACAAGGAAGCGCACGACACGACGATCCGGCCTTGTCGGGCGGGCGGTGACCGCGGGTCGGCGAGCGCTGAAGGAGGCGGAGGGCCGCATCCCCCCCGACCTACGGCGTCAGGTGGATCGGCGGCTCAAGGATGCGGACAAGACCGCGCGCTCGGCGATCAAGCAGCTCCAGACGCAGGTCAAGCGCGCGAGCACCCGCGCGGACGTCAACAACGTGCTCAAGCGCATCGACAGTCTCACGAAGCAGGCCCGCCAGATCGCGAGTGGCTCGGGTGCTCGCGCAGCGACCACGCGCCGCCGCGCCGCCACCACGACCCGCGCCAAAGCGACCCGCGCTGCCAAACCGACTCGCGCCGCGAGCACGAAACGGAAACCGGCTACCCGGACTCGGAAGTCCGCCAGTACGCCACGGCGCCGCGCCGCGAGCACGCCCAGGCGCGCGACCGGGGGCAGTGGCTCATCAAGCGCCCGTCGCACCACCACCGCGCGTCGCAGCTCGCCGCGAGGCCCCAGCAGCGCCGAACCCGCATCGGACATGTCCGAGATCGTCATCGAGCCTGAGGCAATCGGCGAGATCGAGATCTTCGAAATTACGGAGAGCTAGAAGGAGCCGAACACCTTCGTTCCGCCCAGGAGGACCGCTCTTGGGCGGAGCTCTTCCCAATCGACGTCCTCCTCATCGAACGGATCACCTCGGTAGACCTGGAGGTCGGCCAGCATTCCAGGTTCGAGCGTGCCTTTGACGTTTTCTTCGAAGCTCGCGTACGCGCCGCCTGACGTGTAAGCGCGCAGGGCTGCGACCACGCTGATGCCGTTGACCTGATCCTCGACAGCGACTCGGATCCCAGGCCAGGGGTTGGGATCTATCGCGACGGGAAGGTCGGAGCTGAACGCCAGCGGAACGCCTGCCTTCAGCAGCCCTCGATGCGGCGCGAGGTCCTTGCGATCGCGCACCGGGAAGAAGATCGTCGACGCAACGCGGCCGAAACGCGCGGCCATCGGCTGCATCACCGCGACCATCCCAAGCCTGGCGAGGCGCGCCTGCAGGTCGGGCGGACATATCGTGCAGTGCTCGACGCGATGCCGCAGGCGCGCCCCGGATGCGGCCTCGACCGCATCACACATCGCCTCGATCGCCGCGTCGCCGATCGCATGCGCGGCGACCTGCAAACCATGCGCGGTAGCCCGCCCGACGATCTCACGGAGCTCCTCAGGCGTGGTGCGCCACACGCCGCCACCCGACCGCATGGCGACGCGCTCCGCACCGCCGTCAACAAAGACCTTGATGGGTCCCGCGCGAACCGTCGACCTGCCAAAGCCCGCGCGCACGCCAAGCTCCGACGCCGCGTCGAGCAGCTCCCAGGAAAGGAACTCGTTGACGCGGACCTTCAGCCGCCCGTCGCACGCCAGCTGCTCGTACGCGCGGAGGTCGTCGGCGAAGCCGCGGTTGACCGCAGCGCCGACCGATGTGACGCCGCGCGAGATCAGCAATTCCTGGGCCTTGAGGACGCCTTCGATTCGCCTCTCCAGTGGCGGCCTGGGCTGGACGTCCGCGACCAGGCGCATGGCGCCCTCGAGAAGCAGGCCGTTGGGGGAGCCGTTGAGGTCCCGCCCGATCCGTCCGCCATGTGGGTTCGCGGTGTCGGACGTGATCGAGGCCGCCGCGAGAGCGGCCGAGTTGGCGACGCGGGCGTGGCCGCCACGTTCGTCGATGTACGCCGGATGGTCGCCGGTCACGCGGTCGAGCTCCGTGCGGTGCGGCTGGCGGCGCTCGGTCAGCTCGTCCGTGCGGTAGCCCATGCCCTGCAGCCATTCGCCGGGCTTGAGCTTGGTGGCGTGCTCCTCGAGCCGGGCGAGGATGTCGTCGATTCCTCGCGCACCGGTGAGGTCGGCCGCGAAGCGGGTCAGGCCGTAGTAGACGACGTGCGCATGCGCATCGTTGAAGCCGGGCAGGACGGCAGCCCCTTCGAGATCGACCACCCGGGTCCGGGGGCCGCGGAGGCTCATCACCTCACGGCCGCCGAATGCGATGACCTTGCCGCCGGCGATCGCCAGGTGGCTGTGGGGGGTCATCCCCGCGCGTCCAAGCGTGCGGATGTGCCCGCGCGCCAGGATCAGGTCAGCACGCACTCGGGCGCTAGATTAATCGGGTGACGCGTATCGATTTCCGCTCCGACACCGTCGCCATGCCCACCGCGGAGATGCGCAAGGCGATGGTCGAGGCGCCGCTTGGGGACGACGTTTTCGGCGACGACCCGACCACGAACCGGCTGCTGGAAGTCGCCGCCGACCGGATGGGCAAGGAGGCCGCCACGTTCGTGCCCAGCGGCACCATGGGCAACCTGGTCGGAGTAGCCGTCAACGCGAGGCGCGGCGAGGAGCTGATCGCAGACGCCGACTCGCACGTCTTCCACTACGAGACGGCCGGCGCGGCCGCGGTTTGTGGCGTGCAGATCCGGCCCATCGCGACCGAGGCCGGCGTCATGTCACCGCGGCAGATCGTAGCGGCGATCCGTCCGCGCGACGATCCGCACCAGCCGCTCAGCGCCGCGGTCACCTTCGAGAACACCCACAACCGCCACGGCGGGGTGGTCTGGCCGCTGGAGGATCTCCGCGCCGCCAGTGACGCCGCCCACGAGCAAGGGCTTCGGGTCCACCTCGACGGGGCGCGCATCTTCAACGCATCGGTGGCACTTGGCGTGGAGGCGAAAGACATCGCCGCCACGGCGGACACGGTCACGTTCTGCCTGTCGAAGGGCCTCGCGTGCCCGATCGGCAGCGTGTTCTGCGGATCGCAGACGGACATCCAAGAGGCCAAGCGGTGGCGCAAGCGGTTGGGCGGAGGCATGCGCCAGGTCGGCGTGCTGGCCGCGGCCGGACTCATCGCGCTCGACCACATGGTCGATCGGCTGGCCGAAGACCACGCGAACGCGCGCACGCTTGCTGAAGGGCTGTCCGAGCTGCCCGGCGTGAGATGCGACCTCAGCCGCGTGCAGACCAACCTCGTGTATTTCGAGCTGATGCAGATGTCCGCACGGGATTTCACCGACGAGTGCGCGAAGCGCGGTCTGCTGAGCGATTGGGTCGACGCGCGCCGTATGCGGTTCGTGACCCATTACGGGATCGACACAGAGGACGTGCAGTCGGCGTTGAGGATATGTGAGGAGGTCCTGACAGCCTGAGCGCGCGAGTGTCCCCGGACGGGATGTACTACTGGGACGGGCAGCGCTGGGCCTCGACGCTTTCTCCCGACGGGCGGTTCCGGTGGAATGGCGCAGCGTGGGAGGCGGTGCCGGCGAGTGTCTATCCGTCGACCTACTACCCGGGCCGTCGGCTGCAGCGCGAGCCGACGTCGTGGACGCAGCCCTTGCAGATTGCGGTCGTCGCCCGATACGTCGCCGCTGGGTTGTACGGCCTGGGCTTGCCCTTCTGGATGCAGGGCTACATGTCGGCTGTGATGCAGCGGAGCCTGCAGCAGCAGCAGCAGGCGTACCCGCCGGGCGAAGGGCCACCGCCCGGGTTCACCGACCTGATGAACTCGATCGTGACGGGCTCGATCTGGATCGGCGCGATCATCGGACTTGCGATCACCGTCGTCGCAATCGTCGGCGCCCTCAAGCGGTGGACGTGGGCGTACTACGCGATCCTCGTGCTCCTCGGATTCACCCTCCTGGGCACTGTGTTCAACCTCATCAACCTCGTCGCCGGCGGGGCGCTGACGGCGCGCCAGCCTCAGCCGCCGGAGTTCACCCGCATCGCCGCGTACATCTTTGGCGCGATCGACACGGTCCTGTTCGTGTGGATGCTCGTCGCCCTGGTGCGTCGCGGACCGTGGGCGATGAAACGGATCAGCTGAGGAGAGTCGCCAGCAGCTTTGGGTCGATGTTGCCACCGCTGACGATGGCGACGGTCAGCGGTCCAGGCTCCAGCTGTTCGAGCGCCGCGTAGGCGAGGGCACCGGCGCCCTCTGCGACCAGTTTCCCTGACGCGGCGAGCTCTGGTATCGCCGCCTTCAGCCTCGGCTCAGGCACGATCAGCCAGCGATCGACGCACTCCCCGAGCAGATCGAACATCCGGGGATCGAATGGCGCCGTGGTCCCGTCGGCGATCGTCTCCGGCTTGATCGACACCGAGCCGCCAGCTTCAAAGGTCCGTGGCCATAGCGGGTAGCCATCGGACTGCACACCGATCACCTCGATCCCCGGCCGGGAGGCTTTCAAAGCGGATGCGATCCCGCTGATCAGGCCGCCGCCGCCGACGGCCACGACCACTCGCTGGAGGTCGGGCACGTCCTCGATCAGTTCCAGCCCGATGCCGCCATGTCCGGCTATGACGTCGGGGTCCGCGAACGAATGGACGAATGTCTCGGGCTCTTTCCTCCATTCCTCCTTCGCGAGCCAATCGAGGAGCTCGTCGCGCGGCATGAAGATCGGCTCGGCACCCCAACGTTTGACACCCTCGATCTTGGGCGGCGGCGCCGTGTCAACCATGAAGACGCGGCAGGGCACGTCGAGCTCGTGGGCGACGTGCGCGCACGCTTGCGCCGCGTTGCCGGCGCTTACCGTGATTAGGCCGCGCCGCAATCTGTCATCGGGTAGCGCCAGCGCAGCCGCGAAGAAGCCACGGACCTTGAAGGACCCGGTCGGCTGGAGCGACTCCGCTTTGAGCAGAGCGCCCTCCACCGGTATCAGAGGCGCGCGCAACACATGCGGGCGCGCGCGTTCGGCGGCCGCGCGAATGCGCTCAATCGGGATCATCTGGATAATCGTATTCGTGCCGATTTATGAGTACCGGTGTGAGGCGTGCGGCAAGCGCTCCTCGACTCTCCTCGGCAGCTACGGGTCTCCAGACCCGCCCTGCCCTCACTGCGGCAAGCTCGCGCTCCGGCGCCTTGTGTCGACTTTTGCGACGACCGGCTCCACCGAGGTCGACAGCGGCGGGGACTTCGGTGGTGGCGGAGATGACGATTTCGGTGGCGGCGGCGACGACGACTTCGGCGGCGGAGACGACGACTTCTAACCCGGTCGGAGCAGGAGCTTCGCCGCCGATTCCGCGAGCCACTTCTCCCAGCGAGCGCCCGACCACCCGACCTCCTCGACGAGCAGGCGGTAGCACTCAGGGCTCGCCAGGGCGCTGAACGTCGCGACGGCCTCATCGAGGTCAAGCCCCCGACGAATTGCGCCGCCCTCGGCGAGAGGTTGCAGCACACGGCCTAGAGCGTTGCGCTGCTGGCTGTGAGCCTGTAGGGAGGCAGCTTTCAGCTCTGGGCTGGCCGTACCCGCCTCGTCGATGAGCCGCAAGATCGCTCCCTCGCGCTCCATGATGGTGCGCACGACCCGGGCGGCGTATGCCAGGCGCCGGCGAGGGTCGGCCACCTTCAGCGCTCTGTCGGCCAGTCTTCTAATGTCGCCATCGCTGCCCGCATCGGCCACGACCGCGGAGAGCAAGGCGCCCTTGGAGCCGAAGACTGCATAGACCGTGGGCACCGACACCCGTGCCTCCGAGGCAACGTCGTCCATCGTTGCGACCGCGTAACCCGAAGCAGAGAAGACCTTGCGCGCTGCGGTGAGGATCGCTCGCCTGGTGGCGCCGGCCTGAGCCTGCCGGATCGGCGAGCTATACCGTCGTCGCGGTTTGGTTTGCAGCCGATTGGCCATCCGATGAATAGTGCTCTCGATAACCTGCGCGCCGGCCAACGGCGGCGAGAAGCGGCAGCAGAACGCGGACGACGGGCGACAAACCGGTAAGGCGCCACTCCCGACGGTAGGCATTGGCGACGACGGCCAGCATCAGCGGGTTGGGGCGGCCACCACCGGCAGCGAGCTTGCCGTCACGGATCAGGACGTGAATCGTCTCGACGAAGTCTTCAAAACGCAGCGCGGGCCTGACTTCGGACACCAGCACCAGCGGCCCAGCTCCCGCGTTCCAGAAAGTGTGGTTAGTGCCCGCAGGCACAGTGACCGTCTCGCCGGGGCCCGCCTCCAACGAAGCGTGGCCGAGGACGTAGCCCAGTCGTCCTGTTTCGACGTTGAACTCCTCCACCTGCCCGGGGTGCGAATGCTGGGGCGGCGCGGGGCGCTTGGGCGCGACGGTGACTCGACACCGGATCAGCCTGCCACCCGTGTCCGCAGCCGTCGCCAGGAATTCGATCTGCTCGTCGCCCTCATCAAGTACCTGCCCAATCTGTGCCAATCGCCATAGTCCTCCTTATTGATTAGAGGGTATTATAGCGAATCATGCCGGCACTCCGAGGACTTCGTTGGCCGCCTTGATCAGCTCCTTCCGGTGCGTCTCGTCGTGCGCGAAGATCCGGAACAGCGCCATCCGCACCGGCAGCCGCCGAAAAAGATCCAGCACGCGGCTCTGCCTGTAACGGTTCTCGAGCGGCTCATAAAAAAGGATGTCGGCCGTCTCGGTCATCGGGTTGAAGGCTCGCGATTCCTGCGCGGCGACGTCGACCTCGAACACGATGCCGCGCAGCGCCGAGGGCAGCCGCTCCCGAATCTGAGCGGCGAACTGCTCGCGCGTCGCCGTCAGCGCGCCGCTCGGTATCTCGCGCGCATCCGTGTGGCCCTGGTAGATGAGCTTCCACTTCAGCTTGCGCGAGACCACATCCGCCCACGCGCGTCCGAGCTCGCGCAGTCGTCCGTCGCCATCCCCGCGGGCCCAACCGTCGACGTCGGAGAGCAACGACCACTCCGTCAGTGCCAGGTAGCGGTCCAGCCGCTCCAGCGGGTTGCCCCCGAGGAGAGCCTCGACCGTCGGTCGGAACACCTCGCGCAGCTGCAGATCGATGCGCCGCACGGTCCGGTGGAAGTAGACCTGGTGATACAGGTACAGCCGCGAGTTGAGGAACATGTAGAGCGCCTCGGCGGCGTGGGAATGCAGCGTCAGGCCGCGCTCGGAGATGAACGAGTAGTGGAGGATGCGCTGCACATCGACAGGGCCCGCCGACACCCCACATATATAGGAATCGCGAGGGACGTAGTCCATGTTGTCGGCCGAGTACGCGCCGACCAGCGCAGGACGCAGCGCCGCGAGCCACTCGAGCGGCTGGAATCCCTCGAGGTCGGTCGAGGAGATGAGGTAGGCGACCCACCGAGGGTCGATGCGCTCACCGGGTTCGAAGTCCGCGGCGGGAGATGCACCGAGCTCGCCGACCAGGTCGGCGAGCGGCCCGGTGATGAGCTCGCGCCCTATCACCTCGTGGTCGATGCCCCAGGTGTCGAGGTAGTTCTCATCGAAGAAATGGCCGAACGGGCCGTGGCCGACGTCGTGCAGCAGGCCGGCCATGCGCATCGTCTCCTCGACCAGCTGAATGGATGGAAGGTCGGGAACGGCTGTCTTCAATGAGGGGTAGAGATGGCGCGTCCATTCGCCGGCGAGGTGCATCGCTCCCAGCGCGTGCTGGAACCGCGAGTGCTCGGCGGTGGCGAAGACCCACCAGGCGCTCTGGAGCTGGTGGATGCGGCGGAGGCGCTGCAGCCATGCGGCGTCCACGAGGTCCTGCTCCGAGGCCTCGCCCGCGACCCCACCGGGACCGCCCTTGGTGATGCGAAGGTATCGGTAGATGGGATCGGATGAGAGGTTGACGCGCGAGTACTCCGAGAGCGGCTCGTCCACACCGCGATTATTGCGGGGCATCGAGCTCTTCAACAGCGGCCTTTACTGGGAGGCCCACGAGGTCTGGGAGGAGGAGTGGACTCCCGACCGTAAAGGGCTCGACTCCGGTTTCTACAAGGGCCTGATCCAGGTCGCCGCGGGGTGCCTGCACTACACGCGCCGCAACCGGCGCGGCGCGGTCAACAAGTGGAGCAGTGGCGCCGAGTATCTGAGGCCCTACCTTCCCTCCCATAACGGCGTGCGCCTGACGCCGCTCGTCGCCGCGGTCGACGGCTTCCTTCGAGCCATGGCAGAAGACGAGTGGCCGGACCTCACGATGCCGCGCATCGTTCACGAATAGGGAGGGAACCGCCTCCCCGCTCCCGATTCGATGAGGCCGCCGTGGCCCAGCCGCAGCAGGTCGCCCGCGTCGGCGCGTCCGTAGGCGAAGACGAACGGCAGCAGCAGGTCGAGCGATGTGTTGCGGCTGAACCCCGCGCACGACGCCACCCCGACGACGGCTGCATGGTCGAGGCGGCCGAGCCAGAGCATGCTGCCGGGGTGCATGGGCGCGCCCAGCTGCAGAAGCTTCCCGCCGGCGCCTTCCAGCTCGGCGTACGCCGGGTCGAGCGGGTCGATCGCGGACGCACCGGCGAACAGGATCAACTCGGCGCCGCCGTCCATCGCCTCTCGATACGCCGCGGCAACAGCGGTGCTCGTGCGAGCGACCTCGCGCACCGCAACGACCTCCGCGCCGTACCAGCCGAGCTTGGAAGTGACCGCGGCGCGAAACAGGTCGCGAGCCTTCGGCTTGAGTCGTTCGGTGGCGACGACGAACGTCTTCAGCGGCCGGAAGGGCAGGAGCTCGACCGCCGGACCCCGTTCCCGGCACAACCTTTCCGCCTGTTCGACCAGGGCGCCGGGGACGGCGACCGGCGTGACCTTGCAGCCCGCCACCTCCTCGCCTTCGGCGACCGCCTGGCCGTCCATCAGGGTGAACACCGAGATGTAGCCGAGGGCGTTGAGCGCGTCGACCAGCTCGCTTCGAACGCGGACCAGGCCGCGGTACCGCGCCAGGAGGCGCGCCTGGCTCTGCACCGGCTTCGTCGGCTCCAGGCCCGGACTGGCCAGTGCGGCCGCGAGGCGCCGCGCCGCGTCGTCCTCATGGACGTCCCCCGGCTCCATCTCGACGACGTGGACCTCGCCGGCGGAGCGCACGCGGTCGAGGTGCTCCTCGCCCAGGACTGCCCCCTTGCGCAGGTCCCCTCCGAGGTCGTGCACAAGTACGCGTCCTTTTATATGCTCGGCCGTCGCCGTCTTGCCGTCGAAGCGAAATGCACGCACCAATTGAGAGGATAGAGACGGGATGAATCTGCCCCCGGTCCGGCTGTACAACACCTTCACCAGGCGCAAGGAGGCGCTTCGGCCGCTCCAACACGACGAGAAGGACGGCAGGGTGCGCATCTACTCCTGCGGCCCGACCGTGTACCGCTACGCACACATCGGCAACCTGCGCACGTTCATGGTCCCGGACCTGCTCCGCAGGACGCTCGAGTACCTCGGCTACGACGTCGAACAGGTGATGAACATCACCGACGTCGGCCACCTCACCGACGACACCCTGGACCGAGGCGAGGACAAGATGCTCGTGGCCGCACGGCTCGAGAACAAGTCACCGGAGGAGATCGCCGACTACTACACCGACGCGTTCCTCGAGGATCTCGACAAGCTGAACATCCGCCGCGCCGATGTCTACCCGCGGGCGACCGATCACATCCCTCAGATGATCGAGCTGATCAAGGCACTGATCGCGAAAGGGAATGCGTACGAGATCGACGGCAACGTCTACTACGACATCACCACGTTTCCGGCCTACGGCCGGCTGTCACGCAACTCCACGAACAACCTGATCGTGGGCGTGCGCGGCGAGCCCGACCCGCGCAAGCGGCATCCAGGCGACTTCACGTTGTGGAAGTCGGCCGGTGAGAAGCGGCTGCAGGTCTGGCCGAGCCCGTGGGGACCGGGCTATCCCGGCTGGCACATCGAATGCTCCGCGATGTCGCTGTCGCTGCTCGGCGACCGATTCGACATCCACACCGGCGGGGTCGACAACGTCTTCCCGCATCACGAGGCCGAGATCGCGCAGTCGGAGGCGGTCACCGGCCACCAGGTCGTGAGCATCTGGATGCACGGCGGACTGCTGATGCTCTCGGGCACGCGCATGGCCAAGTCCGCCGGCAACTTCTTTCGGGTCACCGAGCTCGAAGAGCGTGGGATTGACCCGCTCGCGTTTCGCTACCTCGCGCTCCAGGCCCGGTATCGAGTGCCGTTGAACTTCAGCACCGAAGGTCTGTCAGGCGCGGACCGGGCGCTGCGTCAGCTACGCGAAAAGGTCGGCGAATGGTCGGGCGCGGGCGGGACGGTCGACGCGGAGTGGGACGGGCGATTCCGCAAGGCGATAGCTGACGACCTCGACTTCCCGCGCGCGATGGCCCTGGTCGCGGAGCTCGGCCGGTCAGACCTGGAACCTGGGTCGAAGGCCGCGACATTGATCGCGTGGGACCGGGTGCTCGGTCTCGACCTCGACCGGACGGCGAAGCGAGGCCTGCCCGACCGCGCGCAGGAGCTCATCGCCGAGCGTGAGAAGGCGCGCGCCGAAAGGGACTTCGCGCGGGCGGATCAACTCCGTGAGCAGCTCCGCTCGCTCGGGGTCTCCGTCGCGGACAAGCCCATAGAAAAGGAAGGAGCCGAACCTTTCGGCCCGGCCCCACGAGAGGAAGGGGTCTGAAGAAGAGGGGGGCTACCGCCCCGATCTGGGCGGTGGTGTCGGGTGGCTCGTGGACTTTCCGTGCCCCGTAGCGCCGCTATTGCCGTTGGAGCTGCCGCTGCCACTTCCGTTTCCATTTGTGCTGCCGTTGCTGGTTGGGTTGCCGTGATGACGCGCTTCGCTGGCAACGTTCGCTCCGTGCGTGTTCGCCACGTCGCTCACGCACTGCCCGATGCCGTGCCCACCGCTCTGGGCTATGTTGTCCTTGCAGCTCTCCACCGTGCTGGTGATCGTCTGACCCCAGACCACAGGATTGACGCTGCCGGTCGTGACCGCCCCGGCCACGGTCACGGCGGCGGCAGCCGCGGCGACGCCGGTCAGCAGCTTCAGCGTCAGTGCGGCCCCAGCCCCACCCGTGACGGTCCTGAAAGCGCTCCGGCTGTGCCCGGCGCGGCGCGCCGGGATCGGGCGTGCGGAGATCGGGTCGAGGACCCGGTGCAGCGCCTCTTCCAGCTCGCGCTCGATATCGCTACTCATGGCTGAAAAGCCATAACGCAGAGGGGCTACCGACCAACCAATTTCGGTTCAAGAGCGGCCCAGCACCGCCTGGAGGTGCTTTCGGGCGGTGGCGAGCCTCGAAGCGACCGTTTGTTCGGGGATGCCTAGCGCCGCCCCTATCTCCCGGTTCGAGTAGCCGTGGTAGTGGCGCAGCACCAGCGCCGCGGCCTGCTTCGTGGGCAGCTTCTGAATGGCGCGGAACACGTCCGACTGTTCGGCCACGAGGGCGGGATCGGCTCCCGAAGCCGGACGCCCGAGGCGCCTGACGATCTCGCCGGCCTCCCGTATCCGCTGGTGCCTGCGGTCGGAGATCGCGACGTTGATCGCGATCCGGTGCAGCCAGGCCTCGACCGGGGCGTCGGGGCGCCAGCTCGACCAGCTCCGGTAGGCACGCTCGTAGGTCTCCTGGGCGCAGTCCTCCGCAGCCGGGACGTCGCGAACGAGCGTGATCAGCGTGCCCAGGATGCGGCGGTAGGTGTTGCGGTACAGCCGCTCGAAATCGGCCTGGGATCCTGGCTGGTAGGTCTCGCGCTCCGGTCCCTCGGCGGGGGGTGGAGCGCCACTTTGTCTTGACTCCAAACGGACGTTCGTCTAACCTCCCGAACAAATGTCCGCACTGCCTCGGTTCGACGCTTCTGAGTTTTCAGGGGACATAACGCTGGACCACGTCATGCCGGCATCAGCCGCCGATTTTGTCGCACTGCCCGCCGACTTGCGCCAGGAGCTCGTCGGCGCCCTCGGGCGGCGCGGCATCGACCGACTGTACTCGCACCAGGCCGAGGCCTATTCCGCCGTACGGAGCGGTCGCCACCTCGTCGTGGTGACGCCCACCGCCAGCGGCAAGACCCTTTGCTACAACCTGCCGGTCCTTCAGCGGCTCCTGGAGGATCCCGAGCGTCGGGCGCTCTATCTCTTTCCCACCAAAGCGCTTGCCCAGGACCAGCTGGCCGAGCTGGGCGCGCTCAAGTCCGGGCTTCCGATCGACGTTCGCGTCGACACCTACGACGGCGACACGCCTCCAGGCCGCCGTACCGCGATCCGCGAGGGCGGACACATCGTCATGACGAATCCGGACATGCTGCACACAGGTCTGTTGCCGCACCACACGCGCTGGCGGCGGCTCTTTTCCACCCTCGAGTTTGTCGTCATCGACGAGCTGCACACGTACCGCGGGCTCTTCGGCAGCCAGGTCGCCAACGTCATCCGTCGCCTGAAAAGGATCTGCGAGTTCTACGGCTCGCGCCCGACGTTCATCTGCGCGTCGGCGACGATTCGCAATCCGCGCGAGCTCGCGCAGCGACTGCTGGAAGAAGAGAACATCGCGCTCATCGATCGCAGCGGCGCGCCACGGGGCGAGAGGAGGCTCATCTTCTACAACCCTCCACTCGTCAATCGCGAGCTCGGCATCAGGCGCAGCTCGATGCTGGAAGCGCGACGAATCGCGGCGCCGTGGATTCGCAACGCGGTGCAGACCATCGTCTTCTGCCGCAGCAGGCTGCAGGTCGAGGTGATGCTGAGCTACTTGCGGCAGGACCTCGACCCACGGCTCGACTCATCGCGCCGCGTGCGCGGTTACCGCGCCGGCTACCTGCCGCTGCACCGTCGCGAGATAGAGGCCGGGCTGCGCAGTGGCGAGATCGCCGGAGTCGTGAGCACCAACGCGCTCGAGCTCGGGATCGACATCGGGAGCCTGCAGTGCGCGGTTCTGGTCGGGTATCCCGGCACCATCGCGTCGACGTGGCAGCAGCTCGGCCGGGCAGGGCGCAGGTCGGGATCCGTCGGCGTCTTCGTCGCCTCGAGCTCACCGCTCGACCAGTTCATCGTCCGCCACCCCGAGTACTTCCTCGGCACCGACCCGGAGGAAGGTCTCATCGATCCCGACAACCTCCTCCTGCTGGCCGCGCACCTGCAGGCGGGGCTATTCGAGCTGCCGTTCATCGACGGCGAGAGGCTCGGCACCGCTGACGTGCAGGAGTTGCTGAGCCTGTTCGAAGAGGACGGCGCGGCGACGCGCTCGGCCGGGCGCTGGTTCTGGAGCCGGCAGGCGTTCCCCGCCGAGGAAGTCCACCTGCGCCGCATCCTCGCGGACAACGTCGTGATCATCGACACGTCGCAGGCGCGACCGCAGGTGATCGGCGAGATGGACCAGTTCACCGCGCCGGTGCTGCTCCATGAAGAGGCCGTCTACCTGCATGAGGGCGCGCAGTACCACGTCGACCGGCTCGACTGGGGCGAGAAGAAGGCGTACGTCCGGCCGGTCGCGGTCGACTACTACACCGACGCGCTCGCTTCGGTGACCGTGCAGGTGCTCGACACGTTCGGCGGTCCCGACGGCGACGTCATGCCACGGAGTCACGGTGAGGTGAAGATCACCTCCCTCGCGTCGATGTTCAAGAAGATCCGCTTCCACACTCACGAGAACATTGGCGCCGGGCCGATCCACCTGCCCGAGCAGACGCTGCACACGACCGGCTACTGGATCACCGTCGACGAAGGTCTGTGGCGTTCGCTGGGGCGCGAAACTCTCGAGGCCGGTCTGCAGGGAATCGCACACTCGCTCCGGCACGTCGCCAGCCTGCGCCTGATGTGCGACCCGCGCGACCTCGGGTCGGTCGCCGAGGTGCGCTCGATCACGACGCAGCTGCCGACGGTCACCGTCTTCGAGGTCTATCCGGGCGGCGTCGGGTTTGCCCGGCGGATGTACGAGCTCCACCGCGAGCTGCTCGACGACGCGGCGCAGCTGGTCCGCGACTGTCCGTGCGACGCCGGTTGTCCCTCCTGCATCGGTCCACTCCACCTCGTGGAAGGAGCGAAAGACGCTTGCCTGAAACTCCTCTCCGCGAGCGCCTTACCCGTCTAGGAGCACCGCCGAGACCGAGGCCCGAGCCGAGGAGCTACGAGCTCCCCCGCGGGTTCGAGGAGATCGAGACGCCGTTCGGCGTGACGGCCATCCGCCTGGACGTCTTGCCGCTCCCCGCGCTGGATCCCGACCCGGGACGCATCGCGTACCTCGACACCGAGACCACGGGTCTCGCAGGCGGGGCGGGAACGTACGCGTTCACTGTCGCCATCGCGACGCCGATCGATTGCGGGCTTCGCCTTGCCCAGCTCTTCCTGCCCGAGCCGGGAATGGAGTCTGCCTTTCTCTACGCGCTGCGCGACGAGGTCGAGCCGGCGAGCGGCATCGCCACGTTCAACGGCGGATCGTTCGACCTGCCGGTGCTGCGCACACGGTGGGTGATGGCGCGGATGCCGGGCGAGCTCGCGCACGGCCCGCACACCGACCTTTTGACCCTGGTCCGCGCGCTCTACCGCCACCGGCTCGAGAACTGCACCCTGCGCTACGTCGAGCAGCGCGTCCTCGGCTACGAACGCGACGACCCACTGCCGAGCGCGCTGGTGCCCGACGCCTACTTCGACTACCTGCGCGTCGGCAGCCGCGACTTTCTGGAGGCTGCGCTGGAGCACAACCGCCTTGACGTGATCAGCCTGGTGCACCTGCACTCGCGACTCCTACGCCGACTGCGAGGCGCCGACGTCGACATGAACGCCGAGGACTGGCTCGCCCTCGGGCGTCACCGCTGGCGCCGAGGGGCGAAGGCGGACGGGTGGCGCGCACTGCGAAACGCGACCGCTTTCGCCAAGGGCGAGGCGGCGGCAACCGCAGGACTGCTGATCTCCCGCCGGCTGCTGAGGCGCGGCTCGGTCTCCGGCGCGGAACGGCTCCTCGACTGGCTGGAGTCGAGCTCGCGACAAGACCTGCGTGTGTCGGTCGCAAGAGCGCGCCTCCTGGAGTGGCGCCGCCGCGATCCGCGGAAGGCGCTCGAGGTCGTCGAAGACGCGGCGCGGCGCATACCGGAGTCGGCGCCCGAGCTCGAAGCGCGCCGGGCACGCCTCGAGCGAAAGATCCGCCGTCGCGATCCGCCTGCGAAGCGGGTCATTACAGATTCCTTGCCTTTTTAGCGCGCGAAACGGCCCTTTTCTGCGTTAGAGCCCAACAGAATGCTTTCCCGATTGCTTAAATGTCGAGGCCAAATTGCCTGAAGCACGCCGCCGCAAGAGTCGCGGCCAGTCCCTGGTGGAGTTCGCAATCTCCTCGACGGTACTTTTGCTGCTGGCCATGGGACTGATCGACCTCTCCCGGGCCTTCTACTACTCAGTCAGCCTGCAGGGAGCCGCGCGCGAGGGTGCGCGGCACGGAGCATGGTTCAACACCGCCGGCCGGTACAACCCGTACCTCGACGACACCGACGTCATGACTGCGGTCAAGCAGGCGCTCTACGGCGCCGGCTTCACCGACTCCCAAATCAACTGGGTTGCGACGATCGGATGCCTCGCACCGACTGACAACAACCCTGCCTTCGACAAGCCATATCCGCAGGCGGCTTATCCGACGACGCCGCAGACCGTCAACGTCTACATCTGTTACACGGATCCGAACGGCAACCTCTTCGGAACCCTCGTCAATCATCCGACCGACAACTCGTGGAAGCTCGGCGACATCAACGTCGCAATCCTTATGAACTTCAAGCTCATCACGCCGCTCATCCAGGGCTTGTTCGGCAACGGCCTCGATCTGGCCTACAACGAGCACTTCACCATCCAGGGCAAGCCATGAACAAGCAATTCGCCCGACTCATGAGCTACGCGCGCAGCCAGCGCTCGCAGGGATTGACCGAGTTCGCGATCATCGCGCCCGTCATCCTTCTGCTGACGTTCGGCATCATCGACTTCGGCCGCGCGCTCTACCTGTACATCACTCTGCAGCAGGCCGCCAACGAGGGCGCACGGGTCGCCGTAAGGGCTTCGTATTTCATCGATGCCAACGGCGTCGGCTGCTCGCCGCCGACGTACGTGCACTGCTATCCCTCCGACTCGGACGTGGCCAACGCCGTGCAGGGCCACGCCGTGATCATGAACCTGGCGAACTACCCGGCCTGCCCGAACGGGCCGCTGCCCAATGGCGGCGTTCCGTCAGGGTCGGCTCTACTGCCGGCCGCGAACACGGGCTGGATCTTCATCACTGACCCCAGCACGGCGGGCAACGGATACCCGAACGGCCCCGCCGGCGGACTCGGCACGTACCCGAGTCCCGCGGGTTGTGACCCGATCGTGCTTGCTTCCGCTAATGATCCGATCAAGGTGACTCTCTGGTACAGCTTTCAACCGATCACGCCGATCATCCAGCAAGTCATCGGCAACCGGGTCGTCATAACTGCATATGCGGTTTACCGTGCCGAATACAGTCGATAGGCCGAGGCGCGCCAGCCTCCAGCAGGGCCAGGCGATCGTCCTGATCGCTCTCCTCATCCTGGTGCTGTTCGGCATGCTCGGTCTCGCGATCGACTCCGGCCGCGGGTACGTCGACCGCCGCGACCAGCAGGCGGCCGTCGACGCAGCCGCGCTGTCGGCGGGCGACTGGTACGAGAACTTCGCCGACCTGACCGTCGCCATCCCGAGATCGGTGCAGCTGTACGAGAACGACCTTCGTTTGTATGGCGCCACCCCGTCACCGAGTCACCCTGCGACGCAGTACGTCGGCCCCAACGGGAACCTGCCTCAGGACACGTACACCTACACCTGGCCGTCGTCGGGTTACACGCTCGTTGTGGTCGCCACCAACACGCAGTTCAACGGATACCAGTTCACCTTCACCACGACGCACAATCTCGCGCTGGCCTTCATCCAGATCTTCGGCGGCTCACCATCGATCAGCATCGGTGCGACCGCCACTGCGATCGTCAACAACCAGAGGCAGACGCCGGCCCTGCTGACGCTCAGCACGGACAAGTGCTCCTCGGAGCTGACTGGATCGGCCAGCTTGACGGTGCTCGGTGATGTGTATTCCAACGGTCAGGCCTGCCTTGACTCCAACCTGACGATCGGTGGCAACTGCTACGGAGCGGCAGGGTCCAACTGCGACGTGGCGCAATACTGGTGCTACTCGTCGGCACCAGGAGTGTCGCCGTATCAGCCGCCGTGCAAAGGCACTGACCTCATTGGAGGGCCGATCGTCCCGGCGCCAACCTTGCCGGACCCGGGCTACACAGCCAACTCGGTTGGATCGTATACGACGAATCAGGGATACAGCCAGTGGAACCGTGGCACCTGGACGGAGATGTATCCGGGCATTTATTCCGGGAACTTCCACCTGACGGGTGGAGCGGCGAGTTGTGCCTTCCTGGACGCCGGCGTCTACTACTGGTCTGGCGGCTACACGGCGGACGCTACGGGAAGCTTCCTGTCCAATGAGCTGAAGGCGCCAGACGAAGGCTACATCGACGCCAATGGTCCCAACTACAACGCGGTGGCCAGCCCGCAGTTCTGGAACCAGAACGGCACGACCTGTTCGGGCGAGTTCAACGTCAGCGCAACCACCGTCACGGGCGGCTACGGAATCCACCACAATGGCAGCTCCGGCAAATGGGGCATCGAGCTCACGTCGGTCAGGTACGACACGTTCCTCGACCCCTCTGTATCCAACGACCCATGCCTATGGCCGTCGAGCTGCCGGCGGGAGAGCGCGCCATCGGAGTGCCAGGAAGTGAGCACCGCGAGCGAAGGCGGGAACAACGCCGCGCTCATCATCAACATCACCCGCAACGCGCCGGGGGCTCAGTACTACAACGCCTATGTGAACTCCAACGGCTGCGACGGTAACCAGCTCAACTTCGGTTTCGTGACCCAGTTCAACGCCCCAGGCTGGTCGAGCGGATCGCCCATCGGCCCATGGCCAAGCGGATCAAACGTCCTCCTGTCCAACGGTTCGCTTGGTCTTAACTGCCCTGTCGCGACCGTCTCGCTGTGCAACTTCAGCTACAACCAACTGTCACCCACGAAGGTGTGCTACGCCCAAAACCGTACCCCGCTGTGCCGTCCGCCTGATTGGGAACTGGCGCCCCAGTGCTTCGCGAATTGCCCGCCGCCGGCCAACCTGCTGTCGCAGGAGAACGCCCCTATGTCGCTGCAGTATCCGTTCTACACCGGCGGTGACGTGGCGAACGAGAACTACTGCCAGTACTCGCCCATGCCTGGTGACCCCACCTCTCCGTGCCAGGGTGCCCAGATGACACCAGGCGCGGTCCAGTTCTACCTCCCGGCTGGAGCGTGCTTCAGCCAGAACGCCCAGGGCGCGACCTACGTCTTCGCCGGCGAGCAGTTCAACTGGATCGTGATCTATTCACCCGCCGCCAACACTTGTAACGAAACCCTGAACGGTGGTGCATCGACCCAGTACATAGGCACCATCTACACACCAGGCGCCAACTGGACGATCAGTGGTAGCGATCGGTCGCCCCTCGCCGGTCAGGTGATCTGCTTCTCAGCAAAGATCGCCGGCGGTGGACAGGCAGGAATCGACTTCAACCCGAACTACTCCCCGGCGCCGCCGGCGGCTCGGCTGATCAACTGACCTAGGAGTCGCTCGGTCGGACCTCGTAGCCCAGCGCCTTCAGCGCTTCGTCGATCCACTGCAAGGCCATCTCGCGCGTGTTCTCCCAGGTCTCGGGCGATGCGCCCTCCGCTGCGGTGTCGATCACCACACGCCCGGCGACCCGTAGAAGCCGCCTGACCAGCGGCGCCGCGTCGGGCACGCTGAACTCGAGCTGCTCCAGGGCGCGGGTCAGCATGAAGCAGGCCGCGTTGAACGTCTCCGCATCGATTGACGTACTATTCGCCAACCGTTCGGCGAGCTCGGCCCTGAGGTCGGAGGGGTCCATACGCCGGGCTTATTATTCGATTCAGGGGCTCGTGATGGATCTAACCGAACCTGTTTTGCTGACGCCTGAAGGGCTGGAGAAGCTGAAGCGCGACCTCGAGGTCGCGACACGCCGGCGCGCCGAAGCCGGCGAGCGCCTCAAGGAAGCCTTCCAGCCCGGCGACATCGAGGATAACCCCGAGTACGAGCAGGCGAAAGAGGAGGTCGGCCTCCTCGACAGCCGGATCTACGAGCTGCAGGAGATGATCGGGCGCGCCCAGATCATCAGGGACACCCACTCGAGCGTGGTCGGGCCGGGCTCGACCATAGAGGTGACGGACGGCGACGGCGAGACCGAGACCTACCACCTCGTCGGCGCGGTGGAAAGCGACCCGTCGGCGGGGCGCATCTCCGTCGACTCGCCAGTTGGCCGTGCCCTGGTCGGGCACAAGAAGGGCGACAAGGTCACGGTGTCGGTTCCTTCCGGGACCCTGACGCTCACGATCAAGGCGGTCAAGTAACGACCGCAAGGGCGACCGCCATCACAGCGGCCATCGACCCCGAGTCCATCAGCGACCGCACCACGGTCGGCGTCCTTTTCCGCCAGGTTGCGAAGTACGGCGACCGCGACGTGCTGCATTTCCGCGACGGCGACGGTCCGTGGCAGGCCCTCAGCTGGAACGAGATGCATCGCCGGACGCTGGCGGTCGCGTCGGGCCTCATCGACTCAGGCGTCAAGGCGGGCGACTGCGTCGTGATCATGTCGGAGAACCGAGTGGAGTGGATCTACTGTGATTTCGCGATCCAGACGATCGGCGCGGTCACGGTGCCGATCTACCCCAACGTCTCACAGGACGCGGCGGCGACGATCCTCACCGACAGCGGGGCAAAGCTCGCCATCGCGAGCGATGCGGAGACCGCGGCCAAGCTCCCCAAGACGCCTGTGGTCACCATGGAGACGGAGATCAAGGACTGGGTTGCATCGCCGCCGCGCCACCCGGACGAGATCGCCAGCCGGTTAGCCGGCATCCGGCCGGACGACCTGTGCACGATCGTCTACACGTCGGGCACGACGGGGGTGCCGAAGGGCGTCGAGCTTCCGCATCACAACCTCGTCGACATCAGTCACGCCGCAATGAGCGTGCATCCGATCTCGGACCGGGACCACTCGGTCTCGTGGCTTCCGTACTCGCACGTCTACGGGCGCATCAACGACGTCTTCCTGGGCCTGATGATCGGGCTCACCGGCTGGATCTCACGCGGACCCGACCACCTCTCGGAAGAGCTGCGTGAGATCAAGCCGACGATCATGAACAGCGTCCCGCGCGTCTACGAAAAGATGTATGGGGCGGTCATGGCGCGCGTGCACAGGTCGAGCGCGATCCGTCGCGCCATTTTCCAGTGGGCGCTTCGGGTGGGCGCGCGATTCTCGCAGACTCCCAACCCAGGTCCGATGCTGCGCGCGCAGCGTCAAGTCGCGGACCGCCTCGTTTTCAAATCGGTGCGCGACCTGTTGACGGGAGGCAACCTTCGCTTCTTCGTCAGCGGCGGCGCCGGCCTCGCGCGCGACATCGAGGAGTTCTTCTGGGCGATCGGAGTTCCGATCCTGAACGGATGGGGCCTGACCGAGACCTCGTCCGGCGTCTGCTCGAACACGCTCCACGAGCACCGGTTCCTCACCGTTGGCAAACCTTTTCCCGGAGTCGAGCTGAAGATCGCTGAGGATGGCGAGGTCCTCGTCAAGTCCCCGAGCAACATGCGCGGCTATCACAACAAGCCGGAGGCGACAGCGGAGGTGCTGAAGGACGAATGGTTCTACACCGGTGACATCGGCGAGATCGATGCGGATGGTTTCCTGAAGATCACCGATCGCAAAAAGTCACTCTTCAAGACCGCCGGAGGCAAGTACATCGCCCCGCTGCAGATCGAGCACGAGCTGCTGAGCGACCCGTTGATCGAGCGCGCCGTGGTCGTCGGCGAGGGCCGGCCTTACGTGACGGCGTTGATCGTGCCTGACTGGGCCGCGGCGGCGAGCCAGGGCCTCGACGCCAACGCGTTGCGCGGCCGCGTCCAGCAGCTGGTCGACCGTATCAACGCGCGGCTCGGCCAGTGGGAGACAGTCAAATACTTCACGCTTCTGCAACACGACTTCACCGAGGAGTCGGGCGAGCTTTCGCTGAAGCTGGACGTCAAGCGCAAGGTCGTCGCCGAGCACTACAAAGACCAGGTCGAAGCCATGTACACGGGGAAATCCAAAGACTGAGGGTCGGGGCGAAAAGCGCACGCGGCTACGCGGCCTCGGCGGCGCGGGCGCCGACCCTCGTAGATTTGCTGCCGTGGCACAGCCCATCGACCTGTCCGAGCTCCACGCGGCCCTCGATCGCCTGCGTCCGCAGCTGTGTCACTGCGGGCTGAAGGGCGAGTGCCTCGGCTGCAAGGGGATCGAGATGGTGCGTGTCCAGGCGGAGGCCGTGGCGGCCGCGGCCAGCCAGCCGATCCTCATCCAGGTCGCCCAGGAGTCGGCCATGAAGGACATGACCTCCCGCTTCCAGGAGATGTCGGAGCGGTTGATGGCCGATCCTGAGATCCGCCGCTCGGCCGAGCAGATGCAGGAACGGCTGATGTCCGACCCGGAGACGCGCCAGCTCCTGGAAGAGCTGATGCGCCGCCTCGGCGGAGCGCCGCCGCCGGACGAGCTGAACTAGCAATAAGGGGCGTTTGGCGCCAGACGTCCCGAAATCTCTCCGTTCGAACGTGACTTTTGCGCCAAACGTCCCAAATCGGCCGCGTGGTGGCAGCTTCGTCAGGCGGGGGGAGGCGTCGCCGGGGCGGTCGCTTTCGGCTTGCGCGCGGGCAGGTTCCACAGCGGAAGCGGCCCGGTCTGGAGCCGCGTGATGATGGCTTGCTCCTGCGCCGACGTGATCTTCTTGTCGGTCACCGCCTGGTCCAGCGCCGGCTTCAGGCCGGCGATGAGCTTCGTGCGGAAATCAGCCTCCGACACATGCTGCGCCGCCGCGATCTGCGACAGCGACTGACCCGACTTCAGATCCGTGGCCAGCTGCATCTGCGTGAGGCCGAGCGCCGAGGCCGCGGCGGCGAGGTACTGCTGCATATAGGCTCCGATCGCCGCCTTGTCTCCGCCTGGCGTCCGGACGGCCGGCAGAGTGCACGGCGTCTGGTTGGCGAGCTTGGCCTTGATCGCGTCCGCTTGAGCCTGTGTGATCTGGCCGGACTTGACCTCGTCGGCCAGCGTGTCGGCGATCGCCTTCTGGAACGCAGAGTTGATCTGGGCCTGGGTCTTGCCGATCTCGACCGCGAAGTGCTTCATGAAGGTCGAGCACTGGGCCGAGGACGAGCTGGCGTCGACCGCGGTCAGCGAGCTCCCCGGAGCCGACTGAGGCGCGGCGGTGCGGTTGAAGTTGAGGCTCAGACCGGAGGCCGAGGCGGTCACGGCGATGGCCGCGATGCCGACGGCGACCGCGCCGATCGAAAGGCCGGCGACGCGGAGGATGCGGGCTCTGGAGAGGGTTGTCATGCAGTCCATTACGCACCGAAGCGCCTCCAAGCTTCCTCATGGTTTTGTAAGTCGGCCCTCGGCTTAAAGTGGGGAATCTGATGGAAGCGCCACCTAGCGCAGGATGGACCGGCAAGCACGCTGTCGAGCTCTACGTGCGCACCTACACGACGATGCTCCAGAGCTCGGGCGACATCAAGGTCGAGTCGCTCGTCCAGGCGCACCTCGGCATGGGTTCGGTGCTCCATCCCTTGGCGGCCCAGCCCCAGTCCGACATGGGCGCACTGCTCTACGCCGTCCGCCGCCTGCCGGCGGCCATAAGTCGCGGCCGCCGCGTGGTGATGGGCCAGAGCCCGCAGGGGTTCAGGGCGGTGATCGGCGCCGACCTCATGGAGTGGGAGGCGGTCAAGGCCCCCGCCCGTAGGCGCCGCTGGTATCACGACGGCAAGAACACGCTCGCGGTCCTGATCGCATCGAGCTCCGACATCGACGACCTCGTGCCCACGCTCGTCGCGTTTCAGATCGAGTGGAACAAGATGCACCGTTCGCTCCAGGACGTGCCCCTGACCGACGAGGACGCAAGGCATGCGGCCGGCGCGAGCCAGGACGACTGGCGCCGCCTACGTGAGGCATGGGGCGACAGCTTCGACTCCAACCTCGCGGCGATCAAGCGCGAGGAGTGCCGCATCGTACTTCGGCTCATCGGCGGCAGCCACCTGGGGTTTGCGCGTAACGCGAGTCGCTGGTGGCTGCCCATCGCCGCGGCGATGGAAGAGCTCGGTGCGCGCGATGCGCCGATCTACTTCGTGTCGTCAAACGCCCACAGCCTGGTCAACGTGCTGACCGGCGTGGCGCGCCGCATCGAGGACGAGATCATCGACTGGATCGGCCGCAACGATCGCGACCTCGACGACGAGCGACAAAAGCTCGACGCCGGACACAGCCGAGCTTCGAGGCAGAACTGGCTCTACTACGGCGCACGACAGGTTTTCGACGCGCACCCAGAACGCGAGCGACTGCGGAAATGGCGGGCCGAGCTCGAGGCCTCGAACGGGGTGCGCCACATCCCCGCCGTCGGCACCGGCGTCGACTCCGCCGCCCAGCTGTTCATGCTGTCCAAGCTCGACGCGTCGGTGATCGATCCGCGCGTCGGCGCGGTAGACGTCGCCAAGCTGCGTGAGTCCGGCGCGTGCATCCTCAACGTCGACTACCCGCTGGGCGAGGCGGCTTACCACATCCTCCGCCAGGTCGCCGAGCAGGCGTCATGGGTCGCGGGCGTATACGTGCTCGGCAAGGCGGCGACGCTGAACGCCGACGTCGGTGACGTGATGATCCCGAACGTCGTCTACAACGAGCACTCGGGCAACACCTACTGGCTCGACAACTGCTTCACGGCCGGCGACGTGCAGCCGAATCTCGTCTATGGCTCTGCGCTGGACAACCAACGCGCGGTCACCGTGCGCGGGACGTTTCTACAGAACCGGGACTACCTCGACTTCTACTACCAGGGTCGATACACCGTGGTCGAGATGGAGGCCGGTCCATACCTCGACGCGGGCTACGAGATCGGCCAGCCCGACCGCTACCCGGTCAACGAGAGCGTGAACATGGCGCAGGCGCACTTCGACCTCGGCATCGTCCACTACGCATCGGATACTCCCTACACGCAGGCTCGGACGCTGGGCGCGCGCGGGCTCAGCTACCGAGGGATGGATTCGACCTACGCGTCCGCTATCGCGGTGGCGCGGAGGATCCTGCAACGCGAGGAGGCGCTGGTCTCCCAGAAGTAAAGATTGCGTGTTCGTGCGGGTGGTTGTGCTCGCCCGGGCCGTGATGGATCTCGCCGCAGGGATGGCAGCTCTCGACCTGGATCGTCGTGTGCCCGATCGTGAACGCGTCGCACAAGCGATGTTCGAGATCGCGCACGACGTGCTCGGCATCCGCAAGCGAGATGTCATCGACCACGACATGGCAGCTGAGGGCGAGCTGCTCCGAGGACAGCGCCCAGACGTGGAGGTCGTGCACGCCCAGGACCTTTGGTGTCCTTGTTATCTGTTTCGTCACCGCCGCCATGTCGATCTCGCCCGGCGTCCCCTCCATCAGCAGGTTGACCGTCTCGCGCACGATCCGCCACGCTCCGAAGGCGATCAGGGCGGCGATGGCGAGGGACAGGATCGGGTCGATGTAGAGCCAGCCCGTCAGCACGATGACGATTCCTCCGACCACCACGCCCGCAGACGCCGCGACGTCGCCGGTCACGTGGAGGAGCGCCGCGCGAAGGTTGAGGTTCCTGCCACCCGATCGCAGCTGGAGGAGCACGAAGGTGTTGATCGCAATCGCGGCAAGGGCGGTGACGATGACGGTTCCGCCCTGCACCGGCTCCGGTGAGATCAGCCGCCGCACCGCCTCGGCCGCGATGGCGATGACGATGACCACAAGGGTCACCGAGTTGAGCAAGGCCGCCAGGATCCCGACCCGCTGGTACCCGTAGCTCCTGCGCTGGTCGGCCGGCCGCCGCGACTGCTCGACGGCAAACCAGGCGAGTCCGAGGGCGAACACATCGGTCAGGACGTGGCCGGCATCCGAAAGCAGGGCCAGCGAATGGGCGAGAAGCCCACCGGCGAGCTCGACGAGGAGGATGGCCAGGGTGAGGCCGAGCGCCAGCCTCAGCCTTCCGCCCGTCTCGCTTACGCGCTCCATGAGTTCAATTTACCCGTCTCGCCACCAATCCTCTCCACGTTCCAGGTAAACGATCTGCATGCCATGCCGCAGCCCTTCGTGGCTGACGTGGAGCAGCGCCAAGCCGTACCAGTCGAGGAGGAGAAGCAGCGCCTCGACCCCTGCCCGGAGCGCCTTGATGCGGCTCGCGGGCAGGCCGAACCGCGCCGCGAGGTGCCGGGCCCGCTGGCCGTCGAGGCGGGTCTCGCAGGTGAGGAGATCCTGCGTCGTGAGGACCGCCGGCGGGTTGCGCTTGGCGAGCACCGCTGGAAGGTTCGACGCCGTCCCGCCAGTGGCGACGAGGCGCTCGACATCGCCGTCGGGCGCGCCCGCGAGCTCGCGCAGCGCCGCCCGCCGCAGCTTGGCGCGCTCCTCCGGCTTGGGCGGGTCGGTGAGGTAGGTGGCGGCCAGCACTCCGGAACCTATCGGCAGGCTGGCCGATCGGAGCATCCGGCGGCCCTCGGCGATCACGATCTCGGTGGAGCCGCCGCCCATGTCGACGAGCGCCCATTCCCGGCGGATGGCGTGCCGGCTCGCCGCGCCGATGAAGCTCAGCTGCGCCTCCTTCTTGCCCGAGATGATCCGCACCGGCGCTCCGACCACCTCGCTCGCCTGCTTGGCGAAGGCGGGACCGTCCCTGGCCTCCCGCACCGCCTCGGTGGCGCAGGCGATGAGGTGGTCGTAGTGGTGGGTCCTGGCTTCGGCCACGACCTTGCGCAGCGCGCGCAGCGCTACGCGCGCCTTGCTGCCGATCGCTCCACGCTTTGCCACCTGCGCGCCCAGCTCGGGCATCTCGACGTAATGGGCGACGTCCACCAGCTTCCCGCGCACGACGTCCGCAACGAGGATGTGCACCGTGTTCGAGCCGATGTCGAGCGCGGCCAGACGCATACCAACGGAACTCTAGAATCACCGCAGCGGTGGCGAAGAGGACACGTGTCGAGCGCGACTCCATGGGCGAGATGGAGGTTCCCGCCGACGCGTACTACGGCGCATCCACGCAGCGCGCCGTCCTGAACTTCCCCATCTCCGGCCAGCCGCTGCCTCACCGACTGATCCGCGCGCTTGGAATGGTCAAGAAGGCGGCCGCGCAGACCAACCGGGAGCTGGGCTTGCTGTCCCGTCGCCGGGCGCGCGCGATCACCGCCGCCGCGCAGGAGATCGTCGACGGCAAGCTCGACGACCAGTTTCCGATCGACATCTACCAGACGGGATCGGCGACCTCGAGCAACACCAACGCGAACGAGGTCATCGCCAATCGCGCGACCGAGATCCTGGGCGGCGAGCGCGGCTCAAAGCTCATCCATCCGAACGATCACGTCAACATCGGCCAGTCGTCGAACGACGTCATCCCCACCTCGATCCAGCTGGCATCGGCCGTCGCCATCAACGAGGAGCTGATCCCCGCGCTCGAGCGGCTGCAGCGCGCGCTCGAGGCGAAGAGCAAGGAGTTCTGGCCGGTGATCAAGACCGGCCGCACCCACCTCCAGGACGCGACCCCGATCCGCCTCGGCCAGGAGTTCAAGGGCTACGCCGGACAGATCGAGGAGTCGATTCGCAGGGCGCGAGGCTCAATCGACGAGCTGATCCGCATCCCGCTCGGCGGAACGGCGGTGGGGACGGGCTTGAACTCGCACCCGCAGTACGCCCGCATCGTCGCGGCGCGCCTCGCGAAGGCGACGCGGCTGGGGGTGCGCGAGACGTCCAACCACTTCCACGCGCAGGCGACGCTCGATGTTCTGGTCGCCGCGCACGGCGGGCTGCGCACGATCGGTACCAGCCTGTGGAAGATCGGTTCTGACATCCGGCTCATGGGCACCGGCCCGATCGCCGGCCTGGGCGAGCTGCGCCTACCCGAGACGCAGCCGGGCTCGAGCATCATGCCCGGCAAGGTCAACCCCGTGATCATCGAGTCGCTGCTGATGGTCATCGCCCGCGTCTACGGCAACGACGCGACCGTCGTCGTCAGCGGACAGGCGGGGAGCCTTTTCGAGCTCAACGTGATGATGCCTGTGGCCGGTTTCGCGATGCTCGAGTCGATCACCCTCCTGGCCGCGGCGACGCGCAACTTCTCCGAGCGCTGCGTCGAGGGCCTGCAGGCAACCGACCGCGGACCCGAGCTGGTCGAGCGCAGTCCGATGCTGGCGACCGCGCTCAACCCCGTGATCGGCTACGACGAGGCGGCGAAGCTGGCCAAGGAGTCGATACGGACGGGCCGCTCGATCCGGCAGCTCGCGCGCGGCCGCGGCGTCAACGAGCGCGAGCTGAACAAGGTGCTCGACCTGGGCAAGATGACCAAACCAGGACTCGAAGGGCCCGGCGGAGGCGGCTGACAAGCCCAGGTCAATGACGCGGCTTGAGCATCCGCTCCGCCGTTTTCGCCTCGCCGCGGTCCTGCTGGGCATCGTGATCGTCGTCGGAGTCGCGGGCTACATGCTCATCAACCGATGGAGCCTGCTCGATTCCTTCTACATGGTGATCATCACCATCAGTACCGTCGGTTACACCGAGGTGCACCCACAGGGCTGGGCAGGTCGCCTCTTCACGTCGGGGCTGATCGTCGTCGGCGTCGGAACGATGCTCTACGGCTTCGGCGTTTTCGCGGAGACGCTGGCGGACAATGCATTCGGCAGGTACCGGAGGGAGCGACAGTTGCAGCGAGACCTGGAAGCGTTACGCGACCACTTCATCATCTGCGGCTACGGCCGCATCGGTACGCAGATAGTGGCCGAGTTCGAGGACCACAAGGTTCCCTACGTCGTGATCGATCAGACCGACGAGGCGCTCGAGCGGATCCGCGCGGAGGGCCGGCTCCACATCGAGGGCGACGCGTCCAAGGAAGAGATCCTGAAGCTGGCCGGCATCGAGCGCGCCCGAGGTCTCGTCTCCGCCGTCGACTCGGACGAGCGCGCGGTCTACATCGTGCTGGCGGCGCGCGCCTTCAATCCCAACCTCTACATCGTTGCCCGCGCCGGCCGGCCTGACTCGATCCGCCGGCTCGAGCTGGCGGGCGCGACGCGCACGATCTCGCCCTACGTGATGGCCGGCCACCGCATGGCCGAGCTCGCGATCCGGCCCGCGATGGTCGACGTGCTCGACACCCTGCACCACGGCGAGGCCGGGATCGGCGTCGAGGAGATGGTGGTGACGCCGGGGATAAGAGCGATCGGCAAGACCCTCGAGGAGGCGGACCTGCTCGGCCGGGACTCCGCGAAGGTGCTCGCGGTCCGCAAGCGCGACGGAACGGTCAACGTCAATCCGCCCGCGAACATTCGGCTCGAAGAGGGCGACCTCGTGATCGCCCTCGGCAGCGAGGACCAGCTGTTCGCCACCGCGTCCAGGCTGAGATAGCCGCGCGCTGAACGCGGGCATCACCATGAGACCAGGGACCCCGGAGGACCTCGGTCAGCTGGTCGAGCTGTTTCGCCACGAGGTCGAGGTGGGTCGCCAGGACTCCGCACCGAGCGAGTCGCGAACCCGCGCAAGGCTGGCGCGTTTCGACTGGGCAGGGAGGTCGCGGGTGATCGAGCGCGATGGAAGGCTCGAGGGCGCCGTGATCGTCGTCGGGCGACCCGGCCCTGATGGACTGCTCGCAGACGTCTACGCCGCCGGACACGGCGACGCTTACGGCGACGCCGTCGAATGGGGAGTGATGTTTGCCCAGGCGGCCGGCGCGGCGATCGTCCACACGATGGTGGCGAAGGGCCGCGGCGACGGCCTGGAGAAGCTGGGCCTGCGGCGGGTGCGGCCGTGGTGGCGGATGGACCGAAGCCTTGGCGACGCCCTCCCCGAGGTGGCGCCTGTTCCGGGCTACGAGCTGGTCGACGCCACCCGGGTTGCTCCCCGCGTGTGGACCGAGATTTTCAACCGCTCTTTCGCCGACCACTGGCGATTCGCTCCACGCGCCGAGGCCGAGATCGTGGGCGGCAAGCCTCCCGAGCTGTGCCTCATGGCGGTTACCTCCACTGCGCGCGTACCGGCGTCGATCACGCTCGGAGAGACCGAGGAGTTCGCGGGCGATCCTCGACCGCAGCCGGTCGGGCTTGTCAGCTCGGTCGGCACCGTGCCCGAGCACCGGCGGCGCGGACTCGCCGGCTGGCTGGTGGCCGAAGAGCTTTGCCGGCTGAGGGATGCGGGGGCACGCCACGTATCGCTCTACGTAGACGGCCTGAACCCGATGCGTGCCTACGACGTATACGTCAAGCTCGGCTTTGAGGTCGCGTACGAGGCGGAGGTCTGGGAAGCTAGCTCCCAGTGAAAGTCGGGGCCGTCCTCCTCACACTCGTGGTTGCGGCGTTGGCGTGCGGCAATCCGCACGCGAGCATCCCCCACCAGGCCGGGAAGGCGACCGAGATCGCCAAACCGCCCCCGACGCTGCTCGGAGCGATCAAACGCTCGACCGACCTCGGGCCGGCGGGTCCTGACACTGTCGTCACCCTGAACTTCGGCCTCCGAAAGCCGCGGCCGGATGCGGCGTTCATCCAGCGCGCGGTGCAGACCCTCAACGACGCCGGGCTTCGGTCGTCGTGGCACGCACCGTCGAGCCTGATCCTGGCGGACGGCCCCGCACCCGCCGCATCAGCGGTGCTGGGGATACAGATCGAGAACTACCGCATGCCGGACGGCACGACGTTCTACGCCGCGCTCGAGGCCCCGCGCATGCCGGCGCCTCTGGCCGCGGTCTCGACGGACGTCAGCGGTCTCGACAACTACCCCCGCATGCAGCGCTACGCCGTGCGCGCGGGTGGGCTCACGCCCGTCGACGTCATCAACTTCTACAACCTCAAACCCCTGCGCGACGCGGGCCTCGACGGCGCCGGCCAGACGATCCTGCTCCTGGAGATCGACGACATGCCGAACCTCACCGACGTCGACAAGTTCGCTTCCAAGTTCGGCCTCCCCGCGTTCGACCCGGTGCTGTCGGTCAAGCGCGATCCGAACTGGGGAACGCCCGAGAAACCTGCCGGCGAGACGGTGCTCGACCTCGAGATCCTCCACGAGGTCGCACCCGCGGCAAAGCTCGTGGTGTACCTGTCGGCGCCCGACTTCGGTCACTCTGACCGAGCCTTCGACCAGATGGTCACCGACCATCTCGGCTCGATCATCTCGGAGAGCCTCGGCTCCTGCGAGATCGACACGCCGGGCGGCGCGCGCAACACCTACGCGTCGATCCAGGACCGAGCAGTTGCGCAGGGGATGACGCACCTGGTCGCGAGTGGAGACACGGGCGCGTACACGTGCGGGCTCGACCAGAGCGCCGCCGCCAGCTTCCCGGCCACGCTGCCGAGCGTCACGGCGGTCGGAGGCACAAGCGTCTTCCAGTCGGCGCAGGGCACCTACTACCAGGAGTACGCGTGGAGCAGTCCGATCGACCAGAGCGGCGGTGGCGGCGGCGCGAGCCAGTTCTACGGCACGCCGGACTACCAGAGGAGCGAGGCCCAGCCCGCGGCGCACGGCGAGCGCGAGGTGCCGGACGTCGCCGGCGACGCCGACCCTTCGACCGGATTCCACATCGTGTTCCAGGGACACGACGACCAGGCGGGCGGCACCTCCGCGGCGACTCCGCTGTGGGCCGGGACCGTCGCGCTGATCAACCAGGACCTGAAACAGAAGGGCATGCGCCAGGTCGGATTCGCCAACCCCGCGATCTACTGGATGGGCGAGAACTCGACGAAGCTCAGCCCGCGGCCGTTCCACGACATCACCGCCGGGAACAACCTCTTCTATGACGCGGGTAACGGGTGGGACTTCGCGACCGGTTGGGGGAGCATGGACGCTGCCGCCCTCGACGCGGCATGGACTCGGTACATCAAGAGCGGAGGCTCGTGAGCGAGGAGCCGGAGGGCCCGCCGCTGATCACGTGCCCGCACTGCGAGTCGTTGGTGCCCGCCGGCGACTACTGCGGTCACTGCGGAGCGCACCTCATATCGGACAGCAGGCGCCGGACCCATGCATTCGCCGCAACGCCGACCGAGCACGTCGCGCACGTATCGATCATCACTACGCTTTTCCCGCACCTTCCCCACCGTCGCGGCGGGCCGTTCCGCCTGGCGTTGGTCGGGGGTGCTGCCGTCGTCCTGGTGCTCGCGGCTCTGCACCTCTTCGCACCGGCGACCGCGGCGGCGGTCTTCGTCCTCCCCGCGCTCTATCTCATCTACCTGTACGAGGTCGAGATCTACCAGTCCGAACCATGGGTCGTGATCGGGGCGACGATGGTGGCCGGCGCGATCCTCGGCTTTGCGTCTGCTTACCTTTTCGGTGGGTCGCTTGCCACGCGGCTGATGACCGGCGATCGCAGCACCGCATTCTTCCTCGAGGCGATCGTGATCCCCGTCGTCGGCCAGCTTCTGATGCTCGCCGGGCCGCTGTTCCTGTTCACTTTCCGGCGGGAGTTCCGCGAGCCGCTCGACGGCCTGGCGTTTGGCGCCGCCTCCGCGCTGGGGTTCACGCTGACCAGCTCGCTGACGTTCTTGTGGCCGCTGCTCACAGAGCCGCTGCTGGGAACCGGCTCGTCAGTCACCTGGGCGGTGCGCCTCGCCCAGGCGGGTTTGCTGATGATGCTCATCAACGCGTGCACGACGGCCGTCGTGTCCGCCTCGCTATGGCTGGAGCGTTTTGACCGCAGGCGTTCAGGCCGTCCCTGGCACTCGACCCTTGCGGCGTCGCTCGCGGTAGCGTTCGGCACTCAGCTGCTGCTCGGCGTCAACGCGTTCCTCGAGCAGGACCTGGCGCTGGTCGTCGGCGTTCTGGTCATCGTGGCCATCGCCTTGCTGCTCTACCTGCGCCTCGTGATCCACGACGCGCTGCTGGTCGAGGGCGCCGAACACGAGATCGGCCCCGACTCGATGTGTCCTGAGTGCCACCGCATCGTGCCCACCATGGCCTTCTGTCCGGCCTGCGGCGCCGCGCGGTCCGCTGCGCCGAAGGGCAAGCCAAGGGTGGCGAGCAGGACCTGATGGCGTACCAGCAGGCAACGCGCAATTGCGGTCGGTGCGGGGCTCCGCTCGCTCCCGGTGCGACGTACTGCGGTCGATGTGGAACTCCGGTCGCGCTCCAGGCGGTCGCGGCGCAGCCGATGCACCGTTACCCTTCCGCGGCCGCGCCGCAGTATCCGACCGCCGGCCACTACCGCCTGGCGCCGGCTCTGATCGCAGGCGGGCTGGTGGTCATCCTCATCGTCGTCGCGGTCGTCGTCGGAGGGATTGCCGCGCTGCAGTTCGCGTCGGGCAGTCACTCGACCTGCACGTCGAACTGCGCGCCGAAGTTCGTGACACCGCTCGCGGAGGAAGCCTCGTGGCGCAGCTCGGCCTACAGGTTCCAGGTCAACTACCCGTCCGCGTGGACGGTCCGCGCAGAGGACGCAAACAGCGTCGTCCTCGGCACCAAGCTCGGGTATGTGTCAGTCGTCGGATCGGGTGGCAGCAACACGGACCAGGTCCTGCAGTCGACGGTTGCCGCGCTGCCGTCATCGCAATTCCAGGACGTGACCGCGGTCGCGCCGCTGAAGGGCGCGCACATCGGCAGCCAGGACGGGGTAGGTGAGATCTATGCGGCGAGCTTCGTCGGCTCATCGCAGACGGCTGTCAAAGTGCGTTTCGCAGTCGTCGTCGCGAGCCAGCACAACGTCACGGTCGCCGTCTTTGCGCTCAATCCGTCGGCCGTGAAGGATTTCCCCAACGGGATACCCGAGGGGCAGGCGTTCGATTACCTGTGCACCGAGTTCGTCTGGGCTGGCTAGACGCGTTCGAGGGCGAGGCGCGCTCCGAAGCCGAGCAAGACCACGCCTGTCACGCGCTGCATCCACTGCCTGACCCGCGGCGCGGTGATGACCTGGCGCAGACGCGTCACGAACAGGCCGTAGACGTTCATCCAGAGCCAGCCGATCACCGCGAAGGTGACGCCGAGCTCCAGCAGCCTCGGCAGCACCGCCTGTCCGGGCAGCACGAACTGCGGTAGGAAGGTCACGAAGAAGACGCCGAGCTTGGGGTTGCTCATCGCTGAAAGAAAACCCTGGCGGAAAACCGCGTGGGCCGGCGCCGCCGGAGGTGTCGCGGCGAGCAGGTCGGCTGGCTGCGCGCGTGACTCGAGCAGCGTGCGCACGCCCAGGTAGGCGAGGTAGCCGGCACCCACGATCTTCAGAAGGAGAAGCACCTCGCCCGATGTGCGCAGGAGCGCAGACAGGCCGATCGCCGTCGCCGTGACCCAGATGACGAGGGCGAGCGCGATGCCGCTGGTCGTCAGCACCACCCCACGCCGGCCGTGCGCGAGGGCATTCCTCGTTACGACCGCCATGTCGGGACCGGGGGTCACGGCCAGGAGCAGCGACACGCCCGCGAATGCGAGCAACTGCGTGTCCATCAGGCCAGCTCGGGGAGCTCGAAGGAGATCTCGTACACCCCGCCGTTGAGCTTCGCCTGATGGATCCAGCCCATCTTGCGCAGCAGATCCAGCATCTGTTGGTTCTCGGGCAGGACGATGAGTTGGAAGCTCCTGATCCCTTGCCCTCGGGCGACCCGCGCCAGCTCGGCGAGAAGGACGCTCCCCAGGCCGCGGCGCTGAAATTCGTCGATCACGGCCACCGCCACCTCGGCCACGTCGGTTTCGCGGGCGCGGTCGTAGCGCGCCACGCCGACGATCCTCTCCTTTTGATTGGGGCCGTGCGTAGTCGCGACGATCGCGAAGCGGTCGTGGTAGTCGACCACGGCGAGGCGGTGCGCCATGGCGTCGGACATGCGCTTTAGCGGCGAGAAGAAGCGGAAGTAGACGGTCCGCTCCGACATCGCCGCGACCGCCTCGTGGAGCAGCGGTTCGTCCGCGGGCACGATCGGGCGAATGCGCAGCTTCGTTCCGTCTCGGAGCTCCATGGTTCGGGCGTCAAAACCGGCGGCGACCATGCGCCTAAACGGTAACCTGCCGCCGTGGCGCAGGCTTCCCGACGCTGGCGGAACCTGGGAATCGCCGCCGGCGCGGCGACGGCAACCCTGTTCGCCGCGTTCGACCTCTACCAGTGGGTCTCCGCCTACGCCGCCGACCACTTCCACAACGACTTCACCTTCTACTTCGCCGCGGCGCGAATCGGCTGGAACCACGGCTGGTCATCGATCTACGACCTCACCATGCAGCAGGCCGAGCTCAACGCGATGGGGTCGGGGATCACGGTCGCCGAGCTCGCCCGATACATCAGCCCACCGCCGGTCGCATGGCTGGCCCTGCCGCTGACCGCGCTGCCCTATCCGGTCGCGTACTGGACCTGGAGCGTCTTACTTCTCGTGGCGCTCGGCCTGACGTGGCTGTGGGCCGCGCCCGGCGCGGGTCGCGCGCGCGTCATCTACGTGTTGGCGGCCGTCGGGTGGCTGCCTGTGATCTACGGCCTGCAGCTGGGGCAGCCCGGGCTGTTCGTCGCCGCGGGGGTGGCCGGCTCCTACGCGCTCTTGCGAGCCGACCGCAAGATGTGGGCCGGCGTAGCGCTCGGAGCACTGGCGCTGAAACCGCAGCTCGCATTCCTTCTGCCGCTGGCGCTGCTCGCCGCTCGTGAGGGTCGCGCGTTCGCCGGCAGCGTGATCGGGCTCGGGGCGCTCGTGCTCTTGTCCGCGATCGCGCTCGGGCCCGGCGGCATCGGCGCCTACCTCGACCGCCTGAATTTCGCCTCGAACGTGCCGGTCAACCGCGAGCTGACGCTCGGAGTCCGATCAGCCGAGATCTTCATCGCCGCATGGACCGTCATCATCGCGAACCGGCTTCGCCATCGCGGCGCCGGATGGGTCTACGCGTGCGCCCTCGTCGGCGGGATGCTAGCCACGCCGTACGCGCACCTCGACGATCTGGCGATGCTCGGACTTGCCGCGTGGCTGGTGCTCAGGTCGGACGCGCCCCGCTGGGCCTGGGTCTACATCCTCGCCGCGGTGATCGCGATCGAAGGGGAGCCCATCTGGGGCCCGATTCCGGTCATCGCCTCAGAGGTCGGCGGTCTCGCGCTGCTCTCCCTCGCCGCGGTCAGGTCCCGTGCCGGCCTGAGCCTTCCACAAATCGACGCGCGCCCTCTCGAGCTTCGCCCGAAGCAATGACGTCCGCGCCGCCGCGGTACTCGGCGGCGGCGGCGTCTTCGAGCGAGAGCGACCACTGGTTCAGGACGCTCTTCCGATCTGCCCTCAGCCCTCCCTGGGGAAAGGCGGCCAGGTCGTGCGCCATCGTCTGAGCCCCGGCCAGCGCTTGGCCGGCGTGGACGATCCGGTCCACGAGCCCGATCTGGAGAGATTCTTCGGCTGATACCGCCCGACCGGTCAGGATCAGGTCGAGCGCTCGGCCCTGCCCGACCATGCGCGGCAGGCGGATCGTGCCGAGGTCGATCGCGGGCACGCCAAACCTCCGGTTGAGCATGCCGAGGGTTGCGTCGCGCGCGGCGACGCGAAGGTCGCACCAGATCGCCAGCTCGAGCCCGCCGCCGACGGCGTGGCCCTCGATCGCGGCGATGACGGGCTTGCTTAGCTGCATCCGCGTCGGTCCCATCGGCCCGTCGCCCGACTCGCTCACGCGGTACGAGTCTTCGCGGGCGAGAGCCTTCAGGTCGAAACCCGCACAGAAGTTTCCGTCCGCGCCGGTGAGCACCGCCACCGATAGGGAGTCATCCGCGTCGAACCGCCGAAACGCGTCGGCGAGCGCGCCGGCCGTCGGCCCGTCGACGGCGTTGCGCACCTCCGGCCGGTCGATGGTGACGGTGACCACCGCCCCATCGACCTCGTAACTAACCGGCGGGTTAGAGCGCGCCTCGCTCGTGGTCGTCTTCCATGAACGGATAGCGGTGATCGGTGGGCGGCACGTACGTCTCTTTGATCACGCGCGGGCTGACCCAGCGAATCAGGTTAAGGAACGAGCCCGCCTTGTCGTTGGTGCCCGACGCACGCGCGCCGCCGAACGGCTGCATGCCGACAACCGCGCCGGTGGGCTTGTCGTTGATGTAGAAGTTGCCCGCAGCGTTGACCAGCTTCTCCGACGCTGTGCGGATTGCCTGCCGGTCGCGCGCGAAGACGGCACCCGTCAAGCCGTACGGGCTGGTGCGGTCGCACAGATCGAGTGTTTCGTCGTACTTGCCGTCGGCGTAGGGATAAACGGTGAGGATCGGCCCGAACAGCTCCTCCCGCATGAGCTTGAAGTTCGGGTCGGTGGTCTCGATCACCGTCGGGCGGATGAACCAGCCGACGCTCTCGTCGCCGCGTCCGCCTGCAATGACCGTCGCCGACTGCTCCTTCTTCGCGTAGTCGATCGCGTTCATGTGGTTGCGGTAAGCGCGTTCGTCGATCACGGCGCCCATGAAGTTGCGGAAGTCGGCGACGTCGCCCTGCGGAATCGCCTCGACCAGGTCGACGAGGTCGGCCTTCATCGCCTTCCACATCGACTGCGGGATGTACGCCCGCGACGCCGCGGAGCACTTCTGGCCCTGGTACTCGAAGGCACCGCGCACCAGTGCCGTGCGCAGCGCGTCGGTGTCGGCGGAGTCATGAGCGAGCACGAAGTCTTTGCCGCCGGTCTCGCCGACGAGGCGCGGGTACGTGCGGTAGCGGCCGATGTTCTTACCGACCTCGCGCCACATGCCCTGAAACACCTCGGTCGAGCCGGTGAAGTGGATGCCGGCCAGCTCGGGATGGTTCAGCGCCTTGTTCGAGATCTCCGACGCGCTGCCGCTCACCATGTTGATCACGCCCGGTGGCATGCCGGCCTCGATCAGCAGCTCCATGAGGAAGTGGCTGACGAGCAGCGTCTGCGTTGCGGGTTTGAACACGACCGTGTTGCCCATCAGCATCGGCGCCGTCGGCAGGTTGCCCGCGATCGAGGTGAAGTTGAACGGGCTCACCGCGAAGATGAAGCCCTCGAGCGGGCGGTACTCGAGCCGGTTCCAGGCCGTGCCGTCGTTGTACGGCTGGTTGCGCAGTAGCTGGTCGCCGAAGTAGGCGTTGTAGCGCCAGAAGTCGATCGTCTCGCAGGCCGCGTCGATCTCGGCCTGGTGCACGGTCTTGGACTGGCCGAGCATCGTTGCGGCGTTGACCGTGTCGCGCCACGGACCAGCGAGGAGGGACGCGGCGCGGAGCAGGACTGCAGCGCGGTCCTGGTAGGAGGTGGCCGCCCACATCCTGCGGGCGCCCAGCGCGGCGTTGATCGCGTCGTCGATGTCCTTGGTGCCGCCGACCGCGTACTCCGCGATCGCCAGCTCATGTCGGTGGGGCGATCGGATGTCTCCGCGGGAGGCGCCCCAGCGACGCTCACCGCCGATCAGCATCGGGACCTCGGTCCTGGCGTCTGTCAGCTCGGCGAGACGCGACTTGAGGGTCATGCGGTGTGGGTCGCTCGGCGCGTAGGAGCGGACCGCTTCGTTGGTGGGCTGGGGAACCTGGAAATGTCCGTCGGCGGTCATCTGCGTCCTCCGGTGGTCAGGGACTTCGGGATTTGTCCGATGATCTCACGTAACCCTTGGCCGTATCCCAGCGAGTGGCCGTCGGTTACCTGGGAGAGCGCCCGGCTGCCGTCTCCGACCGACTTCGCCGAACGATCGCACTGCTGCGGAGGCGAGGCTACGCCGTAACTCCCGCGCGCCTTGGTGAGCTCTGCCTCGGCGGCGCGATCTCGGGGCCAGAGGCCCAGTGGACGGTCGCCGCCGACCCCGGGCTCGCCGTCTCAGAGGGCCTGGTGGTCGAGCGCGACGCCATCGGCGAGGTCGAGGCGATTCGCGCTCGGGCCACCTCTCACTGCCGCGATTCCGCCGCCTATGTCGAGATGGCCCTCGCCTTCGTGCGCACGCTCGTCGCGATCGCTCCCTTTGTCAGGAGCGTCTCGATCGCGGGGTCGCTCGCGAGCGGGGGATTTCGCGCGTCCGACGACGTCGACCTGAACCTGATCGTCGACGACGGCCACCGCCACCTTGCGTACGTCGCCGTCAACGCCCTCGGCCTTGCCCACGCTATGCGGCATCGCTCCAAGCCGGTCGACGACCTCACGCGCCGTCCGATCGCTCCGCGACTGATGACCGCCAACCTGATCCTCGAGCGTTCGCAGTACCTCCCCCTGGTGCGGCAGGACGAGGACATGGCCTTCGAGCTGCTCGTCGCCGAGCCCGTGTTCGGTATGGAGGCGTACCGCGAGCTCGTCGAGGCCAACGAGCCCTTGCTCGAGCACTTCCCGCAACTGGCCGGCAAGCAGGCCCCGCTGCTCATCGACGCGCCTCCGCGCCGCGCGCCTGAATCGCTTTATCCGGCCTTTCTCGACATACCCGCGGAGCTTGCGGGCAGCGCCGCGTGGCGCTACATGCAGTGGACGCGTCGCCACCGCCCGCACGCGCTGGCGCGGGTCGCGTACGTGCGCGCGACGATGCGGCCGTACACCTTGTTCGACGCAAGTTGATCCGACTGATCCCGGTCGCGATCCTCGCAGCGACAAGCGCGTTGCTTTTTGTCTTCGGGGTCAACCTCCTTTACCTGACAGTTCGCGCGGTGCGCCGGGCGTGCATCGGTTTCGCGGCGCCGCCCGAGGGCATCGACGACATTGCCGCTCAGGTTTGCGTGCAGTTGCCGATCTTCAACGAGCGTTATGTCGCCGAGCGCGTGATCGATGCGGTGTGCGCGATGGACTGGCCGCGCGACCGTTTGGAGGTGCAGGTCCTCGACGACTCGGACGACGACACGGAGGAGATCGTCGCGCGACGAGTGGCGCATTGGAAACGGAAAGGAATCGCCATCACGCACCTGCGCCGTGCAGAGCGGACCGGTTTCAAAGCCGGCGCCCTTGCCTACGGGCTCGAGAAGACGCCGGCACCCTTCATCGCCATCTTCGACGCCGACTTCGTCCCGCCGCACGACTTCCTGCGTCGGATCATGGGCCGCTTCGACGACTCGAAGGTCGCGTTTGCGCAGGCACGTTGGGGCCACCTGGACGAGAACTACTCGCTCTTCACACGGCTGCAGGCGATGGCGATCGACTACCACTTCCTGGTCGAGCAGGCGGTCCGCTCGTCTGCGGGCTACTTCACCAATTTCACGGGCACGGCCGGCGTGTGGCGGAGGGAGGCGATCGAGGACTCAGGCGGATGGAGCGCGCGCACCCTCACGGAAGACCTCGACCTCAGCTACCGCGCGCAGCTTCGCGGATGGAAGGCGGCCTACGTCGACGACCTGGTCGTTCCCGAGGAACTGCCGGTTTCGATCGATGCCTATCGGCGGCAGCAATCCCGCTGGGCTACGGGGAGCTTCCAGGTTGCGTTTCGCATGCTGCGGCCGGTCCTGAAGAGCGATTTCAGGCCGGCGGTCAAGTTCCAGGCGGCAATCCACCTGCTCGCGTATGGGGTCGGGCCGGTCATGCTCCTACAACTCGCCTGCTACCCGTTGGTCCTGGTCGCGTTCGGTGCGAGCGGATATCGCCTCCCCTGGTACGTCAGCGATTGGTCGCTGGTCGCGATTCTCGTGGGCATCGCGCCCTGGGTAGGTTTCATCGCCGCCCAGACCCGGCGCGGAAAGCGCTGGTGGAGGGGCGTTCCGTCGCTCCTCTGCCAGGTTGTGGGAGCCGGGATGTCGCTCAACGCGATCATCGCGCTGGTTCGCGCGATGCGGCCGGGCGGCGCCTTTATCCGCACGCCGAAGTACCGCATTGTGCACAGGGGCCAGGAGTGGCGCGACCAGGCGTATGTGCGGGTCGGCGACCCAAAGGCCCTTCTCGAGGCAGCGGCAGGCCTCGCCTCACTGGCGCTGGTCCCTATCGCCCTCGCCCGCGGTCAGCTCCTGATCGCCCTGTACTCCTCGATGTTCTCGGCCGGTTTCCTCATCGTCGCCGCGCTGAGCGCCGTGGATTTCCTCGAAGTTCTGACCCTGCGGCGCTTGGGCGCGCGCGCTTTGAGACGTGTGCAGGCGGCCTGGCCAGCCGCGGCGCTGCTCGGGGCGGTGACCCTTCTGCTCTTGCTCGCCGCGCAGTTGCCCGAGCCGTTCGAGGACGGGTATGGGCACTGGCTCATCGCCGCCAACCTCGCGTCCACCGGTCACCTGCACGACCCGCTGTTCGGCATGGAGGACACGTGGCTGCCCGGGTACCACGTGCTTGCGGCGGCGGTGCTCCACGTCTTCGGTCTCTGGCAGCTCGCCGCCCTCAAGGTGATGAGCGCGCTGTTCGCAGCCGCGACCGCAGCGGCCGTTTACGCCCTCGCACCCAATCGGCGTCAGGGTTTGCTCGCAGCGGCGTTGCTGGTGCTGAACCCCGTGTTCCTTTTCACCTCGGGCTCGGCGGTGGTCGAGCCGATGCTCACCGCGCTCCTGACCGGAGCGGCGCTTGCCGCCGTCCGCGGACGCACGAGGGTCGCGGCTCTTCTCGGGGCGCTTGGGGTCGTCACGTCCACAAAGGCATGGATCTGGGTCGCGGCAGTCGTCGCGTTCGCGCTGGTCGAATTGGTGCGATCTCGCGCCAGCACCCCATCACGCGCGGCCGTCGCCTACGCCATCCCCGCGCTTGCCGTGCTCGTCGTGCTCCAGCTCGCTTTCGCCCCCGCCAGCCATTCCGTCGCGCGCGGGACGATCGAGGTGATGTCGGGGACCGCTCGGGGCAGCGTTGCCGGGAGCGGCGTCGCGCGACTGCTTCAGCTGGGCAGCACGTTTGGTCTCGCCGCGCTGCCGCTTTTCGTGTTCGGCGCAATCGGAGCCGCGTTCGCGTTCCGCACGCACGTCAGCGCCGCCTGGCGCTACGTCTACGTCCCCGCCATCGTCTACCTCGGCGCCGTTTTTGCGCTCGTCGGGCTGGGCGTATACACGGGAAGCCACCGCTACCTCTACCCGGCTCTGCCCGCCCTCGCGCTCCTGGCGGCGGCAGCGCTGGACCGTTACTCGACCACCGTGCGGTTGGTGGCGGTCGGCGCCACCGCCCTCCTTGCGGTCGCCTTCCTCCCTGTGTTCGCCAGCTTTGGCAGCATCAACGGCGGTTTGATCGCGGCGGGACGCGCGACCAGCGGCAGCCCCGGCGTGCTCCTGACGGACTCGCCGGTCGTTGCGTACTACAGCGGAAAACTGCCCGCGACGATCACCGGCTCACGATCGCTCCCGGAGGACCAGACCGCGGCGCTGTCGTGGCTCCGCACGCAGGACGTGACCACTCTCGCGCTCGAAGACATCAGCTACTACCGCGCGACTCTCGTGTTTCCAGACCTCGCTCGGGGTCGCGCCAGCCCTCCCTTCATCTCCATCGGAGACCAGAAGAGCTACCAGGTGAGCGCCGGCAAGCCCGTGTACGTGTACCGGCTGTGGCCGCAGCTCAGCCTGGAGAACGTCGCCGCCGGCAAAACCGCGCCGCTGGCGAAAGGCGTGACCATGGGCGCTTCCGCAACCGGCGAAGGTATGGGCTTCGGCGTACCGATCGTGCGCTACCCCGACGGCTGGGTCTACTCGCGAACGGTCAGTGATGCCGAGCTGTCGACCACCTCGTGGCAGAGAACCTTCCAGCTCGACGAGATCGGAGGCGACAACGCGCATGGATATCGATTCGTGCCGATCGAGTCGCGAGGCGCGATCGTGGTGACCTACACGCTCGATGCGACCGGGGTGTCGATCAGCATCAAGACTTTATGGATCACGCAGGGCTTCACTCAGGTGGCGGTCCTCAACGAGCAGTCCGGCGTGTTCGACGATTTCGCGGCCGACCACCAGTCGACGCTGATCGGCGGGCAGTTTCCGAGCTGGACACCGGTCACCGGCGGGTGGGCACGCCTTCGCTCCAGCGCGCTCGGCATGGAGTGGTCGGCGCCGGCGATTCCGGGCGCATCGCTGTACGCGGGCCGGGAATCGGCGCCACCGGACTTCAACTGGGCGGGGCTCGACTACATCTTCGACGGGAAATTCGGGGGCGCCGAATACCACATCAACGTGCAGGGGGCGAGATGAGTCAACACGTCGACGTAGTCCTTGTGTATCCACAGCGCGCCCCGCGACAGGGGCGTCACTGGATCATGCCGTCGCTCGGGCTCATGTACCTGAGCGCGTCGCTGCGCCGCGCGGGCTACACCGTGCGGCATATCGACCACACGTTCCTCGAGCGCCATGAGGTGCTGGCGGAGATCGACCGGCTCTCGCCGTCGGTGATCGGGATCTACTGCATGATCACCATGCAGGACGAGGCGCTCTCCCTCGCCGAGCAGGTGCGGGGTAAGGCGCTCACCGTCGTCGGCGGACCCTACCCCTCGGGCGAGCCGCAGACCTTTGTCGACCAGTTCGACATCGTGGCTGTCGGCGAAGGAGAGGAGACGATCGTCTCGATCATGGAGCACCTCCACGACCGGCGCTGGGAGGAGATTCCCGGCGTCGTGTTCAAGCGCGACGGTGAGGTCGTCGCGAGCACCGCGCGTCATCGCAGCAAGGACATGTCCGACCTCCCCCTGCCGTATCGCGGCGACGTCCCCAACGCCGAGTACATCGCATACTGGCGCAAGCACTGGAAGGACGCGACCACGCCGCTGATGTCGACGCGGGGATGTCCGTTCCGCTGCGATTTCTGTCACAAGTCGGTCTTCGGTGACCTGTTCAGCGCGCGTCCGACCGAGTCGGTGGTGGACGAGATGCGCGAGATCGCAGCGCTGGGGTACGACCACATCTGGATGTCGGACGACCTCTTCACCCTCAACTACAAACGGACGATGGAGCTCGCGAAGGCGATCGAGGAGGCGCAGATTCCACTCACGTGGGAGTGCCTCAGCCGCGTGACCCACGTCGACCAGGCGCTCTTCGAGCAGATGCGCCGGGCGGGGTGCAAGCGCATCTTCTTCGGGATCGAATCCGGTGACGAGCGCGTGTTGAAGGAGATGAAAAAGGGCATCACGCCGGACCAGGCGCGGGCGGCGGTCGAAGCGTGCGTCGCGGCCGGGATCAAGGCCGCGGGCTTTTTCATGGTCGGTTACCTCGGCGAGACGACGGACTCGCTCATCCGCTCCATCAATTTCTCGTCGAGCCTTCCGCTCGACTACGTGAGCTACACGATCGCCTACCCGCTCCCCGGCACCGGCTTTTACGAAAGGGTGCGTGAGCGCAGGCTGCGCGGCGAGTGGCACAAGGTGCGCCACAACCGGCTGCTGTTCAACACCGACTTCTCCGAGAACAAGCTGCGAGCGGCGATCCTGAAGGGCGCGATCCAGCATCGCCTCAACCGCATGCACATGCGTCCCGCAGCCCGGGCGTTCCAGCTCGCCACCGACCCGGTCCTACGCGCGCTCAGGTAGCGCTCCTCTTGCTCGCGGCGCTTGTGTCCGCGTGTGACGCGCAGAGCAACCATGCGCCCACATATCCGACGACCGGCCTGGTCCTGCTCTCGATCGCGGACGGATCAGTCCGGAGGGCGGCGACGATTGGCATGGATCCCGTCGCGGTAACCCTCTCCGACGACGGAAAGACCGCATACGTGGCCGACAGCGCGCCGGGTGACGTGTACGCCGTCGGCCTTCCTGACCTCAAGGTCCGCTGGAGATCGCACGTGGGTGGCGCGCCCTTCGGCATCCTGTTTCTCCACGGCCGGGCGTATGTAACGCTGTTCGATGCGGCGAAGGTCGTGCAGCTCAACCCCGCCAACGGAAGCGTCATCGCCAGCGATCCCACACCTCCCCACCCCGCCGCCATCACGGTCGACTCGACAGGCCTGGTGGTCGAGGCCGGCGGCGACGAATACGGCATCGCATTGGCCGGCGGCACCCTTTGGACCGCTGACTACAAGCGCGGGCTGCTGCAACCCGGCGGGCTTGGCCTCACCATTCCTCTTCCGCTCCCGGTGCATCCCTTCTGGCTGGCGCCGGGCGCGCAGGGCACCCTGCTCATCGCGGCCGAGGGCGACAACGAGGACAGCGACCCCGGCGCAGTGTTCTCCTACGACGCCGTGAACGGGAGATTCGCGACGCTGGCTCGGCCGCGCGACCCCGACCAGGTGGAACAGTCGGGTGACAGCGTGTTTGTGGCTGCGCACGGAGAAAGAGCGGTGCTTGCGATCCGGGGCGGAACCGTCCTCCGATGGGCGGGCGGTGCGTCCCCCGTCGCGATAGCGCCGGACCCATCTCAAGGAGTGCTCGTGGTGGCGGTGAACTCTCATGAGTGAAGCCTGGCCAAGCCTGTTCCGCATCGTCGTCGGCATTTACTGGCTCTACTTCGCGAGCCAGAAGTGGCAGGGCGTCGGGTGGATGCACGGCGTGATGGACGCGATGGCGAAGGGCAATCCGATCCCGGGCCTTCACGAGCTGCTCGTCACGGTGATCGCGCCCAACTGGTTTCCTTTCGCCCTCGGCGAGGGAGTGGCAGAGACGTTGGTCGCGGTGCTGCTCATTCTCGGGTTGGCGTCGCGCTGGGCCGCCATTCTCGGCTTTCTCCTTGCCGTGGGACTTGCGCTTACGGTCGCGTTCGCGGTCAACGACGATGGATTCCGCTGGCTCTACTACCTGGGCGTCCTGGTCAACGCCCAGGTCGTCGCATCCGGCCCGGGCCCGTACGCGCTCGGCCGGTTCGGCTGGGTGCCTGCCTGGTTGCGTTAGCCTGTTACGAAAGTGAGCATCGACGCTGAGGGCTACGGATTCCCCGAGCACCAGAAGACCATCCAGCGGCTGGTCGAGGACATCCGCATCCTGTCGCCTTCGGGCGTCGAGCGCGCGGCGCAGGGCTGGGACAAGCACGCGCGGCTGCACGGGCTGGACGAGATACACAAAGCAGAGAAGGCGGCGGCGCATGCGATCGAGCAGGCCGGCCGCGGCGAGGCCTGGGACGAGGTCCGGCGCAACCTGTTCGGCCTGACCGAGTCGGGCGGCGCCCTCGTCAGCTGGAAGGCCGAGCACGGCGAGGTCGGCCACAAGGCCGAAGATGCGGCGTTCATGGCGGCGCTCGGTCTCGTGGCCGGCAACCTGATCAGCAAGCAGCAGCAAGCCACGTTGCTGCGGTCGATGTCCGAGGCTCTGCCCTGGCTGCTACCCGAGGAGAATCAGCCGGCCTAGGTAGAGCTGGGGACGAGCTCCGTCAGGTCCGCTTCAACGAGCTCGGTCTGGTCCACCCGCCCCCTGCTTTCGATCAGCTTGCCGCCCAGCTCGTTGGTCTTGGAGTCGTTCATCGAGAGCACGCCTTCGACGACCCCGTTGCGCAGGTAGAAGACAGTGAACTTCAAACCATCGCGGTCGCCGCGCCACACCGCCGTGTCCTCGCCCGACGCGTTGCCGCGGTACTCGAGGTTGACGTCGTACTGGTCGGACCAGAAGTACGGCAGCTTGCGGTAAGACGTCGGCCCGTCGGTGATGGAGACCGCAATTCCGCGGCCCTGACCCTTGGCCACCTCCCAGTGCTCGACCCGAATGGACCGGTCAAGCACAGGATGGTGGTGGAAAGCGATGTCGCCGCCGATGTAAACGTTCGGCGCCGCCCGCAGCGACTCGTCGACCTTCACGCCGCCGCCCTCGAGCTGCATTCCAAGGGCGTTGGGCAGCTCGACGTTCGGATCGATGCCGACGGCGATGAGCGCAAGGTCGACCTCCTCGCGCCTTCCGTCGGACAGCGTGACCGCGGCGACGCCGACTTTGTCGGTGTGCCACTCAGACACGGTCGTGCCGGTGCGGATGTCGACGCCGTGATCGCGATGAATCCCCACGTAGATGTTGCCAACGTCGGGGCCGAGGGCTCGGCCCAGCGGGACCGGTGCAGCCTCGAGCAGAAGCACCTCCTTGCCGAGCTGCCGGGCGGAGGCGGCGACCTCCGCGCCGATGAAACCGGCGCCAACGAGCAGGACGCGGTTCGCGCTCCTCAACGCCTCGCGGAGCTGGGCGCTGTCGCGCAGCGATCGCAGCGTGCGCAAGTTGCCGGCGTCCGGCAAGTTGGGCAGGCGCCGCGGGGTGCCGCCGAGGCCGATCACCAGCACGTCGAAACGAACGTCGTCACCACTCGCGAGCGTCAGCCTGCGTTCGTCGAGCGATCCACCCGTGACGCGCTGCTCGAGGCGGAGCTCGATGCGGTCTTTCGCGTAGGCGTCCTCCTCGTGGAGGAAGACCTTGGAAATGTCGACCTCGCCGCGCAGGTACTCCTTGGAGAGGTAAGGGCGGTCGTAGGGACGGTCGTGGTCCGCGCTGAGGATCACTATCTCGCCGTCGAATCCGCGCTTGCGCAGCGCGAACGCGCAGGCGTCGCCTGTGCCACCACCACCGACGATGACGACCCTAGTCATGTCTGCAGTCACGATACTCGGGCCGGTTTCACCTTCGCGGGCGAGCCGCGCGCGACATAGACGCCCACGAGCGCGAGCCCACCTCCGATGATGGCGAGCCATGGCGGGGTCTCGCGCAGCACCGCCCAGCTCAGCAGGACCGCGACCACCGGCGCGACGTACGTCAGCGTTCCGAGCCGGCCCGCGCTGGTCCGCCGCAGCGCGAAACCCCATGTGGCAAAACCGACGGCGGTGGGAAACGCGCCGAGGTAGACGATCCAGGCGATTGCTCCGGCTCCGGCCTTGCCGGCCTCGGACGCGAGTGAGGGTGCGAAAGGCAGGCACACGAGGGTCGCGGCGATCACCCCGATGAAGGTGACCTGGAAAGGAGGTACTCGCGCAACCACTGGCTTTTGCATGACGACCGCGGTCGAGTACGCGAGGACAGCGACACCCAGAAGCACGATCCCCAAGGCGGCGCCGGTCCGGCTCTGGGTCGTTGCGAAACCGATCAAGGCGCAGCCGACGAACGCGATGGCGCACCCGGCGAACAGGCGCGGCGGGAATCCCTCACCAAGAAAGATCCCCGCGAGGATCGCGATGACGATCGGCCCGATGTTGACGAGCAACGCCGCCGTCCCCGCATCGACGATCCGCTCGGCGGCGTTGAGAGCCGTGCTGTAGACGGCGAGCCACAACACGCCATACAGCGCGATCTGTCCGAGGTCGCGCCGCCCCGGCAGCGCGTCGCGCCGGACGAGGGCCACCGCACCGAGGATCGCGCAGCTGACCAGCAGGCGCGCGAGGGCAAGCGATCCGGGTGAAAAAACCGAGCCCGCGGCCCTGATCCCGACGAACGCCGAGCCCCAGAGCGAGACCGTGAACAGGCCGGCCACGAGCGCGGCGACGTCCGGCCGCGACGGCACGCCGACCGCGACGCCGGTGTCCACCTGGCCCATGGTGCCCAAAACACGCCATCGGGCGCGTTGGTTGCACGAAGAGAGGCCGGATCTTGCGACCCGGCCTCGCGAGAGGAAGGAAGGGGTTCTTGGTTAGAGCTGCGGCGCGGCGATCGGAACGGTCACCACGGCCGGCTCGACTATGAGGATCGCCTCGTGGGGCATCTCGATCGGGGTCTCGACGGCCCGGATCGGCTGTCGCGCCCTAGGCCGCCGGCTCCTTCGCGGAGGCGCCGGGGTGGCGACCACCGGGTCGAGCATGAGCCGAAGCTGCAGGTCTAGGAACCGGTCGAAGTCGTTCATCTGTAGCAGAAACGCCTCCCACAACCGGACTACCCGGCGTCCCCCAGAATTTCGGCCGCGGCCTGGAGAGCGGCGGCGGAAACGCTCCGAGTGTCAGCCTACGCCGCGCGCCGGGTCGGCTGAGATGGGGCGGTCGCACCATCAAGTTCACCTCGCGAGAGCTCAACAACCGTCGCGCTGTTTCCGAGGTTGTGGGCAAGCTTGACGAGCTTCAGCCGGGTCGGCCCTGGCCCCAGCACCCGGGCCGCCATGACCACCATCGGCTTCACGATGATGTGACCGGCCGAGCCGTTGAGGATCCGAAGAGCTCGCCGAGCAAGCATCTCGAAAAGAAAATGCAAGCGGTTCGCTGAGTACCGCCGGACCGAAAGCCTGTCGACCGCCTGCATGACCAGCTGCTCCCTTGGATTGGGGAGCCCGACTGAAGCAACCAGTCGCCGGCTCCCTTCGCCTTGTCAACGCGCCCTCGCTGGGCAGTACCTGCGAGCGGGAGGTGACGATGTTTCGCTTGCCTCGCAACGAGAGAAGTAAAATCCTGTATAGCGCGCGACCAAGGGGGAGTCATTTTGGAGACCGTCGGGGCAGGGTCAAGCCACGTCGACCCGTGGGACGCATTCCAAGCCGTGGCCGAAGAGCTGGCCGGTTTGAAGACTGTGCCCGAGGTGGCAGACGCCGCCCTGAGGCTTACCTCCGAGCTGACCCGCTCGTCCGCGGTCTTCCTCGCGCTGGCCGATGAGACTGGCGATGGCAAGAGGATCTTTTCGAGGGGTTTCAGCCCGCTCGACCGCGTGACGGACGCCGCCATCGAGCGTGTCTTCGCCGCCGTCCCCGAGAGCGGCCGGATCGCCGCGGCGGCGTGGACGGGTTCGAGCGCCGCGGAATCCTCACCGGCTCTTCGCTCGACGTGCGCGCGTCCTCTCGAGGCCGCCGGCGAGTCTCTTGGGATGATCGGCATCGCCGCGCCGGCCGGCCTGACTGCTGTCCAGCTGCAGGCTTTCAGCCTCGTCGCGCACCAGGTGGCGAGCGCGCTCGCGATAGCGCGCCTCAACGAGCGCCGCCAGGAGATGGTCGACACGCTGGTCAACCTCCGCGCCGACCTCGATCGCAGCGAGCGACAGCGCCTCATCAACGACGAGAGGGTGCGCAGCGCGGAGCGCGTTGAGCACGCGCACGAGGCGGCCGTCGATGCGCTGCTCGCGGTCTCGCGCCACGCGCGCACGCCCGACGGACTGACCGACTTCTACCAGCGGCTGACTCGCAGCATCGCCGAGCTGGTCGGCGCCCGGAAGGTGTTGTTCTGGCGGCGCAACGATGAAGGCATGCTGTTGCCGATCCCCGGCGGGCACGGCGTCGACGATGAGTTCCTCGCCGGATTGCGTCCGGAGCAGTGCTCTCCGGAACGCGACGACGTAAGCAGCCGCGTTGTCTATCACGACCTGATGTTCCGCGCCTCGCGCAATGACGTTTCGGGGGACTTCCTCTTCGTCCTCGACGCTTTGGGGGTCGACGACGCCATCGCGGTGCCCTGGCGCGCAGGCGATCAACGGCTCGGCCTCGTCGCGGCTTATGAGTCGCGGCGCATGGAGGGTTTCTCCCGCGAAGACACGTGGGTCCTGCAGAAAGCGGGGCTCGCCGCCGGGCTGGTGTGGCAGCTCAAGTACGCCGACGTCGACCTCCAGAAGACCGTCGAGCGCCTGGAGAAGGTCGATGCCGCTCGGCAGATGCTTCTCAAGAACGTGACGACCGCGGTCGAGAAAGCGCGCAAGCGCTTTGCCGGCGACCTCCACGACGACGCCCTGCAGAAGCTGACCGCGGTGGAGCTGCATCTTCAGCGTATGCGTGAGCCGCACGGCGATGCCACGGAGCTGCTCGATGAGGCACAGGTCCTGCTGTCTCAGACCGAGGAGGCTCTGAGGCGGCTCCTCTTCGAGGTCCGGCCGGCGGCGCTCGAGGCGCCGGGCAGATTCGCAGAGGCGATCAGCGACCGGGTCCGCATGCTCAAGGCTGTGACCGGAGCGGAGGTGCAGGTCGACGTCGACCTCCCGGACGACCTCGCGCTCGATTTTCGGTCGATGCTGTACCGACAGGTGACCGAGGCGATGACCAACGTCGAGAAGCACGCGGCGGCGACGCGCGTCTGTGTCTCGCTCAGGCTCGAGAATGACGGCGTCCACGGGATCGTCCGGGACAACGGTCGCGGCTTCATCGTCGCCGATCGCGACCACCTGCCAGGACACCTCGGGTTGGTGGCGCTGAACGAGCGTGCACTCCTGTCTGGCGGCTGGAACAAGACCCTGAGCGAGCCTGGGATCGGAACGACGGTCGAATTCTGGATTCCGCTGTCAGAATCGACCGTGCAAGCTTGACCGCTCAGACGCGGGTGATGATCGTCGAGGATCACCAGGTGGTGGCCGAAGGCCTGGCGGCGCTGATCAACGACCAGGACGACATGAAGGTCGTCGGCCACAGCGGCTCGGTGGCGGAGTCGATCGCCCGCGCTGCCGAGCTGAAGCCCGACCTGGCGCTGATCGACTTCCGCCTGACCGACGGAACCGGCGCCGACGCCGCCTTCGGCATCCGCCAGATGCGGCCCGAGACAAAGCTCATCTTTCTGACCCGCGAGGACAGCGATGCCGCGCGTTTCGCCGCCCTCGAGGCCGGGGCCAGCGCGTTCATTCACAAGTCACGCGCTGCCCAGGACGTGGTCGACGCCATCCGCACGGTCGCGCAGGGCGGCTCCCTTTTCACCCCCCGCACGATTGCGCAGCTCCTGAACAGCCGGCGCGAGGTCGAAGCGCAGCTCGAAAGGCTCACCCCGCGCGAGAAAGAGGTGCTGCGGATGATGGCCGAGGGAACGTCAAGCCGCGACATCGCGAACAAGCTCGGCATCAGCTACACGACCGTGCGCACGCACATTCGCAGCCTCGGCAGCAAGCTGGGCGTGCACTCCAAGCTCGAGGCCATCGTCAAGGCGCGCGAGCTCGCCCTGGTCGAGTAGCCGCCGGAAGTCCTCCCCGTTCATGGCCAGGTGGCGGCGCAGCCGCCGGAGGGTTTATGCCCCCGACACCCTCCGCCGCCCGGCCCGTCCGAGGGTCCGGATCTGCGCCGGCTGCTGGTCTTCCTGGTGCCGACTGACCGTCTTGCGCCGGCGCTTGTCCTCGTAGAGGTCCGCGTCGGCGGCCTGGTAGACAACCTGCCAGTCCTGGCCCTTCCGCCACGCTGCGATTCCGACGCTGATCTCGACCTGTTCGGGCGCGCGCATGCTCAGGGCGGCGTGATCTACTGCGCGGCGCAGGCGAACTGCGACGTCCCGTGCGCGGTCGAGGTCCGTCTCGGGCATGGCTACGCCGAATTCGTCCCCGCCGAGACGAGCACATACGTCTGACGCGCGGACCACGCGCTGCAACTGCTGCGCAACGAGCTTGAGCGCTTCGTCGCCGGCGCTGTGCCCGAGCCTGTCGTTGATGCGTTTGAGGTTGTCGAGGTCGATCATCATCAGCGAGAGCCTGCGGCTGTGGCGATCGGCCAGCGCGACCTCGCGCTCCATCACACGCTCGAACTCGCGCCGATTGGCGAGGCCGGTGAGGTGGTCGGTCCGCGCCTCATTCGCGAACTGGCGCGCTCGGTCGAGCGCTATACCGACCTGATCCGCAACCGCCGCCATGAACAAGAGCTCTGAGGCGTTGAAGACGCGGTCGGCCATCGTTCCGACGCTCATGACTCCGACGATGCGCCCGCGCAGTCGAAGCTGTGCGCGGAGCGCATTCCATTCCAGACCGGAGATGCGGTCGACCTGCGACTCGGAGCGGCCGACAGCCGACGCGGAAGCCTTCACCTGCGGCCCGACCTGGCGCGCAAAGTCGTCGACCTGGTCGGAGTCGAGCCCGACGGTGTGGATCATCTTGTAAGTCGATCGCTCGCGCAGCCATAGAGCGCCGGTGCTGAGACGCAGGGTGGCGAGGGCCTCGACGAGCGCGACCTCGGCAGTCTCGCCCAGGTCGAGCGAGCGGGCCATCGCCGTCGCGATGGCGGCCAGGCCGTACATCTCACCTTCTCGTGCGCGGTGCTCCTCGGCGATGTGGTCGAGGTAGCCGCGAGCGATTGCGCTGGTCAGTCGTTCAGTCACGTCCTCGAGCCGCCCCTGCGCGATGGCGATGATCTCGTCGTAATGCGGCTTGCCTTGAATCGGGCGCGACAGCAGCTCGATGGTCGCCCGCCGATAAACAGCAAGCACGTCGATCAGCCATTCGAGCGGCAACGCCTGCGCGGACCGCAGCCTGCCGTGGTCCCGTGCGCGCTGCTCGAATTCCGCCCACGGCGTGTCGTCGTCGTAGCGCAGCGCGGCGAGCAGCATCTCGATGAAGCCGGCGGACGTGCTGACGAGGTCTTCGCCCGTCTGCTCTGTGACGACGGTGAGCTCAGGCGAGCGCGCCCGCACGACCTCGAGCGCCTTGCGACCGGTCTCGCGCGAATCCACTCCCAGCCCGCTTGCGAGCGTGGCGAGCAGGTCCAATGCGTAGCCACCACTCGACTCTGCCCCTGGATTCATTCACCTTGAAAACGTCGCGAGGCGCCGCGACACCTACTACTGCAACTGCGTTAGACAAAATCCGCCCATACGTACGGTGACCGGCGAGGCCTCCCTGGGCGAGAGTAAACGCCAGGTGATTTGAACTCACCTGAACTCAGAGGGGGGTCAAGGAAACATATGGCGGAGCCGATCACATCTGCGGAAGCCGGTGTATCGCAGGAAGCCGTGACGACCTATCAGGCCGGCAGTGAAGCGGATTTTGAGCGCCTCTACCAGTCGTCGTACGGAAAGATCCTCGGAACCCTGACCGCGATGCTCGGAGATCGAGCTGCGGCCGAGGACTGCGCGCAGGATGCGTTCGAGCGTGCATACAAGAAGTGGGCGACGTGGCAGCCTATCGCGCCCGCGGAGGCGTGGGTGCACCGCATCGCCATCAACGCGGCGGTCTCGTACCAGCGAAAGATGCGGCTGCGGGAGGTCGGCGAGGTCATCCGCCGGCTGGGCCGGCCGGGACTGGCTCCGGACCCGCAGGAGATCGTGGAGCACCGCGACCTCGCCACGGCGCTCGCGAAGCTACCGCCCAAGCAGGCGGCCGCGATCGTGTTGCGCCACTACCACGGCTACACGAATCGCGCGATCGCTCAGGCCTTGGGCATCCCGGAACGCACGGTTGCTTCCAGGCTCGCCGTCGCGAAGGAGCGGCTGCGGGTGATGCTCAAGCACTCGTACGGTCCGCAGGCGGCAAACGACGAGGAACCCGTCCGCGAACGGGGTCTCGCAGTCGAGGGTTAGCCGCCGCAACCGGATAATTTGCGTCTGTCCGGACTGTCCGGGATCCTTCACTTCAGTTCAGTCCCTGGCTAGCAGTGCGTCCCCGGTAGGTAGTAGGCCATCTGGCCGTGGCAGCTCTGGTTGACCAGGCCGGCGGGCTCCGAATACCACTCGTTGCCGATGCCCAGGGCGTCGAGCGCCTGCTGCATGAACGGGTGCCACATCGGCGCCGCGATGTAGTAGCTGTCCGAGTTCTTTGTCATCTTCAGGTTCCAGTTGGCGTTGCCACCCCACACCGCAGCGACGAGGTGCGGCGTGTAGCCGACGGTCCACGCGTCCGCGAATGAGTCGGAGGTTCCGGTCTTCACGCCAACGGTGCGGCCAGGCAGAGTCAGCAACGAGTTGCGGCCGAAGATCATGGCCCGGTTGTTGTCGTTGGACATGACCTGCTCCATGATGTAGGCCACCCGCGGGTCGATCACCTGCCTGCCCGGGTCGTATTGATGGGCGTAGACCAGGTGATCGTTCTTCAGCACGACATTGATCGAATACGGCTGGTGGAGCACGCCCTGCGCGGCAAGAACCGATGCACCGGTTGCCATCTGCAGCGGCGTCTCTCCGTAGCCGCCGAGCGTCAGCGAAGGGCCGAATGTGTTGTCCGCGTCATTGTCGGAGTAGACAGGAAAGCCGTTGGAGTCGGTGCCGTGCAGCTGGAACGGCGGCGCGCCCATCGTGCGCGCCATGTCCACGACGCTCGAGACCCCGATGCCCAGCTCGACCTTCACGGCCGGGATGTTGAGCGAGTTGCCCATGCATGCCTGGAGCTGGCAGGTGCCGTGGTAGCCGCCGTCGTAGTTGACGGGCTTGTACACCTCGAGAGAGATGGGATCGCGATAGACGAGCGGCGAGTCTGCGATAGGCGTTGTCATCGTGAACTTGCCGCTGGCGATGGCGGCCGTGTACGTGTAGATCTTCATCGACGACCCTGGGTTGCGCGGTGGCCACACCGCGAGGTTGTACTGGCCTCCATATGCGCTCGGGTTGGCAGACCCGACCATGACGAGGATGGCGCCGCTCGTCGGGTCGAGCGCGACCAGCGCACCCTGCGTGACCTGCCGATAAGCGAGGGAGGCGATCACGCCGCTCACGACGTTCTGCCCGATGTTCTGCAGCGTGGGGTTGAGCGTGGACACCACGCGCAGGCCGCCCTGGTAGGTCATCTCCTGACCGAACCGGGCGATCAGCTGGGACACGACGTAGCTCACAAAAGCGGGTGCGGTGACGGTGTTGGCCGGCATGAACATGTGCGTTGGCGGCGCGATGTCTTCGGCGAACGCCTGCGCCGCGTCGTCCGCGGTGATCTTGCTGTCGCGGATCATCGCCTCGAGCACCTGCTTCTGCCGGTTCTTGGCCGACGCCCAGTTGACCAGCGGGTTGTAGATCGTCGGCCCGCGAATGATGCCCGCCAGCATCGAAGCCTGCGCGAGATCGAGCTGGTTCGTCTGCTTATGGAAGTAGATCTTCGAAGCGGCGGCTGTGCCCCACGCGGTGTTGGCGAAGAACACGCTGTTCAGGTACCACTCGAGGATCTGGTCCTTCGTGTACCGGCGTTCGATCTCGAAGGCGAGGAGCGCCTCACGTAGCTTGCGGTCGATCGAAGCCTTGCTGCCGACGAGCCTCAGCTTGACGAGCTGCTGCGTGATCGTCGACGCGCCTTCGACCGCCGACCCGCTCTGGTAGTCGACCATCGACGCGCGCACGATGCCCTGCGGATCGATGCCGGGCTCGGAGTAGAAGTTCCGGTCTTCGATCGAGATCACCGCCTGCGGCAACAAAGTCCCCATGTCCGGCAGGGGTTCGTAGTAGCTCTGGTAGCCCGGCGGATGAAGGTCCGCGAGCAGCGTCTTGTTGTCGGCGGCATAGATCAGCGTGTCTTCGGGCACGGTCGATGACACCTGGCCCGGGTCCGGCAGCTTGTCCGCGAACGCGACGTATCCCGGTGACGTGATGATCAGGGTCGGCACGGCGATGGCCAGAAGGATGAAAAGACGCACGAGCCAGCCGGCGGGTCGCGACATCCTTCCCCGGGTCAGAGCTTGCGGCGCGCTCGCGCGCCGGCGCATGCCGTTGTCTCTAAGAGGCCAGGCGATCGGATCGTTGTGGTGCAGCCGCATCGTGTTCCCCCGATGACGTCGGCGGTCCGGCCGTCATGGGGCCGTACCAGCCGATGGATTGCGCGCTCAGAAGCGCCTGGATGTCGACCACCTCGCCTGTCTTGAGCGCAACCGGCTCGAGGGTGCGCCGTATGGCGCGGGCGATCCGTGAGGCGAGCCCGTTGATGACAGGTTCGCCGGCCGCCGTGTACCACGAGCGGGCCGCGAATTGAAGGTGCGCGACCTCGTGGCGCAGCGAGTGGAGCCGCGGCAGGACCATCACGTCCCGGAACCACAGCGAGAGGTCGACCATCTTCGCCAGCGCCGCGGTGGTCGCGATTGCGCTCCACGTCGCGATACGCCGGTTGGCGCCGGCGAGAGGATCGGCCGCCGCGTGCTGTCTCCGCGCGAGCACGGCCTTTGGAGCCGGGGTCGGCATCTCCATCCACTCGCCGAGCCGGACCCGAGGCTGCCACTCCTGTCCACTGCGCAGCGACCCGATCAAGATCAGCCTGAAGATGTCCGCGCCGGCGATGATCACGAGCCAGCTCGCAATCGCAAATCGGTGATCCGACATCCAGCTTTCGGCCCCACCGAGCATCAGGCCGGCCGCCGTGTTGATGATCTGCTCGGCGCCCCACACCGCGGAACTGTTGAGCTCGCGCGCGTTTGGATCGGTGATGCTGGCGACGCCAAGCAGGCAGACCGTCACGAAAGCGACCCACAACAGGATCTCGACGGGCAGCGGGATCGCGCTCCGCACCGAGGGGACGACGGTCGCCGCGACAATGCCGGTGAAGAGGGCGATCGAGAGCTGCAGCAGCGGCGGGACTTCCACCGCCTAAAAGAACGCGCCCCCGCGGGCGAGTATTGGCAAGGCCGGGTCGCGCTCCTTTTTAAAAGGTCGCGCGCGCGTGAGCCAAAGAAATTGTCTACATTCGCCGCCCGATGCGTTGTCTGGATGGCGCGGACGCTGACCCGCTCGGCGTCCGCTCCGCCACTGTCATGGGGGTTCTGCTGATCATCCTGCTCGTGACCGTCGGGCTCGCGGTTAGGGCCGGCCTCTACGCGAGGCGATGGACGGTGGCTGACTCCGAAGCGGAGCCGGGCGACGAGCCCTGGCTCATCGACACGTGCGCGAGGACCTTCCTGCTTGTGCTTCTCTCCCTGCTGGGCCTGCTGGCGCTGGGAGTCATGTATGGCAACGTTCTGGGTGCGGTGCACGCCGCGCAGTGACCAGGCTGGCCTGATTCAGCTCTAAAACACCCCTTCCGGCCGCCGATCGCGGCCAATTGACAACGCTTCAAGCGATTTAACCCCCGCGCCTTGGGTGCACTGGCGGGCGCCGGGTAGCTTGCCCTCGACATCTGGCGCCCCCTTTGGGCGGCCGCAACGGGGGTATCAGTGCACTCGCTCCGGATCCGGGCTCTTCTTGCCGTCGCCGTTGCGGCGGCGACGGTCGGTCAGCTGGCCGGCGGCACGCCGACAGTTCATGCCGCCGCCGCGGCCCCCTGCGCGACAGCCGTCTGCTCGGCCGAGCCCGCGGATGCGCTTCAAATCAGCCTTCCCGATGGATCCGCGCCCTGCCCAGCGTCCGGGGTTGGAGCGTCCTGTCTCACGAGCCAGGGCGCGAACGTCGCGCCAGGCACGGCCTCGACGCCCGACGGCCAGACCCCCTGCCCGACGAGCTCTCCGCTCAGCACCCCGGCCGCTTGCAGCGACCCCGCCGAACAGCCGAACAATGCCGGTGCGCCGACCGGCAATCCATCAGTCCAGCCCAGCATCCCGGTCTCGTCCATCCGGCCGGCGGCCTCCCCTGCCGGCATCACCCTGGCGTCGAGCGCACCTGCTGCCGTCTCAGGCGGAAAAGTCGTCTTGACCGCGACCGCGCCGGCGAACGTGCAGCCCGCGGGCGGCGCGCTCCAGATATTCGACACGACCACCGGCAACCTCGTCGGCTCTTGCTCGCAGGGGACGCAGTGCGCGGTCGGCTACTCGGCGGACGCGGGCGTGCACGTGTTCCAGGCGATCGTTTCAGGGGCGCCGAGCGATACGATGCCGGCGAAATCGGCGGTCGTCTCGGACGCCGTCTCCGTCGGCTGGATCGCCGCAAGCCTGGCCACGACGCAGGCCGCGCTCGGCCCGGGAAAGACCGCGATTCTGACCGCGACGTCGACTGTCCCGGTGGAGCAGTTCGGCTACTCGATCCAGCTGTTCGATGGTGAACGGACGACCCCGATCACCTTCTGCAGCCGCGGCACGAGCTGCAGCGTCTCGGTGACCGAATCCGCGAGCGGATCGCATGCGTTTGGGGCAAGCGTCGGCCCGGCCGCCTCTGACCGCATCTCCGTGACGTGGTTGTCGGTGGCTCTGGCCGGCAGCGCCGGTTACCGCGTCGGCGGCACCGTCCATCTCGAGGCGACCGCCAACGCCGACCTGACCGACACGCCCTGGAGCATCGGCATCCTTGACGAGCGCGGCAACCCCGTGGCGCCTCCATGCACTGCGGCCACGAGGTGCAGCGCCGACGTCACGGTGGCGTCGGCAACGCCGCCCGAGTTTACTGCGGTCGTCGGCGTGGTACCGCCCGCGCAGGCCCAAGACAAGGTCCTGCAGCTCATCCAGAACGTGACGGGGCCGGTGACGTTGACCGACGTCCAGGCGCTGTCGGCTCCCTTCCGGCCGGCCAGGCTCCTGTGGGGCGTCGACTCGTGCAAGGCGTTCACCGGCGACCCCACCGGCGAGCTCTACCCCGGCGTCGCGAGCGGGGTCGGCACGCCCGACTTCTGGGGCCGCTACCTCACGGCGACTATGTGCCCGGCCCTCAGCTCCGCCGAGGTCTCGATGGCGCACGACCTGCACATGGCGATCCTCCCGATCTACAACGACTTCGACTGTTCCAACGTCTCCGGCTACGACACGGGCTCGGGCTATGCGCAGGCCGCCGCGGCGGCCGCCCGGAGCCTGCAGATTCCGCGCGGCCGGGGACTCGCCATCGACATCGAGCCGCCTGGGCCTTACTGCTCTGGCGCGGTGGACGCCGGCTTCATCCGCGGCTGGTACGGCGGCGTCACGGCGGCCGGCTATGTGCCGATCTACTACGGCAACGGAACCTCGGGCAGCGCGTTCGCGTCCGCTTGGTGCCAGGCGCAGAGCGACCAGAACGAGCTCGCCGGCGGCTCGTTCATCTGGTCTTTCGAGCCGTCCCTGGACTCGAGCGGATGGTCGAGGTCCAACCAGCCCGGGTGGGGTCCGTACGCCACCGGGTGCCCGGACGCGGTGGCGGCCTGGCAGTACCAGATCGACGTGTTCAGCCCCAACCCGAACATCGACTCCGACGAGGCGCTTTCGACGCTGCCCCTCTGGTACCCGTAGACCCGAAGGTCTAACAGCCGCCCCTCCCGGCGCTCGCGGGGATTCTCAGTCGGGTGTCGATCCGACCCGGGGCGTTTTCCTTCAGGCCCAGATTCACTTGTCTTAACCGGGCCGGAGGAGTTTGAACGATGGAACGAAGGGATTCAGACCACGAGCGCGATCCTGAAGCGAGTCGTGTAGTCGAGCACCGCACGGTCGACGAGCCGGGAGTGCCGCCCACCCAGTCCGAGGTGGTCAGCAGCTTCAACCCGGGCTGGCGCGCGGTGCAGCTCGTCTACTTGATCTTCGGCGTGATCGACGGCCTGCTCGTCATCCGCCTGGTCCTGAAGCTGCTCGGGGCAAACCCGACAGCCGCCTTCTCGAACTGGGTGTACAACGTCACGGCTTTCTTCCTCACCCCGTTCAAGAACATCCTGCCGACGATCGGAACCGAGCAGTCTCAGCTGGAGATGTCGGTCGTGCTGGCCATCCTCGTCTACGCACTGCTTGGATGGGCGATCGGCCGCCTGGTCGCGATCATCTTCTACCGCAACATCACGGTGGCGCGCCGCTCGGGCGGGCTGCGACCCCGGGGTTACTAGCCGGCTCTCAATCCCGGCTGCGATGCCAGGTCCCGGATGTCCTGGACCTGGCGCGTGATCCAGCGCGCGATGTCGTTGGTGCGGACGACGTCGCGCGCTCCTTCGTTTCTCCTTCGCTTCTCTTCCACGCCCATCACGATCGCTTGATGCATCGCGTTCGCGGTCGCCTCGATGTCGAACGGGTTGATGGACAGCGCGTGCGGGTGCAGCTCCTCGTGTGAGCCCACGTTCTCCGAGAGCACGACCACGCCGTCGGTGCGATTGATTAGAGCGCCTTCCTTGGACACGAGGTTGAGGCCGTCGTAAACGGAATTGACCACCAGCACATCGAAATTGCGAAGCGCGGCCATCGCCTTGCGCACGCTCTCGCCCAGCTCGAGCCGGATCGGAAGCCAGCCATGCGCGCCGTACTGCGCGTTGATGCGCTGCACCGTCTGCCGGACCTTGCGCACGTAGTTGCGATACGCGCTGACGTCCTGGCGCGAAGGTTGAAGGAACGCCCAGAACTGGACGCGGCCTTTGAGCTCGGGATGATGCGCGAGCAGCTTCTCGTAGGCGAGGAAGCCACGCACGATGTTCTTGGACGGGTCGGTGCGATCGATGCGCACGATCAGGTGCTCGGGCCGCCAGTCGCGGAGCTTGCGCTCCTCGACCATCACGCCATGTGAATACGAGAGGCGCGTGGTGCTGGCGACGTCGATGGAGATGGGGTACGCGCGAGCGTAGACCACGCGGCCGTCCACCAGGACGGCGCGCTCGCGGTCGTCGACCGCGAGGCCTGCGTTCTCCTCGCACGTCATGAGGAAGTTGCGCACGTCCAGGCTCGTCTGGAAGCCGACGATGTCGCAGCCGAGCAGTCCATGCAGGATCGCGTCGCGCATCTCGCGCGGCAGCACCTTCCAGTACTGAGGGGTCGGCCATGGAATGTGCACGAAGTGCTGGATGATCGCGCCGTGCAGCTGCTCCCGCACGAGCTTCGGCACCAGGTAGAGCTGGTAGTCGTGAACCATCACTAGCGGGCGGCCGGGCAGCCCACGGGCGACTTCGACCACCTTCTTCGCAACCTGCTTGTTCACCTCGACGTAGCCGTTCTTCCACGCGCGGTGGATGCGCCCGTTGATCACGGGCTGGTTCGCCAGGTCCCAGAGGTAGTGCTGCACGAACCACAGCACCGGATTGGAGATGACGGAGTAGTACTGCTCGTACTGCTCGGCGGTCGGCGTGGCGTAGTGAAGGCACGTCTCGCTCCGAACCAGCGGTGCGTTCCACGTCGCCCCGTGCTGCTCGATGAGCGCGCGCTCTCCCTCGGTGCGGGCCACCGCCACCCACTCGGCCGCGGCGACCTCCGCCAGCGTCAGCAGAGCCGTGATCACGCCGCCGGCGCCGCGCGTGAACCCACCTTCGGGCCGCGGCTCATGAGGCGCGCGATTCGCCACGACGATCGTCGACGTGTGCGGCAGCGCCCTGGTCACGTAGCCGCGCAGCGACGTGCCCGGACGCCGGCGCTCGACGCTCTCGAGGAATGGCGTTTCAGATGCCTTCATGGCCAGCATCAGCTCGGCGTCGGAGTTGGTGGTGGGGTCGGCGGAGGCGGCGGAGGAGGCGGCGAAGGCGACGGAGAAGGCAGGATGGACGGGAGGACGGAAGGCGTCGCCGAGGGGCTTGGGCTCGGCGAGGGGCTTGGGCTCGGCGATGGGCTGGGGCACGCACCCGCGAGGAACGGATCCTGCGAGTCGCCCGGGCACGACGTCACGCCCGACGGTCGCGTGTACCAGTCGCGCATGTTGGAGGGCAGCGCGTTGACGAAGCGCTTCATGATCGTGAGCCCGATGTTCTCCCCGTAGGCGCGGATCAGCCCGCCCCCGCCGTTGGGCGCGGTGTTGCCGACCCATGCACCGGAAACGATGTTGGGGTTGTACGCCATGATCCACGAGTCGGGTATGCCGCCTTTGCCGTTGTCGCTCGTTCCCGTCTTGCTCGCCATCTGCCGGTTCCAGCCGAAGCCCCACGTCGACTGGTAGTGCTTCAGCATGTCGTTCATGAGGAACGACTCAGCCGGAGTCAGCACCGCCGTACTGGTTGGGTTGTCGTACTTGAAGACCGCATGGCCAGTCGAATCGTCGACCTCGGTGAAGGCATGGAGGTCGACCCGCTTGCCCTGGTTCGCGAACGTCTGGTACCCCTGGACGTGCTCGAACATCGTCACGTCGCTCGCGCCGATCGCCGTCGACAGGTAGGGCTGGAGCTTGCTCTTGATCCCCATCTGATGCGCGAGATCGATGACGTTGTTGATGCCCTCCAACTGGCCGACCTGGACAGCGGGGATGTTGCGCGAGAAGAGGATCGCCTCGCTCGCCGGGATGTCTCCGAACCCGCCGTTGTCGAAGTCGCGAGGGGTATAGCCGTTGAAGTTGGTCAGCTGGTCGTGCAGGATCGTCGCCCACGTGATCTTGTGGTCGCGCAGCGCGGCCTCGTAGACGTACGGCTTGAACGACGATCCCGGCTGCCGCGGCGACAGGATCACGTCGAACTGCCCGCCGATCGCGTCGTTTCCGTAGTCGGCTGACCCGACCCAGGCGAGGATCTCGCCAGTCTTCGGATCGGCGGCCAGCAGCGACGCGTTGTTGACGTTGTAGTACTTCAGGTCCTGCACGCCGTTGGTGACCGCGTCCTGGGCGACCTTCTGGATCTTGAGGTCGAGCGTCGTGTGCACGACGATGCCGCCCTGCTGCACCTCCGCCGCGCCGAAGGAAGCCTCGAGCCGTGAGAGCACATAGTCGACGAAATGCGGTGCAAGGCTCTGCCGCGCGGTCGGCTGGATCTGCAGCTCCGACTTGATGTCTTCCTGCGCCGCCTTGTCCGCCTCGTCCGACGTGAGCGCGCCCGTGGCGACCATTCCCTGCAGCACATAGAGCTCGCGCTCATACGCGAGCTCGTAGCGCACGACTGGGTCGTACAAGGACGGTGCCTGGATCAAGCCGGCGAGAAATGCAGCCTGCGCAGCCGTCACATCCTTAGCGTCCTTGTTGAAATACGTACGCGACGCGGCGCCGAAGCCGTAGGCGCCGTGGCCGAAATAGACGCGGTTGAGGTACATCTCGAGGATCTGGTCTTTGGAGTAGCGCTGCTCCAGCGCGATCGCGAGCACAACCTCCTGGACCTTTCGGGTGACCGATCTCTGCGGCGTGAGCAGCTGGATCTTGACCAGCTGTTGCGTGATGGTGCTTCCACCCTGGTTGACGCCGCGCGAAGTTAGGTCGACCCATGCGGCCCTTGCGATCGAGTTCGGGTCGACAGCACCATGGTGGTAGAAGTTGCGGTCCTCGGCCGCGAGCACCGACTTGCGCGCGTACGAACCCATCTGGTCGAGCGCAAGAGTCACGTGGTAGTGGCCCGCGGGACTCCAGTCCTCGATCAGCTTGCCGTTGCGGTCGAGGACGACGACGTCGCCGGCCGCGAGCACGTTCTGGCTCGGGTCAGGAAGATCTCTGATCGCCCACAGCACGTAGACCGTCGTGCCGATCAGCAGAACTCCGAGCGCTGACGCGATCCAGACCCGCCTGGCCCACAGCCATACGAGTGGTCGAGTCAGAAAGCCAGGCTGGCCGCCGCGTGCGGCCGGTCCGGTAACCACCCTTCGCGCTCCTCCTCCAAGCGCTCAGTTGGGCAAATTGCGCCTGGTTCGAGCGCTACGACGTAAGAACGCCCCGTTAAATCGGGCTACTCGGCGCTTCCTGCTTACCCGAATTCAACGGCGATGTAGCCGTAACCGTTCGATCCGACCACCCACGCGGTGGCGACATAGTGGTACGGGCCAAGGATGTTGGCGCGGTGCTCGGGGCTGTTCATGAACATCGTGTTCAGCTGGGTGTCGTTGACGCCGAGCGACCACCAGCCGATGTTCTCGCCGGTCTGCGCACCGAGGCGGCAGTTGAGGTCCTGATAGACGCCGCCGTAGTGCGCAAAGGTCACTCCCGGAGTCGCAAGGTGCGCGGCCTGCGCGCGCGCGACGCTGTAAAGACAGCTGCTCCAAGTCAGCGGCCCGAGGCCGTTGCGTGCGCGGTCCTGGTTGATGAGCGCTTGCTGCGTCGAGTTGACGATCAGCGCGACCTGGGCCGGGGCAGGTGCCGGCGCGGCGGGCGCGGGAGGCGCGGGGGGCGGAGGGGGGGTGGGCGGGATGAGCTGCGCGGGCGAGGCGGCCTGGTCCAGGTTGTCGTACGACTTCAGGTCGACCGGCTGATGCGCCGCAGTGAGCACGCGCGGAGCGACAGCACGTTGGTGCGCCAACGTGACGGCGCCGGCGGTAACGATGATCGCGCCGACGACTAGAAATCCCGCGAGCCATGAGAGCAACCGCATGGGAAGGCCGAGGAGTCTGACGACCGCGGCCCACGTGTCCTGTGCGGATTGAGGTAAAGCGCTGTAAAGAACGATCAGGCCCGAAGGCCCTGTTATTGGGGCAGCCGGCTTTTCAGGCGCTCGAACCCAAGGACGAGGTACGTCTCAGCCACTCGGTGCCATCCCGGCTTCTGCATCCACATCGCGGACATGGCGCGGAGGGCGAACTGGAGCGCCTCATAGACCGGGAAGCGCTGCAGCGTCGCATGCGGCCGCAGCTCGCGGTAGCGACGGATGAAGCGCACTCGTGCGTCCTCTACCGCCACGGAGTCGGTCCAGTCCCTTGGTCGCGACGGCACCAGATAGGCACAGAACTTACCGAGGTCATAGCTCGTTTCCGCCGTAGCGTAGTAGTCGAAGTCGAGGAGCGTGAACTCGTCGTTGTGGATCATGAACTGGTCGTACTTGAAGTCTCCATGCGTCGGCAGCCAGTCCTCCTCGGGTGTCTTCTGCACACGCTCCCGCATATGGGTGAGGAGATCGTTGAGCAAGAAGTAACCGTCCGGATGGACGTATTTGAACTTCTCAGCAACTGTGTCCAGGCGCTCGAGCTCGGCCTGGATGGTGATGCGCTCGTCGTTCTCCACGCGGCCTTCATGGATCACCGCCAGGGCCTCGGCCGCCGCCTCCGGCAGGAGCATGAACTCGGTGCTGGTTCGTCGTGAGCTGAGCGGCTTGCCCCGAATCCCCTCTTCGATGAGCATGCCCATCTCCTCGATGTAGCCCAGGGGACGCGGCAGCCGCAGGTATCCGGGGTACTTCGCCGAGGCGCGCCAGAGGCCCTCCACGATGGCATTCGTCCGGAGTCCTCGCCTGCCCGGCTGGACTTTGCCATAGATCACCATCGGCGTACCGCCGACGTCGATCGTGTACCGCAGGATCGCGCTCACCTCGGGCAGATAGCGCACGCGCTCGATTTCGACCTTTCGCGCCGCGGTCCGCATGTCCTCCGGGTCGTCGAGCCCGAGCAGCACGCCGGCGACCTGTGCCGGGTCGTCCGCCAGCGGTAGGCCAGGCATCGATGGGTCATATGGGTAGAACCAGTACGCATGCCAGGTCTCCGGGAACAACCTTGGATAGCCGATGCCGTTGACCGGATCGCATGGATTGCCCGCCCCGTGCCTCAGGAGGCGGGCGCTGAGGTGTTCCCATGCTTCGGGATTGAGAGCGCCCCGCGCCACCAGCCGCAAGCTGCGCTCTTCTCCATCCTTATATATGTCGACGGCGAAGACCGACCAGTACGAGTTGGGCGGGTCGACCCGGTTCACGCGGTGGCGGACGGAGCCGAGCTCCCAGCCAGTGCCGGCGAGCGTTTCCAGCGCAAAATCGGAAACCGCCTGCGGCTCAATCGCCGCCTCCATGGTTAGAAGTGATGAAGCTTGCGTTTCCATCTGTGAAGCGAGTTGCCCAGATAGGGAACGCTGAGCGGGGCGTTCTGCGACATATCCCCGGGGCTGCGGGGTTCGTGTGCAGGATTGCGGCGGAGGCAATCGCTCATTTCCACGTGGAGGTGGGCATTTGGAAGCGATCGGCACGTACATGTCGAGCCTCCCCGCAAACGTGCGGCGGCTCATGGTCACTGCTTTTGTAGTCCTTGCCGGAGTGCTACTCATGCTTGCCCGCACCTCACCAGCCCTGGCGTCCGACAGCGGACACGGCCAGGGCAAGGCACAAGATCACACGAGTGCCTCCGCTGTGTCCCACCGGCAAGACAGCCCAACCGGCCGGCAGGAGCAGACACATGGCGGCGGTGGCGGTTCGGGCGGCGGAGACGGCAGCGGCACTGGTGGCGCAGGCGGGTCCGGTGGGACCAGCGGCGCACACGCGTCGACGACGGCGTCGCTGACTGCCGAGAGCAACAGCACCGGTTCGACCGGCCAGGGTTCGGCCCAGACGGCCTCGGTGCCCCAGGTCGGCAACAGCACGGGTTCGACCGGCCAGGGCTCGGCAAACACCGCCTCGGGTCAGGTCGGCAACAGCACCGGCTCGACCGGCCAAGGCTCGGCGAACACCGCCTCGGGCCAGGT
>Ga0070717_10000077_pt1 | contig 82238 bp, 135 predicted proteins | sample LARL113metaG_FD_71366 | JGI IMG/M metagenome (GOLD analysis project Ga0070717, IMG submission 71366) | Corn, switchgrass and miscanthus rhizosphere microbial communities from Kellogg Biological Station, Michigan, USA - LAR L11-3 metaG | ecosystem: Host-associated > Plants > Roots > Rhizosphere...
CGCTGATCGGCGCTCCGAGCTCGGTGTGGACCATCCGCAGGCGCGGGTTGTCGACGAGGTGGCGGAGCCGCAGCGGACACCCCTGGTGACGGAAGCTGGCGACGCCCACGACCTCCCAGCCCGTCGTGCGCAGGACGTGCTCGACGAAGTGATGGCCGAGGAAGCCGGCGGCGCCGGTGACCAGGGCCCTGGTCACGATCGGGCCTCCTGACGGCGGACCCAGTCGGAGGCGCGGTAGTACGCCTCGATCGACTGGCCGGCGTCGGTCCAGAAGCCGTCGATCACGTCGTGCTCGAGCAGGCCTCGCTCCGCGTAGCGGTTGAGCACGTCGGTGATCTCCAGCTCGCCCCGGGCGGACGGCGCCAGCCCGGGCAGGACGCTCCAGACCGTCTCGTCGAAGGCGTAGGCGCCGGTGACGACGTACGGGCTCGCCGGCACCGGAGGCTTCTCCTCGACGCGCCCGATCCTGGTCGTGGCGTCCAGCTCGGGCACCCCGGACGCGCGAAGGGTCGCGATATCAGCGGTGGCCTTCAGCAGCGCGCGGGCGCCGCTCTCCTGGCGCCCGAACGCCTCCACCCATGGCCGCAGCGACCGCTCCCAGACGTTGTCGGCGAGCAGGACGACGACGCGTCCGCCGGCATGGGCCTCAGCCGCCAGGAGCGCCTGGGCGATGCCGCCGGGGCGCTCCTGGCAGGCGAGCTGGAGACGGCGCATGCCCAGTCCCCCGCCGTCGCCGAGCAACCTGACGAAGGCGCCGAAGTGCTGGACGCCGACGACGACGACCGCCTCCTCGATGCCGGCCTCGAGGAGCGTCCTGATGGAGCGGCAGACCATCGGCTCGCGCCCCAGGGGCAGCAAGTGCTTGTTGGTGCCGACGCTCAGCGCGCCGAGGCGGGTCGCCGTGCCGCCGGCGAGGATGACTCCCTTCACGCGTACCTCTCGATGACCTCCAGGACGGAACGGGCCTGATGGCCCAGCGTGTGGTGCGCTCGCACGTACGCGGCCGCCAGCGGCCCCTTCCCGTGTCCGCGCGCCCAGGCCATGTGCGCCCGGCGCAGCTGCTTGACCAGGTCGGGGTAGGACGGGACCCACCACTGGCCGACCGAGCCGTACGACTCGACGTAGTGGCGACTGAACCCGCCTGGGATGTCGGCCGGCTCCATGTGCGAGGTGCCGACCGGCCAGCAGTGGTCGGGATAGGCGTAGTCGGCCATGCCCGAGTTGTCGGACATGACGACCTCCATCCCGGTCGCCATCGCCTCCAGCGGAGGTAGCCCGACCCCCTCGCCCTTGCTGGGCCAGAGCAGGCAGTCGTGCTCCCAGTAGCGCTGGCGGACGCGCTCGGGCGAGTCGTCGCACAGCCACAGCTCGATGCGCGGATCCACCGGAGCGGGTCCGCGCCAGGGCCACCCCGGCAGCTGGTCGGGCGCGTGCGGGATGCCGAGGGCGTCCAACAGCAGCTCGATGCCCTGAGCCCGGCGCGTCTTGATCGTGAGCCGCCACCCTTCGTCGCCGCGGCTGGCCTCCTGGAAGGCCTTCACGGCCGTGATGGGATCCTTGCGCGCGGTCAGGGCGCCGAGGATGAGGACGCGGAAGGTGTCCCCCGCGGGGCGCTCGCGGAAGGCGAACCAGTCGGTGTCGACCCCGGGCGTCAGGACCGAGACGGGAAGGTCGCGGCGGAGGCCGCTGCGCCGCCACACGTCCGGCTGGAAGTTGGAGGTCAGGATCAGGTGATCGAGGCGGTTGACCTGCCGGACGTGGAACTCGGGCACCCGGTCGGTCTCGAACTGGGTGATCCCGATCTTGTAGACGCTCTGGTGGACGTGCAGACGCTCGTCGTAGGGCACCGTCATCGCGATCCCGATGCGGCAGGGGAGACGGAGGCGATTGCGACGGGCCTCGGCGAGGACGCCCGGAGCGAGATGGGGGTGATCGCCGGTCGGCGTCTCTCGCCACTCGGCGTCGAGCAGGACCGGCGCGACGCCGAGGCGCTGCAGGCCCTCGACGATCGCGAGCGCGTGGCGGCCGTAGCCGTCGATCGACGAGAGCGGGCACCAGAAGTCGAAGGCGAGGCGGCCGCCCTCGTCGGACGTCCTGAGCATGTCCTGGACGCTGGTGAAGTCGATGTGGATCCCGGGCGCATTTCCGAACTGCTCCAGGAACTCCATCGGGACGTCGACCGTCTCGCCGGGCTGGATGATCCATCGGCCCATCTGCTGGGGCAGGTCCGCGGTGTTGGTCACCCGGAGCGGGAGCCGGTCGGCGGTGGAGATCATGGGCGCCTCGACGAAGGGGATGGGCGGAGGCCCCGGACGAGACCGGAGCCTCCAAGGGATCGCTAGAAGACCAGGCCGGCCGGGCCCTTGATGGGCATGAAGCCGTACGGCTTGGTGCAGATCTGCGCCGAGCGCTCCCGGATGTTCCGGGTGTAGGCGTCCACGTTCTGGTAGGCGCCGCCCGACGTGTTGTAGTCCCCGTAGATCGCGGGCATGACCTGGATGGGGACGTAGGGGGCGTACACGTACGCCGCCTGCAGCTGGCTCGGGTTCCGCTTGTAGAGGAACCCGACGTCGTCCTTGATGAAGTCGGTCCCCCAGATCCTCCACCGGCCGGCGTACGTGCCGTAGTCGGTGATGCCCAGGGAGGCCATGTTCTGGTCGGTCGGCGCCTGCGACTGGGTGGCCGTGTTGAGCTTCTGCAGGAAGCCCGCCAGGCCGTAGCCGGCGATGATGCCGTCCGAGGGGTAGCGGTTCGCCTTCTGGAAGAGGACGTCCGCGTCGATGACCTGGCCGTAGACCAGCGCCTTGTAGTCGGTGACCGTGTTCGAGCCCTGGGCCGCGATGGTGGTCAGGGTGTTCGGGCCGGCCCACGGGTTGACCAGGTTGGCGCCGGTCCCGGTCCCGCTCGTCGAGTTGATGTAGATGTCCTGGATGTGGCGGCCGAACAGGTTGCGCACGAACTCCTCGGAGAACGCGCCGATGAGCTCCTGCTCGATGTCGAGGCCCAGCTGCGCCCGGGCGTCCTCCATGGCCTCGAGGCTCCAGGACATGCCCATGAGCTGCTTGACCACGGTGAGGGTCGTCCGGTTGAGGCTGATCTTCCCCTTGTTCGGGACGCCGAGCTCCGCCGTGAGGAAGTTGTTGTACTCGACGGACAGGATGTTCGTCGAGTCGTTCTCGCGGAGGAAGTCGAGCCAGAACACGTAGCCGGTCGGCCCCGGGAGCGGCTGCACCACCTGGAAGTCGGCCTCAATGACCAGCGCGTAGATGCGCCGGACGATCGGGAGGCTGTACTTGGTGGGCAGCGCCAGGTCCGCGTCGGCGGTGTCCTGGAGGAGGACGCGGCCGTTGGAGACGGTCGCCTCCTTCGAGTGCTGGAAGCGGAGCTGGTTCTCCAGCACCATCGCCATCGCCTGTCGCGAACGCTCGCTGCGCAGGGGGATGGCGTTGAAGCGCTGCTCCGACTCCTGGCCGAGCCAGTCGATGTACTCGACCTTGCCGGTGCGGGTGTTGAGCGTGGGGCGATGGCTCCACTTCTTCACCAGCAGCTCCTGCTGGAGCTGCACGTTGCGCATCTGCTCCAGAGCGACCTGCGGGTCGACGGCGTCGATGTCGATGCCGGGCATCTAGACCTCCGCCAGGTCGACGCCGGAGAACTCCCCGGGGTCGTGATCCTTGGCGCCCTCGCCCTCCTGGGTGATGGGCACCTTGCCGGCGCCGCCCGGCTGGAACATCTCCAGCAGGACCTCTCGGGTGGGTCGCTCGATCGCCGGCTCCTCGGTGGCCTTGGCGCGCTTGAGCGCCTCGAGCAGGACGGGGAACGCCCGCTCGGCCACCTGGGCGTCCGTCTCGCAGTCCGAGCAGAGCTCCTGGAGCACCGGAAGCGCCTTCTCGGGGTCCGGGAAGTTGCCGGCGATCTCCCTCAGCTTCTCGTCCCGCAGGCGCGCGTTCCGCTCCTGCTCCAGGACGTTGAGCCGCGAGGTGAGCTGCTGGTTCTCCCGACGTAGAGGAGCCTCGATCTCGGCCACGATCTCCGGGTACTCGGCCCGGAGCGTGTCGAGTGTCAGCTCGTCTTCAGACATGAGTCGCGGTGTCCTCCTTCTCGGAGTGGGATGATTCGCTGGGGCCTTCGCGGCCTCGACACGCGCGTCCTCCTGCAGGATCTGGATGCCCCACGTCGGCTGCGCCGGCGAGTCAGGCGCGAAGTCCACGCCGTCGATCGCCAGCCGGAGCGGCGTCAGCATCGGCTGCCCGTTCACCTTCCGGTCCTCCAGCTCGAACCGGCCAAGGCCCGAGCGGAGCGAGACCGCGTTCAGGTGCTTGTTCTGTGCGAGCACCTGGATGTCACGGCCGGTGGAGGTGGGCGAGACTTCGAGGGTCGCGTAGCCAATGCGGCCCTCCTGCTCGAGGTCCACGACGGCGCCGACCGGCAGATGGTCGCCGCTGGTGGCGTGGGCGTGTCGCGCATAGACGTTGAGGGGCTGCTTGCCCTCCTCGATCTGGCGCTTGCCCTCCTGGACGATGCCCGGGAGGATCGAGCGCGGGAAGTAGATGGGCTTGGTGAATCCGGGCGCCCGGGCGATCGACTCGCCGACGTAGAAGGGCACCTTGAGGCGCATGACGCCGCCGTTGGCCTCGGCCGCCTCCTGGAGGATGACCGGCTTCGGGACCTCGCCCTCCAGCAGCAGCAACGGCCTCAGCGGGCTCGTCTCGGAGACCATCGCCCCCTTCGCCCTCGCGCGCTGGCCCTTCGCGGTGAGCTGACCGGACGGAAGCACGTAGTCGTGGTCCGAGTCGCCCTCCGGCGAGGAGTCGTCGTCGCCGTCGTGGTCGGGGTCGAACACTCGGCGACCGTCCGGCTCGATGCGGTAGTCGCCGTCGTAGCGGACGCCCGCCGCGCCCGACTGCGAGGGCGATCCGGCCTCGGCCGCCAGCGCGCCGCTCGAGGTCCACGCCCTCGGGATGGCGGACGACTTGCCCAGGGCGCGGGCGCGCTTGATGATGTGCCGGCGGATGGCGTCGTGATCCTTCCCGCCGCGGCCGACCGCGCTGATGGCCTTGCCGAGGTCCTCCTCGTCGCCGATCGGGTAGCTGGGCTCGCCGTTGGCGTTGCGGATCGCCTGACCCTTGGCCAGCATCGAGCGCAGCTGGTCTGCGGTGTACTTGGCCATGTCGATAGGGCCTCCTGGGAGCGTGGGGATGTCGTCCGGGCAGGGCACCGGGTCGGTCGGCTGGGTCAGCGCGGCCTTCGCCGCCAGCTGGCGGCGGCGCTCGCGCGACTCGTCGTCCTGGACCTCGTCGCCGGTCTTGGGGAGGGCCACCTTCACCAGGTGCCCACCCGACTTGGCGACCGCCGTCCCGGCGGAGATGTCGGTGCTCGTGGTGTCGAGCTGGAGCGGATCGGTCATCGCCGGGGCGGCTGCGGACCCTGCGGCGTGGCGCCCTGCACCGGGCCGTCCGGCGGCAGGAAGAGGTCGGCCAAGGTGGTCGTGCTGCGGGCCATGCGGGCGCCTCCTGCGAGTACGACTGGATGCCGGGCCGGCTCAGGCAGCGATGGCGTCGCCGGAGCCGGTGTCGTAGACGGCGGCCAGGCTGCAGCGGCAGTTCCCCTTGCCGCGACACGCCTCGCCAGGCAGGGGCGCCTCCAGGGGTTCCCAGTAGATGCCGTCCTCGTCCTGGCCGCCGGCGCCCTCTTCCTGGCAGGGCAGGCACACGTCGCCGTCGTTCTGTGTCTCGTACTGGACGCCCATCCGGAACCCGGCGCCACCGGAAGCGCTCAGCGCCGAGCCCAGGTCGGCGAGATCGGCCACCCCGATGCCGAGCGCCTCCGCGATGGCGTCGTCCAGCTCGGCCGGAGTGACGCCACCGGCAGCCGAGAGGGCCGCCGCCCCGGAGCCGGCCGCGGCGACGGCTTGGCCCGCCGCCCCAGCCAGCGCCGCCGGGGTCACACCGAGAGCGCTCGCCGCGGCCTGCGATGTCTCCGACGTCGCCGTGGCCAGGTCCGCCACCGTGGCGCCGAGGCGCTCGAGGACTCTTTCGACTCGGGAACGGCTCAGCCGCAACAGGAGGGCGAGGGCGACAAGGACGGCGAGCTCGTCGTCGCGCTGCTCTTCCTCGCCGTCATCCTCCTGACGCAGGGGCAGCCGGAACCGGGAGCGCACGGTGTCGCCGAGGTCGCGCGCGCCGGCGCGGAACCCGGCCTCCGTCACACGCCAAAGTTGCCCGCCGTACTGCTGCTCGACGCGACTCCGAAAGGCCTTGCCCAGATCGACGAGGTCGGCGCCCTGCATCCGCTGCAAGGTGGCCTTGTCCTGGATGTCGGCCTCAAGGGAGCGCTGGACGTACATGCGGTTGGACTGAAGCGCCGCCGCGACCCAGCGCCGGTCGTCGGGGCCGAGGGTGGCAGCTCCGAACGCCTGGCGCTTCCCGCGCAGGTAGGCCGGCTCGTAGTTGGCCTCGGCCGCCTGCTGGAGTCGCGCGCCGAGCGCCTGCGTGCTCATGCCGGCCACCTGGGAGCGCCGCAGCCAGTCATCGAAGATGGCGCGGAGGGCGCGGCCGTAGCCGGCCACCTGGGCGTCGTTGTCCGTGCGGTGGAGTGCGGAGCGGGCGATCCTGCGGACGGTCACAGCAGCTTCGGTGTGATCCGCCAGATCGCCTGGTCCGCATCCGGCCAGCGCTCGATGTCGCCGTTCGCGAACGTCACCATCCACTCGGCGAAGAGGTCCTGCGCCACCGCCACATCGGCCGCGACCTGCTGGTACTGGACGCCGCCGGTGGTGTCGAGCGCCCCGCCCCCGATGGCTGTCACCGTGCCGTTGGCCACGATCGCGTTGCCGAGTCGATCCACGGCATGGAACTTCACGGTGGCGCCGGTCAGGTTCACGGCGACCCCGTTCCTGTCCAGCAGGGTGTCCGTGATCGGCGGTCCGGTGTCGCCCTGCTTGGAGTAGTAGAACGTCGCCATCAGCGCAGGGTCACCTCGTCGCCCGCGGCCGGGGTGCGCAGCATCCGCAGCGCCGCCGGCAGCGCCTTGGCCCAGCTCGTGAAGGTCAGGCCCTTGTCGTTGACCACAGCAGTGCCGTGGTCCTTGCTCACGAACTGGTCGTAGCGGACGCCCTCCTCGCGCATCTGGTGGCGCATGGCGGCGAGCCGCCGAGAGGACTCCTCCGGGGTCTTGTCCGCCGGGTCCCAGCCGGCGCACGAGAGGTGGATCTGGTAGCCGGCGTCCCAGACCTGCCGGAGCGCGTCCACCGCGGCGGGGGAGATGCGGCCCTCGCGCGCCGAGCTGTTCGAGTCGCTGAGGCAGCGATGGACGTCCACGTCGAGGATGCGGGTCGAGAGGCCGCGTGGCTGGTCGGGCGGCACCGCGTCAGGGTCCGGCCAGTCCTCGATCAGTTGCCCCTGGTCCGGAAGCTGGACCAGGCGGCGGATGCCAGCCTTGTCCGACTCCGTGCGCTGCTCGAGCTGGGCCTCGACCCCAGCTCGGACCGCGTCCCAGTCGCCGCGCCTGACCGGCACCATCCGGTCGTCCAGGTAGCAACGGGCCCTGACGTTGCCCGTGATGAACCCGATCGGCAGCCCGTAGGCGGTGCACCACGACTGGATGAGCACCTGGCGGGCGGCGAGGACGAGCGGGCCGTGCGAGGGGTCCAGCCCGGCGGTCGCGATGTGCAGGCACAGGCCCTGGCCCCGCCAGACGTCCAGCGCGGCCTTGACGCCATCGAAGGGGGGCGCGAGGAAGCCGGGCTGGTCGATGGCTACGAACCCCGGGCTCGGCGTCAAGGTCTCGTGGAGGTCGAAGACGACGACCGGGGGCGCGCCGGCGTCCGTGGAGTGGTCGTGGGCCGGCGGGCGCTTCTCGTCGGTGTAGACCCGCTCCAGCACCAGGCGGCGCGTCTCGCTGTCGGCGAGGACGGCGGCCATCTGGCCGAGGCGGGACTCCAGCGCCACGGCCTCCTCGGCCCAGCGCTGGAGCTGCGCCGCCGCCTCCGCGTGCTGAGCGGTCAGCGCGGCGGCCTGCCGCTCTCTCGTCGCGAGCTCGGCGCGCAGGGTGGCCTCGACGCCCTCCCGGGCCGCCAGGCGCCGGCGCAGGACGCGCATCTCGCCGAGGAGGCGGTCCGACTCGCGCTCCACCTCGCGCAGACGAGGCCGGAAGGCGTCGGCGACCTCGGCCGAGACCCGGTCGATGAGGACGGCCGCCTCGTGGTCAGTCATGGACCCTGTTCCTCTTCGCCTTCCGACGCTGCTCGTGCTGACTGCTGCTGCAGCAGCGTCGAGAGTGGCCGCAGGAGCGGCAGTAGCCGTCCGTGTACGCCTTGAACCCGGGACAGCGACGCGATGCCCGCGTGCCGCACAGGCAGCGCTGCGGGTCACTCAACCCGCCACCATCGACCGGCGAAGAACCTGATCGGCCGCAGGCAGCGGGCGCAGACCGAATCGGTGGCCGACGAGGCCGTACGGTGGCCCCAGAGTCCGCAGGCCAGCTCGGCCAAGACCAGCAGCGCGCGGCCTACGCCACGTCCTCGTTGATCTCGCGCGCCTTCGCGAGCGCCTCCCGCTGCTCGTCCAGCACGCGGTCGACGTCGCGCTCCAGGATCGCCAGCGTGCGGCTCTTGATCGCCTCGGAGAGCATCAGCACCGACGAGCGGTCCACGGCCCCTCGGGGCTGCACGTAGTCGTCGTAGGGATCATCCTCGGCGATCACGAGGTTGCGCCGGACATGCGTCTGTGGGTGGACGTCGCGCGGCATCCCGGCCGCCCGGGCGGACAGGTGCGTGGCGTGGCTGGCGGCGTGCGGATGCACATGCGTGTTCCCGCCGGCGTGCGCGTGGGGGTGGGAGTGCACGAGGGTGCCGTGGGCGTGCGCGTGGGCGTGGGCGCCTGCGACCGGGCCATGGACCTTGGGCTTCGGCTTGACCGTCACCTTCGCCTTCGCGCGGGCCGCGCTCTTGGCGGCGCCCTTCCGCCGGCGGGCGGCCAGGGCGGCGGCGCGCGCCGCGGGGCCCCAACCCTGGAGGATCTCGCCCTCCGCCGTCACCTCGTGCTCCTGCTCTCGGCCCTGGTTGTCGTCCGTCTCGGGCGGGCCCTCCTCGTCGTCTTCCTCGGTTGGCTCCGCGGCCGGCGCGGACTCGTCGTCGCCCGGCTGGCCAGCGGCGGCGGCCGCCGCCTGGTTGGCCTCCTCCATCCGCTTCTGGATCTCCTCGATCTCCTCGTCGGTCATGTCGAAGCGGTGGCGCATGATCCACTCGGCGTCGATGGCGTGGAGCTCGGCGTAGAGGTTGTCGGCCTGGGCCCGGCTGAACTCGGCGTCGGCGGCCGCCGCCTCGTCCGTCGCCGAGAGCATCGGCCAGGTGATCTCGTACTCGGCCTGCGTGGGGTCGATGCCCTGCAGGACCAGGGCGGTGTCGAAGACCTGCTCCAGGGCCTGTCCGATCTGCTGCTGGATGCGGCGCAGGAAGCGGACGTACTGGACGTCCTGCTGCGAGACGGTGGCCTTGGCGTTGACCTGCTCCTCCCACCCGAGGTGCGCCGGCGGGATGCGCAGGCAGCACAGCAACTTGCGGTGGAAGTAGGTCTTGATGTCGTCGATGTTGAAGACGGTCGACCCGGAGGGCTCCAGCAGGCTCACCGTGGACGCGTTCTCGGTGAACTTGCCCTCGGAGTCCTTCACCTTGGGGACGCCCATGTAGACGTCGCTGAGGATCCAGTACGGCTGCTCGCGCCGGCCGTCGATGGCCTGGCGCTGGTTCATCGCCTGGTTGACCTCGCCAATCGCGACCTTTGCCTCGGCGGGGGAGAGGCCGGTGGTGTCGACCTTCACGAAGAGCTTCGGGTAGGCCCTGGTGAGGCGTGCGATGATCATCGCCTCCTCGATCGCCTTCAGCTTCTTCCAGATGATCCGCGCGACGCGCAGGTGGCTGCGCCCGTAGGGCCGGAAGCCGTCGTGGTTGTTGCGGATGTGGACGACCTGCCAGGGCCAGAACGCGGCCACCATCGCCTGCGTGTCCTCGGCGCGCTGCTCGAAGGCGCAGGTCCCGCCCGGGCTCGTGCACGCCCCGCTGTCCTGGTCGTACTCGGGCTTGCCCAGCTTCAGGTCGCCGCGGGCGTCCTGGTTGCGGAACATGGTCGACGGCGGGAGCTGGCGCAGTTCGGTGATCTGGCCCTCGGCGTTGACCACGATCTCGGCGAAGTTGTCGCCGTACTTGATCAGGTTGCGGGCCAGGCTGTAGACGATGCGGTGGAGGCGGGCGTCGTTGACGACCTGGTCCAGCACGTCGGCGATCTTCTGGTCCTCCGAGGCGGCCTGGAACGTCATCTGCATGCCGTCCTCGGAGGTGGTCGCGTTGTCCGCGATCGTGTCGAGGGCGACGCTGATCTCCTCGGAGACCTCGTCCATCTCGTCCACGTCCTTGTAGACGGCGAGGCGGTCGCTCTGGCTCTTGAAGTACTGGTCGAAGACCGACTGCAGGGCCTGCACGGTGATGCCCGAGACCGTGCTCTGCTGCTGGGCAGGCTGGGGGCCCGTCTGCGGCTGGGCCCGGAAGATCAGGCCGGCGATGCGATCGATGAGGCGCGGGTTGCGCTTGGGGATCAGGAGCTCGGGGGAGACCTGGCCGCCCATGCCGCTGGTGTCGGGCGTCACGCCTCCGGGAATCGCCACCTACTCGACCTCCACGCCGAAGAGGCGCCGGAGCACGTCCGGGTCGTCGGCCGCGTACGGCTCGATGTTGCCGTGCTCGTCCGTGCGGCCGGCCAGCGTCCCGCTACTGACCTTGGCGACCTCCCCGGTTCCGTAGCGCAGGCTGGCGGTCAGCGTGACCGGCCAGGAGCGGGCGAGGTTGTCCACGGCGCCCGCCACCTTGCGGATGAAGGCGGCCGGCTCGCTCACAGCAGGCCTTGGCGGCCGCGGGCCCGGAGCACGCCCCGGGATGGCAGGCCGGACGGCTGGTGCGCCTCGACTCGCGGCTGCTGCGTCCGGGCGGCCGGGCAACCGGGGCAGTCGCAGGGCTGCGTCGCCAGGCAGGCAGCGTAGTTGCCGGCGGCGCACGGGCCGCAGCACATCCGCGCCGATGGAGCCGCGGCCTGGCGCTCCTGGAGCACGCGCTGGCGCGCCGTGTCGCGCACCACGGCGTGGCCCAGGATGTTGCGTCCGATCATCCGTAGCTCCTCTGGCCGGCGATCACGTTCGGGGCCTGCGGCACCCACTCGCTCTCGCCGAGCATCAAATCGGTCAGCGCCCACACCAGCGCGTCGAGGCGGTCCGGGGAGGGGGCGTTGCTGTTCGGCTCCCAGCCGCAGAGCTGGTCCTCCAGCAACGGGAAGGCGCCGACATGGTGCACGCGGCCCTGCTCGTAGAGCGCGGCCACCGGCTCGGCCCGGGCCTGCTTGGCACGAGCAGCCCGGACGGTGCGGATCGGCGCGTTCTCGCGGACGGTGCGGATCGTGCTCGTGACCATCGCGCCGCCCTGATTGACCTCGGCCACGATCCGGTCGCCCTGGTACTTGTCCAGCGCGTCGATGACGGCGACGCCCCAGACGTTCGGGCTGCCGCCGGCGGTGCAGTCGTCGAGGACATAGGCGTGGCGGTCGGCGCCGAGGCCGGCCACCACGATGCCCGTCTCGGCGGTGCCGCCCGACGGGTCGACCCCGACCACGATGCGGGCGAAGTCGGGGAGCTGGCTCTGGCGGACTCGGAGCGCCTCCAGCTGGCCGCGGGACCAGAGCGCGCCCTCGACATCCTCGATGATCTCGGCGTACAGCTCCTGACGACCGAGCCGGGTGCCCTCGTACCGCCGCCGCAGCTCCTCCAGCGCGGCGGGGGAGAGGTTGGCCGCGTTGTCGAACGTGCTGCCGCGGGTGACGTGGACCGAACCGTCACCGCGTCCGGCGAGCTCGCGGATCAGGGGCACCGGCTTCGGGGTGGTGGTGACGACCACGCGCGGCCGTTCGCCGACGCGGAGCGCCGGCATCAGGCCCTCGTCCCAGACCTCGCGGTATCGCCAGGCGGCCAACTCGTCGCACCAGGCGCCGGAGAGGTTCCGGCCGCGGACCCCGACGCGGGGCTCCTCGGCGCCATACAGGAACGCCTTGGCGCCGTTGGTGAGCGTGACCTCGTAGGTGTTCTTGTTGTAGCCGGCGAGGACGCCTGGGCTGAGCACGCGCAGGAGCCCGACCTTGCCCTCGACGCACACCGTGCGGGCGTCGGCCAGCTTCGGGGCGATGATGGCCCACTCGCTGTCGGGGGTCGCCTCCATCCACTCGGCCAGCCACTCGGCGCCGGTCCGCGTCTTCCCCCAGCCGCGGCCCGACAGGATCAGCCAAGCCGTCCAATCGCCGGGTGGAGGGAGTTGCTCGGGGCGGGCGTGGTCGGCACCGCAGACCGGGCAGTCGCGCTCGTGCCAGCCGTGGGCGTCGCCGAGCCTCCAGGAGCGGACCGCCGCCGCCGGCGCCAGCAGCGCCGCGGCGATCGCGAACGGGTCAGGCCGTGGAGCTGAGAACCTGGAGGTGGCGGGATGCGACGACACGGCCGACCTCCCGCTGGCGGCGGTCGAGCCCGAGCTCTGGGTCCTCCAGCATCCGGCGGATGACGTCGGCGATCAGCACGCCCTGCCGCTCGGCCAGGCGGACGCGGCGCTCGTCGATGTCGGCGGCGATGGCCGCCTTGCACACGTCGACCAGGTGCTTGCGCTCGTCGCGGTACAGGACGACCCACACGTTCGGCGCAGCCTTCTGGGTCGTGTCGGTGCCCGGGAACTCGGAGGCGCCCTTCTCGACCTCCTCGGAGCGGCCCCAGACCAGCTCATCGGGCGAGAGCGCCCGGACCTGCTGCTCCAGCCAGGCCACGTGGCCGGCAGTGCGGCAGACCTCCTCGAGGAGGGCGTCACCGGGGTCGATGTCGCGGGGGAGGCCGTACGTCGCGACGGCGGCGCGCGCCGCTTGCTCGGCGACTCGGCGGTCGGCGGCGGCGCGGACCTGCGGGGCCTGGCCGCCGTGCATCCGGCACACCTCGCCGCCCCGAACGGCCTGCATCGTGCAGGGCTTGCCGTCCCGCCGATGTGCGATGCAGCGCAGGTGCAGCTCGCCGCACTCGCCGCATGGGGTGGTCCGGGCCGGGCCGCTGGCGTGGGGTGGCACAGTCGTTCAGCCGCCTCCCAGTCGGTTGGGGCCGCCGCCGTCCGTGCGGTTCCGGCCAAGGAGCCGGTTTGCCGCCATGCCCAGGAGTCGCGTGGGGCCCTTGACGGGGTGTCCTGGAATGCCGAAGAACCCACCCGCCAGGCGCAGTCGGGCTCTGGCCAGGTGTCGCAGCCGAACGACTAGATGCCCCTGCGCCAGGACCGTCCGGATCGGGTACGCGACGAGCCGGGCAACCGCGCGACCGACCGGGCCGCGGACCCGAGACTGCACCCGGCGGCGCTCCGGACGGACCGCTCGCTGGACAGCCGCCAGGCGCCGGCGGATCGCCGGCGCCGGCCGAAAGAACCCTGCGGCCCTGCGGATCGCAGATCGGACGCGCCGTCGCTCGGGTCGCATCGCCCGCTCGGTCGCCTGCAGGACGACGCGGAGCGGATACGGGTACGGCCGGCTGAGCGCCCGGCCGACCTGGCGCGCAAGGCGGTTGCGGACGACGCGGCGTCGCGCACCAGCTGCCCTGGCGACCGCCGCCAGCGTCCGGCGGACCGGCCGCGGGAAGATGATCGCGGCGAGGGTGCCGAACCGCCCACGGAGCCGGCTCCGCGGGTACGTGCGCTGCCGCAGCGCAGCGCGGCGGCCGGCCTGCGTCCGGTAGACGGCGAGCGGCGCCGGCGTCGGGCGGGGAAGGGCGCGGCCGACCTGGCGGCCCAGTCGGAGGCGGCGCGGACGGCGGCGCTCCGTCGCCATCCGAGCCACCGCCTGCAGGGCGCGGCGGATGGCGCGCGGGTAGATGACGACCAGCGCGGAGCCGAACGGCCGGATCCGCCGGGGATGCGCCATCCGCCGGTCTTGGCGGATCGCGCGCTTCACGGCCAGCGCGATGCGGACGGGGTAGGCGACGAGCCGCGCTACCGCCCGGCCGATCGGGGCTTCCAGCCGGGACCGAACCCTGCGCCGCTGCGGCTGCGCTGCGCGGCGCGGCGCGGTGAGCGTGACGTGGACGAAGGCGACGAACCGAGCGATTGCCCGCCCCACCGGATGATGTAGGAACGAGGCGACCATGCGCCGACGCTGGGCCGCTCGTCGGTTGGCCTGCTGTTGGTACGTCCTGATCGGGTAGGCGTACGTCCTGGCGACGGCCCTGCCGACCGGCTTCGCGACCCGAGAGCGGACCCGACGCCGCTGCGGCATCATGGCGCGCTCGGTCGCCTGCAGGAGGCTCAGGAGCGGGCGCGGATGAGCCCGAGCGACGGCCCTGCCGACCGGCGCCCGAAGGCGGGTGCGCGTGACGCGCTGCCGACGCTCCTGGGCCCGCTCGTCGGCGCGCAGATACACCTGGATCGGCCGGGCGTAGGTCCGCGCGATCGCCCGACCGACTGGACGCCCGAGGTGGCTGCTGGGCTGGCGCCGGCCTCCGGGCATGAGCTACCTCGGGGAGAGCTGTCGGGGATTCAGCACGCGAGCCGTGTTGGCGCGGCCTGCCCAGCCGCAGGGGCACTCAGCGCGGAGGACCAGGTGGTCGCCGGGCGGGAGGTTGCGGTCCGCCGAGATGCCCAGGGTGGTCACGGCGTTGTCCTCGGCCCAGAAGGTCTGCAGGCCGGTGCCGCAGTGCGGACACCACGCCGCTGGAGTCGCTAGAGCGGGCCGGCCGAGCAGCCACGAGAGGAGGCGACCGAGCACCTCACTCTTCCCATTCCATCGTGCAGGTGGCGTTGACCGCCTGGGCGGCGAGGGCGCGCACGGCCAGGATGTTGGTGTTGGACCCCGCGCCGACCTGGAATGGCTCCTCGCCGAGCGGGTACTGGATCAGGATGCCCGAGGTGGGGGGGACTCGGTGGTACTCGAGCACCGTCACCGTGCCGTTCTCGGTGGTGACCGCGGTCACCGAGGTGGCCGCCGCCGCCGGCTGATACGCCTTCATCGAGTTGACCGTGCCGGCGCCGCCGCCGGAGGACGCCGTCCCGGTGCCCTGGATCAGCTCCACGCGGACCGGCGTGTTGGAGGCCGTGACGCCGTCGAACTCGATGTTCCACTGCTTCAGGATCATGAAGCGGCTGGCGATCTGGCGGACCTCCACCACCGAGTGGATCGCGGACGTGCTGACCGCCGAGGCGTCGATGCCGGTGCTGAACAGGGACATGGGCGCAAGCTCTCCTTACGATTTCTCGATGCCCCTGAATCAGGGCCTGACGGAAGCGCAGGTCGCCGAACGCGTCAACCGGCTCACATGCCCGATGTGCGGGACGCCCCTGCGGGTGCTGCTGCGTCGCGAGTGGGCCACGTGCTCGTGCTGCGGCGTGGACTACGCCAAGGCGCTCAACGACCAGGGCGCGGAGTGGGTGGTCAGCCGGTACGTGCCGGACGGGCATCCGAGCTGCCCGCACTACCTGGCAGCGCGTCCGCGGCTGCGGGCGCAGTCGGCGACGCCCTACCGCGGGTTGTAGCTGGCACGCCGGACGGCGTTCAGCGCGAGGAGTCGCCGGCGAGGAGCAGTGGCCACGGCCGCCGCGGAGTAGACCGCGATCACGTCGCGGCTGTTTGCGCTGCCGCCCGTCCAGCCTGGGCTGAACGTCTGGCTACCCGAACCGATGAAGTCCGCCGCCTGGCCGGCGATGTTCCCGGCGGTCCCCTGGCTGAATCTCGTGGTGAAGACGCCCGAAATGGTCTGGGTTTCCGGGGTGCCGCCGTTGTCGTTGTGCACGCCCAGGTAGAAGCTGCCCGCCCCGGCTCCGGTGCCGGCCGAGAGCGAGGCCGACGTGACGCCGCTCACCTCTGCGCTGTTCGTGCTCTGTGGGGCGCCGCTGGCGGCGCCCAGCAACGCCGTCGCCCCCATCTCGTTGAGGGTCATGTGGGTCCAGTTGACCGTTATCGCCAGGGAGCCGGCACTTGGGAGCGAGACGTTGTCGGCCCGGTAGATCCAGACCACACCGTTGTTGAGCGCATCGGTGATCGAGACGTCCACCACCCATGTCGCCGGCGAAGTGCCGTTGTCGGTGACGCTGGAAATGGTCGGCGGGCCGCCGCCGGAGAAGAACGCCCAGATGGCCAGGACGATCTTGTCCCCGGAGGACGGGTTGGTGCCGAACGACGTCGACGAGGCGTTGTGCGCCTGGGTTGACCGCTGGTCGACCGTGATCGACACGGTCGGTCCCTACGCCGCCGGCTACGGCCCGGGCGCCGGCGCGGGGTTCAGCGCCGCCGCGGCGTTGGCGGTCAGGGTCTTGATCGCCGCGTCGTGGGCGCCCACGAGCGCGGTCGCGGCCTGGATGGCGGCGACGTCGGCCGCCGTCAGCACGGTGCCGGTCTGGAGGTTCTTCAGGGCGGTGATCAGCGCGGAGCTCTGGGTCGCCAGCGCCTGCAGGTCGGTGTCCTCCGCGGTGGTGGCGGCGGTCAGGTCGGTGATGTCCTGGGACAAGGTGGCCTCCTTGGCGGCGAGGGTGGACTGGATCTGCGAGGTGGCGAGCACGGCGGCCGTGTTCCGGTCCAAGGCCGCAGTGGTCGCGCCAAGCGCGGCGACGAGCTGGTTGATGCTCACGCGATCCGGAGCCCGGCCTGGAGCAGCTGCGCCAGGAGCCAGCACGCCAGCAGCGCGCCGAGCAGGCCCCACTCGAGCGACCGGCGCAGCACGGCCACGATGGTCAGCGCGACCGCGAGCACCAGGCCGAGCAGCAGCAGGAAGGCCGTCAGCGTGATCACAGGACTCCTCCTTCGCGGCTCGCCTGGCCCCGGATAACGTTCACTTATCCGGGGCGATGTTCGTCAAGTACGGGTTGATCCGGCTCGCGCGCACGTCACGCGCACGGTCCCACTTCTGGCTTACGGGAATTGATCTTCCCGAACGTCAGGAGTAGGATTAGGGGCATGAAGACTGGGACCCGAAACGAGATTCACGAGCGACCCCTATGCCGCAGTACATCCTGAAGGCGGATCGGGACCGGGACCTGTACGTGGTTTGGTCCACCGTCGTCGACAACGCCGTCTGGGCAGGGACTCGCGCGGAGCTGGAGGCCGAGCCGGACTACGACACCAGCGCCGACCGCATGGCGCGCGTCGAGGTGACCGGCACGTCAGCCCGCGACGGGACTGGCTCGTGGAGCGAGCCGACTCTCTGGGTCTGCAACCTGCCGGAACCCCTCTTGGAGCCGCGCCTCCTGCCGCGGGCGAGCCTCGCCGCCTTCGTCGCGGCCCAGGAGGACGAGCCCACCATCGCGGCATTGACGGTTCCGGCTCGGTGACCGACCTCGCCTCCCTCCCTCCCGTCCAGCCGGCCGACGCCCTGGCGCGCTACGCCAGGGCGTCGCGCGCCGACAGCACCTGGGAGAAGTACGGGCGGGACTGGCGCGCCTTCGAGTCGTGGTGTGCCCGCGAGGGCCGGGTGGCGCTGCCCGCCAGTCCGGAGACGATCGCCGAGTACGTGGTCGACCTGGTCACGAGCAGGACGCCACCGCGCTCCATCCGGTACGTCCGGCGGCACGTCGCGGCGATCGGCCTGGCCCACGCGACGGCGGGCTTCGATCCGCCTCCGACTCGCCACCAGATGCTTCGGGAAGTCCTCAAGGGGCTGGCCCGGACCCACGGCCGGCCGGCAGCCAAGCGCAAGGCGCTCAGCGGCGAGGATCTCGCGCGGCTGATCGAGCGCACGTCGGGCGGGACGCTGGCCGGGAAGCGCGACCGGGCGTTGCTGGCGATTGGCTACTTCGCGGCCCGGCGGCGGTCGGAGATCGTGGGCCTTGACCGCGAGCACATCGAGGAGGTCGCCGAGGGCCTGAACATCCTGATCGTCCGGTCCAAGACGGACCCGGAGGGCGAGGGCATGGTGGTCGGCGTGAAGCGGCGCCGTGGCATCACCGACCCGGTGTCGCTGTACCGGAGCTGGCTCGCGGCGTCAGGGATCACGGAGGGCCCGCTCTTCCGGCCGATCGACCGTCACGGGAACATGGCCGGCACGCGCCTCACCGACCATGCGGTGGCGCTCATCGTGAAGCGGGCCTGCGAGCGGGCCGGGATCGACCCCGCGGTGTTCAGCGGGCACAGCCTGCGCCGCGGGTTCGCTACGTCGGCGGCGCGAGGCGGCGCGGACGGGTTGCTGATCCGGAAGCAGACCCGACACAAGTCCGACGCCATGGTGGCCGAGTACGTCGAGGAGGGTCAGCGCTTCGGGCGCCACGCCCAGGACTTCATCGACACCGGCGACTGAAGGGGTCCGAACGCCCTTCCGGGCACGGGTCGACGTGCCCACGAGTTTAGCCCGGTTGCGTCCGATCTTGGGAGCGCACCTCGGCAGACCAGCGCCGGAGCGCCGACCGGGCCCGGCTGATGCGGCTCTCCACCGTCTCGATCGAGATCGGCATCCCGCGCCGGCTGCGATGGCCGCCGGGCCGCCGGTCGACCATGTCGCGGACCTCGAACAGGCACCGCATGCCGCCGCGGTGCTCCCGGTCCGGCCGCCGGCAGTCGCCGCTGCAGGGCTCCAGGCTGTACCTGAACGCCTCGGCCTCCACCTGCGGCAGCCCGGCACGACCGGTCACCCACTCGCCCGAGCGCTCGGTCCAGCCGAGCACCAGGTCCTCGACGTCGGCGCCCAGCAGCTCGCGGCGCAGGTCCTGGTCGACGTCCGCCGGCACCGGCGACGAGGACAGGCCGACGCGGCCCTCGGCGCGATCGAGGATTCTCAACCAGCGCGTCTCGAACTGGGCCAGGCCGGCGCCGTGGTGCGTCTCGCCGCAGGACAGCGCGGCGTCCACCCAGGCCAGCAGCACGGCGAGCTCGTCGATCAGCACCCGCAGCCCCTCCCCACGTTCCCAGCGGCCCCGCGACTGCCGGTCCGAGATGATGTCGCCGGCGTCGCGGCCCGGCATCGGGCGGGGCTTCTCGCCACCGGGCAGGAAGCCGGCGGCCCGCAGCCGCCAATCGCGGATCCGCGCCGCCTCGGAGTCTGCATCGTGGGTCGTGGCGATCACCTCGAGGCGGGCTCTGGCGGGACGTCGCGGAGCAGGGCGGCCACCTGCGGGACCTGGTCGGCCATCACGCCATGCCCCATGACCTCACCGAGCGGGGTCAGGTACAGGGCGCGCCGCACCTCGGCCCGGAGCGCCTCCATCTCGCCGAGTAGGCGTCCGACGTCGGCCTGGAGCTCCAGGTTGCCCTGCTGGCACAGCCGGAACGCGGCCTTCACCTCGGCCACGCCGTTCACTGAATCGACCGCCAGACGGGCGTCCTCGGTGGTGAACATGACGCCGATCAGCTCGCCGTTGGCGCCGTAGATCGGCCGCTGGCGCGGGCCTGGCTCGTCGGTCCGGTGGCGGCCGGTGCGCCAGGGTGCGTCGGCGGTCTCGACTGCGTCGCGGCGCGCTGCCAGCTCCGCGTTCTGGTTCCGGATCGTCGCCCACGCCGCCTCGACATGGCGCACGATCGCGGCCTGCTCCGCCTCGGTCCACAGATCGTGACGCTGGATCTCGGCCCACTGCTCCGCCGTCAGCAGCGGGCCGACCCACGGGGCGGGGGTCGGCCCGACCTCGTCCAGTGCGCGGAGCGATCGCATCAGGCAGTCGCACAGTTCCGGCCGCCCCATCGCGTAGCGGCACTCGTATGCGTGGCCCTCCTCCCGGACCGCCGCCACGAGGTCCGCCAGACGGTCGGCGTCCGCCATCGCCAGGACCACCGGGCCTTGCGCGGCCCGGTGGCGCAGGGTGTCCTCGTAGCGGGTCACCGCCCCTCCCGAGGCGCCATCAGCTCCGTCGCCTCCACGTCGAAGACCATGATCGGGCTGTCTGCGAGCTTCATCGCTCCTCCTCGAGTTCGTTCGCGGTGCAGCGGCCGCGCACCGTCTCGGCGTAGCGGCGGCCGCGGATCTCGGCCGGCTTCCACATGCACCCGCAGAGCTCGCAGCGGCGCCAGCTCGGCCACTCGCACGACGTGGTGGCGCCCTCGCAGCCCAGGCAGGCGCAGCGGTGGTCGGCCAGCAGCGCCAGGGCGCGGCCGAGGTTCCAGGGCGCGGGCCGGGCGGGCGCCGGCTCGCGGTGGCCGAGCTGCTGGGCGACGGTCATGCTGCGCCCTCGGCGCGGCCGGGCCAGTCGCACCCGACCACACCCGGCGCCGCCGCGAGCCAACCCCGGCGACACCGGCGGCAATGCGCCCAGCCGCCCGGGGAGAGCTGCGGGTCGGTCAGCGGCCCACGGCAGGCAGGACACGCTCCGGCCTGGACGGCCCGGGCTACGGCAGCGGCCTGGCAGCGGACGCAGATCCACGTCGCCGGCGTGATGATCCGCGCAGGGATGTCTCCGTGCGCAGCCTGCTCCCACCGAACCACACGCAGCCAGCCGACCTCGTCGCACAGCGAGCCGAGGCCCGGGCGCTCGAACAGGTGCTGGATGCCCCAACCGGACGTCGGGCCCTCGGGCTGACCGGCCACGATGTAGTCGCCGAACATGCACTGGCGCTCGGCCGCGGTGGCGATGTAGACGCCGGACGTAGGGCTCACTGAAGCGTCCTCGGTGCGGTCGCCAGCATGTCTCCGAGTCGGGTCAGGCCGTTCACGTGGCTCCGGCCAGACGGCACCGACTGGTCGTCTACGATCGCCGCGTCGAGCTCGCCGAGCATCGCCTCGAAGAACTTCGCCTGACGGATCGGGTCGCCGCGGGCGGTGGCCTGCCCGGCTCGCCGTCGGCAGGGCTCCAGGAAGGCTCTCTCGCCGAGGCGGGCGAGGTGCTGATATGCCCACGGCCAGTTCTGGACGCGCTTCTGGTCGGCTGGAGAAAGCATCCCTCCGGCCATCAGCGAGCCCAGTTCGGCGACGAGGCGGTCGCCGAGTGCCGTTCTCGGATCGGCTTTAGCCTCGGGCGGCGCTCCAGGCGCGGGCATTGAGTCAGGAGGCTTTCGGTCGGAGACCGTCTCGGAGGCGCCGTTAGGCGCCGGAGGACCGGGAACGGGTCTGGGTTCGGGAACGGGATCGAGATACCCAGCGCGCGGTTGTGCGCGAGGGGTGTCACATCCCGAAACGGGGGGCGTCACAGGTGCGTCACTCGTGACGGCTGTAGTGACGACCTGTGACGTCACAGGTGCGTCACGGACGGGGTCTGCTCTGGCCGCATCCTCCCGTTCTCGCGCCCGCTTTCGGCGCATCCGCTCCTTCGAGGTGGCGGGGTTGTACTCCTCGTGGTCGTGGATCTCGTAGACGCCTGGCTGGAGCTCTTCCCAGCAGCCAGCGTCGTAGCCGTACTCCGTCGGTACGTGGAGCAACTCGGCGATGGCGGTCTTCGGGTTGCGGATTCGATGCCGAGCACAGAGCTCCGCTACGTCGTCTGCGAGGAGCCTCCCGCTGGTCTCGTGGCGGCGGGTATACGACACCGCCGTCCAGTACAGGCGGAACGCCTCGTGGGAGAGGCGACGCAGCTTTCGGTTCTCGTCCATCTCATCGTCGAGGCGACACCAGGTCATTGGAGGATCTCGCTGGCTGGCTTGCCGGCAGCGATAGCGGCCCTGCGGAAGCGGAGCCTTCCGATCTCATCCTTGACGGATCGGACGACGCCCAGGCATCCGCGCAACTGGGCATCGCTCCCGTCCTCTGTGGGCGAGACCATCCGCAGCATGGCCGTCCACGACACCAGCTCCTCTTCCTCATTCGCGAGAGCCTCGTCCACCGGATCGTCCTCTGACTTCCCGCTGAGGTAGGCGTGGCAGCCCCTACAGACGCCGTTGAGGTCCTCGTGGCCAATCCGCTCGTACGTCAGGTGATGCGTGGCGGCGAGGCGATGGAGGCGGCACCGTTCGCAGTAGGCATCGGCCGCCCAGGCAGGTATGCCGAGGCCGGCGCGAAGTCGCACAGCCTCGCGTAGCAGCGCCCACTCCCGTGAGGCCAGGTATCTCTTGTAGTCGAACTCGTTCTCGGCCAATCGATGGCTCTCCGTGTTCGCCGATGGGGACGTGACGCCCGGCGCCCGGTCGCCGGCTCTGCCGTGTGGCCGCCCGCGGCGGCCCGGGTGGTCAGGTGGCGGACTCGTCGAACAGCCCGACCTGCACGAGGGCGGGCGTGGCGTCTGCGGGGTGCGGGGCCGGCCTGGTCGCCGGGCGCGGGGCTGACCGTGGCTGAGCGCGCCAGTACGTCAGCCGGGCGAGCGCGGTCCGCACCGACTCCTCGTCCTGCTCGATGCCGATGGCCTGGAAGCCCTCCAGGACGGCCGCGATCAGCGTGGTGCCGCTGCCGGCGAACGGGTCGAGGATTACCCCCCCCTGCGGCGTGACGAGGCGACACAGCCACCGCATGAGGGCGAGCGGCTTGACCGTCGGATGGGTGTTGCGCTCGCCCGGCGGGAGGCCAGCGCTGCGCTCGCGAGGGCTGGCCTTGGCGCAGTAATAGAAGCGGCTGGCGGCACCTGTGTCGTCGTAGAACTTGCGCTGCTGGTCTGTGGGCTGCCAGCCGTCGTCGTTCATCAGGCCGAGGGCGGTGTGGTTGGTGCCACCTTTGCCAACGATCCGCTCGCCGCTCTGTCGGTCCAGCTCGGCCACCGGACAGCCCTCGACGCACTCCCAGGACTCGACGGTTTCGGTGCCGTCGGGGTCGGCGTGGCGAGTCATCACGGGGTTGCTCGCGAAGTCGCCGAGACTGCGCCGCTCCACACTGGCCATGCCGCGTGACGGCCGGCCCGGCGGCGCGATGCCGCGGACCTTCCGAGCCCCCACCGCCACGCAGCCCTCGGCGTGCGAGAGCACCAGGTTGGCCGGCCAGCGACCGATAGAGCAGTCCGTTTCAGCCGCAGCCATCGGCCCGGCCATCGACCCCCGCGTGGCGACCCGGTCGGTGAGCGGCCAGACGCCCTTGTCTGCCCCCGTTCCCACCCGGCACCCGCCCACGTTGATCGCGCCCGTCCCGTGCTCCAGGATGTTCGTGGCCACCGAGCCCCGGAAGGGCCTGCGGAAGACCAGGACGGCCTCCCAGGCGGGCTTGAGGGCGACGTTCCACCCCTGCCACCGACGAGCCTCGTCGGTTGCAGGGGTGGTGATCGGGGTTGGCGAGAATCGGTCCGCGCGTCCTTCCGCCAGACGCCATCCCATCGATGCAGTCCAGGCGGGCCGCTCTGCGAGTACCTCCCGCTCGGCGCCCGCCATCCGGTCGATCGCCTTGGACACGTCCAACCCCTTGGGGAAACCCTGTCCGTGCATCCAGCGCAGTGCGGGCGGCCCCTCCGAGGCGATCGTGTCGCGGTTCTCGAACCCGGCGAAGCGGATGGCCAGCGAGAGGAGGTCCCACGTCCGGGTGCTGCTGAACGCCAGCAGGTGGGCGCCGGGCTTCATGACCCGGTAGACCTCGCGCCAGTACTCCGGACCGGGGACGAAGCTGTCCCACGAGCGGCCCATGAATCCTGCGCTGCCGTGCTCGTACTCGTCGCCGGCCAGCCAGTGGCGCACGACCTCGGCGATGTCCGGCTCACGGCTCAGGCCGTACGGCGGGTCCGTCACCGCCGCGTCCACGCTGGCGTCGGGCAGCTCGCGGAGGCGCTCGCGGCAGTCGCCGTGGAGGAGGCGGACGGGACCGGAGGTCCAGTCGCTCATGCCGCCCTCCCATCGAGGCGGACCCGACACGGCTCGCACGGGCAGGGCGGCGCCGCGGGCGGCAGGCCCAGCTGGATCAGCCGCCGACGCGGGCCGACGCGGAAGGCGTAGCGGTGGCTGCCGTGGTGGCGGATGCGCCGGACGCCGACGCGCCCGAGCGCGTCCCGCAGCCAGTCAGGCCGGTCCTCGCCCGGTCGCCGGGCCCGTGCGCCGAGGCCAACCAGGAGCCGTTCGCCGGCGGCCGCCCCGCGCTCCCCCGCCCGGATCTTCTGCACGGTCCGCGCCGACAGGACGCGACCGTCGGGCAGCAGGAGCTGCGTCCGCGGAGTGCTGCGCTCGTGGTACGTGGCGTTGCCGGCCTGGTAGATCAGCCCGACGTGGCCGGGGAACACCCGGAGGCCGTCCACCGTGGACCTCGCCACCGGGTCGGAGAAGCTGACGACGCCGCGTAGGCCGGTCGCCGCGGCCAACTCCCAGACGCGGGCCAGGAACCACGTCTCCGCGTTCGCTGGCACGCTGTCGGCCAGCACGAAGCGCCCGAGCTCCAGCGACTCGCTCAGCGGCTCCAGGTCGGGGAACAGCGAGGTGAGCACGGCGCTCTGCACCGGCACGGAGAGCACGGCAGTGCCGACCAGCCAGGGCCCGTCGTGGAGGCCGTAGGCGAAGCGCGCGGCCGGGTACGAGCCGCTGTAGTGGTTGGCCTCGACGAACGGCCGCGCCTCCCGCTCCACCAGCGGCGCGACCTCGTAGCGGGCCTGGTCGAAGCCGCCCTCGGAGCGGTGGCGCCAGCTGTGCCGGCGGCTCCGCCAGCGCTGGCACCAGGGGGAGTGACCGCTACCCCCCGATGCAGTGGTCCCGGAGGTCCAGGCGCTCATGGCGTGCGCTCCCGGCACGGCGAGCTGACACCCATTCCCGACACCCCAGCGCTGGCGGTGGCGGTCAGGAGGTGGCGGTCGCTGGCGGCATCCCCATATTCACCTGGCGGCAGCCGGCGGGGTCTGTCGCCCCGTGGCGGGAAGATAGACGGATGATGTACATCCATCCCCCGTCCCGCGACCGGCTGGCCGGGGAGCTCCGCGCCCTGGTCGCTGGAACTCAGGAGCCAGGTCTCGGAGGCTGAGACCAGCGCCTCCTCGACCGCGATGACACCCATTTCTGACACCCTCACCCTGCCGACTCCTCGCCGCGCCCAGTGGCCGCCTCGTCCTCGCCCCACGCCGCGTCCAGCACGGCCAGCTGCTCGCGCAGGCCGTCGTCCTCGAGGTGGCCGTAGAGGTCGGCGGTGATCTGGATGCCGGAGTGCGCGAGCACCTCGGAGACGGTCTTGAGAGGGATCTTGAGGGCCAGCATCACGGAGGCCGCGCTATGGCGCAGGTCGTGGAACCGCCGCTCCCCCAGGCCGGCCCGCTTCAGCAGCCGCTGGAAGTGCGCCGTCACGTACTGGCCGTGGAGCGGGAGGCCGTTCGGACGGGTGAACACCAACTCGATCGGCCTCCCGTCGCTCTCCATGACGCTCCAGCTCGGCCCGGCCGCCTCTCGTTCTGCCTGCTGGCGTGCGAGGTGCTCGCGCAGGGCGGCGGCCACGGGCGCCGGCAGGGGCAGCGATCGCGGCGCCTTCTTGGAGCGCGACCGGCGCACCGAGCGCAACTGCCAGGACGTGTCGATGCGGACCAGCTTCATCGGCCAGCGGATGCGGGTGAAGTCCTCCGCGATGTCCTGGCGCCGGAGGCCGAGCAGCGAGGACTTGCGCTGCCCGAGCACGGCCGCGGTCAGGTAGAGCGCGTACAGGCGGTCCCCGCGGATGCCGGCCAGGAACGCGCGGGCCTCGGCCAGGGTCAGGATGTTCTCCGGCGCCGCCTCCGCCGCAGGCATCTCGATGAGCTCGCTTGAGGCTGGGTTGCGGTGGATCAGGCCCAGCCGGTTGGCGCGGCCGAGCGCCGAGCTGAGCGCGATCCAGATCGACCGCACCATGTTCACGCTGAACGAGCGCTGCATGGCGTCGAGGAAGCGCTGGATCTCCAGCGGGTCGAGCTGCGACAGGCGGCGGCGGCCGAGCACCGGCTTGATGTGGAGCCGGACCAGGCTCTCGTAACGCTGGTACGTGAGCGGCTCGCGGCTCGCCTTGACCGTCTCCAGCCATTGGTCGAGCCACTCGTCGAGCGTGCGCGGCGCCGCCACGCCGGACGCGGTCAGGCGACCCTGCTCCTTCTGGCGCTGGAGCCGGCGCAGCACCTTGGCGGCCCCGGCCTCCGTGTCCGCGTACTCGTACTTCCGCTGCCGCTTCCCGAGCGGGTCGCGGCCCAGGTCGATGCGGACCTGGAAGCGCCCGTCGCTCCGCCGGGTGATGGAGCCCTCGCCGCGCGCCCGCCGCCTCACTGCGTGCCACCTTCCAGGCGCTGGCGCCACCACTCGTCGAGCAGCGCGACCGGGATGCGGACCATCCGATCTCCGTCCAGGCGGACGTGCGGCACGGTGCCGCGCGCGATCCAGCGCTCCATCGTGCGGCGCCCGACGCGGATCCGGGCCGCGGCCTCCTTTATGGTCAGCAGCACCGGCGCCGCCGACTCCTGCTGCCGCGGGCGGAGGTGAATGACAGGAGCGTTGCTCATCCTTACCCCACCTCGACTGACCGAGGCAAGCCGTCGGCTCTGCCCAACGCCACGAAGGCGTTGTGTCTGCGCGGCAAGCTGACCCGGCTCTCGCGACTCCAGCCCTGCGTGTCTGTATAGAGCTGCCAGGCGACGCCTCTGCTCGGCACCGAGGAGAGCCAGGTGAAGGCCCGGGTCTCCTCGCCGAGGTCCCACAGCGGCATCGCCAGGTGGCAGAGCCGGCAGAGCTGGATCAGGTTGGGGAGGAGGTCCAGGCCGCATCCCCGATCGCTGGCGGCCGCCTTGGGCGGCATCCCGGGCAGGAGGGGCTGCGCGACCGGCGTCACCGGACCGCCTCGGCGAACAACTCGTCCTGCATGTAGGTCGTCCCGTCGTCGCCGGTCGCCACGGCGGCCTTCGTCTCGCGCTTCGCCGCCTTCCGCTCGTCTCGCAGACGCCGGCGGCGCTCGGCCCGCGTCTCGCCGTCCGCGTCCCGCACCTCGCCGCCCCGGCGGACGCCGCGCTGCGCCACTCCGACGCCCGCCGTCGCCTCCAGCATCTGCCGCAGGTTGTCGGCGATACCCATGCCGCCAGCCTCGGCCATCCGGCAGATGGCGTCGACGACCAACTCCCCGTCGGGGGTGACCATCGCGGCCATGTTCGGGACGTTCTCCATCATCCAGGCGCGCGGCTGGATGTCGCAGACGATCCGGACGAAGTCGAACACGAGGCTGTTGCGCGGGTCGTACACGTTCCGCCTCCCCGCCGTGGAGAAGCCCTGGCAGGGCGGGCCGCCGCAGACCATGTCGATCTTCCCCGGCTCGGCGCCGAGGACGCTCAGGATGTCGTGGCCGGAGAGATGGCGGGCGTCCGCCAGGAACAGCGCCCGGCACGGCTCCAGGCACTCCTTGTCGTCCACGGTGTTCAGCTCCCGCACGTACTCCGAGCCGTAGTCGCGCGGGTTGGGCAGGACGCCCTCACGCTGGAGGCGCGCGGACCTGATCCAGCCCTGTCCGGCGGACGGCCAGGTCAGGTACTCGCCGTGGTCGACGAGGGGGGCGTGCTCCAGCGGGTGACGCTCCTGCGTCAGCGTCTCGCCTGTGGCGACGTCGCTCCAGCCGCCCCTGCCGCTCTTGTACTTCGGGTTCCGCACCCTGCCGGCCCGCTTCCGCTCGGAGTCGTTCGCCTTGATGAAGGCCGCCTTCCGGTCCGGGTCCGCGTAGATGCGCGTGGTCGGGTCGCCGAGGTTGCAGAGGTACGTCATGGCGGCATGCACATCCCACTCCAGGGCGCCGACGACGTGGATGCCGGCCTGGTGCAAGCCGAGCGACATGCCGCCGCAGCCGGCGAACAGGTCGATGCCGGTCGGGTACCGGCTCAGCTTCACGGCGGCCGGCACGTACAGGCCGGTGCCGTTCCGCTGGTACCCGTCCCACTCGCTCCACGACCGGACCCGCGCGAACTCGGCGCCCCGGATATCGGCGAACGCCCGGGTGACGCCGAGCGCGTGCTCCACCTGGGCGACGAAGGCGTCAGTGGCCACGCCGGCTCTCCCTCCCAGCCCGCACCAGCGCGACCGCCTCGTCCCCGGTGACCTCGGTGCCGTCCGGCCCGATCGTGTGGCCACACGGCACGCGGTCCCCGTCCTGGCCCTCTACCGGCTGCGACAGCTCGCGGGGCCAGGTCTCCGGCTGGATCAGGGCCGCGTCAGCCACCGCTCTCCTCCTCCCCGAACTCCTCTCGGTACGGGTCGTGCTGGCGGAGCAGCTGCTCCTGGACCTCGAAGACGGAGTCGAGCACCTCCTGCACGCTCCCGCCCCGCAGCTCGGCCAGCGCCCGCTCGGGCAGTTCGGACAGCCGCTCCCGGATGCGCTCGCCGAGCCAGGCCGGCAGCGCGCTCACGTCCTGGAGGTTCTGCGCCTCCAGCCAGCCGAGCACCTCGTCGGTGGCTGCCAGCCAGCGGGCCCACTCGTAGCGGCGGTCGTTCAGCCGCTGCTGGCGCACCGCGCGGCGCTCGATGTCCACGTTGGCGTCCGCGATCACGGCAGTACCTCCCGCATCGTCGCGATGGCAGCCTGCATGGCCCGGCCGTGGCGCTCCTCGGCGTCGATGGCGTCCTCGGGCCGCGCCCGCTGGAGCGCCCGCCAGGCGGCCCAGACCTCGTCGCGCTCGAAGAGCGGGACCTGGAACCAGTGAGCGCGGCAGGCGAGCATGGCGGCCGGGACGCGCCGCTCGCAGCCGGGGCCCGGGCAGAGGTGGGTGCTGGCCTCAGCCGCCATCGGAGCCCTCCCCGGGCGTCTCGCCCAGCTCCTTCGACACGGCCGCCCACGCCTTCTCCAGGCGCTTCCCGGCGGCGCCCTTGGCCGCGTCGGCCTCCTCGTAGGGCCCGGACTCGGCATCCGCGGCCGACTCGATGTCGAACATGGCGCGGAGGAGCGCGGTGTCCGCCTCCTCGTGCGCGGCCTGGGCGCTGTACAGCTCGCGGAGGATGCCGGTCAGACGCGCGATCTCCGCGTCCTGCCCCTGGGCCTCGGCAGCGTCATCCTCGTCGTCCGGCTGGGCGGCGGCGTCCGGCCCAGCGGCGCCCTGCTGGCCCAGCGCTGCCTTGATGGCAGTCGCGAACTCCCTCACGTCCCGCTGGATCTCGTCGTGGGTTCCGCCGCAGCCGTAGTTGGCCTGCATCCACTGCGCGCGAGCCTCAGGGGTGTCGCTCAGGGCGAGCAGTTCGAGCGCGCCGTCCAGCAGGTCGAGCCACCTGGCCGCCGTCTCCAGCTTTTCGGGCCACCCCGTCAGGAGCCCGCGCAGCCGCGCGATCTCCGCGTCCCGGTCGGCCCTCTCCCGGGCGCCAACGGCCTCCTCGTCGGATGCGTAGCCCCACGCCTTGGCGTTCTCCTCGCGCAGTTCGGCGATCACCGCCGCGACCAGTTCGGCCGTCGGCATGTCGCGCTTCTCCTCGACGAGGTTCGACCGCTGGTCGCCGACGAGGGCCTCGATGGCGGCGAGCTGGTCCAGCAGGTACGCGATGTCGGCCGGGGCGTTGCCCAACATCTTGAGGTCGGCGCGGGTCAGCGGCGGAGCGTCCTCGGCGAGGCGGTCTCTCGTCACCGGCAGGATCGTCCAGCGGTCGCCGTCCGTCGCGTCCTCGGGCTCGATGAACACGCCCACCGTCGCGGCCTCCAGCCGCTTCCGGATCGCGGCCACGCGCTCGTTGGTCTGGACGGTCTGCTCAGCCACGGCGCTTCCCTTCCTTCGCGATCCTCTCGCGTGCGCAGGCGAGCGCCTCCTTCCGCGTCTCGTGGGAGTGGCGCAGCGCCCGCTCGCAGTTCCACAGCCAGGCGTCCGTGCCGCGCTCCTTGATGACGCCCCGGAAGCGGCCGGCGGTCCGGTCACAGGTGGACCAGCTCGCGACCATGCCGTCCTCGGGCTGGAAGATGAGGCGGTCAGCCACGGCCATCTCCCTCCTCGGCCGCCTTGCGCCGCACCCGGGTCCCGACGAGCGCCTTCCTCGTCTTGAACGAGGGCGGGCTGAACTCCATGACTGCCATCCCGGCCGCCAGGGCCATGTCCTGGACGCCGCGGTTGGTGGCGGTGCGGGTCGTCAGGCCCACGAACGACCGCCAGTCCATGCCCTTCGATCGGGCCCAGGCCGCCACCGCGGACGGGAGCGCCACCCAGCGGAAGGTGGGCTTGCGCGAGAGCAGGTAGCCGATCTCCTCGCCGTTGACGTCGAGCCGCGCCTCGCGGTCCCGGTAGTACTCCTCCAGGAGGTCCCAGCGCACGGTGGCGGCCGCGTCGAGGCGCCTGTGCTCGGAGAGCAGCACGTCGGCCTCGTCGTCCGTCTGGGGCGCCACGGCCACCGACGGCAGTGACTCGCCGCAGGTCCGTCGCAGCGCGCACCCGGCGCAGGACGGGCCGCCCACCGGGGCGCCGGGTCCCGCCTCGAGGCGGTGCCGCAGGCCCTGGAGGGTGGCGTCCCACCACTCGTCCAGCTCGCCGCGCTCGATGGTGATGGGGTCGTGCGGCCGGCCGTAGCGGACGAGGTCCAGGACGAGGTCCAGACGCTCCAGGGCCGGCCGGGTCAGGAAGCGCATCTGCGCGTACCAGTGGAGCTGGAACTGGTGGTCCATCTCCCCCTGCTCGGTCTTGTAGTCGGTGACGCGCTCCCAGGTCGCCTCGTCGTCCGGGTCGCCACCGTCCACGCGGTCGATCCGGTCCGGGGTGCAGACCAGGATCGCCCAGCCGACGTGGAGCGTGATCGGCTCCTCGACGGCGGCGATCGTGTGCAGGTCGCCGAGGTGCGTCTGGGTGAAGCGCTCGCAGAGGCCCGCGTACTCCCGCCAGCGGGACTGGAGGAGCCCCGGCGTGCGCGCCCAGGCGTCCGCCGCCAGGTCGCGCCAGCCGGTCATGTCGGTCTCCTCGCCGAGCGCCTGGAGGTGCCTCCAGTAGGCGGCGATGAAGCGGTGGACGGCCTGCCCGAAGGCCAGGCGCTCGGACCGCTCCATGACGAACGCCGGGCAGCTCGCCAGGCCCTCGGCCAGCGAGCGCCGGATGGTCGGGACGGCGTGCGCGACGCTCATGACCGACCCTTTTCGTTCGGGTCCGCGACCTCGGAGTCGCTCGCCGCCGGGGCCCGGAGCTGCTGCTCGATCCACGCGCGGTGACGGGTAGTGAGGTAGGTCGCCTGGCCGATCGGGGCGTTCGGGAGCGGCACGTACGGCGCCCACTCGCCGGTCGCCTTCGTGCCGAGCGCGTGGTAGGACGCCTCGACCAACTCCCGGTACCGCCCGAGCGTGTCCGGCTTGCCCGGCACGCCGCCGCAGGCCACCTTTAGCTCGTCGACGTCGTCCTGGCTGAGCTTGCGGACCACCTCCTCTTCGGGCTCCGACCACGTGGCGTCGTCGGAACGGTCTGCCTCGGCCTCGGCCTCGTCGAGCCGGGCCGCGTCCACCGCGTCGTCCCGGTCGGTGAACGGCGCCTGCGGGGTGCTGGGGGGCAGCGCGCGCTGGACCGCCGCGACCGCGGGGCGGTCCACCGGCTGCGGCTGGATGTCGGAGACGTGCGCGAACTGCACCTCCTGCGTGGCCAGAGCGAGCAGCTCGCGCCGCTTCGCCGGCGGCAGGATCGCCCGGGCCGTGCCGCTGGGGTCGTAGGTGAACGTCAGCGCCTCGGCCAGGTCGTACTTCACGGCGAGCGTCGCCTTCACCACGCGCCCCTCCGGCGTCGAGATCGGGCGGGCGATGCGCGCCAGCGTGAACGGCACGTTGTGGCTGCGGCCGGCGCGCGCCCGGAGCATCCGCAGCCCGCTCTGGACGTCGACGGCGCCGTTGAACGAGCCCGTGCTCACCTGCACCCAGCCGAGCTGGCGGATGTAGTTGGGCGCCTCCGGGTTCGTCTCCGGGTGCAGCAGCTCGGCCGAGAACCGCCCCTCGCGGTGGCAGCCGGGCAGCGTGTTCTCCTTGGTCCGCTGCGAGTGCCAGAGCGGGCAGTCGGGCCCGAGGCAGGTGGCCGTCCAGCCGCCCTTGCGCTCCTCGCCGAGGAGGTGGCGCCGGCGCAGGACATCGGCGTAGGCCGGGTCGCGGACCCACGCCTCGCCGACCTTGCCGTCCTCCTCCCCGCCACCGGTGCCCGAGCACCGGATGCGCGACTTTCCCCAGGCGCGGTTCAGCAGCTCCCAGCTCACCTCGCGCCCGTTGGCCACCGCGTCGAACTCCCAGGGCAGCATGAAGCGCAGACCCTTGCCGAGGCCGTAGACCTCCTCGGCCGCGTCCTTGATCCGCTGCCCGCCGTACGCCGCGAGGATGGCCTCGAAGATGTCCGGGTCGCAGCCGGCCTCGCGCTTGATGCAGAACACGTCGCTGTCGCGCGGGAAGTCGCCGCGCTCGCCGCGCTTCTTGTAGCCGAGGCGGATGATCGCCCAGCGCGGCGTCCGCACCTCCTCGCTGAGTCCGTTGATCGTCATCAGCGCGTCCCTCCGAGCTGCTCGACCTGCGCGACCACCAGGCCCTGGTCGAGCGTCGTCACCGCGCCCGCCATCGCCGCCCGCCGGCTCGCCGCCTCGGCCTCCTTCTCCCGCTTCCAGGCGGCCAGCCAGGTCGCGCGCCCGACCGTCCACGCCATGGTGTGCTCGGGGGTCCCGACGACCAGCCCGAGCGGCCCGGCGATGTCGCGCTCGAACGCTGTGGCGAAGGCCTCCTGCTCCCCGGCCGGCATCCGGGCGACCTCGATCGCCCGGTAGGGGTTGTGGCCGTCGGCCGAGATGCGGCCGTTGATGGCGCCGGTCGCCATCTACGTGTCCTCCCGGTCGCGGAGCAGCGGCTCCAGGGCGAGGCGGGCCAACTCGCAGCGCGGCTCGTGGCGACCGTCCCGCGTCTCCGGGCTGGTCGCGCACCAGCAGCGGCCGTCGCGCTCGCTCCAGGCCGTCGACATCGTCGCCCGCACCGCCCCCACCAGCTCGGGCAGGTTGTTGATGACCAGCGTGACGAGGCAGGCGTCGGACGCCGCCATCGACTCCGCGACCGGCCAGCCGCCGTAGATCTCGATCGTCTCGCGGTTGTCGTCGGTCGGCTCGATGTCGGCGAGGACCTCGCCGTCGGCCGACACCCGCCACGGCCGCTTGGTCGCGTCGGCCGCGTGCAGCTCCAGGAGGTCGAGCAGGTTCACCACGCCCTCCAGGGCTGCGTCTCCGCCGCCAGCAGCAGCGCGCCGCCGGCGGCCACGAAGGCCGCGACGATCCGCGCCCGGTGCCGCGCCCACCAGCAGGCCAGCCGCAGGACGCCGCGCCGTCGCGCCCGGCGCTCGGCCGCGCCCACCCAGGCCCAGCGGGTCCGGGCGATCAGCCAGCCGGGCCGGGTCCGCGAGAACATGGACGGCCGCCGGACGACGGACCGCCCGTAGGGGCGGCCCGTCAGGATGTTGACGTCGGGCGGGAAGTCGAAGGTGGCCATCTACGCCGCCCCCAGCACGAACTCGATGGGTTCCACGTCCTCGCCGGCGAGCCAGGCGAGGAACCACGTCCTCACCCGCCCGTCCAGCTCGTGGCGCTCGACCTGGGTCCCGTCCTCGCGGTCGATCCGGATGCCGGTCTCGTCGGCCTCGACCAGGCCGCGGTGGGTCCCGCCGACGCCGGTCGCCCGGGAGACGGCGAACGCGATCGGGTTGCGCCTCGCGGAGCCCCGGGCGCTCCGGGCGATATCCTCCGCGCTGACGGCGATCGTCCAGCAGCCCATCTACGGCACCTCCCCGTTCAGCTCGTCGCGCCGCTGCTCGGCCGCCTCGGCGGAGTCGAAGCTCCGGATGTGCTCGCCGGTCGCGTCGACGAGGGCCCACTCGCTGATGTCCACCTGCTCGACGTGGTACGGCGGTGTCGAGGCGCGCTCGGACTCCGGGTCGGCCTCCCGCGCCGCGCGCGCCGCGATTGCCGCGAGGATCGCCGTCCGGTTGCGCTCCTCGACGTAGGCCCGCGTGTCGGGCTCGTCGAAGCCGTTGACCACCGCGCCGTCCGGCCGGACGACCAGCCAGTCGCCGAAGCGGCCGGCCTGCAGGTCGTCCTCCGTCGTCTTCCGAACCCGCCAGCCAGGCGTCAGCCCGGCGACGAGGATCTCGAGCGCGGCGGCCTGCTCGGCCCGCTGCGCGCGGAGCTTCACGATGTCGTCGAGGCGCCGCTGGGCGACCTCGGTGGCCGACTCGCCGACCACGTCGCCGCGCTCGCTCAGCCACGCGTAGGCATCCCAGGCGCGGTGCTTCTCCTCGTCCCACTCCTCGCCGGGGCTGTTCCACCGGACGTCGGACCGCGAGGTGGTGATGCGGGCGCTGTCGGTCGCGGCCGCGACGAACAGGTCGTACTCGTGGCCCAGGGCCTGGATCTCGCCCAGGACGACCTCCAGCGGGCGAGCGGGCGGGTCGTCGGCCTGGACCATGGCCAGGATCGCGGCGAGCCTCCTCTCGGTGATGGTCGCCGCGTGGTGCAGCTCCCCCCAGGCCCTCACGTAGTTCTGGGCGGCCTCGGGCGAGCTGGGCGTGAGCAGGTGCTCGCGGGCCGTCCGGAGGGCCGCCGAGAGGTCCCTGTACACCTCGTCCACGCTGACGCGGAGGTCGTGCCAGGACTGGTCGTCCATCTACCTCGCCCCCGGGTGCCCGACCAGCACCCAGAACAGGACCGCGACCATGACGATCACCACGAGGAGACCGACGGCGGGCGCCACGGAGAGGAACTCCGAGAACCGCCGGTCGGCCGCCGGGTCGATCCAGCTCAGCGCCTCGGCGTACTGGGGGTGGGCCTCCAGCGTGGCGAGCATCTGCCGGGCGTCGACCAGTTCCCAGTACCTGATGTACCGGCCCGTGGCGACGTCGACGAGGTGGAAGTAGTCGCCCACGGCGGTGAGGCGGTACCCCTGGCTGGCCGCCACGCGCTGCGAGGTGGCCACCTACAGCACCTCGAAGGGGCGGGCCGCCGCCACGAGGCTGGTCGACAGGAAGATGGCGGCCGCGGCCGCGTCGAGGGACTCACCCTCCGTGGGCTCGTTCCAGTTGAAGTAGCAGGCGTACTCCGGCGACTCGTTCAGGATGTTGGCGCCCTGGACGGCGCGCACGCCGGTGGCGAGCTGCACCCAGCGTCCGGACTGGCGGTCGATCAGCGTCGGCACGCCGCCGGCGCCGATGACGACCTCGAAGCGCGGCTCCTCGGGGCTGGCGATGGCGGTGATGGCCACCTACCGGCCCTCCGCCACCCAGTCGCCGTCGGGGGCGGCGGCCTGGGCGTCCTCGTCGCTCTCGATCGCGCGCGCCAGCACCGAGCCCGGCACGACCGCGATCCACTCGTCGCCGCAGAGCCACTGCCACCAGCCGTTGGCGAAGCGCACGCGCTGCCCGTCGAACAGCACGACCTCCGTCGGGGCGGCCGGCTGCTGTGAGATCATTGACATCGCGAACTCCTCCTGGGGGTTCAGGAGACCCGGGCGGTGCTTGCCGGCAGCCTGGGTCTCGTCGTACATGGGGGCGGCCACCTTCGCGCCGCTCCCTGCCTGGCGGTCTCGACGCAGCGGGAAGCGCCGCACGCCGCGCGGTCGCATCTTCTCGTCGGGCCCGATGACGGTCATGGCCTACGCGGCCTCCCCCGCGAGCAGGCTGAGGGCGCGCCGCGCGGCCCGCTCCAGCCGGTCGAGCCGCCGCCGCGGCGGGGTCATCAGCGTCCGCGCCGTCCAGGCCGCCTCGCGCGCGATCCGGTCCGCCAGGCCCGGGAACCGCGCCTCGACGCGCTCGTGGACCTTCATCAGCCGCGCGTACTCGGCGGGCGTGCGCTCGGCGCGCAGCTGGTCTGCGGAGTAGAGGAGCTGGACCCGCCACAGCCAGTAGCCGTGCAGGCCGGGGTCGCCGCCCAGATCGAGCAGCACGTCCAGGTCGGCGATCGCGGCCTCCGTGAGGGCCTGCAGGTCGTCGAGGGCGGTGAGCTCGATTCCGGCGAACTCCAGCGCGTCCGACGCGGTGTCGAGGTGCTGGAGCAACTCCGCCAGCTCGTCGCGCAGCGCCCGCGTCAGGGGCAGGTGGTCGGCGGGCGTCTCGGGGGTTCCGGTCTGCATGCAGGCCAGCATGTAGCACTTTGTAAGAGATGTCAATACCCCGGTTGAATACCCGGACGTATTTGGTAGCAAAATGTTGCAAGTGGCTCGCGATCGTGGCACAATTAGTCCGAATTGGTCACAATTTGTTGCATGACGTTGCGCCCGATCCAGGAAGTGGCCAAGGAAGAGGGCGTCAACGTGCTGACGCTGTACCGGCTGATCCGAGCCGGGAAGATCGCGCGGTACAAGCGGGCCGGCGATCGTCGGACTTTCGTGGACACCGAGCAGGTCCGGGAGGTGCGCGGATTCCGTCGCGTCGCCGGACCCGAGCCGGGCGCCGAGCCGGTTCCCGCCCAGCCGGTCGAGGCCAAGCCGGTCGTCGCCCTCGCCGTCGTCTCCAGCGATGGCCGCGTCCTGATGACGCGCCGCCGCTTCCCCGAGGGTCGCTTCGCCTGGGGCTTCCCGTCCGGCAACGTGGAGCCGGGCGAGACGCCCGAGGCCGCCGCCGTGCGCGAGGCCAGCGAGGAGGTCGGCCTGACGATCGAGGTCGAGGGTCGCCTCGGCGAGCGCGTCCACCCGGTGACCGGCCGGCAGATGATCTACTTCCGCTGCCGGATCATCGAGGGCGTCCCGCACCTCGTCGACCACGACGAGCTGGCCGAGGTCCGCTGGGTCACGCTGGCCGAGGCTGACGAGCTGGCGGCGCCGCAGGGCGGGATCTTCGAACCGGTCCGCGAGCACCTGCTCCGGCTGTCGGCCGCGGCCGAGTAGTGGCCGCGTGCCGCTGAGCCTGACGTTCACCGGCCACGCCCTGCGCGCGATGATGGACGAGGACATCGACTTCGACGAGGTCCGCGGCGCCATCGAGCGAGAGGACGTGATCGAGCGGTACGAGAGCGATAGGCCGTACCCGAGCAGGCTGCTGCTCGGCCGCAGCGGCCCGCGGCCACTCCACGTCGTGGTGGCGACCGACGAGGCTGGCGGCCACATCGTGATCACGGCGTACGTCCCCGATCCGACCCGCTGGAGCGGCGATTTCCGCAGGAGGACGACATGAGCGAGCGGCTGTGCGTGATCTGCCGGACCGGCCGGCTCGCCGCCGGGCACGCGACCTTCGTCCACGAGCGCGCCGACCACGTCAGCGTGGTGCGTGGCGTCCCGGCCGAGGTCTGCGACAATTGCGGCGAGCCGTACTTCGACGAGGCGGTGGCCCGTCGCCTGCTCGCCCTCGCCCGCCAGAGCGAACAGCTCGGGCTCGACGTGGGCGTGCGCCAGTACGTCGCGTGACGGCCGCGCGCACTCCCGACGGACGTCCGCTGACCGTCGCCGCGATCATCCCCCACCCCGACGGGCGCCCGGAGGTGCTCATGTCCGGTCGCGTGGGAGCGGCCGGCAGCGCCTGGTTCTGGATCGGCGGCCACGTCGACGAGGGCGAGGAGCCGGCCGAGGCTGCGCTGCGCGAGATCGGCGAGGAGCTGGAGGCGGACGACCCCCACGTCGTGCGCCTGCTCGGCGTCCTCGACCTCCACGCCGACGTGTCCGGCATCTGGGGCGAGGGCTTCGAGCGCGGCTTCCAGGTCTGCTACGTCCAGGTATCGCTCGGGTCGGCCAGGGTCCGCGTGAGGGACCACGACGAGCTGACCCTGGTCGGCTGGAAGCCGATCGCGGACGTCGCCGAGGCGGTGGCCTCCCTGCCGGCCGAGGTCGGGGCGGCCGCCGTGCGCTTCGCTCGCGAGGCGCTGGACCTGCGGCCGGTCGCCTGCACCTTCACCGTCCGCGGCGGCCAGCTGCTCATGGTCCGCCGTCGCGAGCCGGAGGGGACGCTCGACTGGCACACCCCGGCCGGCAAGGTCGAGCCCGGCGAGACGCCCGAGCAGGCCGCGGCCAGGGAGGCCGAGGAGGAGGCCGGCGTGGTCGTGGAGGTCACGGGCTACCTCGGCAGCCGGGTTCATCCCGCGACCGGCCAGCCGCTTCTGTACTTCGCCTGCCGCTGGATCAGCGGCGAGGCCCAGCTCCGCGAGCCCCAGAAGGCGCGCGCTGTCGAGTGGACTCCGATCCCCGAGGCGCTCGCGCGCTGGGACGGGCTCAAGGGCGGCGTGTTCCCGGCGGTGCGGGAGTATCTCGAAGGCGCGTGGACCGCGCACGTCGCCAAGACAGGCGCCCGGCCGGCGGGCGAGTAGCGGGGGCGTAAGCTGGCGACCATGGCGACCGATCCGGCCTGGGACGCGATCGACCAGGAGATCCTCGACATGTACGCAGCGAACCCTGGCCTCAAGGATGAGCTGGACGAGCTGGAGCGGCAGATCGAGGCCGGCGACGCTGACGGCATCCCCGACGCCGAGGTCCGCCGCCAACTGCTGGAGCTGGGCGTCCCCCTCGACGAGGACGCGTAGCTGGCACCCGACCGGCTGCGGGTGTACTGGACTCCCCGGGCGCTGGTGCAGCTCCGCGCCCTGGCGAAGCGGGCTCCCGTCCAGGCCGCCGCCGTGCATCGAGCCGTGAACTGGCTGGCCGAACGCGGGCTCCCGGAGCTGGGTCGCCGCGACCCCGGCGGAAAGAGCCGGCGCGTCTGGCTGGTGCCGCCCCAGGAGGTGCTGTACCTGGCCCGCGACGGGGGGCTGTGGGTACTGGCCATCCGCGACAGCCGGCGGCGGCTGGAGCCCTGGTAGCGCGATGCCCCTGACTCCGGACGACCCCGTCGACCCGGCCGATCCGCGCGAGATCGAGTACTGGCTGTCCGATCCGACGCTGCGGGCGAACCTGGAGTCGCTCCTGAGCAGCGAGGAACGCAACCTCCCGATACCCGAGAAGGCCCGGCTGATCGCGGACCGGATCGACGACGAGGCCGCGGCGCTGTTGGAGGACTCGGAGCTGCGAGCCGACCTGGAGGACTTCGTGCGCCGCGCCGAGCGGGGCGAGCTGGAGCCCGGGGTGTCCCACAACGAAGCCCGTCGGATCGTGGGCCTGCCGCCGCTGCCCGAGTACGACTGAAGCGCCCGCTGCCGTAGCTCAGCCACGGGCCCGCTCCTCGCGCAGCCGTCGGGCGATGCGCTCGCGCACCAGCACGACGACCTGGCGAAAGACCTCGTACGTCGAGCCCAGGGTGGCGACCCGGGCGCTGAGGCCGGCGTTCTCCGCCTCCAGCTCGGCGATCCGCCGGCTGGCCGCGGTCAGCTCGTCGGGGTCGGCCGTCACGCCGCCCTCCTGCCGACTCGCCGGGCCGCCAGGACCTCGTCGCCGCGGCTGCGGGCGAACGCCTCCGCGTCAGGCTGGGCGCGGGCGCAGTAGATGGCCCGGCCCGGGTCGCAACGCCGGCACTCCGTCATGTGGCGGCGGAGCTTCGCCAGCAGCCGCTCGGAGTCCCGGTCGGCCACCTCCTGGATGCGCCGGACGCGGGTAGCGAACACCTCCTCCCTGCGCGCCGCGGCGAACGCCTCGGCGTCCGGGCGCGCCACCGGGCAGTAGATCCCGCGGGCGGGGTTGCAGCGCCGGCACGAGCCGCCGCGGCCGCCGCTGATGTGGGCGCGCAGGCGGGCGAGGAGGACGGCGGAGGAGTCAGCCACCGGCCACCTCCGCGACGTACTTCGCCCGCCTGGCGGCCCAGCCGAAGCACAGGTCGGCCGGCTCGCCGGTCGCCTTGAACGGCCGGCCGCCGGCCTGGGGCGGGGCGTATTCCAGCGGGCTCGCCTCCACGACCATCCGGGATGGGTGCCGGTAGCGCACCGGCCGCCGCATCCCCTGGTGACAGAAGAACGGCTGACCGCGGATCACGAGGTCGTCGAGCAGCTCCTGGTCGCCGTCCGCGTCCGGATCTCCGCGACGCTCAGGCGAGCCGGGGCGGAAGGCGCAGTCGGCGCACATGGAAGACCGGCAGCCGAACAGCGGCCCCTCGCTCCTGGGCTCGGCCTGCTCGACGTCGTACTCCGGCTCCCAGCAGGTGCAGCCGGACGGACCGCGGGCGGCGCTGCCCATGCAGCACATCCCGGTCATCGGCGTCTCCGGCCAGTCGCGATGGACGTCGAAGTGGACGAAGCTCTCGACGGCCGGCCGCCGCCCGGCGTTCCGCTGGGCGCGATCAGAGGTCATGCCGCCCCGCCCGCCACTGGCTCGCCGGCATGAACTGGAGCCCGGCCGCCTCCGCGCACCCCTCGTCCTCGGGCCGGTCGCCGACCATCAGGCCCAGGGCGGGCGGGTAGGTCTCGCCCGGGTGCCGCTGGGCCATCGCCAGGGCGGCCTCGATCACGAGCCCCGGGCGCGGCTTCCGGCACCAGCAGGCGCGGTCCGCCGGGTCGATGGCATCTGGGTGGTGGGGGCAGGCCGCGATCGAATCGAACAGGCCGCCGCACTGGCGCTGCGTCTCGGCCATGGCCGCCTGGACGCGCTCCCAGGTCACGCGGCCCTTGGCGACCCCCCCCTGGTTGCTGACGCCGACGATGCGCCAGCCGGCCGCCCGGTAGCGGTAGAGCAGGTTCGGGACCTCGGGGTAGACGTGGACGTCCTCCGGGCCGCCGACGTAGTGGCCCAGCTCGTCGACGCTCCAGCGAACGGTGCCGTCGATGTCCAGGTAGAGGACGGGGACGCGGGGCCCGATCACCCGACCGCCTGCACCCGCTCGTCGCCCGCCAGTTGGGGGACCATGAGTCGGACTCCGTGGATGCGCGCGCACTCGTCAGCCAGGCCCTGGGCCAGCGCGAGGTTCTTGCGGGCCGGCGAGACGTAGTGGTCGATCGCAGTCCGGAACATCTCCACGTCCCAGAAGTCGATCTGCACCGCCCTGCCCTTGAAGCTCCCGATCAACGGGACGCCCTCGTCGTCGCGCATCTTGCGCACCTCCTTGCGCACCCACTCGACCAGCTGGGCGCGACCGAGAAGCGCGGTCAGGTCGGGGAACTCGCTCTCCGCAATCCCGGCCAGCACGGCGTAGTCCACGCCGTCAGGCCCAGCCACGGCGACGGCGCCCTTCAGGCGCTCGAGCAGCGGATCGAGTGCGTCGGCGGCGACGTGGCGCTTCGTGCTTCTCACTGGGCCTTCCTCCGGAGCTGGATGACGTTCTCTGTCGTCCTGCCTGGTGCCGGTGACCGAGAAACCTGGGTCGGTTTCTCGGTCGGACCTGACCGAGAAACCTGGGTCGTTTTCTCGGTCAGGTACCACTGCACCGTTGACAGCGAGAGGCCCAATGTCCGGGCGATCCCCCGCTGCCTCATGCCGGCCGCGTGCAGGTCGCGGATGGCCTTGCGCCGTCGCTGGCGGGTTTCGGCATCGTCACGAGGCATGGGCACGCTCCGGCGGGTAGTCGCCGGCCTCGGTCCTGCGTCGCTCGATGGCCGCCGCCATGACGATGGCGAGCCGGTCCGGCACGACGACAGGCCACGCGAGGGCCAGGTTGGCGCTCACGCTGGAGCGACCTCCTCGGCCGTGTCCGCGACCAGCCGGTAGCCGGTAGTGGTCGGGCGGAAGCGGTCGATGCGGATGCGGGTCAGCCGGCCGCCCTTCTTCGCGCCGACCCGGCGGCAGAGTGCGACCGGGACGACCTCCTCGACGTAGCCCATCTCGCCGGAGCTCCAGTACCTGTGGCGGTGCGTGCCGAGCCGGACGACCTCGATGCGGCGCCCCTCCGAGCGCGGGTCGTTGTCGGCCCACACCTGACCGGGCCGCACGACGGGCAGGTCAGCCACGGCTCGCCTGCTCCAGGGCCGCGACGCAGCGCGCCTCCACCAGGTCGCGCTCCTCCTCCGTGCGGCTGGCCCACCAGTGGGCCAGCGTGGACTCGGTGTCGACGAGGACGGCGATCAGGGCGCGGGCTGCGGGAGTCACCCGACGGCCGTCAGCAGGCGGAGCTGGCCGGCGCGCTCCCGCTCCTCGTAGTCCGGCTCCCAGGCCGCGATGATCTCGGCGACGGTGCGCTCGTCGTCACCCTCGCTGAACGGCACGCTGTTGGCCCAGCCCGGGTCCGCCGGCATCTGTCGGTTGAGGGAGGCGTAGGCGCCCATGGTGCACGCCTCGGACTCGTTCTTGGCGATCCGCTCGGCCTCGCGGGCGCTGCCGGCCATGACGTAGACGACGTCACTGATCTCCACGCGGTACAGCCGCGACGGTGTCAGGGTCGGTTCGATCTCGGGTGTCACGTCTCCTCCACAGCAGCCAGGAAGGCCTTGCTCTCCACCTCGATGGGCCGCCGAGGGTCCACCAGGTGCACCGCCAGCACCACCCGCTCATCGGCGGCGGTCGCGACGATGCGCTGCATGTCGGCGGGCGCGGTGATCAGCCCCAGCCAGTCAGGCGAGTCGTCCCAGGCCAGGGCTCCCGGCCGCGTCCAGCCGGGGACGCCGTTGCGGCCCGGGAACGTCGTGCGCCCGCAGGCACCGTCGATGAGCGGCTTGAGCGCGGCCACGCAGCCGTCGCCGTCGTAGAGCGGCCGCCGCTTGTAGACCGCGACCTCGAGGTAGCGGCGCGCCGGCGGCTCGCAGGGCACGGGTGCCGGCCAGCCGGCGGCGTGCCGGGCGGACATCGCCATCCGCCAGGCCAGGTCCCGCCACACCGCCTTCTCCGCGTCGCGCCGCGCCGAGTGGCCGCGCGACTGGCTCCAGTTCGGCGGCACGGCCGGAACCACGACGCGGGCCGACGTGGCCAGAGCCACGCTCACAGCGCCCCTCGCGTCGCGACCAGCGCCAGGACGCCAGCGGCGCCGGCGAGGAGCAGGGTGATGCCGGTGACGATCACGACGGCGATCAGCCGGCAGTCGCGGTCCGTCAGCCGGTCGGTGTCCGGCGTCCGCCGGGCCCGGTCGACCCATGCCCGCATCGCGGCGCAGCGAGTGTCGTCCGTGGTCGCCGGCCAGCCGCGCAGGGTCACCGGCGCCCTCCGCCGATGCCGCCGCCCCGGGCGAGCCAGAGCAGGGGCGCCCCGAACAGCACGCACAGGATCAGGCCGCCGAGCAGGTACTGCATCAGCCAGCCCTCCGGCGCCGCAGCGCCTCCAGGGCGGCCGACGTCTCCGGGCTCAGCTCGCCGACGACCAGGCGCACGACGGCGTACGGCCGGCGGTGGCGGTCCCGGGCGATGCCGAGGCGGTAGCCCGGGTCAGAGGGGACCGCGCCGCTCGGGGCGGGCGAGGAGGGGTTGCCCCCTCCTCGCACCTCCACCGAGCATGGCTGCGGGGGCGAGGTCTGGGTTGGAGCGGTCATCGCACCGGCGCCCCGAGGCGCTCCAGCGCGAGGGCCTCCATCTCGTCCACGACGGCGACCGGGTCGACGCAGGTGGTGGTCACACGCTCGACGCGACCGCCGACCACCTCGATCCACCAGCCGGTCCAGCCGGTCGGACTGTCCGCGTCGCGCTCGACGACGAGGCGGCGCTCGATCACGCCGGCACCTCGACGAGCCCTAGCTGGAGCGCGCGCAGCAGGGCGCCGGCCGCGCCCGAGCCGTGCAGCTTCCTCGCCGCCTCGCCGACGTGGTTCCGCAACGTCTTCGCGTCGCAGCCGATGTGAGCGCGCACCGCCACCTCGCCGCCGCCCAGCGCGTAGAGGCGCATCACCTCCAGCTCCCTGGGTGTCAGCTGCTCGGCCTCCAGCTCCGGGGGCGCCAGGCGCAGCGGAGCGACGCGGCACGACAGGTCGCTGACCACCATCGCGGTCCGCGCGCCGCCGGCGACCGGCCAGAGCGCGGCGGCCACTTCGCCCGGCGGCAGGGGCGCGCCCTCGACGGCGACGAGGAGGACCTGCGTCACGGGCGAGCCGGCACCGTGCAGATGACCGCCGGGTCGGGCTGCCGATGCGCTGCGGTGGAGGCCAAGTACAGCATGCCGACCGCGGTGGCCGTGGCGACGAGGGCGACCAGTGCGACGGCGAGGGCCGCGACGATGGGCCAGGTGCGGGCCCGCGGCCGGCGGGGCGGCATGGCGACGATCACGCCGCCCCCTCCGCGGCCTCGCCCATCAGGCGAATCGCGATCTCGGACGGGGGGTGCGCCTCGAGCGTCCGGCAGATCCTGGAGAAGATCTCCACGGAGGCCGTGCCCGAGCCGTAGACCTTCCAGAGGGTGTTCGGGTTGATCCCCGCCTTCTCGGCGAAGTCCTCCTTGGACCAGCCCCGTAGAATCCGCTCCCGCTCGAGACGATCACGGCTCACTGGCACGCGAGGCGACCGACCTTCGGTAGCTTCACGGCGAGTCGGTAGCTTCACGGCGAGATAGTAGCATGACTACCGCGTAGCGTGCGTGCTGCTACCGAGATGCCGTTAGAAAGTCACGCGCTTGCCGTTACGCTGGCGCCACCGTGGATCGACCAGACACCGGCGCTGCACACGAGCGCACCAGGCGGCTGTTCGCGACAGCGATCGAGCGGCGCGGCGGCCCGAAGGCCCTCGCGCACGAGCTGGCCATGCTGGGGGTGGACGCCGCCGAGCGCACCGTGGCCAGCTGGAGGGAGGGCAGGTACTTTCCGCGAGCGGACATCGCGATCTTGGTGTGGTCGCTCGCCGGCGTGCTCCCGGCGGACGAGCACATCAACGGGGCCGCGGCTTCGTCGCTGCTGGCCGACCAAGTCGCCGACCTCGCCCAGCGCATCGAGCGCCTGGAGGGCCGGCAGCGGGCCTGGGAGTGGGAGCGCCGGTCGGCCGCCGGCGAGGAGCTGCCGCCGCCGCCCGTTCCGGAGGGCGCCGTCGACCTGTCGGTGGCGCGGCTGGAGCGCACGGTCCGCGACCTCCAGGACCAGATCGACCGGCTACGCAGACAGCAGGCCTGACAGCAGGTCCAGGCCGGCGGCCGTGCCGGCCAGCTGGAGCGCGATCACGCCGAAGTGCATGGGCGGGGTCGGGCCGGTTGGGTCCTCCCAGGCCTCGATCACACCGATCGTGATGTCGGTGCGCCCGGTGCGGTCGGCGAGCTCGTCAGCCCACTCGTCGGGCGATTGTCCGGCGAGGGCGCGGAGCCCGCGCATCAACTCTGCAACCAGGGCGCGCGCCTCGCTCTCGGACGCGCAACTCCGCGACGACGGACGTTGACCCAGACCGACGGTACCCACAGCAGGCAGCACCTCACACCACGCGATGGACTTGGGGTGCCGGGGCGGGACGCCGGCCGGTCTCCAGCGTAACCGCCATCGAGGGCGCATAACCGAACGCGGGACAATTTGCTCAGGAGTTTGGGCCGGCCAAACAGAGAGGGCCGGGTTGTCCCCGGCCCTCTTCCCGCTGCGGCCCGACCCGTGGGAGTGGTTCGTCTCCGTGGGGTGGACCGCCTATTCACTTCCGGCAGGTCAGGCCAGCGACCCCTCCTCGCCCGACTCCGGGTCCAGGTAGGGCTCCAGCTCGGCCAGGGCGGCGGGGAGCCAGTCCGGTGCCGTCACGCCATCGCTCCCGTCAGCTCCGCCGGCGTCTCGCCGGCGAGCAGCGAGGCGGAGGGCCCGAGCATCTCCCGGGCGCGCTCCACCAGGCGTGCGTCGGCGTAGTCGGCCGGCACGCTCCAGATCTGGGTCGGGGGCGGCTCGTGCTCCGCCGTCACCCGCAGCACCGGCCGGAAGCCGGCCCGCGCGTTGGCGCGCTGGCTGGCGATCTTGTCGTCTCCGATGCCGCCCCAGAGCGTGTCCCAGCCCTCCCGGGCCAGGTGCCACGCGATGTGCTCCAGGATGGCCGTGAAGAGCCCGCGGCCGCGGTGGGCCTCCAGCGTCTCGGCGCCCCACGCGAAGCAGTCGCCGGCGCCGAGCTGGAGCGTGCGGCGGAGCGGCGTCGCATAGGTCTCGCGCGTGGAGACCCAGCACCAGGCCACCACCTCCTCGTCCCGCCAGCTCCAGGCCACCCACGCGCCGCCGCCGGCGACGCGCTCCAGGATGGCCGCCTCGCTGGTGCCCATCGCCCTGGCCAGGTGGCCGGCCATCGCCTCTGCACGGCCGACCTCGGTGATCGCGTATCGGCCGTCCAGCTCGGGCCGGGTGGCGTGGCGCAGGTCTCGGGCCCAGAGCGCGCCGGTGAAGACGTCGCTCACGCCGCCGCCCTCGCGGTCTGGGTCGCGGGCGCCGCCGCCTTCCGGCTGGCGCGGCGCCAGTTCCGCCAGGCCTGCCAGATGAGCAGCACGACCACGAGCAGGCCGTACTGGGTGGTCGCGATGGCGATCACCAGCAGACCGACCTGCGCTGCCATGACGCAGAGCCAGCCGACGCGCCGCCCGCGGCCGAGCAGCCAGTACCCGCCGAGCACCGGCAGGGCGGTGACCAGGGACAGCCAGCTGGGCAGGACGACGTGGTGCCACACCCAGGCCGCCGTGGTCACGCCGCCCTCCGGGTCGGCCGCCGGCCGCCGTTGGCCCGGGCCGCCTGGGCGGCGACCACGCGCAGCGCGGCCTCCCGCTCGGTGAACTGGCGCAGCAGGGCGTCGAGGGTGTCGACGGGGACGCGCACGTACGACCGCTCGGCGCGGCGGGCGCGGACGACGGCGCGTCCGATGGTGACGATCGGGTTCAAGATGCTTCCTCCCTTGGAATCACGCGTACAGGTCGCGGAGGTGCAGGGTTGGTGGTGTGGGGCGCCATCAGCCGCCGGCCTCCGCGGTGTCCCAGCACCAGTACGCCGCCGACTGCATCCCGCAGCCGCGGTCGCACTCCAGCCCCGCGCAGGCGGAGCCGTCCATGTCGAGGTGGACGTCCGGCGAGCCGTCCTTCCGCGCCTGGAGCACGTACGTCCCGCCGCAGCCGGCCCGGTCGCAGGGGCGGCGGACGTCCGGCAGCGACCCGGGCATGGCGTCCAGGGCGGCCTGCAGGCGGCGCTCCGTCGCCCGGTGCTCGGCCGGCACGCCGACGGTCACGGTCGCATCCCCGGGTACCGCGCCAGGTCGGCGCCGACGGAGTCCGCATAGCTGTAGAACGACTCGGGGTCGATGCACCAGAGACGGCCCTCGAAGAGCTCGGCCTCGATTACGCCCGTCCGGCACAGCTCTGCCACCTCGTCCTGGGTGATCCCCAGCGGGCCGGCCACCTGGCCAAGGGCGAACCAGCCTCGCTCTGCGGCCTCGGTTTCGATCATGTCGATCCTCCTCACATGCCTCGCGGCTTCGCGCGCCAGCGGCCAGGGGCGACCCGTGCCGCGCGCGAACGCAATCTGGTGTGCACCGTGGTGCGGCCCATGTAGCCGGCCATGGCCTGGACGACTTCGGAGAACGTCAGGCCGCCGGGAGGCGCGCCCTCCAGCAGCGCCGCGAGGCGTACATCGGCGCCCTCGCGGAAGCGGGGCGTCTCCGGAGTCGGGTCGCTATGCGCCGGTGCCTCCCGGCGGATGGCCAGGGCCTCGGCCTCGGCGGCTTCCTCCCATGTGCCGTGCGGCTCCAGTTCCAGCCGCGCGACTTCCGCCCACCAGGCCTTGCGGGCGTGCTCGCTCCACCGCCGCAGTGGATCGCAGCTCATGCCCACGTAGAGGAGGTGCCCGTCGGCGTCGAAGAGGCGGTAGACGCTCGCGGGTAGACGTGGGCCTGGCAGGAACGTCATCGCTCCTCCGGCCGCCGCGGCGTCGTCGAGCTGGCCCGGAACCGGCCGTGGCTCGGGCGCGTGGCCGCCAGCACCTCCAGATACTTCCGGACGGTGTTCTCGGACATGAACTCCTCCATCTCGACGACGTAGTGCTTGAACGGGTGCCCCGAGAGGGGCGCCTCCCAGAGGAGGTCGGCCAGGCGCTCGACAGCGGTCGACTCGACGGCGGGCGCGGGAGGAGGTGTCGGCGGTGAAGCCTCGGCCTCGACCACCGCCGTCACCTCCTCCCGGAGCCTGTACGCCACCCACCGCTGCACCCCGAGGGCGATCAGCGCGAGCAGCCCGATCCCCGACGCGGGGTCGAACAGGCCCTTCCACCAGGCCACCAGGAGCCACCCGACGACCCCTGCCGCGAATGGCCGGGCGGCCGCCCCGACGGGCCCGTTGAGGTACCGCCAGAGCCTGCCCAGCCCGACCCCCGCCCCGACGAGTAGGAGGGCCCGCACCAGGCCGGGCAGGTACCACCCCGCGAAGGCGACCCCCACCACGGCCAGCACGACCCCTCCCCCCCGCCGGACGAGGCGGGAGAAGTCCAGCCGCGTCGCCCAGGCAATTCCGAGTTCGAATGCCTGCTGTGCGATCTGCGTTTTGGGCGATTTGGGCGACTGGACTCCCACGTCACCGACCCCGCGGAGTGGGGGAGGCGGGGAGCGCCGGACCCGTGTCGACGGCCTGGCAGATGTTGGCCGCGGGCTTGATCCCGAGGTAGGTGGCGGCGAGCGACGCGGCGCCGCTCTGGCCCAGCGTCATGGCCACGAGGACGACGGGCAACAGGGCCACGCCGACCGCGATGCCGACCGGACCGATCCGGGTCGCCATGCGGTGCCCGTGCGTGGACAGCGCGTGACCCTGCGGCGTCAGCTTCATCAGCAGGACGCCCGTCCCGATGCTGAGGGCGCTGACGAGCACGAACACCAGATCGAGGGGCCGCACCACCCCCAGGAGTCGGTTCAGGAACGTGTTGAGCCAGGCCTCGAGGAGGCCGGTGTAGATGATGTAGATCAGGCCGGCCGACACCGCGACCGCGAGCCAGGTCTTGAAGTGCGAGTTGCTCGCCCGGCCGCCGCCGCCACCACCTCCCGCGCCCGGCGGGGCGCCTCCACCGCGGCCCGGCCGGGTCCAGTCGCTGATCTTGTCGAAAACGCTCATCGAAACCTCCGAATCAGGGCCACCAGAGATCGGCCGGCGACCCACGGCAGCCCGTAGGCGAGTCGCGCGGAGCAGCGCAGCGTGATCAGCGCGATCACGCCGCCGTAGTGCCAGACGCGGCCGAGCCCGATGCCCAGCCGCTCCCAGCCCGGCCAGGGCGGCCGGACCGGCTCGACGTCGATCACGTCGCCGGCGAGGGGGTACTCGTCATCGCCATCGGTCAGCGCGGGGACGTAGCGGGTCACCTACCGGCTCCCGTGGGGTCCGGCGACGGCATGTGGCCGTCGCACGAGAGGGTGTAGCCGTGCACGACGACCGGGTGGGGGCAGACCGTTCCCCGGACGCCGCCGCTGTAGTACGCCCAGGCCCCGGCCAGGATGACCAGGACGACGATCAGGGCGGTTCCGAGCCCCCCCCCAGTGGGGCGCGGCTGCGGCTGCCACTGGTTCACCAGGACACCGCCCCGGCGACGCCGGCCGCCACCACGAACACGGCCGCGGCGACGGCCCAGCCGATGTGGGCCGTGCCGATCTCGCGCGGCGCCACCCGCAGGATGGCGATGAGCTCCAGCAGCCTGCTCATGCGTACTTCCTCCAGGCCCCGGACGTGAACGTCGTCCAGGGCGTCCAGTTCGAGCCATGCCCCGAGATCGCGGCCGTCTGCTGCGCGGCGCAGCCGAGCGCCTCGGCGCAGGCGACCGTGACCCGCGGGTGGGCGATCAGGTTGAGTTGCCAGGGGCCATACGACCGCTCCGGGCCCTGGCCGGGATCGCAGCGCGGCGGGCAGAGGTGGACGGCGTCGGAGCGGCCTCCGGACTCGGCCATCCCGATCGCGGCGCCCGTGTGGGCGGCAGGCTCGGGAACACCGGCCGCCTGGAGCGCCTGCTCCATCTGGGCTCGCGTGTAGACCACGCCTGGGCCGGCGGGGACCGGCGGCACGTAGGCCGGGTCCGGCAGGGGGCCGCCCGGCACCGCTCCCCCGGACGCCGGTGGCGAGGGCGGGCCGGCCGGCACGCAGAGGAACCAGAAGCAGTCCACCTTCCGGACCGCTGGCGCCTCCGGGTTGGTGTTGTTCGGGTGGCTGCACAGCATGACGAGGCACGGCTGCGCCGAGGTGTTGACGCCGCGCGCCTCCATCCCGGCCAGCACGGCGTCGGTCGCCTTGGCGCTTCGGCCGGGCTGCGAGTACCAGGCATCGAACCCGAGCACCGCGATGACGATCAGGACGAGCGCGAGCCCGCGCGGCGCGCAGCCCATCACCCGCCCAGCCTGCGAACGGCGCCCGCCGTGGCCCACGCGAGCAGGGCGCCCAGGACGAAGTAGGCGATGCCCAGGGTGGGGTCGGGGTGCGCGAGGACGGGCGCGGCGGCGACGAGTCGAAGCGCGAAGCTCATGCCGCCGCCTGCGTGCTGGCACGCTGCGCACGGGCCCGCGTTTCGTTCGCGAGCTGCTTGCGGGCGGCCGTGAGGGCACGCTTCGCGGCGTGCTCCTGGAGGCCGGTCGCCGCGGCCACCCGGCGCCAGTTGCCGCGGGCCCGTGCGATTCGCAGCACGCGGGGATCGACGCGGCGATCCGGGCCCCGCGGCGGCCGCGAATCGTCCTCCGCATCGCCGTCGTCATCGTCCTGCGAAGCGGCTGGCTCGTCCGGGGACGAGTCATCGTCCTCCAAGAGCCCGCGGTCGACGGCGTTCGATCGCCTCGTGCGAACGAGCAGGTACCAGCAGGCCAGGGCGATCACTGGCGGCCACGCGTGCATGCCAACCGAGATCGCATCGCCCGCGTTGGCCAGGACGTTGCCGAGGACCATGATCGCGGCCGCCACTGCGCTGATCACGCCTGCGAGCCAGGCCGACTTCCCACGGTGCGCCTGGTCGAGCGCGATGATCCCGGTCGCGAGCGAGGCGAGGTCCACGGTCGTGGGCCACGCGATCGACTCCCAGTTCTCAGGACCGCCGAAGTTGTGCCTGCTCGCGAGGTCGTACAGGCTCGCGTATGAAATCGCGTACGCGAGCACCGAGATGGCGTACGCCACCAGCTCGGCGGTTCGAGAGAGGGAGGAGGGAGCCGTGCGCATTCGCGCGTATGCCCGGCGCGCCGCGAGCTGGATCGCCTTCCTGCGACTCCACCACCCTGGCCGACGCCGACGAGCCGGGGGCGTCTCGCTCCCCATGTTCGCGGGTGGCTTCGCGGGGTCGTTCGCGTTCGCTTCGTTCGCGGTTCGCTCCACCCTTCGCAGCGGGTTCGCAAGTCGCATGGCCGCCACCATACAGCAAAGTCCGGCGTAATGCTGGCAAAGTCCGGCATGATGGGCTAGGGTTAGGGCATCGAACGCTACGATGCCGACGTGACCGCCGAGATCGCGCCATACCTCGCCGAGGCGCTCCGTCGCGAGCAGGGCGCGAAGGACTGGACGACCATCGAGTTGGCCGCCCGCGCCAACATCCACCGCAGCCACCTCGCCGAGATCCTGGTGGGGCGTCGGTCGCCGAACGTCGAGACCTTGGAGCGGCTGTGCAGGGCGCTCGGTCAGCCGATCTCCCGCTTGTTCCTGCAGGCTGAGCGACTGCGAGCAGAGAGGGGAGGGTGATCAGGGCGGCGAGGTGTCGTGCCCCAATGCGGGCATCAGCCTCGCCGCCCGTCCCTCCCGCGCATCATGAGCCGAAACGCCCCGGGGCGATGAACCTCCGGGCCCGGAGGCGCCTCTACAGGGGGCGCCTCCATCCCGGTCAGACGCAGACCTTCCGGTAGACGCAGTCGAGGCACTTCGTCGCCGGCGCCCGCCCCGGCATGTCCTCCGTGCCGACCACGGCCTGCATGTCGGCCACGAGGTTCCGCACGATCCGCTTGTCGGCCTCCCTGATCGCCACCTCGCGGACGACGTCGCCGCCCAGATAGTGCAGGTAGCCGCGGTTAACCAACCGGCCGTGCCGCTCCTCGAGGAGCAGGGCGTAGGCCGCGAGCTGCACCAGCTGCTCGGGCCACGGGCGCGCGGGCGGCTCGCCCATCTTCACCTCGTACACCGCGAGGTCCCCATCCGCGGCGACCAGGGCGTCGACCTTGCCGCGGAGCCGGAGCCGCTCCGACGACAGCTCAGCGGACATCAACTTCGAGCGGGCCCGCACGCTGGCGCCCTCCCGCCATCGGTTCTGCTCCCTGGCCGCCCAGCGGTCGTGCTGCTCGCGGCCGTGCTCGGTCTTCACCGTCCCGCGCTGCTTCATGCCGAGCACGTACGCGAACCACGTGATCCGGGCGCAGTAGCGGTGGTTCATCAGGTCTCCGACCGACAGGTAGCCGTGGCGATCCACTACAGCACCTCGAAGCGATCACGCCGATGGTCGGGGAAGTGCGCCTGGCGGCCGAGGAAGCGGGCGCCCCCGAAGCAGCCGTCGCACATCGGCAGGACGTAGACGCGGTCCGACTCGCGGGCGCGCGGGTCCCTGGCGAACAGGCCCTCGATGCGGATCTGGAGCATCTCCCTCCGGTTCCGGGTCAGGTCACCCGCGAACGCCGAGTACTGCACGCGCTCCAGGCCGAAGTCGAGCAGGAACTCCGCGGTCCGGACGCGCAGGCCGTTGTCGCCGATGTCGTAGATCACGAGCAACCTCATCCGCCGACGGGGCCGGTCAGGCCCAGCGGTGGACGTACGGCTGGTAGGCGGCGTGGCGACCCAGCAGGAACCCGACGAGGTGACGGGCCTCGCGAACGAGGAGCTCCTGCCATCGGATCCGCTCGCCGCGGTAGACGAGCTCGTCGTTGAGGCGCTCCAGGACCTGGCCGGCCACGAGCTTGCGGCCGTCGACGCCGAGCAGCACACCGCCGTCCTCGTGCTCCTCGCCATGGTCTCGGCTGAGCTGCCGCCGGCGCACCAGGGTGAGGACGGCCCGGTCGACGATCGGCTGCCGGACGAGCTCCACGAAGTCCAGGGTCAGCGACGGCTTGCCCCAGCGGTCCGTGTGGAGGAAGCCGAGAGAGGGCTCGAAGCCGCTGAGGGCGAGAGCTCGCTCAGCCTGCGCGCACGCGATGGCGTAGCCGTACGACAGGGCCGCGTTGACGATGTCGCGCGGCGGTCGCCGGGTGCGGCCGTTGAAGCCGATCCCGTGCGGCAGGAGCGCCTTCAGGCCGTCCATGTACGAGCGACCGATCCGCCCCTCCAGCGCGAACAGCGCGGGCCTCGCGGAATGCAGCGTCGATCCGAAGTCGCGCGATTCATCGAGCAGCCCGGAGATCGTCCTCCGCTGCTCGGCGGTGGCGGCGGCGTCGAGCACGCGGAGGAGGTGCTGCTGGTTCCGACACTTGGCCGCGACCAGCGCGCTGGCGATCGCCACTCCGCGGTTGTCAGTGGCGGCGTCGAGCTGGGCGCGCTTGACGAGCGCGGCGCCCGACAGGGAAGAGGGGACGAAGCGGCCGACGAAGTCCCCCTTCCAGTCGACGAGCGCGATGTCGGTGCCCGTCTCGGCCGCCAGCGCCAACGCGTCGGTGCTGATCATCTGCTGCGAACCGAGCACGATCTGACGGACATCGTCGGCCGCCCACTCGCGATCCTCTTCGCCTACCTTGACCCTGAATCGCTGGCGATGGCGGCGCACAGCTATCCCGCGTGCATCCAGAACGATGTCCATTCTCACTCTCCCGACAGCAAATCTGGGCGACCCACGTGGCCGCGACGACTCAGTTCAGCTCGCTACGTCGGACGAGGTCCCGACGCAGGTCTCGTGGCATCCACACTCGCCTACCACCGGCCGTCACCTGTGGCAGCCATGCTCGCGCTCCGACCGCTGCAACTGGCGTGGCCAGGCGAGCCGGGCATGGGTGACTTCGTGGCATCCACGCTCGCGCTCCGTCGGCCGCTGCAACTGGCACGACGGCGCAAGAGAGGATCGAGAGTTGGTGGCATCCACGCTCGCGCTCCGTCGGCCGCTGCAACAGCGCACCCGCGACTGGGAAGAGAAGTAGGCCGAGTGGCATCCACGCTCGCGCTCCGTCGGCCGCTGCAACCACTCGTCCCGGGCCGGAACGACCAGTCATTCACCGTGGCATCCACGCTCGCGCTCCGTCGGCCGCTGCAACCATGCTGTGCCGATCACTCAAGGAGGAGGTGATGCCGTGGCATCCACGCTCGCGCTCCGTCGGCCGCTGCAACACAGTCGCAGGGCGCCGTAGCTCCCACTGACCATCCCGTGGCATCCACGCTCGCGCTCCGTCGGCCGCTGCAACATATTGGGATCTTGGGAGCAGCCTTATTGCCATCGGTGGCATCCACGCTCGCGCTCCGTCGGCCGCTGCAACCGCCTCGCCGGGAGCACGAAGCCACGGCCGATTCTCGTGGCATCCACGCTCGCGCTCCGTCGGCCGCTGCAACGCATAGAGTTCAGACAGATGCCGCCGCAATCACCGTCGTGGCATCCACGCTCGCGCTCCGTCGGCCGCTGCAACCCGCTTGCAGAAGATCATCGACGCCGACCTCAGGTTGTGGCATCCACGCTCGCGCTCCGTCGGCCGCTGCAACTGTGCAGTACCCTCCGCAGCTTACCGCTCAGTCTACCGGTGGCATCCACGCTCGCGCTCCGTCGGCCGCTGCAACTGACAAAGCGGCGATGATAGCCGCGATAACCGCAGGTGGCATCCACGCTCGCGCTCCGTCGGCCGCTGCAACCCGCGCGGTTGGCTGCTCGGACGCGGGGCCTCATCCGTGGCATCCACGCTCGCGCTCCGTCGGCCGCTGCAACCGCCTCGGCGCTGGTGCTCACGGTGATGACCTCTCTGTGGCATCCACGCTCGCGCTCCGTCGGCCGCTGCAACCCGGCAGTGGCAGGCGCCATGCGAAGCCATCTTCGTGGCATCCACGCTCGCGCTCCGTCGGCCGCTGCAACCGCAATCGCCAACTCGTAAGCGCCCACAGCAGGCGCTCGGCGTAGACTGAATCCGTCATAGAGCCGATGAGCCCGAGTTGCGTCGACGTGGTCAACCTCCCCCTCGCGGTGGCAAGTGAGAGGTCGTCCGCGAGTACAGCAGACGTCGGGGCGCAGGTGTGGTATTCAGGCCACGGCATGGGGCACACCCCTACCGTTAGCGCCTGACGGACCTGCCCGGCCCGGCTCCTCCAGTGGACGCTGGAGGACGTTTCGCGCCGAGTTGACCGTCCTCGGCGCGGTGTAACCGCAGGCCGGGCAACGGTGAACGCGGAGCGATATGGGCTTTGGGACGAGCGTGCCGCACCGGGCGCATTCCTGCGTCGTGTGTGGTGCCGGCTTCCTCGCGACTCGACCACCAGCATCTGCCGCTTTGTAGTCGAGGGCGGCGAAGAACGCGCCCCAAGCTGCGTCGAGTTCCCCTCTGTTCCTCCTCCTCTGTACGTGTGCCGGAAGGTCCGGCTGTGGATCCGGGTTGTGCTCCGGAGCCACCGTCAACTGCTTGATGTCGAGCGCTTCGACGGAGATCTCCTCGAACTGGCGCACCAGGGCCCGCGACACCTTGTGTCGGTGGTCCCCGCGGGCGCTGCGCTCGCGCTCCTTGGCGCGGGCGTACGCCTGCACCGCCTTCTTCCGGCGGTTGCTGTGGGCGTGGCCGGCCCTGGTCCGCCGGGCGACCCTGCGCTGCGTGCGCGCGACCCGCCTGGCGTGCCGCATGCCAGCATTGCTGCCCTCGATGAGCACGGCGGAGCCGGCCTCGTCAGGCACCGGCTCGGCGATGTCGTGGGCGGCCTGGAGGCGCCTGCGGATCCTCGCGCACGCCCTGTCGAGCTCTCCGAGTCGATGGAGGGACCGACGGTAGAGCTTGGTCAGCTCCTTCGGGCATCGGCGCGGCCGGGCTGGATCCAGGCCTCGCGCCCGGCAGTGCGCCAGCACCTCCGAGAGCTGCGCGGCCTCGCGTTCCAGCTCCTCCAGCCGCCGGCAGTCCGAGGGGTCGGTGGCCATCCGGCGCAGATCCGCGACGAGCGCCGCGGCCGCGCTGGTGTCAGCCGTGAAGGCCGTGCCCCAGGTGACCACGCCCATGTCCAGCCCGACTGCCGGACGGCCGCTGGCGGCTGGCTCGACGCTCGGCATCTCCATGGCGATCGAGACGAACCAGCGCTTCCCGGACCGGCGCACGATGACGCTCTTCGGGATGGCGCCCATGGGGATGCGGCGGTGCTCGAGGATGCGCAGCTCGCCGAGCCCGGTGAGGCGGAGATCGCCGTTGTGGTACGTGCCAGCGCCGACGGTCTTGCCCCGGCCGAGCGATTCGCCGGTCTCGGGGTCGAAGCGCTCCTTCGACGGGCTGGTGAGGCCGAACGTCAGCGAGTCGTACCTGTGCTCGGAGCGCCAGCGCGGATACCCGGCCTTCTGACCCTTGGTCGCCCGCTGGAAGAACGCGGCCATGGACCGCTCGAGGCGCGCCAGGACCTCGTGCTGGACGAGAGCGGGCATGCCCGGCGGCAGGAGCTCGGCGTGCTCGCGGCGGAACTCCGTGAGCAGCTTGCCCTGGTCGTTCTTGGAGATGTGGGCGCCGCCGCCGCCGCGATAGACCCACCTGCCGGGCGGGTCGCTCTTTTTGCGGGGGGCGGCGTCGCCGTCCCAGAAGCGGAAGCCTCGGCCGTGCGCGTCATGGCGGCCCCACGCGTTCTTGCGGTGCTCGAGGGCCGCGTTGTAGAGCTGGCTCGCGAAGCGCAGCCAGCTCGTCAGGGCCTCGGCCTGCTCTGGCGTCGGGTAGGCGCGGTACTTGTACGTCCGAACCGTCACCACGCCCTCCGCGCCATCACGGTCCACCCCGACGGCGCCGTGGCCGACGGCAGGAGCCCGTCCAGCGCCGCGCCGACCAGGTTGGTCGCCAGGCGGACCGGGGCCAGCGGGCGGCCGTGGAGGCGCTGGGCCAGCACCAGGAAGAGGCACGCCCAGTCGCCTCCCTGCGGGGTGATCTCGACCTCGACGTACCCCGCCGCCCGGAGGTGGTGGGCGAACCCGTGGCTGGTGAAGCGGTGGAAGTCGTACGGCTCCTCATGCAGCGGCCACCAGAACGGCGCGGTGAGGACCAGGCGGCCGCCCGGCCGCAGCACCCGGTGCGTCTCCCTGATCAGGTCCGCCGGGTCCGGCACGTGCTCGGCCACCTGGGTGCAGAACACGATGTCGAAGCGGTCGCTGGCGACCCCGAGTTGCCCGGCGAGCATCAGCGCGTCCGGCCGGGTGTCCTCCGGGGTGGCGTCCACGCCGACGCACCGGCAGCCCGCGAAGAGGTCCCGGTACGGCCGGTTGCCACAGCCGACGTCCAGCACCAGCGGCGCCTCGACGCCCACCGCCGCCCGGGCCGCCGCCACCGTGCGCTCGATGTCCGGCCACAGGTAGCGGTAGTGGAGGTAGTCCTGCCGCCACGGCCGCAGCCGGCGCTCGGAGAGCCGGCTCACCGGCGCTTGCCCAGGAGCAGCCGCAGGGGCGGCATGTACAGGAGCACCGTCTCGGGCGCGATCCCGTCGGGCACCGACACCCTCACCACGACGTCGCCGGCGATCAGCCGGACCTCCTGCGGGGGCTCGGGTGCGCGCGGGAGCGGGCCGAGGACGCCGGCGAGGTTGCCGACCGCACCGATCACGAGGGCTCCCCCTCGGGGAGCCGGGCTGACAGCGCCATCTCGATCGACGGCAGGCGGACCTGGGCGGTGGAACCGTCCGTCCGCTCCACCCACACGCGGTGCCCGGACCGGAACTCCCGGGCGAGCGCCCAGTGGACCCAGATGGCCTCGCGGATCGCGTCCGCCATCGTGCCCTCCAGCCAGCCGGCCACGACGGCGAGCAGCCTGTAGGAGCCCCGGCTCAGCGCGACGTTGAACTTCACCATGGGCGCATCCGCACCGCGGGCAGCCTGGCGTCCAGGGCGGTCGACAGCTCGGCGAGCGTGAGCCCGGTCCGGCGCCACCGATCGATGAGGCAGCGGGCGGGCGGGGTGATCGACTCCCGGCCGGGGTCGCGCCGGCGCGGGCCCACGTCGAAGCCCAGGGACCACGCCTCCAGCTCGAGCAGGCCGTCGTCCCATGGACCGCCGTCCTGGAGCCGCTCCAGCGCCACGAGGATCGTGTCGAGGTGGTCGTGCGGCAGCCGGCCGACCATCGCGGCCAGGCCCGGCTCCTCCTCGCTCCCGACCTCGTCCGGGTCGTCAGCGCCGATGACCGGCAGCGGGTGGTCGCGGTGCGCGCGGATGGCGGCGGCGACCCACCAGGTCCACGCCGGGTGCGGTCCGGGGGAGATGGAGACCGCCGCGTCCCACTCGGGGTCGGCGGCCTGCGGGCGGGACCGACGCAGCCGGTCGAGCAAGGACAGGCTCACCGCGACCGCTTGCCCTCCCCTTCGCGCACCCGGCCCTGGACGAACCAGTACTGGTCAGCGGTGAGTCGGCCATCGGCCTTGGCCGCCTCCACCTCCTGCCAGGTCCCCTCCTCGGGGTAGCAGCCGAGGTGCTCCCGGACCCACTCGTCGGGCCCCACGCCGGGCGGCGGGCGCTGGTAGACGCTGGGCTCGCGGTACTCGCGCGCCGCCAGCCGGTCGGCCAACTCCTCCAGCGTCAGCTCGCCGACCCCGAAGTGACCGATCAGGTCCGAGATCTCGCTCATCTCACCTCCGAGCCGGGCACGACCGGCGCCGGCGTGGCGACCGCCTGGTGCGGGCCGCCCCAGCGGACGTCCTGGAACATCTGCAGCGCCATGCGCTGCAGCTCGTCGAGGCTGGGCGCCACCGCCACCCTGGCCAACAGCTCCCACCCGATGGAGGTGCGGCGCAGCACGAGCACGGTGTGGCCGGGGGCCATCAGTCCCAGATCGGCCCCGGCGGGGGCAGCGCGCGGGGCTCGCGCCGGGGACACATCGCCTGGACGAGCCCGGCCAGCGCGCCGGCCACTTCCACATCGCGCCGCATCCACACCTCCCAGGTCGCGGCCCAGCGGGTACCGCGCATCCAGTCCCGCGCGATCATCTCGATCCAGGCGATCTCGGCCAGGGCGCGGGCGACGGCTCGCAGGTCGTTGCCCCGCTCGGCCGCCGCCAGCTCGCCGTAGGCCGCCCGGAGCGCCCGAAGGATGGCGTCCCCGTCGGCCAGCTGCGGGCTCACGGCTCCGGCGGACGCCTGCTGGCGGCGACGAGGCCGGCCATGGCCAGCACGCCGACGCACACGCCAGCGACGAAGGCCCCGACGGCGATCGCCGCGAGCGCCAGCGGGTTCACGCCGGCCTCCGCGAGGTGGGGGCCGCGATCAGGTGGTCCGTGCCAGAAGGGAATCCGATGCGAACCGGGAGATCACGACCCCCACGCCGAGGGGCCGGGCGGCGGCCGGGACTGGCTGTGGATCCCGGACGCCGCCCGCGCCAGTCGGAGCAGGGCGCTGGGCGGGTGGAAGGCCGCGACCGTCGAGCCGCGCGGAGCCGAACGAGGGAGCCTGGCTGCCCGCGCCCGATCACGACCCTCCACGCCGCCAGGGAGGCCCCGAAGCACGAGGCCTCCCCACGGGCGGGACTGAAGGCGAAGGGGAGGGCGGAGCACGTTGCCCCGCCCTGGTTAGGGAGAGGAATTCGAACTACAGAGGGACGGGGCCCAGGCGTTTTCCCGCCCGCCCAGGCGCCCGCCCCTCCCGCATATGCGGTTGGACTCGAAGACCGCCGCCGCTCGGGGCGGGCGAGGAGGGCCGAAGCCCTCCTCGCACCTCCACCGAGCATGGCTGCGGGGGTGAGGTCATGGAGAGGGGGCGAGGGCCTGGATGTCGAATGGGAGCGGCCCCCGCCCGGTGGCGTAGAGGTGGTCAGAGTCGACGCGAAGTGCCTGGCGCTCGGGACCAGGCGTGCCGCGTGTGTATCCGCTCGAGTAGTAGTGAGGATGATCGAAATCGACCAGGGCTTGACGCGGGCCCGAGCCCCGCGTCGGAGGCGTCCCTTCCCCGCCCTCCGGGGGGACGCTGCGGCGGCGACGACCGGGACTCCGCCAGGCCAGGTACGGCGGCTCTGGCCTTGTCCCCGTTCTGTCGCCGATCCGCAACGCATGCACCCAGCAAATCAGGCGAAGGGCTGGGGATAGGTGGCCTCCGACCCACAAAGTCGGGTCGTCGTGTGGGCTCGCGCCCACAAGCTGCGGCTACAGGGCCTGGGCGAGCTGCTCGTCGAGCTGGCGCACGGCCGGCTCGTCGCTCCAGGGCGCCAGGCGGTGCCGTCGGACACCGTGCACGCGGTGGACCGCCTCCAGGTGGCCCAGCTCTGTGGCCTCCGCCAGCGCCAGGCCGAGCATGCCGCTGGCGGCGTCGGGCTCCCCGAGCTGCGCGTAGGCGGCGCCCTGGTCCGCGTGGAGCAGGGGGCGATGGGCCGCGTACGGCGACTTGATCGGCCCCAGCACCCGGATCGCCTCGGCCGGCTCGCCGAGGAGCTGGTGGATGGAGCCCGCGAAGCTGTCCACGAGGAAGTCGGGGAGGAACCGGCGCAGGTAGTGGGTCTGGACGCGGCCCTTCGCGATGACATCGCGTCCCCGCTCGAGCAGGACACGCGCCTCGGCGACGTGGCCGGCGGCCGCGTGCTCCTCGGCTGCGCGCAGGATGACCGGGGCCCCGATGCTCACCGGGGTAGAGGGCGAGACCAGCCGCATCGCTCGGTCCAGGCAACTCCGGGCCTCTTGGGGGAGGCCGCCCAGGCCACCGGACTTCACCGGCGACAGGCTGTCCGCGCGCAGCATGAGGAGGAGCGCGAGGATGTCCGAGTCGCCGGCTTCAACAGCCAGCCTCTCGCCGAGGTCCAGGTAGCTGTGCGTCTCGTCCGGGCGCTGCGCCATCAGGCTGACCCACGCGCTGATCGCGCTCGTGCCCGCCGTGATCGACGCCAGCCGCCGGTACGGGCGCTCGGGCGCGGACTGCTGGAGGCGCATGTACATGGTCGTCAGGTGCATCTCCAGCTGGGGGAGGAGGTCGCGAGGGGGCATGATCGGCCGGCCGGCGGCCAGCTTCTCGGTCAGGCCCTCCCAGTAGTCGAGCAGGGTGTCGTCGAGGCCCGCGGCCGCGTGACGACGTTCCAAGCCCTGGATCACCTGGTGGGCCAGGGTAGTCGGAACCGGAGCCAGACCCGATCCGACGGCGGCCGCGCGACGAAGGAAATCACGGCGCTCCACTGCGCCCACCCTACCGCCGCAGCCGGTCAGGAGCCAGCCCGCATCGTGGTCGACCAGGCGTTCAGCCAGCGCCTGGCTGAGCCGGGCGACGGTGGATGCCCTCGGGTCGTTCCCGTTTTCAACGGACACCACTGCATCGCGGCCCACATCGGCCGCACGTGCCAGCTCCGCCTGGGACCATTTCGCACGGTCTCGCTCCTGCCGTACGCGGTCGCCCAAGGTGACCGTCCGCTGCATAACCACACCTCCCGCCCTTCCCCTTTACGTCCCCTTAACCGTTGTGATCCTGCGCCGATGGCACGAGAATGGCAAGCACGGTTGTCAGATACCTGACCAACCGCAACAGCGGCGCAACCGAACACCGCTACTCGCAGCGTACTGCGATTCGTCCTCGAATGTCCATTCAATCGTCCTCGCTCAGACGTAGACTAGCCGACGGTGGGCATGCCAACTGATACAACTCGGCGAGTGCCGAAGGGAGCCAAGACCGTCCGGCTGGACCCGTATGCCCTCGACGACCTGGATCACCTCCAGGGCCAGCTGCACAAGAACCAGCGGGAGATCGTCGAGATCGCGCTCGCGCATCTGCGCGAGACGGTTCGGCGGGGCGATCAGATCCACCTCGTCGTCGTCCGGGAGCGGCCCGCGAACGGCCGGGCCTGAACGACGAAACGCCCCCGGCCGCCGCATGGGCAGCCGGGGGCGTCAGGGGGGGTGTGGAGTCGGAGGTGGGCGGCCGGCTGGTCTCCGCCGAAGCGGGCCTGCTGCCGGTTGGAGTGTAGCGACCAGCGCGCTTGACGTGACCTGGACCCCTCGGGCAGGATGTTCGCCGCATGGCGAGAGAGAGGGAACGCCCTGACAGCCCCGCCGGGTGACCGGCCGTCCCGTTGGCTCCTCGAGGTCCGCGATCCGCGGGGACGCCTCGTCCGCTGCGATCCAGACTGGTGGCGCGACCACGTCGTGGCCGACCATCAGGAGATGGGCGCTCCCGAGCTGGTGCAGGTGGCCCGAGATGCCCTGGCCGAGCCAGGGTGCATCACGGCCTCGAAGAACCATCCCCAGCGGGAGTGCTACTACGTCGATGCACCGCCGTCCCACGGTGGTCCACGCCTCAAGGTGAAGGTGGTCGTGGAGTTCCACAGGTTTTCCAAACGGGGTATGGTGGTCACCGCGCACCGGGTCCCGGCCATCACCTATGGCGAGTGGGAGGTCTGGAGGAGGTCATGACCGAGCAGCTCTCGATCGGAGAGGCGACCCTGACGAACGAGCAGGGGGCTCGCCGGGGGGTGGCGCAGCTCGACGAGATCGACCCGAAGCGCTGGTACGTCTACTACAACCGCCGCCAGGACACCTTGTACTTCCGCGCCGTCGGGCACGGGCCGGCGACCTCGTACCACCTCCCCGACGAGCCCGAGGTGTTCCTGCGCCTGGACGGCAATCTCCACCTGGTGGGGATCGACCTCACCGACTTCCGCCGGGTCCTGGTCAAGCGCCATCCGGAGATGCGCTATGCCGTGCGGGCCCTCCACGTCGCCCAGCTGATGCGGCGTGTCAGGTGGCTTCGCGCCGTCGCCGAGACGCTCGACCGCGGGATCCAGGCGCGGGCTCGCGACGACATCCAGCGAGTCACCGCCCGCCTCTGCCCTGGCTGACGGGCACCTGGCCCCGCACCCCATCCTCGTCCTCGGCGCCGCCTGAACGCGACGAAGCGCCCCGGCCTCCGCATGGGAGACCGGGGCGCTCGCTGGTAGGGGAGAGGTCAGATCAGGGCGGACGCTCGCGCCGGGCCAGGTGGTGCCACGCGACGTGCTCCGCGCTGGGCTCGCCGTCCGGGTGGTGGCAGCGGCAGACGTGGTGCCCGCCGGCGGTCTGGTGTCGGCCGATCCGCCAGCAGCCGCGCACCTCGCAGTTGTGGCGGCGCCAGAAGCTCCAGGTGAGGGCCGCGAGAGCGCCCACGATCCCCAGGTCCCCGCCGAAACCCGACCAGGCGAGGTACGGGACCCCGCTGGCGTCGTCCAGACCGAGGACGTGGAGGAGGGCGCCCATCAGGTCACAGCGCGGGTGGGCGCCTCCCGGTCTGGAGCGCGTGCATCCCCGCGCGGTGCTGGAACACGGGGATGAACAGCCCGAGCGCGGCCAGCGCTGCGGTGAGCACGACGACGACCCCGGAGCGGGTGGCCGGGTCCAGGTGGAGGACGCCAGCGGCCGTGAGCACGTCGAGGATGGCGGTGACGAGCGCGACGATGGCCGCGGAGAGGGTGCCGGGCGCCGGGGTCACAGCTGCCGGTCCACCCAGTCCGGGGCCGGCGGGGGTCCGATGATGGTCATGGCGAGCCTCCAGTCGAGATCGGGACGAGCGGCGCCGGCAGGATGCGAGGGCTCCCGGGCGGGCCGCCGCAGTAGGCGATGGTCAGGACGAGGACGACGAGGAGCACGGCGAGGGCGGCGACGAGCCACCTCAGCAGCCGGGCATGTCCTCGGAGAGGTGCGCGTGCGGGACGTTGTGCTGGCCGGACACCCCCTGCGCCTCGGCCCACGCGATGACGGCGAAGGCCCACGAGCGCTCGGGCTCGGGGAGGCGGTGCGCGACCCGCTGGAGCCACGCGATCACGGCCGGCGGGGGGATCGGGAAGGGCGGCGGAGCCGGGCTCGGCGTGGGGGCGGGTGCGGGCGGTGCGTTGCCGCCGATCGAGTCCATGTCCGCGATGAGCGCGTCGAGCGCCAGGCCGCACGGCAGGGCGCGGCTGGAGAGGCGCTGGTAGTCGGAGGGGATGACGGCGTACTGCTCGCTGAAGTACGTGGCGACGAACGCCCAGGTCGCGCGCTGGAGCTGGCCCCAGGTGACCACCGTGACGCCGTGCGCGTCATAGCCCAGGATCGGCACGCAGTGCCCTCCGACGATGCCGCCGTCGTCGGAGACCACGTCCCACGCCTTGCCGGCCTGGAACTGGTCGAGCGCGCTGGCCGGGACGTCGAACCCGCAGTAGAGGCCCGAGAACAGCCAGCAGGCCGCCTGGAGGTCCGCCTGGTTGGCGCTGACTGCCGCCCAGCCGAGGATCTTGTCCCCGGCGAGCCCGACGTCGCGCCACTGGGTGAGCGCCTGGACGCAGGTGCCGCCCTGATCGGTGCTCGGGTCGCCAGGGACGTACCCCAGGCCCTCGTATGCCTTGAGGATGTCGGCGTCGGAGACGATGCGCGGCGAGCCGTCGACCTCGGCGGTGAAGACCTCGGTCATGTGGGCCTGGCCCGCGATGAGGCAGTCCCCGAGCTGGTCGTTGAGGTCCATCGGCCACGAGGCGATCCCGGCCGTGTAGTTCACCGCCGCCGGGCCGGCTGGGAGGTCGCGCAGGTAGGCGCGGAGTCGGAGCTGGCGCTGGAGGACGGCGTGCGGGGTCGGGTGGCGGCCGAGGCGGTAGGGGAATGCCGAGGTCGTGGTCATGGTGCTCCTAGGAGAGGACTGGTGCAGGGCGTCGGTCGGAGAGGCGTCAGGGGCCGCCGGGCGGGCTCGCCTCGGCGGCATCCCGCTCGGCCAACTCGGCAGCGCGCTGGGCGGCCGGGTCGCCTGGGTTCTCGGTGGCCACGCGACGCGCCAACGCGGCCATCACCTCGAGCATCTTCGAGCGCTGGCTGTTGACGATGACGTGGGTCGCCCGCCCGGTCGCCGCGATCGAATCGAGTTGGCTGCTCTGGTTCCGCGCCGCGCGGACCAGTTCGGCGGCGGCGGTTGCCGCCGCGGCCTGGGCGTGAGCGGCGTCGACCCGAGCCTGGACGGTGGCGAGTTGCGCCTGCGCCGCATCCGCCTGGGCGCGACGCGCATCCTGTGCAGCCGCCTCCTGTGCCTTGCGCGCGGCGCGCGTGGTGACGACGGCCGACAGCACCCCGCCCATCGACGAGCCCCCGAAGGCGATCAGGGCGAGGATGATCAGGACGACTGGCGAGCCTGCGATGCTGGGTCACCTCCCGGGTGGCGCGACGCGAGGCGGGCGTCGGGACAGGACGAGCGCCGCCGCGCGCTGCGAAGCCTCCAGGGCGATGGACTGGACGGCCACCAGCACGGCGAGGACGAGCAGGGCGACGACCACCGCCAGGCCACCCGCCGCGAGAGGACGTCTGGGCAGCGTGGGCGGGACGGTGGCGGCCACCACTCCCGCAGCCAGGCCGGCAAGCACCATGAGCAGGCCGCAGGTGCGAGCGATGGCCTGGCCCCAAGCGTAGCGGCGCTCGGCCGCGGCATCTTCGGCGCGGCGGACGACGAGCCAGCCGTGCCAGGCCCTCGCTGCCAGCGGCAACACGAACAGCGCCGAGACGACAAAGCTCCCGCCCCAGAGCAGCACGGCACCCGTGAGGCCGGGCAGGCCGGGCACGGCGAACGGGAGCGGCCCGAGCACGGACCTCCACCAGGTCACGGGTCCCTCCAGAGCCCTGCTGCCCGTAGCTGTGCCCGGATGCGCTCCAGCTCGCGCGCCTGCTCGTCCTGGCGGCCCTCAGATCGCCGCTGCTGCGTGTCGGCGGGGTGCGACGGTGGCGGGGCCCGGCGCAGGCGGCGGACCCACAGGATCAGGCTCCACGCGAGGGCCCTGAACCAGCGCAGGCACCGCCTCACGACGCCAACGACCGGCCCTGCGTCTCCCGAAGGAGGCTCAAGGCCTGGTCGAATAGATCCTGCTGGCGCGTCAGGGTCGCCTCCTGCCGCGCGATCAGCGCGTCGCGGTAGTCGATCTCGCGCTTCACGGCGATCCTCCCCCCGAGCAGCAGGCCCACGAACGTCAGTAGCAGGAAGATGGCGTCCGGGCCGCCGCTCTGGACGATGTGGATGACGTCGCTCAGGGACACCGGCAGTCATGGGCCTCCCTACGTGTCGTGGCCCGTCGTCACGTCGACGCCGAGGTGGCCGCCGAGCACATGCACATGCGCGTCCACGCCCGCGACGGCCGCCTGCAGCGCGCTCAGGTCTGCCGGGGTGCCGCCGGCCTGCGCCGCCGCCACGCCGTCCAGCTCGGTCTTCACAGCCGCCTGGGCCGCGGCGAGGGCGGCAAGGGCTGAGGCGCTGGCCGCGTTGGAGGAGAGCGCGTCGATGGCCTCCTGTTCCAGGCCCTCGGCGCTGAGCAGCGCGGCGAGCTGGGCATCGTGGGCGGCCAGCCGGTCGGCGATCCACGAGGGCGCGCCCACGGGCTTGTTCCCGTCCGGGTCCAGCCAGGCGCCGGCCATGCCGTAGGTGGCGGCGCCGTGGGCGTCCGCGCGCAGTTGCTTGACGATGGGGTCCTGGGGGTCGAGGCCGACGAGGCCCATGGGGTCACCTCCGTAGAGCAACGAGGCGAACGAACCGCGCAGCATGATCGAGACGTCGCAGGGCCCCGACACGCCGGCCACCGAGGCGCGGTCGGTCTCCTGCCACATGACCGGCGCCAGGCCGAGCTCGTCGGGCGCGGCCACGCCGTACTCGGCCACCCACCACGGCCAGGTCGTCGCCAGCGGGCCGAGAGCGTGCGGGCCGACGAACGACGTCGAGCAGTACCAGGGCGGCGGGTAGTCGGAGGGTCCCACGGCCGACAGGTAGGTCGCAGCCCAGTCGCGGGCCGCGCCGCCCGGCGGCCACGCCAGCGCGCCCGGGTCGTTCTCGCAGTCGCTGGCGAGGCCTCGGCCAGGCGGGAGCGGCCCCACGATGGAGTTGCACATCGCGGCCTCGTCGACCGCCCGGTTGTACGCCGGGTAGTTGAACCAGTAGGCCATCCAGGGCAGGCCCGCGGCGTCTGCCTTCGCCCGGTTCTCTGCGAAGCGCAGGTCGGCGCGCACCGTCCCGAAGCCGGCACGGAGGATGACGCCGGCGGCGCCCGCATTCTTGACGGCTCCCATGTCGACGGGGCCGTTGTACTCGCTGAAGTCCGGCACCCACTCGCCGCCCACCGCCGCCAAGCTGGCCGCGGTGTGGTGGCGGCGGACGCGGAAGCCGAACTCGTGGCGCACGCCGGGGTGGGCCGAAGCGGGGACGGGGTGGGTCACGGGATGCCGCAGCTGGGGTTCCGCAGTGGGAGCAGCGGGCGGACGGATGGCGAAGGCGGTGTGGTCGGGGATGGAGAGCCGAACGAGGGCGGCGCGGAGACCGGCGCCCTGCCGCTCGGGGTCGCCAGGGAGCGGGTCGCCGGGCCGGCGCAGGCCGCCGAGGCGAGGATCGCGAGGGCGAGGAGAGCGGGTCTCACGACTCGTCGACGAGCAGCTTGTGGAGCTCGCCAGCGGCGCCCCCGTCCGTCCAGCCATTCCACTGGCCAGTGGCGGCCCCATACGAGTTCTCCCAGATGCGGCCGTCCTCGCCGAGGAGGATCACGATCAGCGCGCTGCCGTCTCCCATCCACTCGGCGTCGATGGCGCCCCCGCCGCCGCCGAGCGACTCCCAGACCGGCAGGTGCTCCCGGTCGGGCGAGGGCCCCAGCCACCAGACGGCGTGCGTGTCGCCGGCGTCCGGTGCGACGGCGAAGTAGTCGACGCGCTGGCTGCCCGGCTGGCAGGCGATGGCGATCGGCTGGAAGAGCGGCATGCGGGCCTCCTTGGGGCAGGGCGGGGCAGGAGCGGGCGCTACGTCAGCACCCGCCAGGCGAAGCGGTAGGTGGTCGACGGCGCCAAAGGCCCGCTGACCCCAAGGCCGAAGCCGGTGAGCAGGCCCTGGGCGTGGATCAGGCCCGCGGCCACGATGACGCCGGCGGGCGGGGCCGGGGGCGCCACGATGCAGACCACGACCACGGGGACGCGCACGTGGGCGGTGGCATTCGTGGCGCCGGGGTAGCCCTGCGCTGCCAGCTGCTGCGTGGCGACGTCCTGGTCGGCAAGCACGCCGGCGGCCAGGTGGATCGTGGCCAGCACGCCGGCGGCCAGCCCGGACGCGCCGGTCGCGATCGCCGCTACGCCGTCGAGGCCGTCGGTGCTGACGATGGGCAGCCCGGCCGTCGCCCCAGCTCCCGCGGCCGCGCCGGGAGCGATGGTGACGCCCCCGTTGAGGTTGGCCATCAGGTCAGGTCGCGTGCTGCGCGAGCCACTCGGTGACGCGCTGGATCCGCTGCAGGCCCTGCTGCGGGAGGGCCCGCATGGGGAACTGGTTGAAGTAGACCGGCATGGTTGCCCGCCCCTCTGTGAAGTCCCAGCCGATCACCTGCAGGGACTGCCGGTTGATCCGGAGCGAGGGGTGGTCGACCAGCAACCTGTCGTAGAGGCCGAACTGCTCCGCCACGTCCGGGGTGCGGACGACGCCGATCTGGTACGCGGTGAGCGGGGAGGCCTTCCTGGCGCCGATCTGGATCGCGTTCGCCAGCTGGAGCGAGGCGCCGGGCGCGGCCACGTCGGTCACGGTGTCGGTGAGCACCAGATCCCCAACGCTCGCGATGGGACCGCCCGGCCACTCGATCACGCCGCCGCTGCTGTCGCCCGGGACCGCGGAGTACCGTGTGACCGTCGAGTACATGTCCGCCACGGGTCCGACCATCGTGCCCTGGGCGACGATGTTCTCCCCCTCCCTGAGCACGATCTGTGCCGTCCGGTCGGTGCCCAGGTTGCCGTAGGTGAGGGTGTCGCCCTTGTATCCGCGCCCCGTGGTCTTCAGCGCCACGAACCCGTCCAGGCTCATGGCGAGCTGGATGATGTCGAGGTGGGTCTGGTTCTGGCTCGTGATCTGCGGGATGACCGCGGTGGTCCCGGTGGTGGTGCCGACCTGGAAGCGGTTGGTGCCCCATGTGCCTGGCGTGCCGTACTGGCCGGTCCGGCTCTCGAAGCGGATGCGGTTTACGTACTGGGTGCTCGCACCGCTGGACGTGGGCCGGATGCCGATTCGCCCGCTGGTGATGCCGCCCAGGGAGGCGAGCGGAATGGCCAGGCCGCTGTCCTTCCCGTTCAGGAAGCACTTGACCATGTAGTTGCTGCCGCTCTGGAAGAGCGTCACGCTGAAGTGGAACGGAAAGGTGCTCGACAGCAGGCCCGTGAACACGTTGCCGGCCGCCCCCTGCAGCGTGAAGGAGCCGCCGCTCTCCGTCCAGACCTTCACGGCCACCGAGTAGGTGCCGCTCACGAACGTGGTCACGAACTCGGCGAGGAACCCGTTCTGGGCTGTGGCGTCGCTCAGCCAGAGGATGCCGCAGCCACCGGAATTCGTCACGTTGGTGTCGGCCGCGATCGTGCCCCAGATCGAGAGCTGTGACGCGTAGGCGTCCGAGGGGTGGCTCGGCCAGTTGTACTGGGCGCCGGCGCTCCAGCTGGTCGGGGCCAGCATCACCGCGAAGCCGGTGCTGCTGATCCCCTGCAGCCCGAACTGCGGGTCGGCGGTCACGTTCGAGATGGACCCGCTGACCACGTTCTGGGACCCGATGTGCAGCCAGGCGTCGTAGACCACCTCGCGGGTGGCCGAGAAGAGCTGGATGAGCTTCGCCGGCGCCGCCCCGGGCCCGATCGTCTCGCCCGGGAACAGCTGCGACTGCTGGAGCCACCACAGGGTGTCGGAGCCGTGGACCACCCAGGGCCCATCGGCCGGCCTCTCGATCGAGGTGATGACCCCCGACTGGTACGGCGTCGTCGCGCCGGGGCTGGCCCAGTACGCCTCGACGCGCTGGCCCTTGTCCAGGGCGTCGTACATGGCGGACGCCGAGCGCCCCTCGTTGCTCGAGGGCGGGTGGAGGGGCAGGGTGAACTCGCCCAGCGAGGCCGATCCCGTGACGCCCGGCTGGAGGCCCCGGACCTTCCACTGCGACCGGTGGAGGTGTGGCAGGTCGCCGACGACCTCGCCGCCGGCGTTGCTGTCCACGATCCGGTAGTTGAGGTAGCCGAGGACAGGGCTCGCCATCAGCCCATCACCCAGCGAGCGTTCCGGATGTCGTACATCATCTCGTCCCAGGCTTGGAGGGCCAGGCCGCCCGCCGTGATCACGTTCGGGGTGCCCGTGTACGGCCAGGCGAAGATGCCGTACAGCTTGTAGGCGCCGCCCGTGGGCCCGGCGCTGTCGCCATACCCGAAGACCGTGTTCGATGACAACCGCCCCTGCGCTGTGGTCGGCGGGTTCTGATACAGCCAGCCGAACACAGGCGAGCCGGTGGCGCTGGCCTGGACGGCGGCGTAGCCCGAGCCGGGCGACACGGGCAGGTTTGACGGGAAGGTGGTCGACGTGCCGGTGTCATTGAACCCGGTGGCGTACGCGCTCGCGGTGGACCACAGGAGCGAGAGCTGGTTGCTGCTGGTCGCGACCGGCCAGAACTCGATGGGGACGTCGCGGTGCCCGAACAGCAGCCGCAGCCTGAACAGCGACCAGGCGCCCGCCGAGGTGCTGGCCCGCAGATGCAGCCGGGCCTCCCAGGGCGAGACACGGTCCAGGTCGATCGAGCGCAGCGTGCCGGTGTTGCTGCTCCCGTCCTGCCACTGGACGCTCCCGAGGAGATGCCACGCCGGGGTGCCCAACGAGGTGTCCCAGAGATACACCGAGCAGAGCTGGCCCTGGCCGGGCTGGAAGAGCAGGAGCAGGACCCCGTTGGTCACCACGGTGTCCCCGGTGAAGTCGTGCCCGGTGCCGTAGACCTTCACCCAGCTCGGGTGGACGAACCCGCCGCTGGTGGGAACCGGGTTGCTCGCGGTGTTCTGGGTGTCCCAGCAGGTGACGTCGCCCGTCCACAGGGCCGCGACGGTGGCCGGGCGGGCGAACGGCACGTACGGCGAAGGCGCGTTGCCCAGGAAGCTGATCGGGATCACGCCCTCGGCGCCGGCGCGCGTGCCTGGGCCCGGCTGCGCGCTGGAGCCGACCGGGAAGGCCACGACGCACGACTGCCCAGGCGTGTAGCTGGTCGACAGCGGCGCCCCTTGGATGGCGAGCGCGAGGGCGGAGGGCGAGGCCGGGCTGACAGCGGACGCCGTCACCTCGACCGCCGCCCAGCCGGCACCCTCCGTGTTCATGTCCGGCCGGACGTTCTCGATGACCCACCAGCCGTCGTCCGGATCCGCGGCGAGCACCCCGTTGCCGGCTCGCCACTGCACGTAGGCCGGGTTGAGGTCGGGGTTATCCGCCAGCTCCTGCAGCTGGCGGACCAGCGTCCTCAGCGCGCCCGGGCTGCTCGGCGCGGCGCCCCCCAGCAGGCCGGGAGCCTCGACGTAGATCGTCTCCTGCCGCTGGCGCTTCTGGCCGCCGGTGGGGTAGATGATCGTGCGGGCCCCGTAGACCAGCTCCGAGCCGATCGTCTGTCCCGGCTGGCCCCAGGTGTTCGTCTGCAGGGGCGCGCCGGCGAGGTTCGCCCCGTTGGGGCCGAGGTCGAGGTCGTTGATGATCACGTGGCCGCCATCAGCCCGCTCAGGCGGCCGTCCTGGATGCGCTGGACCAGCTCGGCGAACTCCTCGTTGCCGAGCTGGATGTGGGTGTGGAGCTCGACGGTCGGGCCCGACCCGGACCCCGAGCTCGGGTAGGCCGGCGCCAGGGACACCGCGCCGGCGCCCTGGTTCACCGTGCTCAGCGGGACGATCAGCTCCGGGCCGGCCTCGCCGACCATCGCCAGCGTGGGACGCGTGACGATGCCGCCGCCGGCGAACCCGGGGACGCCGGCGGCGTGAGCCAGGCCGGCCACGCCGGGGACGCTCTTGGCCGCGGAGACGAACCCGTTCAGCTTGTCGGCCGCCCCGCCGACGAGGTCGGCGATCCTCTGGATGATCGGGCCGAACGTGCCCGAGAGCCACGAGCCGAACCCCTGCAGGGCGTGCCAGACCTCGTTCGCGGCGCTGGCCACCTGGTTCCAGTGGGTGATCAGCAGGGCGACCAGCCCGATCGTCATCGTGATCGGGCCGCCGAGGAGGCCGATCGCCAGGGCGAGCACGCGGTGCTTGTCGATGAAGTCGGAGATCGAGGCGGCCGCCTTCTTGATCCAGTCCCAGACCAGGCTCAGCCACTGCACCACCTGCTTCCAGTGGGTGATCAGGACGACGATCCCGACCACGAGGAGGGCGATCCCGATGATCACCAGGGAGATCGGGTTGGCGTTGAGCGCGGCGTCGAGCAGCCACTGGGCAGCCATCCAGGCGAGCGTGGCCACGCGTACGACGCCGAGGGCGAGGGCGGCCGCCAGCCAGCTCGCGGCCGAGAGCGCGGCCTGAGCGGCGGCGGCCGCCGCGGTGGCGACGAAGCTGCCGATCGCAGCGGCGCTGGAGAGGGCCCAGCCGGCCTTCATCGACACCTGGGCGGCGATCCACACCGCGGCCGATCGGACCGCCTGCACACCAGCGGCCACCGCCGTCGCCACGAACGAGGCCACCGCGGCGGCTCGCGCCGCCACCCAGGAGGCGGCCGTCTGCGCCGCCGCAACCCCGGCCGCCGCCGCCGTGCGTGCGTAGGACGCCATGGCGGCAAGCTCGGCCGCCACCCAGCCAGCCGCGATCTTGATCTGGGCGCCGAGCCACACGAGCACGGCCGCGACGGAGTTGGGGTTGGCCTCGGCCACCGTGGCCACGTAGCTGGCGGCCGCCTTGGCCTGGGTCGCCACCCAACCCGCGGCGATCTTCGCTTGAGCGGCCAGCCAGGCCACCGCCGTCTTCGTCGACTCGATGCCCGCCGCGACGGTGGTGGCGACGAACGACGTGGTGGCGGAGGCCGCCGTGGTCACCCACGCCGCCGCCGACCGCCCAGCGGACGCGACCCAGGCCGCGGCGGTCTTGCCGCCCTCGACGACTGCCGCCTTGCTCATCGAGGCGAAGTTGCCGGCGGCGTCGAGGGCCCCCTGCCCGAAGCCCTTGGCCCAGCCGAGGGCATCCTGCATCCCCGTCGTGACGCCGAGCGCGGACATCACCGCCTCGGTCTTGCCGATGTTCGTGGCGACCGTGGCGAAGTTGGTCGCCCAGACCCCGATGGTCTGCGCCAGCTCGATCGCCTTCAGCGCGCCGAAGCCGATCGCCAGGGCCGTCACGAGCGGCACCAGGATGTTCGAGTGGTCGGACACGAGCTGGAGCGCCGGCCCCAGGGTCGAGCTCAGCCCCTGGGCGAGGTCCAGCACGATCGGACCGGCGATCTTCAGCGCGGGGACGAAGTCCGTGCTCATGGACGACCCGATGCTCTTCAGCGCCGGCCCGATCTGGGACGCCGCCTGCTGTACGGTCTGGACGATCTGAGCCAGCTGGGCGCCGATCGTGGAGGCCGTCCCGCTGTCCATCCCCAGGGCCATCAGGAAGCCGGTGGCTCCGCCGGCGACGCCCGCGCCCTGCGCCCCCTGGGCCGTCCGCGTGACGATGTTCGTGATGGCGTCGGCCACCCGGTTGGCGGTGCTCTCGATACCGGGCATGGCGTTGGCCACCATTCCCAGCACCACGTTCGCGATCGGCATCAGCTTCTCGCCGAGCTCGACCCGCCACGCCTCGAAGCCGGCTCGCACCTGGTCGACGCGGGAGTTCAGCGTGGACATGGTGTCCGACACGTCCGAGCCGAAGCGGGCCTGCCCCTCGTTGATCATGTCGAACTTCGACTTCAGGGTGTCCAGGTGCTGGACCATCGACATGATCGCGGCGCCGCTCCGGCCGCCGCCGAAGGCCCTGGACAGCACGGCGGCCGTCTCGTCGGCCGAGAGCCCCGCCTTCTGCATGTGGTTGACGAGGTCCTGCAGGGCGACCTGGATGCCGTCCGGCCTCCGCAGGTCGGCCGACAGCTGCGTGGTCGTGACGCCCGACTTGCGGAGCGCCTCCTCCATCGCGGAGGTGCGCTGTCCGACCTCCGACTGGGTCAGCCCGAGGTCCTTCATGATCCCGGCCGCCGCCTTGGTCGGAGCGCCCAGCAGGGTGATGCTCATCTTGAGCCGGGTCGCCGCCTCGTCCGCGCTCGCTCCTCGGTCCGTCAGGTAGGCGAGGGCCGCGCCCATCGACTGGATGGAGACCCCGAACGTCTCGCCCGCGGCCAGGAACCCGGTCGAGATGGCGGCGTTCAGCGACTGGAACTTCATGTCGCCGGCGCCGACGATCGCGTTCAGGGTGGCCATCGTGGCCTGGGCCTGGGCGCCCTTCAGCCCGAACGTGTTCATCGTCGAGGTCAGGGCGTAGGCCGTGTCGTCGAGGTTGGCCATCCCGACCTTGGCCCCGTCCGCGGCCACCTTCAGGATGGAGATCGCCTCGGCGCCCCGGTAGCCGACGCTGGTGACGTGGTACAGGCCCTCGGCCAGCTGGTCGGGCCCGATCCCGACCGTCGGCGCCAGCGCCAGGACCTGCTGCCCGAGCCAGGCGATGTCGTCCGAGGTGTCGTGCGCCTGGGTGCGCACGAGCATCATCTGGCTGTTGAAGTCGGAGGCCGCCTTCACCGCGCCGACGCCGATGGCGACGGAGGCCGCGACGACCGCCGTCAGGGCGATGGCCGCCGCGGCCCCGGCGGCGCCGATCTTGCCCCACATGCCGGCCTGCGCCTCGCCTTCGGTCTTCATGCGACCCGTCAGGGCGCCGATCGAGTCCCCGATCTTCTCGGCGATCTGCGTGATGAAGTCGTAGGCCGTGAACTTCAGGGCGAGCTCTTCGATGCTGCCTACCTCTCAACGAGCCGCTGGCCGGCCCGGCGGGTTCTACTGAGCGAGATGAAGCACCGCACGGGCACCGTCGAACTCACCGGCGACGAGTTGGTGATCCGGATCGCCGGCACGCGCAACGTCGAGGGCCGCGAGGAGCCGTGGACGCGGGAGTTCCGCGTTCCGCTCGAGGAGGCGTCCATCGAGCGCGGGTCGTGGGGTCAGCTCACCGTCTATCGCGGCGAGGAGGCCGTGCAGCTTCTGGAGGGCTGCGGGCGCCGCGACGTCTCAGCCTTCGAGAACCAGCTCGCCGATGCGCAGGACGCCATCCGCCGACGCGGTCCACTGGGAGCCGTCGCCGCCTGCGCCCGCTGCGGCGCGCCTGGCCAGGCGCAGGGCCGGCCCTGCGCCTACTGCGCGGTCACGGTCGGCGCGTAGCTGCGGCCCGCTGCCGCCGCTCGGCCTCGGTCTCCTGACGCTTGGCGTCCCATGCCTCGTAGGCGGCCATCAGCCGCCAGGCCTGCGGCCGCTCCAGGAACTCGCGTTCGTAGAAGTCGAAGGGATCTCTCCCGTGGCGCGAGCACCAGCTCAGGATCCAGACCAGCATCGCCGCGCCCGGAAAGCTGGCGACCCGCCGGCCGTTCGACCCGAACTCCGATCGGAGGCTCAGGTCAAAGACGAGAAAGGGTCGTACTGCCGCTCGGGCACCTCGTACTTGCTGAGCTCGTTGATCGTCGTCTGGAGCTTGGTGAGCACGCCCGGGAGCATCCCGAGGATGCGCGGGTCCTCGGGGAGGACCGAGCGGCCGTACGCCTTCGATAGGCTCAGGGCGACGTACGACCGGCGGTAGGCCATGATGTCGGTCTTCTGCTCTCGGGGGTTGCGCGGGTCGGGGCGCCGGGCCTGGCGGAGGAGCTTGTTCTCCTCGCCCTCGGTGATCGGCGCCACCTTGATCCGCTTGCCCTCGATGACGACCTCGCCGAACTCCTTGGCCGCAGCGGCCTGCTCGGTGAGCCACTCGTCGATGTCGACGTCGTCGGCCGGCCGAACGTCGGCCTGGGCCTCCAGGGCCTGCAGGTCCTCGACGCTCAGCGACTCACCGGGGCGCTGCATGCCCGTCCTCCCTGGCCGAGGCCAGTGACATCGTGAGGATCGCCAGCAGCGCGCGCTCCTCGCCGTTGATGAGGTCGAGCGCCTTCTTCCGGGCGCGCTCGAACTGGCGGTCGGTGCCGCAGACCCACTCCAGGATCTCCAGCATCCGCGCCTGGTATTCCCAGTGGCAGCCCATCACCTGCTGGCGCAGCTGCCTCACGAGGACGGGCGACGTGTCCTTGACCTCGTACTCGACGTACGAGGGGGCCGCCGCCCCGCCTCGCGGTTCCGTTGCCTTGACCATTCCTGCTCCTGTACGCATGACGAGTCGGGGCTCGACCTACGCCGCTACGCCGAGTTCCAGATGAGGTCCTCGGCCTTCCACGGGATCGTCTCCTCGACGAACTTGTCGGGGCTCATGGAGAGCCCGTCCTTCTCCAGGCTCACGTTGACGAACGTGATGTTGTAGCCGGAGGGGTTCGTGCTGGCGATCCGGATGTTGTAGCGGATGGTCGGCAGCGAGCTGTGGTAGACGGAAGACGCGCTGCCCACAGACGACACCGGGGATGCCGTCATGACCATGGAGTGCACGGCACCGTTGATCCAGTAGGACTTGATGGTGCCGCTGACCTTGAGCTGACCCTTGCGGTACCCGATGCGCCTGCTCCCGAGGACGGGCAGCGCCGCGAGCATGTCGTCGAGCTCGAAGGTCAGGTCGTAGATCTCGCCCACGTTGACGTAGAGGCCCTGCGGGCCGATGGCCTGCAGGTTCATCTCCGTCCCGAAGCTCACCGCCTCGGGCTGGAGGGAGTTCAGCGAGGGCACTCAGACCTCCTCTCGGAGTGGGATGTGACGCTCGATGCCGGCGCGCCCGACGATCGACCCTGGCTAGGAGTCGTAGGTCAGAAGCGCATGGCCGGTCAGCGACACGTCGTAGCGCCACAGCTGCGGCCGGTCCTGGAGGACGCCGTGGCTGGCGGACGCCCTCAGCTGCCGGTAGGCGGTCAGCGACACCTGGTGGAGGAATGCCCATCCGATGACCAGGCCGCCCAGTAGCTCCGCGGTGTCTGCCCCACCGAGGAGTTGGTCGGCCCAGCATCCCACCAGGAAGGTCGCGTCGACCCGCGTGGCGCGGCGGGTCATACCCACCGGGGCCCCGACGTCCGAGACGTTCCCGAGGCTCCGGTAGGTGTCCGTCACGTCGACGTCGACGACGGAGACGATCGGGCGGGTCATCTGCCCGTCGGTCTCGCCGAGCATGTTGTCGATCAGGTCGTACGGCCAGCCGCGGACGATGGTCACCGCCTTGGCGCCGGCGTACCCGGCGGGGAAGGCGGACGAGAAGTCGAACGCGTACAGGCTGTCCATGACCTGCGTCCGGATCTCGTCGACGATCGCCATCAGGCGAGCGTCAGCTCCTGGTGGAGCTGGCGCAGCGCCGTCCGACCCTGGCGCTCGTACCGCACCCGCATGACGGCGCCGGTGGCCGTCCAGAAGGGCCGCGGGTAGTACCGGATGTCCGTGCGCCCCCGGTTCAGCACGGCCGGGTAGTAGAACCCGTTCCGGTTCGCGACGGCCTGGTCGACGTGGATCGTGCCGGTGGCGCCCGACGTCGGCGACCAGGTCACCGAGCCCTTCTTGGAGACGGCCGCCCGGGTGTTGCCGGTCCGTACGTACCCCGACGCCGAGATCGGCGCCTTGTACACCAGCGTGTCGAGCTGGTGGCGCGCCTCCTGTATGCCCTGCTGGATCGCCCAGGCGATCAGCCCACGCTGGACGAGCCCGACCTTCTCGGCCGCGTTCTTGTAGCGGTTGACGACCTTGGCCCACGCCTTCTCGTCGAACGAGATCCCGGCCCGGCCGCCGCCCTGGGCGAGGGTGAGCGCCATCCGGCCTACCTCAGCTTCACGAGGTTGAACGACCAGAGCGAGTCGTCCGGAGTCAGGACCGGGTTCTCGACCCTGTACTTCACGTTCCCGGGGTCGATGAGGACGTCGTCGTGCGCGATCGCGATGGCGTTCCCGGTGTCGTCGATCACCGGGCACTGGGCACGCATCATCGGCATGCTCTGGCGGCCGATGTCGGTGGTCGAGCCCATCGCTCCGCCGCCGCGCTGCACCAGCGGCTCCGAGACCATCCAGACCTTCGTCGAGGAGACGACGAGGTCCGCGGTTGCCGGCCCGGGCCCGGCGTAGAGCACGTTCCCGGTCGAGGAGGGCGTCGACAGCGTCCCCTGGAGGACGCGGTGCTCCAGGGTGGACTGCCCGATCGGACCGAGGCCGGGGATGCCGCCGAGGCACAGGCGACGGTGGAACTGGTACTCCGCGACCTGGGCTGCGGTGGCCATCAGAAGGTGTGCGCGACGACCGGGAGCGCGGCTCCCAGCTCCTGGTACACCGAGCTGCGGATCCGCTCGATCTTGCGCTCCAGGGCCTGCGGGCTGGCCGTCCCGCGCAGGATGCCGGCCGACGTCGAGGTCGCCTTCGCGTAGCGGTCCGACTCCTGCTCCAGCACCAGGCAGTAGAGCAGGCGCGCGAACTGGCGCTTCCGGTCCTCGGGCACCCGGGAGTACACGGCGTCGTTCAGCAGGCTCGCGGTGGCCACGTGGATGGTCTGGTAGCGGACGTAGATCGGCGTCCCGCCGGTGGTCGGGATGGGGTAGAGGTCGATCGCGACCGCTCCGGAGGCCGGATCGCGCGCCAGGCCGTAGAAGCCGCGGCCGTAGTGGTCGAGCTCCGAGAGGTACTCGTCGCGCAGGATGCGCTCGGAGGGGCTGTCGAGCAGGGAGGGGGTGAAGAGGAAGCGGTTCAGCGGCGAGAACGGGAGCAGGGCGAGGTAGCTGATCTCGCTCGCGGCGCTGAAGGCGTTGGTCGCCTGGTACAGGACGTCGGTGATCCGGGCCACGGGGGAGGCGAAGCCGTTCCCCGCGTTGCAGACGTACCGCTGCTGGTTCGCCACCGTCAGGAAGCCCGAGGTCTGGGTGACCGGGTTACCGACCTGGATGTCGAGCGGGACCCAGCGCGAGAAGTCCTGGGCGACGTCCTCGGCGTAGGCGCCGTACGACTCGTCCGGGACGATGAACGGCGTGTAGAGGTCCTCGGTGAGGGCGCGGCAGTACCGGACCGCGTCCCACTCCGTGGTCCCGAGTTGGATCTGGTAGGGCATCAGCTCACCTCAGATGGACTGGAGCCAGGCCAGCCAGTCCACCTGGCGAAGGTCGATCGGCCAGGCACCCATGCCGTCGGCGATGCCCGCGCCGACCTCGAACCGCCCGAAGTCGTGCCAGGCCAGCCAGCCCCCGGGGGCGACCAGCCGCCGCGCCAGGTCCGTGTCCCGCGCGACCGAGACCCGGTCGTGCTCGCCGTCGATGAAGACGCCGTCGAAGGCCATGTCGCGGAACAGCGGCAGCACGTCCTCGAAGCGGCCCACGTGAGTGACGACGTTCGGCGCGCCGTGCCGGCGCAGGTTCGTGAAGTACGCCTCCAGGCTGTTCATGTGGCCAGCCATGGAGTCGCCCTGATGCCAGTCGACGGAGTGGACCCGCGTGGCCACCTGCGCGAGCGCGATGGTGCTGTAGCCGAAGTGGGCGCCCAGCTCGAGGACGGTCCCGCCGCGCGCCAGCTTCTGCAGCTGCGCCGTCTCGGGCGCCGTGAGCGCCGTCGGGATGCCGGTGATCACGACGGGAAGGCCTCCGCGTACGCCTCGCGCACTGCCCGTGGGATCGGGCCCTTGCCCTTCCAGCCGTTCTGCCGCGCCCACTCGTTGAGTGCCGGGGCGTCCGCACCGGCAGCCGCTGGATCTCGGGTCCGCAGGAACAGGACGTCGTCGTGCGGCTCGATCGGCGTCTGCCGGTCGAAGCCCTGGGCGGCGAGCCAGTCGATGACCTCCCTGGCGGGCGGCTCGCCGTCGTACATCGGCCGCTCGGAGCATTCGATGCAGAGGTGGCGGAACCCGTCGAGACATCTACCCATGCCGCGGAGCACCTCGAGCTCCATGCCCTGGACGTCGATGACGAGGACGTCGAACGGGGAGAGGTCGATGCAGGTCTCCGCAGCCCAAGAGTCGAAGCGCCGGAGCGGCGCCGCGATCGAGGATCCGTGCGGGACCCGGGTCCACTCGTGCCCGTCGCCGTCGGTCGGGATCGGCACGTACTTCGAGGCGTGCTCCGTCTCGCCGTCCTCGGGCACCTGGAGCACCAGCTCGCCATCCTCGGCACCGAGGGCCGCGTTCACGCAGATGACGCCGTGGGCGTCGCCGTACTCGCGCTGGAGCGCGGCGAAGGGTTCCGGGTGCGGCTCGAAGGCGAGGATCGGCCGGTGGTTCCGGTGCAGGTACCAGGCGATCTCGGCGCCATCGTTGGCGCCGACGTGGACGACGCCGCGCAGCGCGTGACCCTCGTCGGAGAACCAGGCGATCTTGGCCCGCACGACCGGGTGCATCAGGCCCTCGCCGAGCCGAGCGTGGGCAGCGGGCCGCGCGGGCGCGGGCGTTCCTCGGCCGCCAGTGGCGTCCCCGTCGCAACCGCCTCGACGCGCCCCAGACAGACGGCGCAGTAGAACACGTCCACGATCACGTCCTCCTCGCGACGCTCCTGGCGCAGGAACAGGAAGAGCGGCTGATGGTCGCTCGGGTGCTGCTCGGGTCCTATGGCCGGCTCGAGCGCCACCAGGCGGCCTCCGCGGGGGACTGGCCGACGAACACCGGGAGCCGGTCCCGCCACTTCTCGTAGAAGCGCTCGTGGGCCATGCGGTGAACCCCAGGGTCGCCACCCAGGTGCGCGAACGCCTCGTTGTAGCGCGGGAAGTTCGCCGTCTGCCCGCTCAGGTGTCGTGCTCGGACCGGGAGCACGTAGTTGACCCGACCGGCCGCCAGGGCGGTCAGGCAGATGTCGTTGTCGTACATGTGGTGCGCCCCGAGCGACTCGTCGAGGGCGCCCCAGGCCAGCAGGTCGGCCCGGCGCGCGCAGATCGCCATCCCGTCGACGACCGCCACCTGCAGCGGCCGCTCGGCGTGCTTGCCGTGGTGCGACCAGTCCTCCAGGTTCGACCAGCAATGCCAGCGGGCGAGCTGCTCCAGCCGGTAGGGCGTCCGGTAGATGTCCATGGCGCCGAGGCCCTGTGCGCCGTGGAAGCCCGCCACGCCGGCCTCCGGGTGGCCGGCGAAGAACTCCAGCAGGCGGCCGTCCCAGCCCTGCTCGCGGACCATCAGGTCGTTGTGGAGGAGGGCGACGACGTCGCCGCTTGCGTAGCGCAGCCCCACGTTGAACGCCGCCGTCGAGCCGAGCGGCTCCGGGCACGCCCAGGCGGTCCAGCGCCAGCCCCCCGCCGTCCACCGCCGCTCGGCCGCCGCCAGCCGGTCGTGCTCCTCGGCCGTCTCGGCCTGGGAGACGACGACCACCTCATGCGCCTGCGCGCAGCGGCCGAGCGTCTCGCCGAGGAACTGCTCGGTGACCTCGATCGCGCCGCAGGCGGCCGTGACGATCGAGAGACTCACGCCGCCCGGCCGTTGAACGGCACCGCGAAGGTCTCCCTGCCGATCGGGTTGCGGCCGTCGTCGGGCACGCCCCACTTCCGGCAGTAGTGGCTGCGGCTGGCCGCGAACCCGCCTCCCTCGACCACGGAGCGCCGCTCGCCGTCGCCGCGGATGGTGCCGCTCCGGTAGTGCCAGTAGGGGGTCACCGCGTAGCCCTCGTACCCGGCGAGCTGGATGCGCCGGTGCATGTCGTTGTCCTCGAAGTAGGCGGGGTTGAAGCCCTCGTCGAACTTCCCCACGACCTCGAAGAGGCGCCGGCCGACGCAGAAGCAGGAGAAGTCCGGGCCCGGCTGCCACTGCGGCACCGCGGCGCTCAGGAGCTCGTGGTTGACCTCGTCGGTGTACATGTCGCCGTGGTTGGCGTGGCGACAGGTGACCAGCAGCGCCTCCGGGCCCGGGCGGAGTGCGGGCTGCTCGTGCTGGTCGACCAGGAGCGCGCGCGCCAGGTTCTCGCCGGAGTCCGGCCGCAGGACGACGTCGTCGTTCATGACCACGACGGCGTCGTAGCCCTCTCGGTAGAGCAGGCGGTCGATGCCGTAGTTCCAGCCCCGGGAGAGCGACCAGCCGTGCTGGGAGTTGTCCACCACCAGCAGGCGGGTGCCCCGGGGGAGGGAGTGCACCGTCTCGACCAGGCGCAGGCTGCTCCAGGTCGTGACCACGTAGGCGACCCTCACCGCAGCCACTCCGGGTGGTCGACGGTCCAGCGGACCGTACGGCGCAGGCTCTCCTCGAAGTCCATCGGCTGCCGCCAGCCCGCGGCCGCCAACTTGGCGCCGTCCAGCGCGTAGCGCCGATCGTGGCCTGGTCGCGCATGGCCCTCCGGCACCAGCCGGTAGCGGAGCGGGCGGTCCAGGATGCTGGCGACCAGCTGCGCCATCTCGAGGTTGTTGACCTCGCGCTCCCCGACCACGTTCCAGCGGGCGGGCCGGTCCGCCGCCGGATGGAGCGGCGGCTCGCCATGGAGCAGGAACACGAGCGCCGCGGCCAGGTTCCGCGCGTGCAGGTACATACGGGAGCCGACCTCGTCCTCGGACGCGCCGTAGATCGGCACCTGGCCTCCGCGGAGCACCTCGCGGATGATGACCGGGACCAGCTTCTCCGGCGTCTGCCGCTCGCCGATCAGGTTCATCGAGTTGACCAGGGTCACGGGGACGCCGTAGGTCCGCCACCAGGCGATGGCGACCGCCTCCTGCGCCGCCTTGCTCGCGCTGTACGGGTTACTGGGAAGGATCGCCTCCCACTCGCGGTGCGCGTGACCCGCCGGCGCCGGGCCGTAGACCTCGTCCGTGCTGAACTGGATGAGGTGGCGGGGCCGGGCCTCGCGGGCGAACTCCATGACGCTGAGCGCGACCTCGACGTTGTTGACGACGAAGGGCCGCGGGGCGGAGATGCTCCGGTCCACGTGGGACTCGGCGGCGAAGTTGACCAGGTAGTCGACCGGGCCGATCTCGGCCGCCACCCGGGCGCTGATCGGCGCTCCGAGCTCGGTGTGGACCATCCGCAGGCGCGGGTTGTCGACGAGGTGGCGGAGCCGCAGCGGACACCCCTGGTGAC
>Ga0070717_10000078_pt1 | contig 80104 bp, 83 predicted proteins | sample LARL113metaG_FD_71366 | JGI IMG/M metagenome (GOLD analysis project Ga0070717, IMG submission 71366) | Corn, switchgrass and miscanthus rhizosphere microbial communities from Kellogg Biological Station, Michigan, USA - LAR L11-3 metaG | ecosystem: Host-associated > Plants > Roots > Rhizosphere ...
GAGGCGATGCGGCCCTTGGCCGACAGGCTCAGTTGGGATCGGGACGGTTTTCCGGTACGCGCCGACTTTTCCATCGTCTGGGACGGGCCGGCAAATCTCCGGATTTACGCCCAGGACGCTGCCAGGCACATGCGCGGCGTGGCCGATCCCAACTTGAGCTTGATGGCCTGGCGAAGCGCGATCATTGCGAATAGCTTGCTGGGCAGAACCGCCTACGAGGTCGCGGGCGAGAATTCGGCCTTCGATTTCGAGGAGATAACTTGAACTCGTCGTCGCGGGCCACGACTCGACTAGTAATCCAGCGAGGAACCGGCCCAAATCTGGACGGTGACGGCCGAGTGGCCCGAAGATACGAATCGAAAACGCCCAAGACCGCGACTTCTGGACGGGATGACTCAGGAAGGCCCATGCTCGCCCTCGATATCCACCTGTCCGCTCAGCAAGCCCTCGACGTGTGCCGCCGATACGGACTCGTCGTCCAGAGTGAGCGCCAGCTCGCCGGGCGCAGTGGCAGCCGGCACTTGCATCTCCGAATCCCCGGTCGCCCGGGCACCCTGGAGCTGAGCGAGTGGCAGGGAAAGGTTTGGGTGAAAGTGCACCCACTCCGGGACGGTGGCTGGGCCAACGACTTCGCGCGCAAGCTCAGCTTGATGCGCTGATCCAGAAGTTCCCGGAGGTCTCGAGCCAGCCGTCAGGCAATGGCGGGGTTGGGGCGTCTAGCTGGGGCGCCTGGCCTAAACGCTTGGCCAGCTCGCGTAAGTCATAGAGGTCCGCCTGGTAAGTCATCAACGTAGGGCCGCCTGCAAAGAAGTAGTCGTCCGACACAAGCCAAGAATCGGTTGGCCAACCTAGCCTGCCCTTATGAGCACTAACACCACACAAGCAAAGGAGAGTGAGATGTCTACTCAGAACAACCTGGAGGAAAACAAGCGGATCGTTCGCGCGTTCATCGAAACGGCGTTCAACAAGCACCAGACCGATCGAGTGGGGGACCACCTTACGCCCGACATGAAGTGGCACGGCGGTACCCTCGGAACAGTCGAGGGTCGCGAGAACTTCGTCGGGCTGGTCGGTGCAATCGTCTCCGCCCTCCCGGACCTGCGTAACGTCGAGCAGGACATCATCGCGGAACGAGACATCGTGTCCGTCCGGGCGGTCGTCGAGGGAACACTCAAGGGGGACCTCCTCGGGATTCCCGCTTCGGGCAAACACGTCCGCTGGGACGCGGTCGACGTCTACCGGGTGGCGGACGGAAAAATCGCCGAAGAGTGGGCGGCGGACGACCTGCTTGCCTTCGTCTACGGGGTCGGCGCCTACACCCCGCCCTGGCTCGCGCAGAAGTCGTAGGGACACCACGCCGAATTCGGCGGTCGACGCTCGGTTTGCAGTCGCGGAGGCGGCGGGGACACCACCTCCAACAAGGTGGAAAACCCCCCGCTCACCGCGTCAGAGCCGGCTCGATCGATGCCAGAGCCGGCCCGAGCTCTGACCGGGACACGATCCCGAGTTTCGGGAACACCCGGTACAGGTGTACGCCAACCGTTCGGTGCGATAGAAACAAACGGTCGGCGATCTCACGGTTGGAGAGGCCCGTCGCCGCCATCTGGGCGATCTGAAGCTCCTGTGGCGAAAGTGGTGACCGGGGTGTCGTGGCGGTCACCGGCGAGCTCTCGCCTGACGCGCGCAGCTCCACGCGCGCCTTATCGGCCCATGGGGGAAGCCCGAGCGCATCGAATGCGTCTCGTGCGGCCCTCAGATGTGGCCGCGATTCCGCGATCCGCCGCTGCCTTCGCAGCCAGGCACCGTACGCCATCTCCAGCCGCGCGTAATCGAACGGCCACTTGGGTTCTGCGTTGAGCGCTGCGACGTAACGACCCTCAGCTTCCGATTCATCAGCGAGCAGCGCTCGGCCGAAGCGCAGGCCGATGTGTACGCGTGGCGCGGGTGTGCGCTCGGCCATCAGCTCGAGCCTGGACATGAGCCGGCGGGCTTCGTCGATTCGTCCGGCGCGAATGGCGCTCTCGACAACAAACGGTGCTGCGGCCTGCGCCACGAGCTCGTGGAACGCCGGCCCATCAGGAAGGAACATCCGTGAAAAGTGGTCGACAGCATCCGATTGGCGTCCCGCGGTCATGGCGATGACCCCGCGAGCAAAGTCCGCTTTGGCGAGAAGCAGCGATAGGCGCTGAGCGCTCGACTGCTCGCTCGCTTCCGCGATGAGTCTTTCGGCAGCCTCTTCCTCGCCCTCGAGCCCAAGCAAGACGGCGCGTCCGATCTGACTGATCGCGATCCAGATCGGTTGCTTCGTCTCGATCGCCAGTCTGTTCCCCTCCTCCGCTGCCCGAGAGGCGTCGCTGAACTGGCCGGTGTTGATTGCGGCCCATGCGCGCACCACGAGCAGTTGGGCCAGAAGACCGAGGCGTCCCTGTGCGCGCAAGACCGGAGCCACTCGATCCATGAGCTCCACCGACAGGCCCAGCTCACCCGCGGCGTACGCGGCGAACGCGAGCAATTGCGTTCCGAAGGTGTCTACGGCGCCGAGCTCGGTCGCCTCACGGACGCGCGCGGCGATTCGAGCCGCCGCGTCGATTGGTGCCGCCAGCGAAAGGATTTCCAGGGCGCGGGGATCCAACGCATCGCCGGCGATGTGTTCGACTGCCTCAGTCACGAGCGCCTTTGCACCAGGACCGGGATCGGCCCACCAGCAGCGAAGGGCGGCTCCTTGCAGAAGATTGAGTGCGAGATCGCGGTCGCCCTGATCCGCGGTGTCGCGGGCAGCTGTGACCAATCTTGCGATGGCTTCGGGGTCACCGGGTACACCATCGTGGAAGATCTCCCGGAGCCAGGTCATGCGCGCGACATCGTGAGATGAAAGGTCCAACCTCGCGGCCGCATCGAGGAGCCGTCCGACCGCGGGCGCGTCTCCGAGCTGAAATGCAAGCTCCGCTGCGCCTAGCAAACGGCGGGCCTTCACAGGTCCGCTCGGCGTCAGCGATGCGGCAAGCTCGAGGGCGCCCAGCGCCGTTGCCGTCGCGCCGCGCTCCTGTGCCCGCTCGGCGACTGCGACGAGGTCTGCCGCCGCACGTTCGTCCGTGCCGAGCACCGACTTGGCCCGATGCCAGGCCCGGCTGTCTGGGTCCACGACGACAGCGGCCAGGGTCATGTGGGCGGCGCTTCGTTGCCCCGCGGTTGCCGCCTGTTCGATCGCCGAGCGCATCACCGGATGGCGATAGCGGATTGCCATGCCGGTGACCGATATCAAGCCCGCATCCACAGCCGGTTGCAAAACATCAACAGCCACTTCCTTTTCGCCCAGTTGCATGCGTGCGGCACCAAGGACTTCATTCGCACTCGCGTCCTTATCGAGCGCGACAAGCAGAAGGGCGGTTTGCGTCTGCATCGGAAGACGCGCGGCCTGGGCTGAGAATGTGCGCTCCAACCGGTCCGTCAACGGAATGCTCCTCAGCGCGCCTTCGCGGCCATCCGTGCCCGTCAACCTGAAAGCGCGAGGCAGCTCGAGCAGCGCCAGTGGGTTGCCAAGCGCCTCGTCGAGAATGAGGCGTCGCGTCTGGTGATCGAGGTCCGATGCGACAGTATCGAGGAGCTCTGCCGAAGCTTGCTCACTGAGAGGTCCGACGTGAATCTCCGGCATCTGAGGGGATCGAAGCGGACTCACCAAATTCTCGCGAAGACCAACGATGAGAAGAATGTGGGTGGCCTCCAGACGGCGAGCGACAAAGCCAAGGACTGTCGAAGTTGGACCGTCGAGCCATTGAGCGTCGTCGGCGATCAGGACGAGTGGCAGGTCATCCGCGACCTCGTCGAGCAGATTCAGAGTTGCCAGCCCGACGAGGAATACTTCAGGCGGCGAGCCTGCCCGCATCCCCAACGCGGCGAGCAAGGCGTTTTTTTGCGGAGCCGGAAGCGCTCCGGCTGAGGCCAGGACTGGCTGCAGAAGCTGGTGCAGTCCGGCGTAGGGAAGATCAGCCTCGCTTTCGACTCCAGTGACACTGAGCACCGTGTAGCCGCGATTGCGTGCGCTGGAAGCCGCTCCCCCCAGGAGCGATGTCTTGCCAATGCCGGGCGCGCCGCTGACGAGCACAGCGCTACCGCGCTCGACGGCTTCCGCCAGAGTGTGCTCGAGCTGGGCCGACTCATCTTCCCGCCCGACCAGCGTCGAAACCCCCATCCTCGCCAAATTCTGCTCTTGGAGCACACATAGGAAACACCGCCCGCAGGCAAGTCATTTCGGTCGCGTCAGTAGGTCGTTGCAGTCTCCGTTGGGTACGAAAAGCGCTCGGCCGTTAGAGGCGAGGCTTCCTAACTTGCGGCGCGAGCCCAACGGGATATGAAAATCTGCGCAGCATCAGCCAAACGTGCTGTCGAGGGTGACTTTCTCCAGGGCGCTCTCGAGAACGGCGAGCTCCTGATCCTCCAATCGCGAAACGAATAGATCGAAGACCCCGCGTGCATGCACCGGTGCGGTCTCAGTCACGCGTGCCACGCCGGCGTCGGTCAGGGCCACCACGACCCCACGTGCGTCGGCGGCGGCGTGAGCTCGACGAACCAGGCCGGCCTCAACCAGCCGGGCAACGCGGCGGGTCATGCCGGACCGTGAGATGAGCGCCCGGTCGGCAAGCTCCGTCATCCGCAGCTCGCCATCGGCGCCCGCCAGCTGGGCGAGGACGTCGAAGTCAGCCAGCGACAGACCGGTCTTCTTTTCCAGGTCCTGATCGAGCATTCGCATGAGCGTGGCGTGTGCCCGCAGCAGCGCCTGCCACGCCTCCAATCCGCGCCGGCCGGGCAGCTCTTTCCGGACCAGCCGGTCGAGCAGACCGGCGATTTCAGGTTTAGACACTACTTGCATATGCAACAAACACGTCGTAGAGTAGGTATTTGCACATGCAAGCATATTAGTCGAACTGGTCCATTGGACAAGGAGGAATCGATGGCCACACAGGAAACGTCAATCCCGAACGCAACGCCTGGTGCCGCTGTGCTGCCGGACTACGCGCCCGTCCCACAGTCCGCGTACGGCCCCGCACTGAACCAGCAGGGCTACTACGTCGGACGCGTAGAGCGGAACCTCTACTGGGTCACCGATGGCAGCTACCAGTCCGCATTCCTCACCACCAAGGACGGCGTCGTGCTCTTTGACGCGCCGCCGAGCATCGGAGGCAACATCCGGCGAGCAGTCGACGAAATCGCTTCGGCCAACGGTGTCAGCAACAAGGTGACGCACCTCGTCTACTCTCACCACCACGCCGACCACAATGGTGCGTCCTCGCTGTTCGACAAGAACGTGATCCGCGTCGGACACGAGGAGACCAAGCGTCTGCTGCTGCGGGACAACGACCCCGCCAGGCCGGTGCCCGAGGAGACGTTCGCCGACCGCCGCACGCTGAAAATCGGTGGCGAACGCATCGAGCTCGCGTGGCGCGGGCCGAATCACTCGCCGGACAACATCTACATCCACTTTCCGGACCACGACACGCTGATGCTGATTGACATCGTCAACCCTGGCTGGGCGCCGATCTCCATGTCCAACCTCTCCGAAGACATTCCCGGTTACATCGCGGCCCCCGCCATCGCGCTCGATTACCCGTGGAAGCACTTCATCGGAGGCCACGTCGGCAGGCTCGGCACGCGCGACGACCTCACCCTCCACCAGCAGTACATGGCCGATATCGACGCCAGTGTCAGGAAGGCTCTGGTCAGCGTCGACCCCACCCCGTTCTTTCAGAAGTACTACGACAACCCGTGGGCTGCGGTGGGTGCTCTTTTCGACGCCTGGACTGACGCCGGCGCAGCACCGGTCATCGAGAAGTACAAGGGCGTGCTCGCCGCGGCCGATGTCTACACCCAGAGCACGGTTTTCTGGGTCATGGAGTCGATCCGTCTGGACCTCGGCTTCGCCTCCTACGTTCATCCGTGAGCACAGGAGAGAGCGAGGACGCAACCATGAACACGAGAGCAGTGGGGGAGATCCAGGGTATCGGCCGGTTCAAGTTCCGCGAGGGCGAGCTCGAGCAGTTCAAGCGTTTGTCCGCGCAACTCATGGAGATTGTGCGGAGCAAGGACACCGGCACCGTGCAGTACGAGATCTACTTCAACGACGACCAAACGGAGGGCATCGTCCTCGAGCGGTACCGGGACTCAGAAGCCCTGGTCGAGCACGCCGGGCACATCGGCGACTTAGGGACGGCCTTCCCGGGATTGGTATCCAGCGAGCTGCTTGGTCAGCCGAGCGACGACCTCCGGACGAAGTTGACTGGCAGCGGAGTCCGTCTTTTCAGTCCGTTCCTGTCTCTGTAGAAAGGTAAGGAGGTAGCGATGGCGGACTGGAACGCGGCGACCATTCAGGAGTTCCACGCGAAGGCCGGCAAGGGTATCGGACCGTTCGGGGACCAGCTCATGCTGCTCAGCACGGTTGGGGCGCGAAGCGGAGACGAGCACATCACGCCGGTGATGTACCACCGAGACGGGGATCGGTATGTTGTCATCGCATCGAAGGGGGGAGCGCCTGACCATCCCGGGTGGTACCACAACCTCAAGGCCAATCCCCTGGCGAGGGTGGAGGTGGGGGCGGAGAACGGCACGGAGACGTTCGAGGTGCGGGCGCGCGAGGCGGAGGGCGAGGAACGGGACCGCATCTATGCGGAGCGCGTCGCCATCGCGCCCGGTTTTGGGGAATACGAGCGGCAGACCTCGCGGAAGATTCCGGTGATGATTCTCGAGCGGACCACTTAGCTAGCCGCGAAAAGAGGCACTGTCATGGCCAGCATTTTTATCACCGGCTCGGCTGATGGACTCGGACGGGCGGCCGCTCGGCGCCTGGTAGCGCTCGGCCACGATGTCGTACTGCATGGGCGCAACCGCGATCGCGCCCAGCAGGCGTTGCGCGCCGTGCCGGGCGCTCGAACGGCGCTCGAGGGCGATCTGGCCAGCATGGAACAGACGCGCGAACTGGCTGCTCAGGCAAACGCGGCCGGACCGTTCCATGCGGTCATCCACAACGCCGGCGTCTACCGCCCAGGTGCGGCGAGCCGCGTGACGGAGGACGGGCTCGACGACGTCTTCGCCGTCAACGCCCTCGCGCCCTACCTGTTGACAGCGCTCATCGAAAGACCTCGGCGGCTTATCTATCTGACGTCGGGCCTGCACCAGGGAGGCGACTCGGATCTACGCGACCTGCAATGGCGCCAACGGCGCTTTAACGGATCTCAGGCTTACGCGAACTCAAAACTGTTCGATGTCGTGCTGGCCTTCGCAGTCGCCCGCCTGTGGCCGCACGTCCTCTCGAACGCGGTCGATCCTGGATGGGCTCCGACGAAGATGGGCGGCGCGGCCGCGCCCGGCGACCTGGAGCAGGGCGTCGCGACACAGGTGTGGCTGGCCGCCAGTGAGGACCCTGGCGCGAAGGTGAGCGGCCGGTATTTTTATCGCAAGCGAGCTCAACCCGCTCACGCGGCGTCATCGGACGTCACTGTCCAGGACGCGTTTCTGGCCGCGTGTGAACAGTTGACCGGTGCACGGCTGGAATCGGCGGTCACGAAGTGACGATGGCCGGCGGCAATATGCTGGATCGGTGCTGGCGGAGCTCGAGCGTATGCCGCGAATTGAGCTGGCCACCTTGCCCACCCCGCTGCAGGACACGCCGCGACTGGCGGCCGCGCTCGGCGTCGACCGCCTGCTCCTGAAGCGCGACGACAACACCGGCCTCGCGCTCGGCGGCAACAAGGCGCGAAAGCTCGAGTACCTCGTGGCTGACGCCGCCCGCGCCGGCGCGGACGTGCTGCTCACGCTGGGCGCGCCGCAGTCCAACCACTGCCGCATGACTGCGGCCGCCGCGCGCGTCGCCGGCATGGACAGCCACTTCGTGTTCGCAGGCCCGCCCATCGACGAGGTGCAGGCCAACATGCTGCTCGACCGCTTCTTCGGAGCGACTTGGACGTTCGCCGGCGACCGGCCCGCTCCCGAGCGGATGGCGCAGGTTGCCGAAGAGCTCCGCTCCCGGGGCCGCCGTCCTTATGTCATACCCGGCGGCGGCAGCAACGGCCTCGGCGCGCTCGGTTATGTTGGCTGCGCTTTCGAGCTGGCGCAGCAGCTGGGAGAGCGCGGAGAACGCCCGCGCTACATCGTGTGCGCGGGCGGATCGTGCGGCACCCTCGCCGGTTTGACGCTCGGCGTCGCGCTCGCCGGAATCGGTGCCCAGGTCGTCGGCGTGAGCATCTCGCGCTCCGTGCCCGACCGCGTCCGGCGGGTCCGCGAGATCATGGCCGAGTCGTGCGAGCACCTCGACCTTGCACTGCCTGACGAGGCGCCCGAGGTGTGGAGCGACTACATCGGGCCAGGCTACGGCATCCCGACCGAGCTGTCGAAGAGGGCGCTCGAGATGGTTGGATTCAGTGAGGGCATCCTCCTCGACCCCGTCTACACCGCGAAGGCGTTTGGCGGGCTGATCGGCGAGATCGAGCGAGGCCGCGTGAAGCGCTCAGACCTGGTCGTCTTCGTCCACACCGGCGGAACGCCGGCTCTGTTCGCCGACCCGTCATTGTATTGGCACGCCGACTAGGTTCAAGTCCCGGGGCCCCCGACAAACCCAGCCTACGCAGGATGTCCGCCTGGCGCCGCAAGTGCGACCGGGGCGGACGCGTGACGGCCGAGAATCGTGGCCACGTCCTCCCGCGACGATGTCGGAGTGAGCTGCGCCAGTTCCTCGATCATCCGAATCGCCGATGCTGGAGTGTGGATGACGAGGAGCCGCGCAGGCCTTTCTGAGCGGTTGTGAAATGCGTGGGTCACGCTTCGCGCTATGTGAACGATGGTTCCGGCAGCTCCTCGCTGCCAGTTCTCACCGATGAGAAACAGCACCTCGCCATCGAGCACATAGAACGCCTCTTCGTATTCGCGGTGAACATGCGGGAAGACTCGTCCGCCGGGCGGGACGACGCTTTCGAACATGGACAGATCCTCGGCACCCGACTCGGGTCCGATCTTGAACGTGATGTCGTTGCCCCCCGCCACAGCACGCCTGCCCTCATTTGGGCGGACGAGCCTCATGTCTCCACCGCTTTCGACTGCCGTGTTCCGATCGACTCCCAACCGGCACCTCCTGCGCTATATTAGTTACAGGTCGACTGTAGTGAAAGTACGCGGGCGTGTCAAGAGGCGATACGACTCGGGCAGTCGACGGCAGGCCGCAGCGAGGCGCCAGACGCTGATCTTGGAGAGTGCTCGGCGGCTGTTCGAGGGCCGTGGATATTCGGCGACGACGATGGAGGCAATCGCTGGGGAGGCGGGAGTGGCCGTGGAAACCGTGTACCTGGCCTTCAAAACCAAGGCGAGCCTCCTTGCCCGCGTTGTCGATGTTGCGCTGGCGGGCGACGAGGCGCCGGCGGCGCTGCCCGAGCGTCCGATCTTTCAAGAGGTTCGTGCGGAAAAGGATCAGCGGCGCCAGCTTGAGCTGCTGGCCCGCAACGCCCGGATCGTGCTGGAGCGCGCTGGTCCACTGCAGTGGGCTCTCTTGATGGCATCAGGTAACGAGCCGGAAATTGCAGACCTCGTCGAGCGATATCAGCGCCGCCGCCTGGAGCTGCAAACCGAGTTCATACGCTGGGTTGCCGCCAACGGCCCTCTCGCGCCCGGGGTGAGCGTCCAGGCGGCCGGCCGCACCTACTGGACGCTTGCCAGCATCGAAGTCCACCACCTGGTCCGCTCAACCCTTGGCAGGACCGCTAAGGAATATGAGGAATGGTTGGGGCGAACTCTCAAGCTGGCTCTTTTACCGACACAAGGCGCGTCGTAATTAGCCAGCAGTCGTCGCGGCTACGTAGTTGCCCTGTCTGCGAGCGCCGTGAGCCATTGCTGCAACAGCTGTCGCTCGGCTGGCGTGAGCGGGTTTGGTTCCGACTCGAGCTTGCTGCTCAGAGTTGCTGCGACTGAAGCAATCGTGGTGGACTGCGGCGCCGCTCGCCGAGAACGCCCCTCGCTATTACTCGCCGCGCCCACCGTCACGAAAGCAATCACCGCTTCAAGCAGCTGTTTCGAGAAGGAATCGTCGGTGTAGTACTCCGGCTGCGTGATCAACGCCAAGGCCGCTCCGACGGTTGCCGACATGACGATTCGCGCTGCCATCGCCGGAGAAGCGCGGAGTTGTCCCTTCGACGCACCAAGCTTCATGCGGTCGTACAAGAGCCGGTGCGCCTCGCGGAGAGCCTCGCTGTTGGGGGCGACTCCAGGCGACCACATCAGCCTGTAGAAGTTCGGATTCTTCCGCGCGAACTCGATGTGGTTGTTCCAGCCGGCTCGAATGTCGTCGCCGATATGGTCGTGGACCACGGCAGCTACGGTGCGCTTGCTTTCGAGGAAGCTCGTCCAGCCGAAGTCGACGACAGCGCGGAGCAGGCTCTCTTTGTCGCGGAAGTAGTGGTAGAGCGTCGGCGCGGTGACACCCGCGGCATCGCAAATCTCCCGCGTGGAAACATCACCGTCCACGGATTTGGCGAGGAGCGCGGCCGCGGATTCGATGATTCGGATCTGGACGGTTTTCGTTTGGGCAGTTCGCGTTCGGGCGGCCATGGCGGAATGATAGCAGGCTTGACTAGCGCCACTAAAGCCTGTAGGGTAGCATTGCTATAGTACTTCCATAACAGGGGGGCAAGCAATGATCGTCGTCACGACACCTACGGGCAATGTCGGATCCCAGGTCCTGAAGGACCTTCTGTCGAACAAGGCGCCGATTCGGGTCATCGTGCGCGATCCAGACCGGCTTGCTCCCGAGGCCCGGGAGCGAGTGGAGGTCGTGGTCGGTTCCCACGGTGACACCGCGGTTGTCACCAGGGCATTTCAGGATGCCGACTCGGTGTTCTGGGTCGTGCCGCCTGACCCTCGGGCCGCGAGCGTCGAAGCGGCCTACGTCGAATTCGCCCGGCCGGCAGCCGAAGCTCTGCGCCAGCTGCGCGTTAAACGGGTGGTAGGGGTCTCGTCGCTGGGCCGCGGCACTCCATGGGCCACGCATGCGGGACTGGCCACGGCATCTTTGGAGATGGATGACCTGATCGCGAGCTCTGGGGTGAGCTACAGGGCACTGACCATGCCGTCCTTCATGGACAACCTGCTCCGACAGTTCGAAACGATCACCACGAATGGGGTTTTCTCTCTGCCCATCGATGGCGATCGGAAACTTCCTAGCGCAGCGACCTCCGACGTCGCGCGGGTAGCGGCTCGCCTGCTTCTCGACCCCTCCTGGAGCGGCGTCGCGAGCGTTCCGGTCCTTGGCCCAGAGGATCTGTCGTACAACGACATGGCCCGGGTCTTGTCCGAGGTCCTAGGAAGGCCGGTGCGGTTCGAACAGATCTCGAACGATGCGTTCAAGGCGCGGCTGATGGGCCGAGGAATGTCCGATGCCATGGCCCAGGGCAACGTCGATATGTGGATCGCAAAGGGCAATGGAATCGACAATGCCGAGAAACGCACACCGGAGTCGTCAAGTCCGACGAGCTTCCGCGAGTGGGCAAATAAAGCATTCAAGTCGCGCGTCGCATCGTAGTGATGCCCAGGGGTCGCAGGCGGTACTACAACGAGATTGCGGCGAGAAGTCGTTTGCGACTGGACGCGATCTCCGACGGAATATTCGGAGTCGCGATGACGCTCCTCGTCTTGACACTCGTCGTGCCGACCGCCATGGAGGTCCGCGACGCAGGTGACTTGTGGCACGCACTGCTAACGCTGATGCCGAACGTCGTCACTTATTTCATGAGCTTCCTGACGTTGGGCATCTTTTGGGTCGCACAGGAAACGCAGTTAAGTGAAGTCGGGCGAACCGACCGCGATTACACCTGGATCATGCTGACTTTCTTGTTGTTCGTGACGCTGGTGCCGTTTTCCACCGCGCTGCTTGCTGCGTACTACCAGTCCTGGATGGCGGTCGTCGAGTACTGGTTCAACATCTTCTTGCTCGGAGCAGTGAACACAGCCGCGGTCGAGTATGCCGCTCGTACCGGACTCTTCTCTGCGTCGAGGCGAGCGATACTGCTGCCGGCTATCCGCCGCCGTGCCGTGATTGCACAGTCGCTTTACGCAGTGGCCACCGCATTGTCCATTTTCGACACCCGAATCAGCATCGCTGCGATCGTGCTGACCCAGCTGAACTACGCCTTGGCCCCGAGGCTGCTCTTCCTCCACCGTCTATAGCGCGAAGCTCAGCCTTCGTCTCGCCCGCGCCCACGAGATGGACCACCGAGCGTGCTTGACATGCCTGTTCCACGGTGCTCTGATCATTGGAGCGGGGATCAAGAGGGTGGCGTCCCCGTTCTCGTTTTTCGCCACAGTTCATCGGAGGCCGACCGTGAACAGGATCAAAGGACGGTTAAGGGTTTCGCTCGTGCTGTTGACAGCCGCTGCGATGCTGGCGCTGGCGACCGGCGCCGCGCCGCTGATCGCCTCCGCGATGGCGGGCATCAATCAATTCGGCTTCGTAGCGGTACGCTCCGGCATTCCTGCTGGGGTGTCTCATTTCGAGGTGACGAGCCCAGACCTCCAGAACGAGCACGCGTTTTCGCAGATGGAGATCGCAAACATCTTCGGGTGCAACGGCGGCAATCAGGCGCCGAGACTCCACTGGAGCGGGGCCCCGAAGGGCACAGCGAGCTACGCCGTGACGATGTTCGATCCCGACGCCCCCACTGGAAGCGGCTTCTGGCACTGGCTCACGTGGGACGTTCCAGCGACCGAGACATCGTTGGACGCGACCGCTCTACCAGCCGGCGCGGTTGCCGGCACCAACGATGCCGGCCTGACCGGCTATCTTGGCCCGTGCCCTCCGCCCGGCGACCGGACGCACCGCTATCAGTTGACCGTGTTTGCGTTGGACGTCAACAGCCTGGGCCTTCCCCCGACCGTACGGGCTGCGGTGGTGGGGTTCACGATGAGAACGCACATCCTTGGCTTCGCACGGCTTATCGGCACCTTCAGCCAGTCGGCAGCCTAAAGGCAAGCTGGGGTCCGAGCTTTAGAGACAATCGAGCGCCTCGGATGGGCATCTGAGCCGTCTGAGGCGCTCCACACACGCGCGTCCTTGTTAATGCGCCCTCCGAACATCCCGCCGGCGTGACCGCGAATTGACTCGTTAACCGGCGACTTTCGGTCCTAAAGTGACTAGAGTTCGGGCGTGCGAATCGGGCTTCGGCGCGTGGGGCGGCTCGCGCTCCCCGCCGGCCTCGCCCTGGCAGCCTCAATCGTCGTCACCCCTGCGACGGCCGCCGGCTCGCCTGCGGTTTCGATCAGCCCCACATCCTTCAACTACGGGACGCTCGCCGTCGGCAACCAGAGCGCCCCCCAGTCCTTCGTCGTCACGAACACCGGGACGGCCGACCTGCACCTCCTGGGTGCCGGCATTCAGGGCGCCAACCCATCCGACTTCCGCGTCTACATCGCCGGCTGCGACTACCGCACCGTCAGCCCCGGCGCGACCTGCACCGAGTCCGCGGTCTTCGCGCCGAAGGAGGCAGGCCCACTGTCCGCCGCCCTTGCCTTTCCGGATGATGCCTCTGGCTCGCCCCAGACGGCCACGCTGGTGGGCGCGGGGACAGGACCTGTGATGGCTTTCGCCCCGTCGACCCTTGAATTCGACCTGGTCCCGGTTGGACAGCAGTCCGCGCCGCAGACCTTCTACGCCAAGAACACGGGTGACTCGCCTCTGAGCATCGCGTCGGCTAAACCGCTATTCGGCGGCGGTGGAAACCTGGTCGTCGTTTCGGACGGATGCAGCGGGACGACCGTCCCGTCCGGTGGAGCCTGCCGGATGATCGTCGCGCTCGCGGCGACGATGGCGGGGTCAAGCGCGGCGACTATTCAATTCCAGGCCAACACAAATCCGACCTGGAGCAACTACACCGCCTTCTACAGCGCGACCGGCGCCTTTGCCCAGACCTACTTCCCGTCGTCCTTCGGCTACCAGCCGCAGAACAGCACCAGCCAGCCGCAATACGTGCAGCTGCAGAATGCGGGCGACCAGCCGATGCACGTCAGCGCGGTGTCCCTCTCGGGCAGCTCCGCGCCGCAGTTTGCGATCACCTCCGATGCTTGCACTGGGACCACCGTGAATGCCGCCAGCCTCTGCCGCATCTATGTCACGTTCACGCCGGCCACGACCGGCCCAATCTCAGCGACGGTCTCCTTCGCCGATGATGCGCCGGGCAGCCCACAGGTCGCGACGATCCAGGGAACCGGAATCGCGCCCGGCGCCGTCGTCAGCGCTAGCGCCATCGATTTCGGGATCGTCAGCGACGCCGGCGGCAGCAGCTCGCAAGTCGTGCAGCTCTCCAACCCCACGGGCTCGGCGCTTCACGTCACGACGGCGGCGATTTCGTCAGGGGGCGCGGTCTTTCACACGAGCGCCGACTCGTGCACCGGCACGACGGTGCTCGCGGGAACCGCCTGCTCGGTCACGGTCACGTTCGCCCCTGCGTCGGCGTCAGCCGCATTCACCGGGATCCTGACCTTCACCGACGACGGCAGCCCGAGCGGCCAGCAGTCGGTGACCCTGGCCGGCCAGGGTGTCGATCCGCAGCTCGCGTACGCACCCGACCAGGTCAACTTCGGCAATCAGCGAACCACGACGCGTTCCGCAGCCAGGACCCTGACTCTCACCAACTCGGGCAGCACGAGCTGGACTCCCCAGAACATCCAGCTCGAAGGAACCTTCTACGGGTCGTTCGCGGTGGATGCATCCGGCTGCACGCAGGCCCTCGCGCCGGGTGCTTCGTGCCAGGTGCTGCTGACCTTCACGCCCACCGGAACAGGCGCCTTCTCCGCGCTCCTCGATCTGTTCAACCCGGTCACGGGTTCGATCAACAGGGTGCCCGTAAGCGGGACCGGCATCGCGCCGGTCGTCCCCGCCACCGGCGGCCTCTTTTTCGGCAACCAGCGTGTCGGCGCCACGTTCTCGACGCCCGGGTTGATCCTGATCAACGCTGGGACCGACACCCTGCATGTCTCGTCGGTGTCGATCTCGGGAACCAATGCGGCCGCTTTCGCCATCGGTGCGACGAGCTGCCCCGGCGCCGCCATCGCCCCCAACGCCTCCTGCATGGTCCCGGTCAGCTTCACTCCGGCGAGCACCGGTCCGATGTCGGCGACGTTGATTGTCGTCGACGACGCCTGGAACGGTCCGTCCCAGTTCCCGCTGAGCGGAACCGGCGTGCAGTCCCACACGTCGTTCGCGCCGAATGCGGTCTCGTTCCCGAACACGCTCACGGGCCAGACCGCGACTCAATCCATCACGGTCCTGAGCGACGGAACCGCGGCGCTCAACGTGAGCTCGATCACGCTGACAGGCGCGGGGGCGGCCGCGTATGCGATCAGCGCAGACACGTGCTCGGGCCAGCAGTGGCCGGCGAGCATCAGCTGCTCGTTCAAGGTGACGTTCGCGCCTCAGACGACCGGCTCCTATAGCGCATCCATCCTGGTTGCCGACGACGCGGCCGGTTCGCCGCAGTCGATCAGCCTCGCCGGCTCGGATCAGCCGGCCGACGCGACCGTCAGCCCCGGGTCAATTGCTTTTGGCGCAATCCGGCCTGGCAGGTCCGCCACCGCACAGACGGTTACCGTCACGAACGACGGCAGCGCAATCGTCCACGTCACGTCTGCGGCGCTGAGCGGTGACCCCTCGTTCAGCCTGACCGCGGAGACGTGCACCGGCGCCACGCTCGCGGCGGGAACGTCGTGCACCGTGCAGGTGGACTTCTCGCCGGCCTCCGTGGGACCGCTGAGCGGAAGCCTGACTTTCACCGACGACGCGACTAACTCTCCTCAGGTCGTGGCGTTGAGTGGAACTGGAGTCCAGCCGGCCGTGTCGCTGTCCGCAGCCAGCCTCGCCTTCGGCAACCAGGTCATCGGCACGACCTCATCGGGCCAACCGGTCGCCATCACGAACAGCGGCAATGACACGCTGAACATCGGTGCGGCCACGGTCACGGCACCTTTCGCGATAGTGTCCGATGGCTGCTCGAACACCGCGGTGGCCGCCGGCTCGACGTGCACGATCCAGATCGACTTCGCACCGACCGCAAGCGGTCCGGCCACCGGCACGCTCTCGATCCCGGATGATGCGCCGGGCACGCCCCAAGGCGTGGGCCTGTCCGGGACCGGCATCAACCCACATGTCACGGCGAGCCCCAGCACCATCGCCTTCGGCAACGTGAGGGCGGGCACGACGGCGAGCCAGATCGTGACGCTGACCAACGACGGAAGCACAACGATTCGTGTCGGGCAGACGACGCTTTACGCGGAATCGATTTTCAGCCTGTCGGCCGACACGTGCTCGAACACCACGTTGGCCGTCGGCGCCGCTTGCACCGTCCAGGTCAACTTCGCGCCGGTCTCAGGTTCAGGATCCAACCAGCTGGCCACGCTGAACTTCACTGACGACGCGGCCAACGCGCCGCAGACGGTCGCGGTCAGCGGAACGGTGGTCCAGCCGGCGGTCTCGCTTTCGGCCGCGAGCCTCGCGTTCGGCAATCAGCTCGTCGGCACGACCTCCGCGAGTCAGTCGGTTGTCGTAACGAACTCAGGCACCGACATCCTCCATGTCGGCATCGTGTCCGCGAGCGCGCCCTTCAACCTCGTTTCGGACGGCTGCTCCAACACCGCGGTGCCTGCGGGATCGAGCTGCACCGTCCAGGTCGACTTCGCGCCGACCGCGATGGGACCGGCGGGCGGAAAACTCTCTATACCGGACGATTCGGCGGGCACGCCCCAGACAGTTGCCCTGTCAGGGACGGGGCTGCAGCCGCACGCGACCGCCGCCCCAGCGACCGTCGCGTTCGGCGGCGTGCGCCCCGGAAATAGCGGAAGCCCGAGGACCGTGACCCTGACCAACGACGGAAACACGACGATTCACGTCTCGACCGCGACGCTGACCGGTAGCGGCGCGTTCAACGTCGCCGCGGACACGTGCTCCGGCGCAGCGCTGGGGCCCGGCAGCGCCTGCACAGTGCAGGTCGGCTTCGCGCCGCCGACCCTTGGGACGTTCAACGCCACCCTCTCCTTCAGCGACGAGGCGACCAACTCACCGCAAACCGTGGCCCTGAGCGGCAGTGGGGTTCAACCTGCGGTCTCGCTGTCGGCGTCAAGCCTCGTGTTCGGCAACCAGGTCGTCGGCACCAGGTCTGCCAACCAGGCGATCGTCCTGACGAACAGCGGCACCGACACGCTGAACATCGGCGCCGCGGCGGCCGGCGTGCCCTTCGCGATCGCCGCCGATGGGTGCTCAAGCACGGCTTTGGCCCCCGGCGCGTCATGCACGATCCAGGTCGACTTTGCGCCGACAGCGACCGGCCCTTCCACCGGCGCTCTGTCGATTCCTGATGACGCGGCCGGCTCGCCCCAAACGGTCGTCCTGTCTGGTACCGGCGTGCAGCCGCAGGCGTCGGTCAGCCCGAGCACGCTTTCGTTTGGCAGCGTCCGGGTCGGTCCCGGCAGCTCGTCCACGCAGCAGTACGTGACCGTGAAGAACACCGGAACCGCGGACCTGCACATCGCCTCGGTCACGGTCGCCGGCAATCCGGCGTTTACGGTCGGCACAGCTTGCTCGGGTCCAACCCTGGCTCCAGGTGCTTCGTGCAAGGTCGGGATCTACGCGTCCCCTGACACGATCGGCGCTCGATCGGGCACGCTGCAGATCGCCGACGACGCGCCGGGCTCGCCTCAGACGGTCTCCCTCAGTGTCACGGGTCTCGACGGCAAGCTCACTGCCACTCCGACCTCGTTCAACTTCGGCTCGGTGAAGGTCAACACCAAGAGCTCGCATCTCACCATCAAGGTGCAGAACACGGGCAACGCCACGCTGACGATCAGCCAGGTCTCGATCACCGGAGCCAACTCCGGAAGCTTCGTGATCGAGTCAACGTCGTGCGCCGGAGCGAAGCTGTCACCCGGCGCCAGCTGTTCGGTGAACGTGTATTTCAAACCGCAGGCGACCGGCTCGTTGAGCGCGTCCGTAACGTTCGCCAACGACGGTCTGGGCGGAACGCAGTACGTGGGCTTGACGGGGGCGGGAATCTAGAGCGAGCGGCCCACAAGATTTCCTCGGTCGGCACAATCAGATCCATGACACCAACGCTGGTTCCGCCGCTCGCGCCGTTCGTCGATGCGTTGCCTCTGCCGACGCGCCTGATCGCGGAGGATCACCACGGCAGTCTCGTCGTGCGCATGCGGATGGGGGAGCACCGCTTCCACCGCGACTTGCCGGTATCGAAGATTTGGGGCTACGAGGGCATGGTCCCCGGCCCGACCATCGAAGCCGAGCGGGGACACCCGGTCACTGTCGAGTGGCGAAACGAGCTCGAAGGGCCGTTCCCACTTGTGGTGACGGCGGCTGCAATGCATGCGGACGCGCAGGGCGTGCCGGTACAGTGCGTCCCCGGACTCAGCGGTGGGACCGCAGACCGAAGTGCTGCAGCGCTGACCGGCCAAGCGGTCGTGCACCTGCATGGTGGCCTGACCCCAGCCGTTTACGACGGTTGGGCGGAGAACCTCCTCGCCCCCGGTCAATCCGCCGTATTTCACTACCCGATGGATCAGCGTGCGGCGTTGCTCTGGTACCACGACCACGTCATGGGCATCACAAGGTTCGACGTCTACGCTGGGCTCGCCGGGCTGTGGGTCGTGCGCGACCAGCCCGAGCGCGAACTGGGTCTGCCGGAGGGACCGCCGTTCGAGGTTCCGCTGCTGATCCAGGACCGCAACTTCGACCTCGACGAACAGGGCACGCTGACCGGCCGCCTTGTGCACAAGACCGACCCCGAGGTGATGGAGGCCTTTGCACCATTCACCGTCGTCAACGGCAAGGTCTGGCCGGCGCTCGATGTGCAGCCGGCGGTCTATCGCATGCGCGTGATCAACGGCTCCAACGCGCGCACCTACCGGTTGGTCCTGGTCCGCGACGGTGATCCCGAGCTCGATCGGATCACGCAGATCGGAACCGACCACGGGCTCCTTCGCGCCCCAGCTCGCATCCCCTCGGATGGCCTGCTCCTCGCCTCGGCCGAGCGCGCCGACCTTCTGGTTGATTTCTCCGACCTCGCGCCGGGAAGCGTGGTGACGCTGTTCAACACGGCAAAGGCTCCCTTCGACGGCTCAACGTTTCCTGCGACTGGGGCCGAGACGGCGGCCGATCTCGCCGGGCTGCTCCCGCATCCGGAGGTGATGCGCTTCAGAGTGGTCCCGGGCTCGACCCAGCGTCGGGTCTTTCCGGCCACGCTCGCGACCGATTACGGCCCGCCTACATCCGAGGAGCTGGCGCACGCGAAACGCCGTGCGATTGCGCTCGTCGAGCGCGAGCTCGAGGGCGAGACGAACATGCTCACCATGCGCGAGCTCGAACCGGTAGAGGATTCGGACAGCACCGATGTGCTCACCGTCGCCCACGACGGCGTCACAACGCGGTATCGCGCGGTTGCGGCGCACTTCGAAGACGTGACGACGTTCTTCCCGATGCTCGGCGAGTATGAGGTCTGGCAGCTGATAAACCTGACCGGGGACACCCACCCGATCCATGTCCACCTCGACCCATTTCAGATCCTGTCGCGACGCCCAATTCGGTACGAGATCGCCGAGGGTGGCATCGAAGACCTACGGCTTACGGCCGCGGTCACGCTCGAACACGACCCAGCCGACCAGCTCGCCCACGCGATCGACGACAACGAGCGCGGGCTGAAGGACACCGTGCGCGTCAACCCGAACGAGGTGGTCGAGATCGCTGTCCGCTTCACCAACTACAGCGGCCGGTACATGTACCACTGTCACATCCTCGAGCACGAGGACCGCGACATGATGCGGCCCTTTGTGACAATGCCGATGGAGCTGATGCCCTTTATGGCCTGACAAGGCACAGGCACGCCGGCCGAACGGTCTAGGGCCACACGCGCAGTCCGCTTCGCATGGCGGTCACGACCGCCTGAGTGCGGTTAGAAGCCCCAAGCTTTCCAAAGATATGGGAGAGGTGGTTACGCACCGTCAGTTCGCTCAGGCTCAGTCGCCTGGCGATCTGCTTGTTCGACAATCCTCGGGCGACTTCTCCCAACACAGCCATCTCACGATTAGTGAGTCGGGGCCGTTCTTGTTCCCAATGGGGGATTCGTTTCACTGAAGCGGCGACGATCCCTGGGACGTCCTTGCTCCTCATTCCGTTCGCGTTACCGGTCTTGATCAACATCGCCCTACCTCAACTCTCTTCAAGTCGGTCTGCCGACCGCCGACCGGAGCTTTGCGGGTCGGGTTCAAAGTCACGTCAATCGACGCTCAAACCAGCACCTGCAAGATGGCTCACAGGTTGGCCCTGTACTTCCGCGAACTCCTGCGGTAGCCTCGACGTCGAGAGGAGAACGGGGCGGTTCGGTGCATCCCGCCCGGGTACGCCCAGCACCGGCCGTCAGATCTAGAGGCGTGCCCGGGTGAGGGGTCATGGCCTATGGCATTTCCGGTCGGCTGAAGGATCTGGGCCGACGCATCAAGCACGCTGAGCTCGACTTCGCCGGACCGATCACGACCAAAAAGGAGAGGAGGTTAGCTAGGTGGACAGAGTATTGATCGATACAGGTATCAAGCGAATGGCGCGCTGGCTGGGGGTCGCAGGTGCCGCCTCGCTGGTGTTCGGGGTCATCCTCTTGCTGTGGCCCGGAATATCGCTGGTGGCGCTCACCGCCCTCTTCGGTGCGTTCGCGTTCGTCTACGGGGCCTTTGCGTTCGGGGCCGGCCTGAACCTGATTGCACACCGGAGCACTGCGTGGGTGCCGTACGTGATTGGCGGCCTGACCGGCGTGGTGATAGGTGTGGTCACGTTCCTGGACCCGGCGATCACCGCCTTGACGCTGGCCTATCTCATAGCCGCCTGGGCATTCGTCGTCGGCGTGTTCGAGATTGTGGCCGGGATTGAAATGTGGGGTGAGCTCCCGGGTGCTGTGTGGCTCGCCGTCGGAGGCGCGCTGTCGATCGTGTTCGGGATCCTGGTCGCCTGGCGGCCCGGAGCTGGGCTGCTGGCAATCGTTTGGCTGATCGGGATCTACGCGATCCTGGGCGGTATCGCCCAGGTGGTAGGTGCGTACCGCATCCACCAGTTCCGCAGCCAGGTCAAAGCTGCAGCCGGCGCAACGCAACCGACCCCGGCATAACGGCAGAGAAGGTTGTATGCAGGTCGGGGGCGACTCGACCTGCATAAGCCCTGGCTCCGCGGGCGCCGAGGCCTTCGACTTGACGCTGGTCTAGTGGCTACGATCCCTTGAGCGCAGGCAGAACCAGCTAGTCCGCGCGGGAAGCGCCGGGAGTGGCATGAACGAGAACGTCAGTCTTGGCCGAATCGCCGGCATCCACGTCGGCTTCAACTGGAGCCTGTTGGTGGTTGCCGCCCTCATCGCCTGGAGCCTCGCCACCAGCTTGTTGCCATCATCGTCACCCGGCCAATCAAGCGGCGCCTATTGGACCGCGGGAGTGATATCGGCCTTCGTATTCCTGGCCTCACTGCTTGCGCACGAGCTCGCGCACTCGATCGTCGCGATGCGGCGCGGTGTCAAGGTCGAGGGGATCACCCTATGGCTGTTCGGCGGCGTATCGCGATTCAGCAGTGAGACCAACTCTCCGGGGACGCAAGCCCTGTTCACATTTGTGGGTCCTCTCACGAGCCTGGTTCTCGGCGCGATCTTCTACGTGATTGCGATCGCCGCCGGCGGTGGCGCACATCCAGGGCTTGTGGCCGCGACGCTGTCGTGGCTGGGCTACATCAACATCACGCTCGGTGTGTTCAACCTGGTGCCTGCGTTCCCGCTCGACGGCGGCCGGCTTCTCCAATCGTTGATCTGGCTGCGCACCGGCGATCGGTTTCGAGCAACCAGAATCGCGGCCCGCATCGGCATGGGCTTCGCTTATCTGCTGATCGCATACGGCCTCGCCACGTTCGTTTTCGCGGGCAGCGTGATCGGAGGCGTCTGGTCGGTCTTTCTGGGTTGGTTCCTGCTCGGCGCGGCGCGTTCTGAAGAGGCCGGTGGCCTGATTCGCCAGGCGCTATCCGGGATCAGCGTCCGCGATGTCATGAGCGCCAACCCCGTGCAGGCGCCCGACGACATCAGCGTCGACGAGGCGCTTCACGGCTACATCCTTGCCTCGCGACACTCGACCTTTCCAACCCATGACGCGAGCGGTAGGTTGAGCGGGCTGCTGACCCTCACGGCTCTGAAGAAGACCGCGCCTGAAGCTCGAGCGACGACTCTTGTGAAGGACATCACGTGTCCGCTCGCCAGCGTCTCAACCGCGAGCCCGAATGATCCAGCCGCGAACTTGCTTGGAGTCTCTGATGGCTGCAGCGAGGGTCGCACGCTGGTGGTCGACGGCGGCCAGCTCGTGGGAATCATCTCTCCCAGTGACATCAGCGCGCTGGTGCGGAGGTCGCTGTCTGGTCGCTCGGAAGTCCGCGCGTAACGCTGCCCGGCAGCATTTAGAGGAATAAGCAGGAACGGCCTAGTGGATTGGCCCGCTGGTGTGCTCGCCCTGGTAGATGTTCACCATGTCGGCAAGCAGTCGGACAAGCGCCATGTGGCCTTCGCCTGGGATCCCGTCGCATTCGAAGTTCTGCGTGCAGAAGACCGCCTCGATGCCACCCGCTTCCAAACAGCGCAGCATGATCCGCTCTTCCTGCTCGGGCGAGTGGACGAGATCGGTGCGCCTTAGGAGGACGCTCATCGCCGCCTCGATTCCGTAGGCGCCCCAGTTCGACACCGCAGCAACGATGAGCACATCCGCCGGCACCACCGTCGCCATGCCGTCATGGCAGGGGCACTGACACTGGCGGCCCCATGGAACCTGGATAGTGCGGACGTCGTCGTAGATCCGGCCAAAACCAATTTCGTTGCCTGCGTCGCCAATCCCGATGCTGAAGATGCCGCGCCTCGCCGCTGCCCCAAACAGCGGGGATGAATCGGTGATCGGCTTGGGGGCGAAGCCGGTCGAGCCGTGGATCACGCCCTTCGCATTGGGACCTAACCGCTCGATTGCAACGATCGCTTTCGGGTTGACCTTGTCGAGCAACCGCTCCGACCACTCCCCGACGGCCGCATCGTCGGCCGGGGTCGTCACAAGCGCCGCTCCGACGTGGTTTCGCATTGCCACCTCGAGCTCTCGGACTCCAACGCCGGCCGCCTCGCTCGACGCGGCTATCGGCCCGGCATGGTGAGCTTCACATACGAATATCGGTGTCGCGTGGAGACCTTTGTCGATCGCCCTCGCGAGGACCGCTGCCCCAACCGGCCCATCGTTTTCGCCGTTCGGGATCAGCTCGCCCGTCCCCGCGCCGGTATTGATAAGTACAAAGTCGCCCGCGCTGACGTTGTCGAGCAAGCCCTGGGCTGCTCGATAAGTCAGGGGTTCACCGCCACCCTCGACGCGCGCAGCATCATAGAGGGGCGCGATCATGCCGTGCGGCAGCCCCGGGTTGCGCATCTCGACGGTGATCAGTCGATCGATGTATTCGATGATCGAAGGCGCGGTCGAGCTCATCTTGTTCGCCGTCTTGGCGGGCGCAGCCATGAAAGCCTCCTCTCCCGAAAGTCTCGAGAGGCTGATTGACAATTGCGCCAACTCTAGGCGCTCAAGAAAGGGTGCGTCCAATATATTGTTCGTTGTCCTTTAGGACGATTTGTGTATCGTTCTGGGATCGAGCTTCGCCACCTTCGCTACTTCGTTGCAGTCTCCGAGGAGCTGCACTTCGGCCGGGCCGCAGCGCGGCTGCACATGTCGCAACCGCCTCTGAGCCAGCAGATCCGCAGCCTTGAAGCCGAGCTCGGGCTCTCCCTGTTCCGGCGGACGAACCGCCGAGTCGAGCTCACGAAAGCCGGCCAGGCATTCCTCGAGGGCGCGCGCCGGACTTTGGAAAGCGCGAATCAGACCGTCCGTGAAGCGCGATCAGCCGATGATGGCGAGACCGGCGAGCTTGTTCTGGGTTTCGTGGATTCATCGATATACGGCTACATGCCCATTGTCCTGCGGGCCTTTCGCAAGCAACACCCATCCGTGAGGGTGGTCATCCGCGCGCTGACTTCCGCCGAACAGGTCGAGAAGCTCGAGCGTGGCGAGATTCAGCTCGGCATTCTCCGGCCGCTGAGAGTCAGCTCACGCCTTGTCATCGAGGAATTGGGCCGTGAGCAACTGGTGGTCGCACTTCCAAAGGGTCATCGGCTAGCGGCGCACAAGCAGATTCAAATCCGCGACCTTCGGGACGAAGCGCTTGTTTTTTTCCGCCGGGACTTTGCCCCAGCCGTTTACGACCGGATCATGGGCATGTTCCACAGGGAAGGGCAGCTTCCCCACATCGCGCAGGAAGCGGGAGAGCAGCACACGATCATTGGGCTGGTCGCCGCGGGACTCGGCTACTCCATCACTGCCGAAGGCCTGATGCATTGGGGCACCGAGAGCGTGGTGTACCGTCCGCTTGCGCATCCCAACGCCTGGGTTCCCATGGCGGTTGCTTGGCGTCGTGCGGACAGATCAGATCCCGTTCGATGGTTCGTGGAAACGGCAAGGGAGTTGGGCGCGCCAACCAAGAGTCGAAAGGTCCCCGCTCGAAGTTAGGGAACCTGGCCCTCCAGGATCGCCGTCAGCTTGTGAGCGTCGATGTTGCCACCCGACACAACGCACGCGATGCGATCCGCATTGGCCCGCCCAGAGAGGGCGACGGCGACTGGTGCCGCCCCGGCGCCTTCGGCCACGACGTGGTTCTGCCGCATCAGGACCTCAACACACCGGGCGGTCTCACCGGCGGTCGCCACGAGTGATCCGTCAAGGAGCTTCCGCGCGAGGTCCAGCATGTTGGGAAAGACGGTCTTACTTCCAATGCCGTCGACAAAACTTGGGCGGTAGTCAATGACGACCGGTGCTCCTGCTTCAAGCGAGGCCGCTAAGGGCGCTGCACCATCAACCTCCACCGCGAACACTCGGCAATCGGGTTTGATTGACTTGGCCGCGGCCGCGATTCCGGTGGACAGCCCGCCGCCACCCCACGGAACCAGGATGACGTCGACATCCGGCATCTCATCGAGGATCTCCAGGCCGATGGTCCCGTCGCCCGCCATCACCTTCTCGTCGTCGAAGGGGTGGATGAAGAGTCCCTCAATCCCAGGGTATGCGCGGGCTCCAAGCGTCGTCCACCACTCGTCAAAAGGCACGGAAATGATCCGCGCTCCGAGTTGGCTCATACCTTCGATCTTTCTCTGAGGTGCACTATCCGGTACGACCACCGTGCATGGGATAGCGCGGCGCCGCGCTTCCCAGGCGACCGCCTGGCCCATGTTGCCGGCGCTCGCGGTCACGACTCCAAGCGCAAGGTCTTTGGGATCGATCGCGCTCATCGCGAATGCCGCGGCTCGGATCTTGAAGGAACCAATCGACTGCAGGTTCTCGAGCTTCAGATAGATGGCAGCCGGCGCGTCCAGGACGTTGAGCTCAACAAGCGGCGTCTTCAACGCCGCGCCACGGATCGCTGACTGGGCCTCGCGTATACGCTCTAGCGTCGGGGCGGCTGCAACCATATAGAGGGCAGCTAGGGGTTTGGCGTTGGTTCGGCTATCGCTCGGTAGATCTCGGGTTGACGCGTATTGAAGAGGTGTGAGGTCGCGCGCGCAGTTCGTTGTGCCTCGAGATCGATGTCGGCGATAACGAAATCCTCTTCGTCGAACTTGCCTATCGCGACAACCTTGCCGCCCGGATCGACGACACGGCTTCCACCAAAGAGCCGGTCGTTGCGCTGCATGCCGACGACGGAGCAAACCATGTACCAGGTGCAGTTCTCCGCTGCACGCATGAACATCCCATGCTCCCAGTACTCCTCGAAGCCACCGGCTGAAGCTGACACGTTGACCAGGAAGTCGGCCCCCTTCAGCGCCTGGACCCGGGCGACCTCCGGGAAGCTCATGTCGTAACAGATGTGAATCCCGATCCGGCCAAGGGAGGTTTCGAAGACAGGTAGGTCTTTGCCCGGAGAGTAAAAACACCGCTCCGTCGCAACGCCGTTGAAGTACGTGAACGCAGCGACATGTGTCTTTCGGTAGGCGCCGATGATCCCGTGCGGTCCAACCAGCAAAGCCGTGTTGTAGACATCGCCGGGCATGACGGGTCCGAAAGTTCCCATGCCCATGATGACGTGGATCTGATGCCGTTTGGCAGCCTCGATCACCGCGGCGACGTGAGTGTCCGGCGGTTGGATCGTGCTCGCCCATTTGTGCAGCCATTCATCTGTCCTGTAGCCGGACAGGAACATCTCACCGAAGACCACAAGGTCGGCGCCGGCGGCTGCAGCCCGGTCGATCTCGGCAAGACCGCGTTGGAGATTTGCGTCCCGAGGGTCATGCGTCTCGGTGCCCAGGTCGGACCTGGTCTGTGCGAGCGCGACGCGTACGGTGCCTTCTCGCTTCGGCGCTGGTCCGCGCTGCGCAACAGCCTCATTTCGCTCGATGACTTTGCTCATGGCATCCGTCGCTCCAAATCTACTTTGACCAAGCCTCGCCCGAGTCTAGACACTCGCCTGCGGGCAGTCCAATACATCAGGCCGTACTCATCGATTCGTTTTCGATATGACCGCTCACCTCTTCGGCGATATTCGTCCGATCCGCCGCGTCGAGTGTCAATCCAAGAGCCTCTTCGACCGATTTGTACTGCTCGAGGTTGCGGGGGGCGGCCAGTATGGACGTGACCTTGGAATTCGATCTGGCCCAGGCAAGCGCCAGGCCGGCCATTGAGGTGTTGTATTTCTCAGCCAGAGAACGAAATCGACCGATGGCTCGGTATGTCGCTTCGTTTTGGAACCCGGCGTATGGTTCCGGACGGAGGGCCATTCGCGATCCGGCGGGTAGGGGAGCGCCTTGTCCGTACTTGCCGCTCAGCCATCCTCCGGCCATCGGGCTATAGGCAACAAACGAGACTCCCTCTTCGGCAAGCACGGGAAGCATCTCGCTTTCGGCCTCGCGATGCAGCAGGTTGTACTCGTTCTGAACACAGGCGAGCCTCGCGCCGCGAATTCGCTCGCTGATCCACAGGCTCTTGACCACCCGCCAGGTCTCGATGTTGCAAAAGCCGATGTGCAGCACTCTGCCCGACCTGACCAGATCGTCGAACGCGCGCATCGTCTCTTCCAGATCCGTATCCGGGTCGACCTGGTGGGCCATATAGACGTCGACCCGGTCGGTCTGGAGACGGCGAAGCGACTCTTCAATCGCACGCATCACATGGCGCCTGGACAAGCCGCCGCTGTTTCGGTCGGCGTCCATCGGGTTGAAGACTTTGGTGGCCAGGACGATGTGGTCCCTGGCACTACGGTCGCGCATCCATCGGCCGACCATCTCCTCGGAGCGGCCGCCGCCGTAGGAGTCGGCGGTGTCGAAGTAGTTGATACCGAGCTCGGCTGCGCGGTCCATGAGAGCGAATGCCTCGCTCTCGGTCTCGCCCTGGCCAAAGAGGCTTGCATCGGACCCGATCCCCCCAAAGCCACCACAACCGAGGCCGATGACCGAGACCTTGATGCCAGTGCGACCAAGAACGCGGTACTCCATCGCCGCCTCAGTATCGGCCTTCGCGGCGATATTCATTACGTCTCAATTTCGAACGAACAATATATTGGACAGTAGGCGATTACGAGCCTAGTCTGGCACCGGACACCGAGCGGACGTGGATCCACCCGCACCGCGGGCGGTCCTTGACGAGGGAGGCTCACATGAATCGATTTGCATCAACACCGCTGTCGTTGATGGCGGGGCTGGGTCTTCTGGCCGCTGTGGCGTGCGGTGGTTCATCGACCACGAACACAAGCGGTGGCGGCGTGCCATCGGCGGTGACCGACAACCTCGCCAAATTCACGGCCATTCCCGTGTGGAAGGCTCCCGGCCCGGCAATCGATGCCACCAAGCTCCGTGGCAAGAAGATATTTGCGATACCGATCGCCGAGACGCCGTTCACGCAGGCCGTGGAGGCGGGTGAGCAGAAGGCGGCAGACGCGGCCGGCGTGAAAATCACGTTCTTCCCCAACGAGGGAAGTCCAGCCGCGTGGGTCCAGGGCATGCAGACCGCGATCTCCCAGCACCCCGATCTGATCAACCTCGACACGGCGCCCGACCCGCGCTCCCTGCAGCCTCAGATTGCCGCGGCCAAGGCCGCAGGCATTCCGGTGATCGTCACGCATTTCTACGACGCCAACATGCCTGACCCACCGGCCTGCGACGGTTGCGCTCCGGGCGTGTCGGCGGTGGTGAAGGTTCCATTCACCGTGGTCGCCCAGGCGCAGGCCGACTACGTCATCAACGCTTCCAAGGGCAAGGCCGACGTTCTCATCGTGAGCATCAGTGGCCTGCTTCCGGTGCCGCCGATGGAGCAGATGATGCTTAACGAGTACAAGCAGAACTGCACTGGCTGCACGGTCAAGCTCGTCGAGGTTTCGCTGCAGCAGATCGGCCAGGCCGGGCCGTTCAGCCAGGTGTCCAGCGCACTCGTGCAGGATCCGAAGATCGACTGGGTCGACCCGATGTTCGACGCCCTGATCCCCGGGAGCCTTGGCGCGGTCCAGGCAGCAGGGAAAGCCGGCAAGATCAAGATGCTGAGCTTCAACGGGTCGGCATTTGCGCTCCAGGATGTCGCCAGTGGAACGAGTCCCGTCATCGCCGACGTCGCGGAGCCTGACACTTGGGTTGGGTACGCAAACATGGACCAGGCCTTCCGCCTGCTCGCCGGCATGTCGCCCGTCAGCGAGGTGACGCCCTTCCGGATCTTCGATCAGACGAATATCTCAGAGACGGGTGGAGGACCAAATTTCGCGGGTGGATATGGCAACGCGTACGTCACAGGCTTCTTCCAGCTCTGGGGACTACCGGCGCCCGGATAGGTTGCGGGTGGTTGCGGCGAGCACTGGCGCCGTAGGCTGCGGCGGGTGGCCGGCGACTCGGTGACGCGGAACGAAGATCCAGGTACGGGCGAGCGATCAGACACTCCGGTCGCCTCGCCCGACCTGATCCTCGAAGCGAAGGGGATCACCAAACGCTACGGCGGCACGCTCGCACTCGATGCCGCCGCCGTCAGCGTGCGATCGGGCGAGGTTCACGGGCTGCTGGGCCAGAACGGATCGGGCAAGAGCACCCTGATAAAGGTTCTCGCCGGCGTCGTCCTCCCCGAAGAGGGTGAGCTCACAGTCGGCGGCGATCGACTTACGTTTCCGTTGGCCATCGGTGAGGCTCACCGCCGCGGCCTGCGTTTCGTCCACCAGAACCTCGGTCTTATCGGAACGTTGACTGTGGCTGAGAACCTCTTCATCGAACGCCTGGCGCTGTCACGAAGAACCTTTCGCATCAATTGGGGATCGTTCTTCGATGAGGCCAGGGACACGCTACGCCGGTATGGGCTTCACATCGATCCTCGTATTGCTGTGCAAGAGATCAAGCTCATCGACCGGTCCTTGCTTGCGATCACTCGGGCCGTCGCTCCGAACACCGCGACCGGATCGGCGTCGATTGCTCGCCTGATCGTTCTCGACGAGCCGACGGTTTTCCTGCCGCGAGACGACGTCGGGCGGGTCTTCGGGATGATTCGCGACCTCGTCTCACAAGGCATCGGCGTCTTATTCGTCTCGCACCGAATGGATGAGGTCCGCGATCACACCGACCGGGTCACCGTCTTGCGGGACGGTCGCAACATCGGAACGGTGGAAACGGACAGCGTCGACGATGACGAGCTGGTCCGGATGATCGTGGGGGAGCATGCGGCGCGGAGTGCTCGCGCGGCCGAGGAGTTGGCCGCGCGCGGCGATCAGGACGTCCCGCTGCGACTCCACAAACTTTCGACTCGCACCCTGCGCGAAATCGATTTGACCGTCCCGCCGGGTGAGATCCTGGGCATCACGGGTCTCGCCGGCGCCGGCTACGAAGAGATCCTCTACGCGGTCTTCGGAGCGGGCCGCGGCGCGACGGGCTCGGTCGAGCTCGGTCCGGACTTGGCAGACGTGCGCGAGCTCACCCCTCACAGAGCCATGGAATTGGGAATGGCGCTGATACCCGCTGAGCGACTTCTTCACGGCATCGCGGCTCGTGTCACTGTGGAAGAGAACGAAACCCTCACGGTGGTCGATCGGTATTTCAAGAGGCTGTTTCTCAACAGATCGGCGCTGAACGTGGTGGCATCCCGACTCACCATGCAACTCGGCATCCAACCAACAGACCACCAGATGCAGACGGATCAGCTGTCGGGCGGCAACCAGCAGAAGGTGCTCCTGGCGAAGTGGCTGGTACGGCGACCACGAGTGCTTCTGCTTCACGAACCCACGCAAGGCGTCGATGTCGGCGCACGAGCTGACATCTCCACGTTCATTCGCCAGATGGCCGAGCTCGGCACGGTGGTGATCTTCGGCAGTGCCGAATACGAGCAGCTGGCCGACCTATGCACGAGGGTCGTGATAATCGGCGACGGTCGCATCTCTCGCGTCCTCGTTGGGGATCAGGTGACCAAGGAAAACATTCTCAGCGAGTGTCTTCGGACTTCTTCGAGAGTCGCTCCGGCTCTTGGTGGGGCCGCTGCGAAATGACGGTTGCCACCCCCACCGAACGAGGGGCTTCTTCGCCGCCAGCGGTTCGCCGCCGGCGACGGCTCTCGCTCGAGCGGTACGTGCTGCCGCTGACGTGGCTGGCCGTGATCGTTGTCTTTTCGATACTCAAGCCCGACGTCTTTCCCACAGGCGACAACGCATCGGCGATTCTGTCGATCAATGCCGTGTTGGTTGTGCTGACAATCGGTTTGCTAGCCCCGCTGACGGTGGGCGACCTCGACATCTCAGCTGCTGCGGTGGTTGGACTCTCGGCGATGCTCGTTGTGATCCTCAACACGAACCGGCACGTGCCGGTCGGGTACGCGGTACTGATCGCGCTGGCTTGCTCGTGCGTGGTCGGACTGATCAACGGTTTCTTCGCCGTTGTGGTTGGAATCGATGCTTTGATCGTCACCCTCGGGACCGGCAGCCTGGCGCTCGGGGCCACCGCCTGGATGAGCAACAACAGCACTGTTACGGGGCTGGCGCAGTCCCTCGTCAATCTCGTGGTTCAGGACCAGATTTTCGGCGTGTCGATCGAGTTCTACTACAGCATCGCGATCTGCGTACTCGTCTTCTATCTGCTGCGTTACACGCCACTCGGCCGGCGGATGCTCATCGTGGGCCAGGCTCGCGAGGTCGCGCGCCTGAGCGGCATCAACGTTGCTCGCATACGAATCGGAAGTCTGCTGTTCTGTTCGTTTCTCGCCGGGATCGCAGGCATTCTCTATGCCGGCACGAGTGGCTCGGCCGAACCGGGCGGTGGCTCTGAACTACTGCTGCCGGCCTACGCTGCGGCGTTTCTGGGGTCGACAACTCTGACGCCAGGTCGTTTCAACGCCTTCGGCTCGTTGATAGCGGTGTACTTCCTCGCAACTGGAATTGTCGGGCTCGAGCTGCTCGGCGCCCAGAACTACGTGCAGCAGATCTTCTACGGGGCGGCTCTGTTGGTCGCAGTCCTGGCTTCCACCCTGATCAAGCGCGCGGCGAGCCGAAACGCCTAGTCTCGCCACCGATTACTTTGGCGACCGAAGACGAGGGCGCTCGTTCGCGGAATATTAGCACGCAGGCGCAACTATTTCTGGTACACTGTCCATCGTTCCTGGACTGAGGCGAGGGCCGTGAGGTCCTTGCGGTTGCCGGCCAGCGGTGGCAGTAGCCTTCTTGGCCCTTCCGCTTCGCGGACACTCCCGAAGGAGGAGACGCAAATGCCTGAAGTCAAAGAGACAACCGATCGCTTCGTAGCCGCATTCAACGCGCATGACGAACGCGCACTCGACGCCCTCCACGCCGACGACATCAAGTTCAATGCACCGGGCGGCTTCAAGGCCACCAACGCCAAGGACGCCACGGCGTACGCGACGACCTGGCTGAAGGCGTTCCCGGACGGCAAGATGAAAGTCCGAAGCGAGATCACGAGCGGCCCCTGGGTCGTCCAGGAGATCTTGATGGAAGGCACCCACACCGCCCCGCTCGAGAGCCCGACCGGAACCATTGCGCCGACCTACAAGAAGGTCGTCGGCTACGGCGTCCAGCTTCTGCGTGTCGAAAACGGAAAGATCGCCGAGGCACGGATCTACTACGACCAGCTCGACCAGATGAAGCAGCTCGGTCTCATCCCGACACCAGCTACGGTCTAACGACCGACGGTATGGGCCTGGCCCCTGGGGAGCCAGGTCCATTTGCTCCTCTTGGGGTGGCGACTACCGCCTCCGCAGGCGATGGAGCCAGGGCCGTGAATCACCCACAGAATTCAGGCACACGAGGAGTGCAGATCATGATCGACACGAAACCGACTACGGGCGCCGAAGCCGCGCTGACTTCGCAGGCGGCGGTCTCAACGCGGATGAAGGCGATCGTCCAGGACCGTTACGGCGAACCCGCGGCTGTGCTGCGCCTCGAGGAAATAGCGAAGCCGGCGGTCAAGGACGGCGAGGTTCTGGTGCGCGTTCAAGCGGCGTCGATCCATGTCGGCGACTGGATCCTGGTGAGAGGCGTGCCTTACATCGCCCGGATGGCCGTTGGGATGAGCAAACCCAACAACCGTGTTCCGGGAACCGACATCTCGGGGACTGTCGACTCGGTGGGCAACGGCGTGACGAACCTCAAGCCTGGCGATGAGGTCTTCGGATGGAGCGCGGGCGCCTTTGCCGAATACGTGTCCGCTCCAGCCGACCACTTCGTGGCGAAACCTTCGAACCTCACCTTCGAGCAGGCAGCAGCCGTCGGGGTTTCTGCATCCGCCGCCCTCCAGCTCCTTCGAGGCAAGGTGCGGCCAGGTGACAGGGTCCTGATCAACGGTGCGTCGGGAGGGCTGGGAACTTTCGCCGTGCAGGTCGCCAAGGCATTTGGTGCCGAAGTGACCGCGGTGTGCAGCGCGGCGAACATGGAGATGGTCCGCGCGATCGGCGCTGACCACGTCATCGATTACGCGAAGGAAGACTTCACCCGGGGTGGGCTGCGCTACGACTTCATCCTCGACAACGTGGGGAACCATTCGTTGTCGGAGACCAGACGTGCTCTGACCCCCACGGGGAAGTTGCAGTGCAACAACGGCACGTCCGGCGGCCAGTGGTTCGGCACTTCCGGAACCATGATCAAAACGGCAGCTGCGTCGATGTTCGGGCACCAGCAGCTAGGCCCAGCCATCAAGTTCCAGAATCGGGCGGACCTGCTCGTCCTGAAGGATCTGATCGAAGCCGGGCTGGTCACGCCGGTGATCGACCGAACCTACCCGCTCACTCAGACAGCTGAGGCGATCAGCCACGTCGGAGAAGGTCATGCGCGGGGAACGGTTGTCATCCGTATGTGATCCATCCGAAGACACGTAACAGCTTGCCGCCGACGGGAAACGACGCAAACACGATGAAGGCCATCGTCCGCTACCGGTACGGCTCTCCCGATGTCCTCGAGCTGCGCGAGATCGAAAAGCCGGTCCCCAAGGATCAGGACGTGCTGGTGCGCGTTCGCGCTGCGTCCCTGAATGCGGATGACCTGGAGTACCTGTACGGCAAGTCTCCCTTCACGCGCATGGCGACCGGTCTACGCCAACCGAGGATCCACGGTCTGGGAGTCGACGTGGCGGGTCAGGTCGAGGCGGTTGGGAAGCAGGTAACGAGCTTCCAAGAGGGCGACGAGGTTTTTGGGAACATGACCGTGTACGGACTCGGCGCGTACGCCGAGTACGTCTGTGCTCCGGCGCGAGCCTTCGCCTTGAAACCCGCCAGGATGAGTTTCGAGGAAGCTGCGACCGTCCCGCAATCGGCAATCCTTGCGCTCCAGGGTCTTCGCGGCAAACGACAGATCGATTCCGGAGACCAGGTACTGATCAACGGTGCCGGCGGAAACGTCGGTCCGTTCGCAGTCCAGATCGCCAAGTACTTCGGAGCGGAAGCGACCGGCGTGGACAGCACGGGCAAGTTGGACATGGTGCGTTCGGTGGGCGCCGACCACGTCATCGACTACACGCGAGAAGACGTCATCGGAAACGGGCAGCGGTATGACCTGATCCTCGACGTGGTGGCGCGTCGTTCGATGTGGGAGTGGAGGCGCGCGCTGAAACCTGCTGGAGCCTACGTGATGCTCGGCGCCTCGACGGCCCTGTTGCTCCAGGGCGCGTTTGTCGGACCACTGATCTCACTGACGGGAAGCAGGAAGCTGGCCGTGATGTGGTGGTGGAAACCATTCCAGCGGAATGACGTGGCGTTTCTGAAGGAGCTCATCGAAGCCGGCAGGGTGGCGCCGGTCATCGACAGACGCTACCCGCTTAATGAGGTGCCTGACGCTTTGCGGTACCTGGAGACCGGCAACGCCCGCGGAAAGATTGTCATCACCGTGTAATTCGGGTAGCAATCCGCGCGCCATCCCGGGCTAATCGCTGGTGGTCGTGCCTCCGCTGTCACCAAAGCTGAAGCCACTATCCCCGTCGTGACCTCCAATTGCGCCGCCGCCGCCGCCACCACCATCGGCGAGTTGGCTCGTGTCGTGGTGAGAGTCTGGCCAACTGAGTCCATCGGACAATGACGCATCGGTTCCAGCACCGGCCCCGCTGTGCCGCTTCTTCTTTTCCCCTGCTCGGGGAGGAGGACCCAGGAACCTGATGCTCCGAACAAGCGCGCTTCGGCGCGCCAGTGTTGTTGCGAGCATCGCAGCCAGCACGACCATGAACTCGAGGACGACGGTCAGGTTGCGCGTGGCGCTGTCAGTTTGGACGGTTCGGCGGTCAAAGGGGAGTTGAGCCGACCTGGTCTGTCGGCGTCGCAGCAATAATCCGTTGCCTGGCAACCAACTGGTGATTCGTTGATCACGATCATGCCCGCACTCCGCCTTTGGCCGTCCGTCGCCCGGTCTGGCACAGTTTCGACACCACCCATGCCTAGACTGCGATGGCAATGTCTGCTTTAGTCGAGGTCGAGCGCCTGTCCAAGAGCTTTGGCCGAGTGCGCGCGCTCAGCGAGGTTTCATTCAGCGTCGACGAGGGCGAGGTCCTTGGATTTCTGGGTCCAAACGGCGCGGGAAAAACGACGACCATCCGCATTCTGCTTGGTCTCCTGCACGGGGACGGCGGCACCGCGAAGATCGGCGGACACGATTGCTGGACCGACCACGCGCGCGCCTCGCGGTTCTTTGGGGCCACCCTCGAGCAACCCGGGTTTTATGGATTTCTCTCGGGTCGCGATAACCTCCGCCAGTTCGCCCGCATGTTGGGACCCGTCGACGAGAAGCAGATGACTGAGCTTCTCGGCCTCGTCGGAATGACCGAACGGGCAGATGACAAAGTCAAGCGGTATTCCATGGGGATGCGGCAGCGACTTGCGCTGGCGCAAGCGTTGTTGGGCAAGCCACGCCTGCTCGTGCTGGACGAACCCACGAATGGGCTCGACCCGAACGGCATTCATGGCCTGCGCATCCTCCTTCGCAACCTGGCCAGCGAGCGCGGGCTGACGATCTTCTTCTCCAGCCATCTTCTGTCCGAGGTCGAGGAGCTTTGCGATCGGGTCGTCGTGCTGCACCGCGGCGAGGTGAAAGCGTCAGGACCTCTGACCGAGCTGATGAACGTCAAGGGCTTTCGCTACCGCATCGACGTGTCGGACGTCGACAAGGCGTTGGAGATCGTGCACGGAGTCGACGGCGCGCGGGCGGAACCAGGCACGATCAAGGACTCGATCAACGTGACCGCTGATCACGACATCGCGAGGCAGATCAATTACGCGCTCGTGTCCGCGGGGGTCGGGGTCGACCAACTGGTCAGGACGGAGCAGGGACTGGAGGATATCTACATTCAGCTGACCGGGGTGCCGGTCGCCAGCCCACTGAGCTCACCAGTGGCACCGCAATGAGCCTGGTCCTCAGCCTCATACGCAATGAAGTCGAGAAAACTTGGCGCAGCCGGTGGATCGTCTTCGCGGTGCTAGGCGCTTTGTTCTTGTTGATTGCCGGCGGTCTCTACATCTATTACGTCCACCTCGAGAATCGATGGACACCGCAGGCGCCGGTGGCGTGGCAGTCGCAGCTGCGCGACCAGATGAAGTCCAACGAGCAGGAAATCGTGAACCTCGAGCAAGTCAAGCAGCAGGGTCGGGGTGGAACTGTCCGGGTGGGTGGCAGAGGTGGGGCGGACCTGACACTCGATCAAGCGATCGCTCAGGCCAAACAGGCGATCTCCGACGATCAATATCTCCTCGACCATAACATCGCGCCGGTGCAGACTTTCGCGATCGCCCAGGCGGCGCTGTTCGCGCTCGGTGGGATCGTCATGTTCCTTCTCATTCGAATTTTCGGGTGGCTGGCGTCGGAGCAGATCGCGGGGGAGCGGTCCGACCGCACGATCACGATCCTGCTCAGCCGGCCGCCGAGCCGCGACCAGGTCTTGTCGGCGAAGGCGATGGCTTCCTTCCTCATCGGCCTGGCGGTAGTGCTGGTCACCCTGCTGATCATCTTTGGCATGTTCGCCTTCTGGTTCGGCTCTCCTGGTTCTCTGTCCGATCAGGCCGGCATCGCCATTGACGGCAACAACCCTCTTGGGCCCGGAAACCTGCTCCAGATGCCGATCTGGCTGTTCGTGTTCATGTGTCTCGGCGCGGCGATGCTCGGCGTCCTATGCGTGCAGGGCATGAGCCTTCTCATTTCGGTGCTCACAGGCCGGTGGGCCGCAATAGGCATAACACTCGCGCTGCTTTTCGGAGCTCCACTGGTGAGCACCATCGTTGCCGGGATCCTGTTCCTCATTAGCGGAAGCCAGGACTCGTCGCACTTCCTGCGCTACCTCTTTTTCAACGTCCTCGCTCCCGTCGGGTCGGTCGCACCGACATTCGGCAACACCACCGCCGCGGCTGGTTCGGGCGTCACTGAATTCGTTTCCGAGGTGGAGACACTGGCCGTATGGACGGTGGGTTTCTTCCTGGTCGCGTGGCTGCTGTTTCGCCGCAAGCAAGAAGCCGGCTAGTGGACCACTGAAGATCGCGGCCTGTCGGAGGCCGGTCAGCTACAGGTAGCCGACCCGCCAATCCACGTGTCAACCAAAATCGACCGAACGGTTGATGTCGGCCGAGCGCCCTGGGGATACCTTCGACAAATGCCTTACGAATCCGCACCGGACGCCTTCCTTTCCGCTCTCTCGGCCCGCGACTTCGGACGATTCGCCGAGTGCCTCGCACCTGAGGTCCACGCGCGCTTGCTCCTCCCGCGAGGACCCGAGCTCCGAACGGGCCGCGAAGAGGTCGCGCGGCGTTTCGAAGGCTGGTTCGGAAGCGCCTCCGACTTCGAGGTCCTGGACACTCAACGCACAGACATCGGGCTTCGAACCAGACTCAGCTGGCGCCTTCGAATGTGCCGCGACGGCCAGTCGCACGAGGTAGTCGAGCAGGTCGCATTCGTCGATTCAGAAGCTGACGGCATTTCCGCAATCGACCTGGTGTGTTCTGGGTTCCAACCAGAACACCGGTCCGTAGCGTCGTGCGACGTTCAGGCTCCTGCGTCTCGAGGCACTCGATAATGGGCAGGTCATTGGCACCGCTGGACGCGGTCAGTCCGTAATCGCCCAACCGAGGTCTGAGCAGGGCCTTCGCCTGGCCGAGCTCCTCGCGGCGGTTTCGCTTGCCACCGATCTGTCGCACGATGTGCCCCCGGAGAGCGCACTACGAGATGCACTGCTCGCGGTCGAGCTCGCTCGCCTCGCGGGCTGGACTGGGGCCGACGTGTCGGACGTCTACTATCTGGCGCTCCTCTACCACATGGGATGCACTGGCGCTGTCGCCGCGCAGAGCCGGCTGGGCGGCGGCGACGACATCAGCGTGCGTCATTGGATGTCGGAGGCCGACTACGCCGATCGTCCGGAGCTGATGCGCATCGTCGTCACCAGGCTGGCGCGCCAGTGGGGACCCTCCGGACTGGCGCAGGGTGTAAGCGCGCTTGCGACATCCGGCCGTGACATGCCAGAGGCTTTGGCCAACATCGCTGAGGCAGCTGCCCGGCTCTCACAAAGGCTGGGTGCAAGCCCTCGCGTCACCGAGGCGCTGGGTCACGCGTACGGACGGTGGGACGGCAAGGTCTTCACCTCACTGCCGAGTGCCGAGGGCCTTTCCGCGACCTCACGCCTTGTGCACCTCGTCCACGTCGCTCAGATCTATCACCAGGCTGGAGGCGTAGAGGTCGCAGACGCTGTCGTCCGGCAACGCGGGGGGAAGGAGTTCGACCCGGAGCTGGCGAGGCTATGGCTCCAGAACAGCCACGATCTCCTCCCCAGACTCTCAATGGATTCTGTGTGGGACCAGGTGCTGAGCGCAGAGCCAGAGCCGCATCGGCGGGTGGGCCCGTCCCACCTGGACGAAATCAGCCGAGCGCTCGCGGATTTCGTGGATCTGGCCTCGCCTTTCACGCGAGGGCACTCGTCGCAGGTTGCGCGACTCGCCGAGGCTTCGGCGCTGAACGCAGGATTGGGCTCCGATGACGCCGCGACCCTACGGCGCGCAGCGCAGGTCCACGACCTGGGCATGGTCAGCGTGCCCAATCGGGTCTGGATCAAAGGCGGGGCGCTCAATCAATCCGAGTGGGAGCGGGTTCGCCTGCACCCCTATCACACCCAGCGCATTCTCAGTCTCGCCGGCCCTATGCGGGCGTCCGCGACCATCGCGGGTCTCCATCACGAGCGACTGGATGGCTCCGGCTACCACGTCGGGCTGCCCGCAAATGCACTGCCGTTCACATCCCGCGTACTCGCTGTTGCGGAGATCTACCAGTCGATGAGCGAGGAGCGCGCCTGGAGGCCGGCGGTCAAACCTCAGGAGGTCACGCGGCAACTACAGGGGGAGGTCGCAGCGCGGCGCCTCGACCCGCGAGCTGTTGAGGCGGTGCTGCTGGCGGCCGGTCAACCTCGGCAGAAAGGGAGGTCGAGCCCGGCCTGGCCGGCCGGTCTCACCGACCGCGAAGTCGACGTGCTGAGGGCGATCACACGTGGCCTGTCGAACAAACAGATCGCGCGCGAGCTCCACGTTTCGCAGGCCACGGTGCACACGCACGTGATCAACCTCTACGGAAAGGTCGGCGTCAACACAAGGGCAGGCGCGACACTCTTCGCCTTTGAGCACGACCTGATCGACTCGCCGTCTTCGCAATAAATCGACCAAACGGTTGATGTGCGTCTGAACGCCGAACCCTAGGCTGCATCCGAGATCGAACAGCAATTGCCGCACTCAGAGAATCCGCCATCCGTTGTCGCCGTCAGCCCAATTCACACAGGAGATATCTGACCATGCCTCTTTTCCTAGACATCCACGAGGAGCTCCCGGCCGCCGCCACCGCCGCGGACGTCGCGCACGCCCATCAAGCCGACCTTGCCAAGCAGGACGCGTACGGCGTCAAATACATGAAGTACTGGGTCGACGAGAAGGACCACAAGGCTTTCTGCCTCGTCGAGGCGCCTACCGCGGACGCGGCGATGCGCGTTCACCGAGAGGCGCATGGGCTGCTCGCGAACCGCATCCACGAGGTCGTTGAAGGAAGGTAGACGATCTTCCACCCAGACGCCGGGCACGCGGAGGGCATCGTGCCTTGTGCCCGGCGTTCGTCGCTGGCGCCGTTCAGCGGATCAGTTCTGATTCACGCCATGAAGAACGTGGAAGAGCGTTGCCCCTCCTGCCTTCTCGAAGTGGAACGACCCCACAGAGAGGTTGACCCCCTCTTCGATGGGCAATTCGACTCCCGGTATCGTGCAGTCGACCTCTAGTGTGCCGTCGAGTGCGCCGCCGCCAGATGGCATCAGTGTCACCTGCAACGCGAGCTCGCCGCCCATCGTCTGGTCGAGCGTACCGATGCCATCGCGGACGGGAAGGCCCACGAGCGTGCCACCGGCGGGCGTGAAACTTGTAAACCCGGTGACCCTGTAGACCCCGTGGGCAACCTCCGTGCCACTCGAGTGTGCGTGCAGGAATGTTCCCCCGCCGGTGGCCATTCCCTTCTTGGGCTCGACCTCCCCGGACCCGGTCAACGTAATGACGTCACCTGTCGCAGCGTCCTTGGCCATGTCCTGTCCCGGCAGGACTACGCCCTGCGGAAAGTGGACAAGGTCCCACCGAAGTAGCTCCACCTCCTCGTCGTCGGCGAGAACAGGTAATGGTGCGATCAGAGCTCCAGCCGTGGCTGCGGCTCCAACGCTCAGGAACGTGCGGCGGTTCAGCAATTTGTCAGCCATCCAGCCAGCCTCCACCTATGCCGGCGGGAGGGAACCGCCGACGTTACCCTGCGTTTGGTCTATCACGCACACGCCGGCCTGTCAATCTGGCCAGGCGCCGAGGTTCAGTTCCCGTTGTTGCGATTCAGCCATCGGAACCTGAGGCGATTCCTGGCAAGGAATCCACCAGATTGTCGAGGTGAGAATATCTAGTGCCATCCGAGTCATCTGACCGGCGACAAGGTACCTCGCCCGCGGCGACTGGCCGGGCGCTCCAACTCTTCAAGGACTGGTTCTGGCAACCGCCGCGTCCCCACGGCGAAGCGATCGTCGATCGGCGCGTCAGTCCGCTCGAGCTCCTCTATGACCTTGTTTACGCCGCGGTCATCGCTCAGGCAGCAAGCCACCTGGCTGCGCACGTTTCGGCCAGCGGGCTCTTCGAATTCACGCTCGTCTTCTCACTGACCTGGATCGCCTGGGCCAACGGCACGCTGTATCTCGAGCTGCACGGCCGCTCTGACGGAAGGACGCGCACTTATTTCTTCCTCCAGATTGGGATTCTCGCCATCCTCGCCGTTTACGCGGCCGACGCAGGCGCTGGAGGCAGGGGTTTCGCGCTCACTTACACCGCGTTTCTGGTCGTGATGGCCTGGCTGTGGTACGAGGTCCGGCGCCAGGACGCCCGCCTGCGTCCCGAGTTCCTACCCGACACCGCGCGCTACGTCGTGGCGATGGCGGTTTCAGTGCTCGTGATCCTCGTCAGCGCCTTCTTGCCGGCACAGCTGCGATTCCTGGTATGGGCGATCTTCACCGTTGCCTGGATACTCCTGCTGCAGCTTTTCGGGCGCTCTCGCATCGGCCTGGGCGTAGGTATGGCTCCGACCGATTCCCTGGTAGAGCGTTTCGCAACGATCACGATCATCGTTCTCGGCCAGGTCGTGTTCGGAGTCGTCGACGGACTGTCTCAGTCGAAACACGATGTGACCACAATCGCGACTGGCATGATCGCCTTGGCCGTTGGCTTTGGGTTCTGGTGGATCTACTTCGATGTGGTCGGAGGGAAATTACCGAAGCCTGATGGCCGCGCCCTCGCTAACTGGATCCTCAGTCACTTCCCAATTACCCTGTCGATCGCGGCGGCGGGGGCCGGGATGGTCAGCGTGATCGAGCACGCGCATGACGCAAGCACTCCGGCACCGACGTCGTGGCTCCTCTCAGGGGCGGTGGCTGTGGGTTTGCTGTTTTTGATCCCGACCTGGAGGAGCCTCGCGCATGCGAGCCGGCTCACCTCCATCAATCGACCTCTTTGGATCGCCACAGTGTCGGGAGCCGTCGCGAGCATGTTCATCGGCTTGGCCCGACCGGCGCCGTGGCTGCTCGCGCTTCTGCTGGTGGTCGTTCTGACGCTGGTATGGGCCGTCGCCGTGCGCGAATTTGCACTCGCCGGCACGTGGGGCTCGGACGGATCGGAGTAGCGCCCATACTCGGTGGATGGGCGGGGTTCCCCTGGTCGACGCCGGCCCCGAGCTGATCGAGCGCGACCAGGAGTCCGCAGTCCTCGACGCGCTCGTCGATCATCTTCAGGAAGGCGGGGGGGCGGTTGTGGTCCGGGGCGAAGCCGGGATCGGGAAATCCGCTTTGCTCCAACGAGTTCGCCGGCGGGCGGCGGCGAAGGGCGCGCGAGCGCTGGTCACCGTCGGAGTTGAATCAGAAGCCGAGTTCGCCTTTGCGGGCCTACACCAACTCCTGCGTCCGGTCATAGGGGCGCTGGCCGAACTCCCCGACGCGCAGCGGCATACCCTGGAGGCCGCGCTCGGCCTGGGCGTCGACCTCGAGCCCGATCCTTATCGCGTTGCGATCGCGGCATTTCAGCTCATCTGCGAATTAGCCGAGCCAACGCCCCTGGTTTTGATCGTGGACGACGCGCAGTGGCTCGACCGTTCCACCCTCAGCGCCATTGCTTTCATCGGCCGCCGGCTGGACGCCGAGCACGTCGCACTCGTGGCCGCGATCAGGAGCGGGCAATCGACACAGCTGGAAGATGCCCGCCTGCCAACCCTCGACCTCGAGCGGTTGAGCGCATCCGCCGCCGCACGCTTGCTGGCTCGTACTGCGCCCGAGCTGCATCCGGTCTTGCGCGCGAGGGTTCTCGCCGAATCGTCCGGAAATCCCTTGGCGCTGGTTGAGTTGGCGCGGAGCATGGGGCGATCGGGCGAGCAGCTTTCTCAGCAGTCGACGACCTTGACGGCTCGGCTCGAGCGCGCGTTCACCGGCAGGCTGCGCGACCTCAGCCCGGACTCTCGAGCAGCCGTCCTGGCGGCGGCGCTCGACAGCCGAGCCTCGCTGAATGAGATCGCGCTATCCACCGGCGCGAGTCTTGAAGCCCTGCAGGGAGCTGTTGACGCTGACCTGATCGAGATCGCTGATGGCGGGGTGCGTTTCCGACACCCTCTTATCCGGTCTGCTGTCCGGCAGGCTGCCTCCGCCCAGCAAATCCTTGAGACATACCGAGCGCTCGCCGAGGTCGTCGCCGATCCGGAGCGTCAGCTCTGGCATAGAGCGATGGCTGCCACGAAACCCGACGAGCAGATCGCCGCCGCTCTCGAGCAGCACGCGCGCGTGGTCGCCGCACGAGGCGCGGTCACGGTGGCGGGCGCGGCCCTCGAACGCGCGGCCGCGTTGACGGCGGACCCTCGACGCAAGGCAGCGCGTCTGGTGGCCGCTGCCGAGATCGCCTACGACCTCGGACTGGTCGCAAGCGCACGCCAACTTGTCGATGAGGCGACGTCGCTCGATCTCAGCGCGCGCGATGCTGCGCGGGTAGCGTGGTTCCGCCAGATCCTGAGCGGCAGCGTCTGGTTCGAGTCCGGGGCCGCGAGGACCTTCGTCACGATCGCAGAGCAGCTGCGCGACGGGGGCGACGCCGATATGGCTTTGCGCTCGCTGGTGCCGATCGCGCATCGGTGCTGGTGGACGCGCACGAAGACCAGGACCCGGGAGTATCTGGTCGAAGCCGCCCTGGCGATGGGAATGGCGGACGACGACCCGCGCGTGCTGGCGGTCGTCGGTCTTGCCCACCCAGAGGAGACTGGACCGACGATCCTGAGACGAGTCTCGCGCACGCATGTGCACGAGCTGACCGACCCGATCGCGGCCATGTACGTGGGGATTGCCGCCGAGAAGTCCGGCGATTTCGCGACCGGAGCGCGGTTTCTCGCTTCCGCGATCGACGGTCTGCGTGAGCAGGTTCGGTTGGTCCCCCTGACGCAGGCCCTGGTGCACTACGCATGGGCGGCGATCCAAACCGGGGAATGGCCGGCGGCCGCCGCGGCGGCACACGAGGCCGCCAGTCTCGCGCGGGACACCAGACAGCCTCAGTACGGGCTGACCGGAGAGCTGGTCGGCGCTCTGGCGACCTCGCTGCGGGGAACCGAGCAGGACATCGAATCCCTTCTGGCTGAACCAGAGCGCGCGCTGCTGGCGATGAAGGGCGGGCCGCTCCTCGCGACCGCGCACCTTGCGCGCGCCGCCGCAGCCATCGGCGATGGGCGCCATGAGGACGCCTTCGAACACCTGTGGCCCGTTTTCGACGAGACGGACTCGGCGTTCCACCGCTTCATGCGCTGGCCTGCCTTGCTCGACCTTGTCGAAGCCGCCGCCGCCAGCGGACAGGCCGGCCGTCTCACCGATGTGATGGCGGACCTCGACGCAATCTCCGTGCATTCAGAGCCGCCCATCCTCCGCCTCAACCTGGCGTGCGCGAGGCCACTCCTGGCCGCTGACGGCGAGGCGGAGCCCCTGTTTGCCGCGGCGCTGGCTGAGGACCTGGCGGGCTATCCATTTGTTCGAGCCAGGACGCTGTTCTCGCTCGGGCGCTGGTTGCGACGGCGACGGCGCAGCGCGGAATCGCGCTCGCCGCTGAGGGAGAGCGTCGCTCTGTTCGATGCCTTAGGCGCTGCCGCCTGGAGCAGGCGCGCGCGACAGGAGCTCCGCGCTACTGGAGAGAGGATTGGTCGGCGTGCGCTGGATCTCCGCGACCGCCTTACCGCGCAGGAGCTCCAGATCGCGCAGCTCGCCGCCGAGGGTTTGTCGAACCGTCAGATCGCGGAACGCCTCTTTCTGTCACCACGAACGGTCAGCGGCCACCTCTATCGAATATTTCCGAAATTGGAAATCACCGCGCGTACGCAGCTGCGTGATGCGTTTGCGGTCCGCGCGCCAGAGAAACGAGTCGGTTGACTCATGCGAAGCGGCCCGCAGCGGGCTGACGATCCTGGCATGAGTGAAAAACCGAACGTTGTGCTGGTCCATGGTGCGTGGGCGGACGGTTCGAGCTGGAGCGAGGTGATCCGACCGTTGCAGGCTGCAGGGTTTGCCGTCACCGCTCCCCAGTTTCCCGAGACCTCGCTTGCGGCCGACGTCGCCCGCCTGCGCCAGGTTCTCCGGCGGCAGAGCGGCCCGACCATCGTCGCCGGCCACTCCTACGGCGGGCAGATCATGACCGCGCTGGGCACAGACGCACCGAACGTTGTGGCGCTCGTCTACATCGCCGCCTTTGCTCTCGAGAAGGGCGAATCGCTCGGCGGACTGCTCAGCGCAGGCCCTCCGACGGCGGCGCTTGCTCATCTGATCGTCGACGAGCAGGCTTTCGCGTGGATACCCGAGGAGGATTTCGTCACCCATTTCGCCTCGGACGTGGAGAGGAGCCGCGCGATGGTCATGTACGCGGTTCAGCAGGGCCTGTCGATGAGCACCTTCGAGGACGTGATGGCGGTGCCTACCTGGAAGTCGCATCCGTGCTGGTACCTCGTCGCGACCAACGACGAGGCCATTCCGCCTGATGCCGAGCGCATGTTTGCCAAGCGGATGGGGGCGACCACGATCGAGGTACGCTCCAGCCACCTCCCGATGGTGTCCCACCCCGCCGAGGTCGTTGGGTTGATCGTAGCCGCGGCCAAGTCGCCTGCGGCGGTCAATTAAGAGGAGAAGAGACCCATGCCGATGATCGATGTCTACGCCACCGGCGGTACCTTCGCGGATCCAAAAGCCCTCGCTCGCAACCTCGCGTCCACGTTGATGAAGATCGAGCAGGTCCCGGACATCCCGATGTTTCGCAAGAACACGGCAGCATTCATCCACGACCTTCCGGACGGAGCGCTTTCCAACGTCGATGGAGACGGCAACTACGTCAGGGTGCAGGTGCTCACCAACGCGGGGGCGCTCAATCGAGACAAGCAGCTCGCCGTGGTCCGGCAGTTCACCGACCTGGTCGTGGCTGCCGCCGGCGATCCTTCGCTCACCGCGCGGACCTGGGTGCTGCTCACCGAGGCAGTTGAAGGCGGGTGGGGACTTGCTGGGCACGCCAACACCAACGCGGAACTGATCGACGCCGCGCGGGCACAGATCGCCGAGCTCCAGCGCGCGAAGGCCTCGGGCTGATGATCCGCGCGCGGCCAGCGGTGTCCTTCCCGTGCCCGACCCACGGATAGTCCGGACCACCTGGCCTTTTGGGGCCGCGAAACCACGGGTAGTCCGGACGATCCGAAGTGGGGTCGCCTCTCAGCCGAGCAGCGTGCAGATCGCTGCGCTGTAGCCTTCGTCGGTCTGTCCCGACTCTGAAATCAAACTGCCGGTTCTGGTATCGACGACCAGCCTTCCAGCGGCGATGGCCAGCACGCCCTGACCGCTGACCTCTGTCTTGCGCCGCTCGCCGATCAGAGTGACGGTGCCTGTCGCAACGTCGAATGTGCGGGTGAAGTTCCCCTCGTATGGAAGGGTGGCTCCGCTCTTCGCGTTCGTCAGCGTGCCGGTGAACTGGACGTGCCGGCGCTCGAGCACCAGCTGACCCGAGTCACTGAAGAACTGCTCGTAGTGGGCGTCGATGTTGGCGACGAAGTTCACCGCAAACGAGCCACAGTCCGCGAACACGCCGCTTCGGACGATATGGACGTCGAACACGACCGGACCGGAGTCCGCGGCCTGAGCCGGGATGATGCTGAGCGCGGCGGCGGCCGCCACTCCAACTGTCCACACAAACGCTCGCAACGCCTTGATCGAGTGCATTCGTTCCTCTCCACTTGCTTGATGGCCGGTCGGCTGTGAGCTATACGGGCCGAGGTGGAGGGTCGGTGGCAAGATTCTTGCCACCGGGCAACCCGATGGATGCGTATTCATGACGACCGTGGTCACTGCGTTATGGGTTGGCGAAACCGATCTGGTCGCACGGGCGAAGGCAGGCGACGAAGGAGCGTTCTCAACGCTTTTGCAGCCGCTGATCGCCTCTTCCTACCGGCTTGCCGGCGGCATGCTCCATGACCCTCACGCTGCGGAAGACATCGTTCAGGAGTCCTCGATCAAGGCGTGGCGAAAGATCCATCAGCTGAAGGATGGAGCGGAGATGCGCCCCTGGTTCTTCGGCATAGTGGCGAACGAGTGTCGGTCCGCACGCCGCACCAGGTGGTGGTCGGTTTTGAAGCTGGCGGACCCGCAACGCTTAGGAGCGTCGGCGGCTGACTCAGTCGCTGCGTTCGCAGACCTCCGCCGATCGATTCGACGGCTGAAACACCGGCGGCGGCTTTTGCTCGTTCTCCACTGGTACCTCGACCTGCCCGTGGCGGAAATCGCGATCGTCACTCACTCGAGTGAGGACGCCGTCAAGAGCGAGCTTGCGCGAGCGATCCGGCAGCTACGCACTCTGCTCGGAGCACAAGGAACATGACGATGACGGATAAAGAGCTCAGACGTCGATTCGTGATGGCGGTGGACGAGGTCCTTCCGCCGGCGCCGGCGCTCGAATCCCTCGTGCGCGATGATCTGCGCCTCGAGCAGCGTCTGGGGCGCCGGACGCTGTCAGGCGGGAGAATCTCGCGTCGCGGTTCAGGACTGCGACTTGCGGCCGGCCTTGCGGCCACCCTGGTTGGGCTCACCGTCGTCAGCCTGCTCTTCGGCGTTCGCATCTTCCAGCCGATCGCGCCGTCACACCAATCCACTCCGGTGGCATCTCCGTCTGCCTACCAATTCATGCCGACGGCGACGAACCGCTTAGCAAGTTGGCCTGCGGGCGGGGCCGTACCGGCGGAGCTGGCGGGCTGCTGGCAGTCTCAGAACCGCCCGGACGATCCAGCGTTCGAGGTGTGTCTTGGCCAGTACAGCTTTGACGTCGGACGCGGGTACTCAGTCGGAAATGTGGTCGTGAACGGTTCCGAGGTCGATTTCTTCAGCGACGTCTGTGGCTCCAACGTCGCCAGGCCCTACGACGGCTACCGCTACACGATCAGCGGCAGCCGGCTCGTCCTCACCAGCCTGTCCAAGCTGATCGCCCGGGGTACCGGACTCGTCGACTCGTGGAGCAGCTGCGGTTGGGAGCTTGACGGCTCGTATTCCAGGCTGCCAGGCCCGTAGCTGACCGTCGGGGCCATCCGTATGCTTTTCGGCACACGTGCGGATCGAAGCGACGACGCTCGGCGAGGCGTGGCTCGCGATCGCAGCAGCGATCCTTGAAGGCGGCGTTGTCGGGAGCTGGGAGGGCCAGCCGATTGTCGAGGTGTTTCGCGTGACCCTCGACGTCCATTCACCGAGGGTGGACGATCCGATCATTGCGCAGCACGGCGATCCCGAACGCCTGGCCTGGATGCACGCCAACTTCAACGACCACTCCCGAGTGTCAGAGCTCGGCGGCGCCGACAGCTACGCCACGCGCCTCTACGACTATGCGCACATGGGCCGCGACCAGATCCGCTGGGTGATCGACCGTCTTGCCTCCAATCCATCGGCGCGCGACGCGACGATCACGACGTTCCAACCACAGACCGACAGCAGCTATATCCCGTGCGTCAGCCTGCTGGACTTCTGGCTTCTCAACGGTGAGCTTCAGCTCGGCGTCTACGCTCACGCGATCGACTTCGGAACGAAGGGTTATGCCAATCTCGTCGAGCTCGCGGCGCTGCAAGCTCACGTCGCCGGCAACCTCGGGGTCGGGGTTGGCACGCTGACGATGAATGTGAAGTCGGCGCACCTTTACGAGACAGAGCTTGAGTTGATGCGAGGCATCGTCGCAACGGCGTAGGGATCCAGCCGGCTCCGGTGCTGGTCTGTAACCCGACCGTGTATCAAGTTGAGGTCGGGGGAGCCATGGCAAAGTACCTGCTGGTCGCTCATCAGACGGCACAGAGTCGGGAATTGTTCGACGCCGCGAAGGAATTGGCGGCGAAGGATTCGCGCGCGAAGTTCAGCCTGCTTGTGCCGGCCACCCCCGTGGGCGATCTCTTGACCTGGGAGGAGGGCGAGACCAAGGAGGTCGCACAGGCTCGAGCTCGGTCTGCGGCCGCATGGTTGCAGGCCAACGGCATCAAGGTGGTCGGAGTCAGAGTCGGAGATGCAGATCCTGTCTCGGCGATTGACGACGAGCTGCTGGCCGGACGCCGCTACGACACGATCGTGATCTCGACGTTGCCGCCCGGCGTATCGCGCTGGATCAAGATGGACGTGGTCAGCCGGCTGCGCCGAAAGCGTCCGCGAATGCCGGTCATACATGTGGTCGCAAAAGACTCCGAGTCGAGCCGGGAGGTTCCGATCGAAGGCGCTGCGCCGGAGTCCAAGCAAAGAGTCGACAAGCGCCCCTGACCAGTTCCTGAATTCGGTGGGGCAGCCCGCCGAGGGCACGACGACATAAGCTCGGTTGCCATGGCGCCTGCGATCGAGGTTCGTGACCTCGTCAAGCGGTATCGGAAAGGCACTGTAAATGCGATCGATGGTGTCAGCTTCGACGTCGAACAGGGTCAGTTCTTCGCGCTGCTCGGGCCAAATGGGGCCGGCAAGACGACCACGATCTCGATTCTCACGACCACGCTCGGACTGACGTCTGGCATGGTGAAGATCGCCGGGCACGACGTGGTGCGCGAGGCGAGTCAGGTACGTCGCGAGGTCGGAATCATCTTTCAGAACGCGTCCCTGGACATGAACCTCTCGGGAGAGGAGAACGTCCGCTTCCACGCGGTCCTGTACGGCCTGTACCCATACCGCCCGATGTACCGCCTGATGCCGGCGGGCTACCGGAGCCAGATCCGAGATCTGGCCGACGTGGTCGGTTTGGGAGCTGATGTTTTCAAGCCGGTCCGCCGGCTCTCCGGCGGCATGCGTCGCAAGCTGGAGATTATCCGCGGGCTCATGCACCATCCCAGGGTCCTGTTTCTCGACGAGCCGACCAGCGGGCTCGACACCGCGAGCCGCCGCAACCTGTGGCAGTACATAGGCGATCTGCGCACGCGCAACGACATCACAATCTGCCTCACCACTCATCAGCTGATTGAGGCGGAGGACGCGGACAGCGTTTGCATCATCGACCACGGCCGCGTGATCGCCATGGGGAGACCGCACGAGGTGAAGTCAGAGCTGGCTCACGACACGCTGCACATCGACGCCGCCGACCGCAACGCCCTGCGAATCCGGCTCCGGGCGCTCAACGTGCCGTTCCGCGAGGACGGCCACTTCGTGGTTCGCCTGGACGATCGGACCGCGTACGAGGTCGTGCATTCGATCGAACAGCCGCTCACGATGTTGAGGACAGAATCTGCCACGCTCGAGGACGGATACCTGAGGCTTCTGGCGGAAGGAGATGCCTGAGCTGAACGCCATCTCCGCGCTGGCCGGCCGCGACCTGCTGAAGTTCCTACGCGACCCGGGCCGCCTCGCGGCTGCGGTGATCTTTCCGTTCACGATGATTTTCCTGCTCGGTGGAACGCTCCAGCTCAACCTCGGGCGATCGGTTGGCATCAACTTCATCGGTTTCGCGTTCACAGGCTTTCTTGGGATGACCCTGTTCCAGTCCACGGCTCAGGGACTCACGTCGCTCATGGACGATCGCCAGAACGATTTCGCCCAGGAGGTGTTCGTTTCGCCTGTTTCGCGCTACTCGATCGTGTTCGGCAAGATCATCGGTGAGACGCTCGTCGCGATCATGCAGGTGATCCCCTTCGTACTCTTCGCGTGGGTGCTCAGGGTGCCGCTGACCCCGATCCATATCGCCCTGTTGGCGCCAGTGGCGCTGCTCTCATGCTTCATGGGCGGCGCATTCGGCCTGCTGCTGCTGAACACGATGTCCGACACCAGGGCCGCGAATCAGATCTTCAATTTCGTCTTCCTGCCACAGTACTTCCTGGCCGGCCTGATCAGTCCGATCAACGTCCTGCCGTGGTACCTGGCCGTGCTGTCGTTGATATCGCCGATGCGATATGTAGTCGACCTCGCGCGAGGCGTGGTCTTCGCGGGCACGCCGGAGTACAGCCGAGTCGTGCTGTTGAACCCCGCCACCAACATCGCGGTGCTGGCCGCGATGTTCGTCGTGTTCATGATCGCCGGCACGGCGCTGTTCGTGCGGCGGGAGACCACTCGCTAGATCGGCAGACGGAGCCGATCGCAAGCAGCGGTCTCTGCCAGCGCCGGAGAGTTACCCCAGCGCGCGGACCACGACCTGCTTGAGGTTTGGCTCCGCCTGCCGCACCTTCTCCTCCAGGCTGGTCTCGATGTCGTGGGCTTGCTCGAGCGTCAGGTCGTCTTGAACCGTGATCTCGATGTAGGCCGTGATCTGGCCGGCTCGCGAGCTGAGCTCGACGTCATCGCACGAAACCACGCGATCGTCCGCATTTGTCACCGCGCGGATGCGGTCGACGAGCTCGCGATTCTCCTCGGTCACAGCTCTGCCCTGCACGATGTCGGGCTCGAGAGGCTCCAGGTGGAGGTCGAACCGAGAGACTTCGGGGAGTTCGCTCCGGAGGTCGGTCTCGAGGCGCCGCGCGAGGCGGGTCGCTTCGCGCATGCTCAGTGAGCCAGGGAGCTTCCCATGAAGGCTGAGGTGGAGAGTCTCGTCGGCCTCTCGCTCGACCACGACATCGTGCAGGTCCCTGAATGCGCCATTGCGCGCGGCGGTTGCGTGCACCCGTTCGACCAATCGAGCTGGATTGGCGTCCGAAGCGACGTAGACATTGAGCTCCAGGTCGGGCAATCGTTCCTTCACCGCCTCGCGTACCCGATCCACCAGGGCCTGGGCTCCCTCGAGGGGCAGCGTTGGGCGGCCGGCGACCTCGACCTCTCCGATCATGACCGCGCCAGACTGACGTACCCGTGCGGCCCGGACGTCGCGGACGCCATCCACGGAGCGGGCCGTCGCCATCACGGTGCGTTCCGCGGTTGCGACTGAACGATCCATCAAGACGTCCGTGGCCCGCCGAATCAATCGCACTGCGGCAGTGAAGATGAGAGCCGCGACCACCAGCGCCGCAACCGAGTCTCCGTACGCAAATCCGGCTCGGACGGCCGCGAGGCCGAAGAGAACGGCGGTCACCGACATCAAATCGGCGAGCTTGTCGGTGGCGAGGGCATCGATCGAAGCGCTTTTTGTTCTTGCCGCCACCTGCCGAAGCAGAATGCTTCGGCCTATCTCCAGGGCGACGGTGAACGCGAGAAATCCGAGAGCTAAGGGAGTTGCATCGACCTTGAAGGCATGTCCGGCCAGGCGCTGCACCGCCTCGTATGCGATCACCAGGCCGGCGATGATCAACAGAAGCCCTTCGGTGTATGCGGCAAGGTTCTCCGCCTTGCCGTGTCCAAATGGATGCTCCCGGTCCGCAGGTCGGGCCGCCGTGCCAACAGCGATGAAGGCGAGGATCGAAGCCGCGGCATCCAGTCCCGAATGCACGGCGTCCGAGATCAAAGCCAGGCTTCCCGTGACGAGGCCGAGGCTCAGCTTTGCCGCCACGAGGATGACGTCGACAACAGCAACGCCCAGCGTCAACCTCTGTGGGTTGCGGCCAAAGTACGAGATCACGATCGAAACTTAGCGCGGAGGGCGCTTCCGCATCTCCGTCCGTACGGCGACGTCAGCTGTAGGGCGTCTTCAGCCTCGCCTCGAGTCCCGCGTTCGATTCAGCTCGATTGCTCTTCGACCGTCGACTGGCTGACCTCTGAAGTCGTTCGCTCGCCCGTCAGATTGGCCGTGTCGTCAGCAGTGCCGACAGCGATGGGCTTGTGTAGACCACCAGGCACAGCCCGCGACCGAAGTAGGAGCTTGGTACGTCGATCGTGCCGCGGCCGCTTGAACCCACACCCAGGTTCTGTGCAACCGTGACGTGAAAGCTCTGACGCCCGCTGCAAATCGAATGGACATGCACCGGGTAGGTGCCGACCGGCAATCCACTGAAGTTCACCGCGATCTCTGTCGGCGGGGCGGCCGCAGCCGGAGTCGCATTCGCCGTGTCAGCCGTCGGTGCAGCGGAGTTTGGCGGAGCGGGCGATTGTAAAGAGATCGATGACGGCGGTGCATGCGACTCCGGCAGGTTCGATACCGGCGGCGCAACAGTCCGGCACGCGGCCAGCATCGTTGTGAACAAAATCGCCGCCGGAAGCGCCAGTCGCTGGGAACCCACCGAAGACCTCAGCCGCTCGGAATCCTCTGGTGCCGCCCGCGGACGCCCAGCCGCGAAGCAATGACCGGCCGCGCCGCGGCCGCGACAGCGGCCACCTCCACGATCTTCACCGCGAGCCCCACCACGTCGGCTTCGTGAACCTGGACGGCGAAGTATCCGTACGCGTATATCGATCCGAGCGGCAGGAGAACCGCGCCAAGGCGCCAGATCCTCCACCCGACGGCGGCCAGTGCGACGGTAATGATCAGCGCCACGACGTAGAGACCGAACATCAATTGGCGCTGAAGTTCGACGACAGGGATAAGGGCCAGGTGAGCGCCGGCGGCTGCGAGCAGGAGGGGCACGGTGACGCGCGCGTCCCAGCCGTCTATCCGTTTTGCATTGCCGGATCTCCGATTCACCGCTGCCGCCAGGATCAAGCCGGCCGGCGCCCCGACGCCTATTCCAACCAGCGCGACGAGGTACTGCGGGATGAACTGAACCATCTCAGGCCACCTCCTTCGGGCGTGTGAGTACCTAACGCGTCGGGTTACACCGGGTCAGGCCACCGACCCGTAAAGCTCCGGCTGCTGGGTCGGACTTGCCACGCCCGACGGGGCAACCTCAGTGGTGACCGCCATGAGGTTGTAGCCCGCAAGCGCGCGCTCGACGACGACGATCTTGCTTCCATCGGCGTCTGGCGAGAAGACGCCCGCGGGATCCGCGCGGCCGGAGCCTTTGATCAGCCAGAGCTCGTACACCTTTCCGTCAGAGGGCTGCGGCAATCCCGAGAACGTCACGAGCGCGATTCCGTCGGCCGTCAGATCGATGACGCTCGCATGCGCGCCCTGCATGCCTCCGTGCCCCTCGAGCTGGAAGTGGAGCACCTGGCTCGCCGGCGGCGCGGCGCTCTGACGGCCCAGCTGCTCGCCGGCGAACAGTCCCGCAAGGAGCACGATCGCGAGTATCGCGGCCACGCTCGCGATCGGGAATCGCCATGTGATTGCAGCTCTGGGTCGCTTCAGCTCACGGACGCGGGGAGGTGGGGGAGTGGACAGCGCCGCGCCGTCGCCCTCCGTCTTCGCGCGGGCCACGATCCGATCTCGAAGTGATGCAGGCGGCGCGACATCCTCGACGGCGAGGCCGAGAACCTGCACGGCGGGACGCAGTCTTCTGATTGTTTCGCGGCACTCCGCGCAGCCTTCAACGTGCCGAGCGACAGACTCAGCCTCGTCCGGGTCGAGTGCGCCGAGCAGCCAGGGCTCGACCGAATCGCGCAGCCGGTCGTGCTCAGACATCGATCACTCCGGTCGCGCGGAGATGTGAGGACATCTTCTCGAGGGCAAGCCTCATCCGGCTTTTCACCGTTCCCAGCGGCACATCCATGATCTCCGCGATCTCCGTGTGCGTGAAGCCGGCGAAGTACGACAGCTCGAGGGTCTTCCGCTGCTCCCGAGGAAGGTGGACGATTGCAGCCCGCACGGCCCGCCGCTCGAACGAGCTGGATGCCTCTGACTCGGGATTGGCGCGGTCATCGGAGATGTCGAAGCCGAGGTCGAGCTCACGACCGATATCCCTTTTCTGCGCTCGCATGATGTCGATGGCCCGATTGCGCACTGTGGCGACAAGCCATGACCGGAGCGAGCCGAGCGCCGGGTCGAACGTCGAGCTCGACTTCCAGACCCTCATGAAGGCATCCTGCACGCAGTCCTCGGCCTTGCCTGGATCACCGAGCATCTGCATCGCAATCGAATAGGCGAGGCGCCCGTACCGGTCGTACAGCTCACCGACGGCTGCTTCGTTTCGGGACGACATGGCCGTTGCCAGCTCTTGATCGGACCCGAACCGGCTTGGTGCGACCTCCACGCTGACAATCTATGCGGTCAGCGCGTACCGGCGGTGCTTCGATTCACTCCAGCTCGACCGCAGCTTCCATGCCGCCTTCGTCACGTGATCATGTGCTCAATCTCAGTACGTCGGGAAACCGGAGAGAGATCACCTCGAATTGGCAGCCGTGCTGTGATCCAACCGGCCGATCCGCACGTACACAGGTAAGACGCCGGGCTCGCCGCCCGTGGAGTAAGGCGGTGCGAATCCCCCTGACGTCCGAATGGGAGATAGTGCTATGAGGGACGAGCGGCCTGAGGAGACCGGGCGCATGGAGCAGATCCTGCGGTCGGTCGACTACTTCAAGCCGGTGGCGACGAGGCGGGGCTTCATGCAGAAGCTCGCCATCGCCGGAGGCGCGGCGGCTGTGGCGGCTGTCGGTGGCAGCCGAGTGGTGGGCGTTCTTGCGGGTGCCTCGAACCCGGTGCTCGACTTCGTGAATGCCGCGGTCGGGGCGGAGCGGATCGGCATCGCCTTCTACGGCAATGCGCTGGGCAGCGGCTCGCCGTATTCGGCTCTTGGCGATCCTGCGACGCACACATTGCTGAATCAGTCGCATCGTGGCTACTTCGGTGCGGCATTCAACCAGGAGTCGTCCCACCTGGCGGTGCTCCTCTCCAAAGGGGGCAGCTTTCCGTTTGGCCATTTCGCCTTCCCGGCGGGAACGTTCGACAACCCGACGAACATGCTCGCGATGGGGCAGAACCTCGAGTCGATTTTCATCGGCGCTTACCTCGGGGCCGTCATGGCGGGCGCGACCGATGGTTCAGGCACCGGCATCTTCGTGGCCGAGGTGGCGGCCCAGATATGCGGGATCGAGTGCGAGCACCGAGTCTTGATCAACGACATCGCCGGCGTCTCGCCGCCCAACGACAGGTTCTACGAAGGCGACGCGGTGGCACCTTCCGGAGCGGTAGGTGACACAGGCGCCCGCTCGACGGTTTTCGGGACGGCGGGCGACGCAGTCAACGCGCTGCTCGCGCTCAAAATCACGCCGTCTGCCTGATCGGTCTAAGGAACAGGATCACGGGGCCTGGCGTCAGGCCCCGTGCCTGGAGGGGTCCTTTTCCTGACTGTGTCGGAGAATAATCAGACCATGCCCGCCCCGACCGAGTTTCAGCTGGAGGCGGACGCCGGCGCTCGTCAGTGGCTCGAGCAGCATCCCTCCGAAGGGCCACGAGTGATCGCGTACGACATTCACCGGTGCTGCGGCGGCGGCAGGATATGCCAGGTCAACGTGCGCGAGCTGTCGCGCAAGGACAATCCCGACGAGTTCGCCACTGGAGTCTTGCGTGATGGGACCAGGTTTCTGATCGATCGTCGGGCGGCGGCAAGGCTCCCCTCGCACTTCGGTTTGACCGCACGCGGCCTCGGCCCCTTGAAGCACCTCGACCTCGACCTCGAGGGCGAGCAGTGGGGAACTCTCCTGTACGACTGAGCGGTCTCTGGGTCGGCGGCGCCTGAGCACGCGTCCTTATATGTGAAGGCTTCGGGCATCGCTCGGGGCGCAAGGCAGCGGGGCTGGTCGCGTTGTCACCTGTAGGGGTTGGCTTCGCAAGTGCAGGCCGTATCCGCCGGAGTGGCCAGACATCCTGACAGGACCGAGCCCGTCAGGTACCTCGCTCGCGCCGCTGCAATCGGGATCGCTTACTGGGCTGTCGCGCGCCTCAGCCTGAACGTGGCGCTCGTGCACGGGCAGGTGACGCCAATCTGGCCACCGACCGGAATCGCCCTCGTCACCTTTCTGCTTCTTGGCCGCCGGATGTGGCCCGCCATCGCTCTCGCTGCGTTCGCTGTCAATCTGCCACTCGGCCCCTCGCCCGTTGGAGCGGGGCTGATTGCCTGCGGCAACACGCTCGCGCCGCTTGTCTCGACGGAGTTGCTTCGACGGGCCGGCTTCCATCGCGAGCTCGACCGAATGCGGGACGCGATCGCAATCGTGGTGCTGGGCGCGCTGGTCGGCATGACGATCAGCGCCACGATCGGGACCGCGGTGCTGACCCTTTCCGGCGCGGTCCCGGTAGGCAAACTGGCCGCGACCTGGGCCGTGTGGTGGGCGGGTGACGCCACGGGCGTCCTGCTTGTCGCTCCGATGCTCCTGAGCTTCGTTCCTCGCCCGGGGCTTCGTCCTCTGGGGTGGCGTCGAGGCATTGAGTTGACCGTTCTGCTGATAGCGATCGGAGTCGTCACCTACTTTCTGTTCGAAAACCAGTTTCGGCTCGAATACCTCGTCCTCCCCCTGATCGCGGTGGCGGCCTGGCGCTTCCGGCTTCGCGGCGCTGCACCCGCGGCCCTCATAGCATCGGTGATCGCTGCGTGGGCGGCGGTCAACGGTGTGGGTCCCTTCGCCTCCGAGAACCTGCTCGAGAAGATGGTCACGCTTCAAGCGTTCAACGTCAGCTTGAGTCTCGCGTCGTTCCTCCTCGCTTCCTTCGCTGACACTCGCCAGCGCGGAGAGGAGCTGGCGCGCCTGTACCACTCCGCCAGCCTTGCCATCGCAGCCAAGAACAACGCAATCGACGTTGCAGGTCACGAGCTTGGACCTCCGGTGACGGCGCTGACCAGCTACCTGACGGTCCTTTCTGATGGCCAGCTCGGGCCACCCCCGTCCAAATGGCGGGCGACCCTCAACGTCATGGCGGAGAAGGCCTGGCAGGTGAATCGGATCATGAACGAGCTTGTGGAGTCTGCGCGGATCGAGGCGAAGACCGACCCTACCAGTCACGCCTACGTCGATCTACGCGACGACGTGAGGAAAGCGGTCGACCGAGCGCGCGCGCGCGTGGAGATGACCGGTGCGCAGATCACGGTCAGCTTGCCCAAGGACCCGGTGCCCGTGAATGCCGACTCTCGCCAGATCGGCCGCATCCTCGACACCCTGATCAACAACAGCCTGACCTACGTCGCGCGACCTCCGCGCCTGAAGTTGGAAGCACTCGTCGATCGAAATCGCGGCGTCGTTCGCGTCACCGACAATGGGGTCGGGATGTCCGGCTCGCAGCGTTCCCGAGTGTTCCAGCCGTTTCATCGCACGGACGATCCTGCCTTCAGCAGCGTCCCCGGAGTGGGCCTGGGCCTTTACTCGAGCCGAATCCTTGCCGAAGCAAACCAGGGCAGGCTAACCCTGGAGACGACCGAGCCCGGCGTCGGGACCTGTTTCGCACTAGACCTGCCGCTGACCAAATTGAAACCTTCCGCCCAACAGGGCTGAGACACGAGCCGGGGCCGGGTTCAGGTCAGGCGGTCGGTCTTTACCTGCACGCCGACCGCCTGCGCTCGGCGGGCGTACTCGGCCCGAGCGCATTCGTGCGCCTCGTCCTGCCCGGCATGAATGTGCTCGCACTCCCAGACGTTCCCCGTGAAGTCGCGGAGGACGCCGGTGTAGTGATGGTGGCGGCGGCCACCGGTCGCCCGCGCTTCCCGAAGCTCGCAGCCGCAGACAATCGGGCCGAGTCGCTCACGTGGGGCATGCCGCCCGACAGAGGCGCCGCGCCGAAGCGCGGCGCCATCATCTTCGATCAGACGATCTGAACCCGCGCTGCGCGGGGGCCCTTCGGGCTCGCCTCAACTTGGAAGGTGACCTTCTCTCCGCCCTGGAGGCGGTCGAAGTCGGCGTCAGTCCCGCTCCGGTGGAAGAAGTACTCCTTGCCGTCCTCGGCGGCGATGAAGCCGAAACCGCGGTCGCTCACGAGCTTTTTGATGGTGCCACTCTGCATGGCGATCTCCTTATCTCTCGAACCAGCTGACGCTTGAAGGAAGCCGTTCGAGAAGGAAGGAGCGACCCCAGGCGAGCACAAAAGGAAGTGGTGCTGCGGCCACTATACGCGTGCGCGGCGATGTACCGGCCGGCGGCGTCCAGCACGGGAGCTGCGCCGGTCCCCGCCGGTCAAACGCTGCTGGGCGGGCGCGGGGCGCGCCTCCGGTGTGGGGTCCTCGACGTAGAGCCACCCTCCCCGGCGCGAGAGCTCGGCCGAATCGAGCGTGCGCAGCGCAGGCGCTCCCTGGCGGCGCAGCTTGGCCCACTTCTCGTGGTCTTCGTGGGTGATGAACGTGACAGCGCGGCCGGCAGAGCCGTTGCGGGCGGTCCGTCCGATCCGGTGGGTCATCGCTTCGGGCGAATCGGGCAGGTCGTAGTTCACGACGAGACCCACGTGGCTCAGGTCGAGGCCGCGCGACGCGACGTTGGTCGCGACCAGCACGTCGGCGCGTTCGTTGCGGAATGTCTCCATCACGCGCTCGCGCGCGCTCTGCGCCATGTTGCCCTGCAGCTCGACCGACCGGTGGCCCAGACGCTGCAGGTCACGGTTCAGCTTGCGGACGCCGTGCTTGGTGCGGCCGAACACGATGGTGCCGCGGTGCTGGCGGATGACGTCGCTAAGGAGTCGCAGCTTCAGGCCGGAGTCCGTGCGCACGAGGCCGTGCTCGAGGAGCGACGCGCCCTCGGTCACCTGCTTGATCGTCACGGGGTCGTTTAGGTGTTTGGCGATCATCGTCGACACCCACTGCGGCATCGTCGCCGACGCGAGCACGATCTGCGGCGAGTACGTGAGTCCGAGGATCCGCTCGACGTCGGGCGCAAAGCCGGCGTCGAACATCTGGTCAGCCTCGTCCAGAACCAGGTATTCGACCCTGGTGAGCGGGACGAGCTTGCGGTTGACCATGTCGAGGATCCGCCCCGGCGTGCCGATGATGACGTCTGGGCGGCGCTTCAACGCGAGCGCCTGCAGGTGGTAGCCGACCCCGCCGTAGAGCAGCGCGACGCGAAGCTCTGAATCGAGCGCCGCGAATACGCCATCGACCTGTATGGCCAGCTCACGCGTCGGCGTCACGATCAGCGCGCGTGGGCCTGGGCTACCCGGCCGGATCCGCTCCAGGAGTGGGACCAGGAAGGCAAGCGTCTTGCCGCTTCCGGTCGGCGACTGGACGACCACATCCCGCCCGGCAAGGAGAGAAGGTATCGATTCAGACTGAACCCGGTTTGGGCTTGTGATTTTCTGCCGGGCCAGCGCCTCCAGGGTGCGCGGGCTTATACCGGCTTCGACGAATGTTTCCAACGAAAACTCCAGGGTGCCTCTTTTTTTCTTTGTATTTGCCGCGACCTACAGGGCTCTGCGTTAACAGGAAAAGAGGACCCGAGCGGGCGACGCGACGTCCGCGCCGTACGTGAGTGTACCGGATTGGGCACATTAGCCTCCGCAGGCGCCTCAGCGCGGCTATTATGCCGCCAGCGTCCGGTTCCCTCCCGGACGATTCATGCCGAGCGGCGCACCTCGAACGCGCCCCTCGCATGCTCTGTTGTTCGAGTCAGGAGCAGCGCTGTGATCGCGACGACGAGTTCCCCTGTCCGCGCGCGTGTCGCACAGCCTTACGCCGAGCTGAAGAGGAGGGTGGAGGCAGCCGGCCTGATGAGAAAGCGGCCCGGCTACTACACCCTGATGCTCATCACCAACGCGACCATGTTCGGCGGCACGCTCTGGATTCTGATCCTGGTCCACAGCTGGTGGGCTACCGCGCTCATCGCCGCGGCCCTGGGCGTTGTCTCGGGTCAGCTCGGCTTCCAGCTGCACGACTCCGGACACCGCCAGATGTTTGCGAGCCGGCGGCTCAACGCGGTCATCGGGATCGTCACTGGAAACGGGCTCCTCGGGATGAGTCACGGATGGTGGGTCGACAAGCACAACCGCCACCACGGCAACCCGAACAACATCGACCTCGACCCGGACATCGACATCGGTGTGATCGCCTACTCCGAGGAGCAGGCCGTCGCCAAGCGAGGCGTCGCGCGCTGGATCGTCCGCCACCAGGCGGCTCTGTTCTTTCTGCTGGTTTTCGGCCTCGCCTGGACCATGCACGTCAGGAGCGTGCGGTTCCTCGTCAGCACAAAGGAACGGCTGCGCTGGGTCGAGGCCGCGGTGCTGTGTCTCCACGCGATCGCATTTCCGGCACTGCTGCTGTTGATGGTCGGGCCGTGGCGCACCTTGCTGGTCATCCTGATTCAGAAGTGCATCGGAGGCTTCTACCTCGCCTCTGTCTTCGCCCCGAACCACAAAGGCATGCCGCAGATCGAGAAGGGCGCCGAGCTGGACTTTCTGCGTTCGCAGGTATTGACGTCACGCAATGTCAGGTCGAACCCGCTCACCGACCTGCTTTACGGGTCGCTCAACTACCAGATCGAGCACCACCTGTTCCCGACCATGCCGCGATGCAACATCCGGAGCGCGCACAAGATCGTCCGCGACTACTGCGCCGAGGTGGGCGTCCCGTATCACGAGACGTCGATCTACCGCTCGTACCGCGAGATCCTCAGCTTCCTGCACGAGGTCGGGGCGCCGCTCCGGCGGGCGCCGGCCTGAGGGGGTCAGCGCCGAGACGGATCAAGCCCGCCAGGCGCCGGCCGTTGAACGGACCTCCGAACAGCGGCGCGAACACGCAGAACGATCTTCACCTCCGTGGCGGGCGAGGCCCTGAGGTCAACGCCAGCGCACGCTCTTTGACCGTCTCACAGATCCAGTCGCAGATGCCGCCCAGGCGGGGGTCGAAGATGCGGTAGTAGTGCGTCGTTCCAGACTGGCGACGCGCAACCAGGCCGCCCAGTGCGAGCCGGTTCAGGTGGCCCGAGGCATTGAACCGCGAGGTGCCCGCGGCTGCGGCCGCGTCACCGACCGAAAGCTCACCGCGCTCCATCAAGACGTGCAGGATGCGCAGCCTCGTCGGGTCACCGAGGAGCGCGAATCGGTGTGCCGCTTCCTCGATCAGCTCTGGTGTCATCGACTCGCAGCGTAGATGGGTAACTGTTCAATCACATAGCTCCATATGGCCCCTTTTGTCTGGGCCCCTCGCCCCTACCGCTCATCGTCCTCGCTCGAGACGATGGCGACAAAGGAGGCAAGCAATGGACGATCAAGAAAAACCGCTTTCGCTGGTGCTCTTCTCGGGCACCGATGACAAGCTGACCGCGGCTGCAGTGCTGGCGGTCGGTGCAGCGGCGATGGGCCGCCCGGTCAACGTGTTTTTGCAGTACTACGCGCTGGAAGCATTCCGCGCCGGCAAGGTTTGTGAGGACCACGCGCTCGCATGGGAGGCGAAGCGCGATGACGCGCCCGTGATTCGCGCCCACCGCGGGCAGCACTGGAGCGAGCTACTGAAGCAGGCGAAAGAAGTCGGCGAGGTCAACATCCAGGCCTGCGCGCTGTCTATGGACATGTTCCACCTCAGGCAGGCCGACCTGGACCCGTTGGTGGACGGTGTTGAGGGTGTGGCTGCCTTCGTGGCTTCGGCCTCAGACGGCCAGATCGTCTTCATCTGAGTCATGGAGGAGTGATGAGCACCATTCAGATCGACAAATCAATCGACGCGCGAGGTATGGCCTGCCCCGGACCGCTCATGAACCTGATCGGAGCAATCCGCCAGGGCCAGGTGGGGCAGGTCGTCGAGGTCCTCTCCAGCGACGAAGGGTCCAGGACCGACATCCCGGCCTGGGTGGCCAAGGCCAAGCACGAGCTGGTCGAGGTTCGCCCCGACGACGGGTACGCGCACTTCATCGTGCGCAAGGCGAGGTGAGACATGGGCAATGAGGTCGTCATTCTGGGCGGCGGTGTGGGGGGGACGATAGTGGCAAACCTGGTCGCGAAGAGCGTGGGAGATCGCGCCAAGGTCACGGTAGTCGATGCGACCGGCGTGCACGTCTACCAGCCGGGTTTCCTTTACGTCGCGGTCGGTCAGGAGCTGCCGGAGGCGCTCCAGAGACCTGAAGCCCAACTGCTGCGTAGTGACGTCGAGCTGCTCGTCGACCGCGCAGCCCGCGTCGTTCCCGCCACGCAAGAGGTTGTCCTCGAGTCCGGTCGGACGCTTCGCTACGACGAGCTTCTGCTGGCCACCGGCAGCCGCACCGTGATGGACGAGGTGCCGGGCGGGATCGCCGCCCACACCTTCTACACGCTGGACGGCGCGATCCGGCTCGCAAATGCGCTCGACGACTTCGAGGGCGGAACGATCGTCATCGGCGTCGCGGGCATTCCATACAAGTGTCCGCCGGCTCCGGTGGAGTTCGCCTTCCTGCTCGATGACTACCTCAGGGCGCGCCAACTCCGCGAAAAGAGCCAGATCAAGCTGCTCTCACCGCTGAACAGGGCGTTCACCATAGAAGCAACTTCGAAGCTGGTCCAGCCGATCCTGGCAGAGCGCGGCATCGAGCTGACCGGGTTCTTCAACGTCGAGTCGGTCGACCCCGCCGCCATGATGGTCACCTCGCTGGAGGGTGAGACGGTCGCCTACGACCTGCTCGTCCTGGTGCCGCCGCACCGCGGTCAGGCGGTCATCGAGGCCTCGGGCCTCGGCGACGAGCGAGGCTGGGTTCCGGTCGACAAGAACACACTCAAGCACAGCAAGTTCGACCGGATCTGGGCGATCGGCGACACGACCAACATCCCGATCTCGAAGAGCGGGTCGGTCGCTCACTACGAGGCCTCTGTGGTCGCCGCCGAGATCGTGGCGGTCGTCAGAGGAGAAGCCCCTCCGGCGCACGTCTACGACGGAAAGGTCATGTGCTTTCTCGAGACCGGGCAGGGACAGGCGACGACCGTCCGCTTCGACTACGACCACCCGCCCGTCTCGCCGTCGCCGGCACGGCGCTGGCACTGGGCCAAAGCGCTGTTCAACAAGACCTACTGGTACACGGTTCCGCAGGGGCGCTTGCCCTAGAAGAAGGAGAGCAAATGAGCATCACGATCGCAACGAGCCTGGACCTGAAGGGCCTTTCGTGCCCGCTTCCGATCATCAAGACCGCAACGGCCATGAAGCGGCTGGCGCCGGGCGAAATGCTCGAGGCCTTTGCCACCGACCCTGGTTCCGTCCCGGACTTCAAGGCCTGGGCAAAGGCGACTGGCAACCCGCTGGTTCAGTCCGACGAGAGCGGCGGGGTCTTCCATTTCGTCCTGCAGAAGAAGGAGAGCTGAAATGAGCGCGACCACGATCGACAGACCGCCGGCGGCAGAGTTCGCCGAGCAGCCGGCGGAGAAGAAACCCGAGGTGGCCGAGAAGCTGGTGATCTTTGCCTGGAGTGGGGAGCTGGACAAGATCTGGCCCACCCTGATCCTGGCGACGACCGGCGCCGCGATGGGGAAGGAGACCACCGTGTTTTTCACCTTCTGGGGTCTGTTCCCACTGGTCAAGAACCAGGTCCGCATCACGGGTGAGAACTGGATGCAGAAGATGCTCTCGACGATGAATCGAGGGGGCGACGAGCACCTGAAGCTGTCGAAGATGAACTTCGTGGGCGCCGGTCCGGCGATGATGAATCACCTCGCCAAAGAGCACCACGTGGCCAGCCCGCACGAGCTGATGGAGATGGCCAAAGAGCTCGGAGTGCACCTGGTGCCTTGCCAGATGACGATGGACCTCCTGGGCTTGAAGCGCGAGGACCTGATCGACGGCCTGGACGAACCCGCGGGAGCAACCATGGCTCTGGCCGAGGCCCAGGGCGCGATCACATTGTTCATCTGATGGTCGCCGTCACCTACGTAGGCGGAGACCGCTTGCACATTGATGTGCGCGGCCACGAGCTCAGCGTCGATCAGCCGGTGGAGGATGGGGGCGGGGACACCGCCCCCACACCGACCGAACTCTTCCTGGCGAGCTTGACCGCTTGCGTCGGCTTCTACGCGGAACGGTTTCTGCGCCGGCACAACCTGAGCACTGAGGGCCTGAGGGTCGGCTGCACCTATGGTTGGGCTGAGAACCCCCATCGAGTCGGCGCGATCGAGCTCACCGTGGACGCTCCCGGAGTCACCACGTCAAAGCGGGAGGCGTTTGCGCGTGTCATCGAGCACTGCGCGGTGCACAACACCCTTGATCACCCGCCCCAGGTACGAATCAATCTCTCGCGCGGTACTGAGCCCCAGCCTCGGATCTCCGTGGCGCTCAGAGTCGATAGGCAATCCAGCCCTGGACCCCGCAAAGGCCCCGTGGTCCCGGTGTCGTTCGGCCCTTCTGACTAGGTGCGCGGATCGGTAGGTTGAGATTGATGCGTGCGCTTTCTCACGCGACAAGCACGGAGCTCACCGCACTCTTGTTTGGGCCGAAGGCGTACGGGTCGGCGATGACGCCGCGCCATCTGGTGTTCGGCGGATACGTGGTCAGTCTGACCGCACTTGGCGCGCCCCGGATGCCGAACGGAGTCGAGACCACCGTCGAAGGGCGCATCGGTCAGCGCGCGAGGGTGGGCGGCGGTTCGCTGTCAATTGGAAGGCAGGTGCTGGAGCCCGGACCCGGCTGGAACCCTCGACCCTCGTTCTCGAGCTTCCACTGCCTCGCACCCGGTCCGGAACCACAGGCTGCGCTCTACGCCGGTCGCGGCGCGGGCCTCACGCCCGCGGGAGACGACCTTCTTGCAGGCTACGTGGCGGGACTGGTGCTTCTCCACGGCGAGACCAAGCGCGCGGCGCAGCTTGTCAATGAACTCGCCGGCCGCACCGCCCCGCTCAGCGCAACGCTGCTGCGCCACGCGGCGAGGGGTGAGGTGCCGGAACCCGTGCATATCCTCCTCGCGAGTGGCGACACCAGGCCGCTGCTGGCATTCGGCCACAGCTCGGGCATCGCGTGGCTTCGGGGATTGGTCTCGGCTGGTTATCCGGTTGGACGCGAGCAGGAGATCTTCGGGCACGCGCCAGTGGCTGCAACCGCGGGCCGCTGAGCGGCGCTCCTACCTCTCGTCGGTATCTCGTCTCAGCTCGTCTGTCAGCGATGCCGCGAGCCGCAGGACGAAGTCGTCCATCGTTGACTGCGCAAGCCGATGCATCAGCGCGCGATCGATCAGCTTGCCGAGTGCTCCCATCGGTGGGTCGTACCGAGCGTTCAGGGTGAGGCGGGTCGACTGAAGCCCGTACGGATCGGCGTGCAGAGTCCCCTCCATGCTTGGGAAGAGCGGCGGTCCGCCGGCCGCGGTCCAGCTGACCGCCAACATCGCGCTCTCGCGATTGGCCGCAACGTGCGACTTTCCCACCAGGAGCCGAACGTGCTTGTAGATCGGGACATTCCCGAGCTTGATGCCCACCTTGGCCAGCTGCGCTTTGCCATCACCGTCGAGCGAGACCGTCCAGTGATGTCGTGGGTCGGTAAGAATCCCCGTAACCGCCATCGACGAATACGGAATGAGCGTCGTTCCCTGTGCCAGCACCCCTCGATGTTGCACACGCCGCCGGGTGGGGACGAGGGCCTATCGACCCGCATCTGGCGGGTATATGTGCCTGAGCGTTGGAGGGCGCGGCTTTCGCGCCCTCCCAATCTCTGCGCTCCTACTCGATCCAGACCTCGACAGTCTTGTGCTCGGCATCGTCGTCGACGTCGACGATCTTGCCCAGCTCGCCTGCCTCGATCGCCGCCGTGATCGCGTCCCAGTCCACGTCCGTCGAGTGCGGGACGTACGCCTTCGCCATCGTCATCCCGAACTTGACGATTCCGATCGGCATCCGAACGTTGACGGCTGGCTCGCCGGCCTTGGACTTGTCGACCACCTTCACCCGAAGCGTCGTCGGCTTCGGGGTCACCTTCGGCTCCTGAACAGCCATTCTGGAATCACCTCCAGGCCCAAGCGTGTTGTAGCGCTGTGGCCCGAGGTAGGGCCTCATGGCCCTCCATTGATGGGCGCTCAAAACGGCCGCGGCCGATTGTCACACGCCTCCAGGGCTGAATGGCACTCGGCTCGAAACGGTGAACAAGAGAAGCTGGCGGTGGAGGTGATTTCAATGACGAAATCTCTAATCAACAAGACCTGGATAGGAGGTCTGGCTGTCTTTGCGGCCGGGATCGTGGTGGCGCTTGTCGGCGTCTTCCTGATGCTCGGGTACGGCGGAACATTCACTCAGATCGACGGAACGAATACCTACGACTTCGTGCCCAACATGAACGGCTTCTTCTGGGTCACGATCGGGTTGATCGTGGCGGGCGGCCTCATCGCGTTGATCGGCAGCATCGCGCAGTTCGTGGCGTGGATCGGCGCGCTGATCAACAGCTACGTGTTGCCGGAGAAGACGTGGTTCGCCGTCCTCCTTCTTGGTGGCGTTCTGAGCTTCGCGTTTGCACCGCTCGGATTTGCAGCCATGATCGCGTACGTCATCGCGGCGCCCGACGGCACGCCTTATCGCCAGCCGCGCATCGGCTCGGCGCCACAGGCGCAGCCGCTGGCTCCGACCACCTGACCGATTCGCTGGGAGACGAGGGGCAGGCTATGCCTGCCCCTCGCTGCAATCAGCGCGTCGGCTTGCCCATTGGTTCCTTGAGCGACGGCGCCGTACGCCTGAAGGCTGTTTGCAGCACGTCGGCGACCGCAAGGTAGACGAGTGCGTAAGCCAGGATGCCCAGCTGCTCCAGGGCCCCCAACGAGCCGAATCCGAGCAGCGCTTGCGCCGGGGGCAGATTGACAAGGCCCACGGTCACCACCAGCGCTGCAGCCACGGCTGCCACCACGGGCAAGCTCGGCCACGGACGCTCGAAGAACCATCCTTTGTTTCGGACGGCGAACAGCACCAACAGTGCAGACGAGCCGAGAAAGAGAAACCAGACCGAGTGGATCTCCTCAGCCGAGCGACTGGAAACGAGGCGCAGCAGCCCGAAGGCGAAAACCGCGTTGATCAGGCCCAGGAAGATGGACAGCTCGACAAGCCGGCGTACGTCCCAGCGACGCGGCCGGGCGATGTCCTCCGGGGAAACGGCGTCCGTAACGATCGCGAGCATCGGCAGGTCCGCGAGGAGATTGAGCAGCAGCACCTGGCCGGGCGTAAGCGGAAGAAATGGGAGGACTAGAGACGCGACCGCCACGATGATCACGTTGGCGAAGTTGCTGACCATCGTGTACAGCAGGTAGCGGTTGATGTTGGTGAACGTGCGGCGGCCTTCATCGATGCCGTCGACGATGACCTTCAGGTCGTCCTCTAGCAGGACCAGGTCGGCGGCGCCTTTTGTGGCGTCCGTGCCGCTGGCGAGCGCGATCCCGACGTCGGCTGCTTGCAGGGCAGGGGCGTCGTTGACTCCGTCGCCGGTCACCGCCACGTGTCGCCCGAGGTGCTGGAGCGTCTGCACCAGGCGAAACTTGTCGGCGGGCACCGTCTCTGCAAAGATGCGGCCCCCGATCGCCGCGGCGGAGGTGTTGGCGGCGTTCAGGTCACGCGCCGAGATGATCGCGGCGTCAGGCACGTCGATGCCGATCTGCCGGGCCAGCGCGGCGGCGCGGGGGAGCGCGTCCCCTGTGACGATCTTGACCTCGATCCCCAGATTTGTCGCCATGCGCATCGCGTCGGCGGCGCCTGGGCGAGGCGGGTCCGACATCGCGAGGAGGCCGAGAAGCGTCAGATCGGACGGGTTCGTGCCGCCCTCCGCGACCGCCAGCACGCGCGCGCCCGCCGCTTGCATACGCAGGAGCTGCTGAGTGACGAGGTCTCGCTGCGGGCCTCCGAGCGGAAGCACTCCATCAGGCGTCTTTATCCAACGGCACCGTTCGAGCAGCATCGCCGCGGCTCCCTTGTAGATGAGCTCGCCACCGACCGAAACACACATCTGCTTCGTCTCTGCGTTGAACTCCGTGACGGTCCGGCGAGACTCGTCCTTCAGCGCCGAAGGGTCCAACCCTGACGCAGCATCGATCAGCGCGTCATCGATCACGTTCGCCCCTCGGCGGGGATAGCTGGAGCACTGGACGGCCGCCAGCAACAACCTCTCTTTCAGGATGAGGGACCAGCTGTCCACCAGCTCAGTCCGGTTCTCGGTGATGGTCCCGGTCTTATCGATGCACAGCGTGTCGATCGCGCTGAGGTCCTCGATCGCCGCCAGTCGCCGCACCAGCACCCTCTTGCGGGCCAGCGCCCTTGCCCCGAGCGCCAACGTAGTTGCGGTCACAGCCGGAAGCGCTTCGGGAACGATGCCAAGAGCGAGCGCAAGGGCGAGGGTCAGCGAGACGAGCACACCGCGACCGAGCAGGGCATTGCTGACAAAGACCACGGCCGCAAGCACAAGGCCGAACCGGAGCAAGGAGCCGGCGAAGCGCGACAGGTTGATCTGGAAGTCGCCAGCCGCTCTCGCTCCCTTGACCAGCGACGCGGTCTCCCCGAACTGCGTGCGGGAGCCAGTAGCCACCACCACGCCCGAGCCCGCGCCGCCGACAACGGTCGTCCCGGCAAAGACGATGTCCGTCCACTCGGACGCCGTGCTGCTGCTCACCGGCGCGACCGCCTTGGCTTGAGGGACTGACTCCCCGGTGAGCGTGGCCTGGTTGACTTCCAGCTCGTCCGCCTCGACCAGCCGGATGTCCGCCGGAACGACGTCGCCGCTGCCCAGGAGCACGTAGTCACCCGGGACCAGCTGTTCGGCGGGCAGGTCGACCTCCGCGCCGTCGCGCTTGACGCGGCTGTGAAGAGGCAGCAGATGCCTGAGCGCCTCGAGGGCCTTCTCGGCTCGGTATTCCTGGACGATGCTCAGGCCGACGTTGAGAGCAATGAGCGCGAGGATGATGGCCCCGTCCGGCAGGTCGCCTGTGATGATCGTCAGCAACCCGGCGCCGGCTAGCAGCAGGTTGATTCCGTTCCTGACCTGCTCCAGAACGATCCCGTTAAATGATCTCGAAGCGACGCCGACGGCGTTCGGGCCATAACGAGCGAGCCTCGCCCGAGCCTCCTCCGCCGACAACCCTTCCCGGGCCGAACCCAGGTCCGCGAGGACTCCGTCCGCCGTTGCGGCGGCGGCGCCACCAGGCGAGCCGGTTACCGAGGGGAGCGCTCCTGCGCAGACTGCTTCAACGGACCTGGCGGAAGTCTACGGGCCCGCTTCGGCGGGCCCGCCCGCGTCATCGGGTAACTGGTGTTGCCGCCCCTACCTTGGCGGCCAGCGACCTTGCCCAGCCCTCCGCGCGCTCCAGCTCACCCGGCTCCAGCGCCGGTGGCTTCCCTGTCACCAGGAAGCTCGCGGGCTGCGCGACCAGGCGAGCGCCGAACCGTTCCAGCCGCTTGGCCATGTCGCTCGCGGCCGACCCCGACATCCACTTCGGCCACGTCAGCCGCGTATCGAATGCTGCTGCATTCACGCCTGGGAAAGACTCGCCGATGCGGTCGACGTAGTCCACCATCGCCTTGGTGATGCCGTGCCCTTCCGTTGGACCCCCGACCACGACCAGGTCGTAGCTGTGGAGGCGAATGTCCTGCGCATTCTCAGCCGCGAGGACATCCACCGCGCCCCAGGCACGGAGGCCGGCGGCGATGGCATATGCGATCTTCTGTGTGTTCCCGTAACGCGAGCCGTAAATGACCAGGCTGTTCATCTGGACGCCTCCTTCACAATTACTCACCAAATCGGGAGTGCTTCCCGAACGGTGTCGTCCCAGCGGTAGCTGATCGTGTTGATGACACCCACCACACCATCGACTCCGCGAGCCATGCGGCCGAGGATCTCGACGTCGCTCTTCCGGTCGACCTTTCCGTCGAGCGTCACAACGCTGTATCTGACGTTTACGCCGATCGGGTCGTCCGAGGTGAACATCAGCGCCGGGATGATCCCGTCCAGGATCTCCTCGCGGAGGTCGTCGTCAGTGCGCAGGAAGACCTGCAGCACATCGCTGCGGCTCACGATGCCCGCGATCTTGCCCCGGTCGTCGACGACCACCAGCTGACGGACATTGCGCTCGTGCATCAAGCGCGCCGCGTGCGACAGGCGGTCTTCGGTACGGATCGTGATTGCCGGCGACGTCATGACGTCCGCCGCAGTCAATCCTTCCGCCTTTGCCCGTTCCTTCTGGCGCCGCCGAAGATGCAGGAGGTCGGTCGAGGTCTCGAGCTCCTCCTTCCGTTCTTTGAAAAGCAGGTCCCCTTCGGAAACGAGTCCAACCGGGACCCCACCTTGGTCCACGATCGGTATGGCGCTGATCCGGTTCTCTTCGATGAGCCGGACCAGCAGCTTGAAAGGCGTCATCGGGCTGGCGACGTGGACGCGTTTCGTCATCACGTCGGCAACGGTGCGGTGACGGGGAAGGCTGCTCACCGCGGTGCCCTCTCTGCGACCAGCACCGGGCGGTCGCTCGTCCGCAGCAGGCTGTGGGTGACCGAGCCGAGCAAGAGGCTCCCCAGGTCGCCCATGCGGCCAGAGCCGATGACGATGATGTCGGCGCCCCACTTCGCGGCGACCTCGATCACCTTCTGAGCAACCGGGCCTGGGGACGCGACGATCGCGTTTGTCGCCACGCCTGCATCTGTAAGCAGAGTCGTCGCGCGCGCAAGCGTCTCCTGAATCTCCTCGTCGCGCTCGACGTAGGTGAGTCCCTGGGCCGCGTAGAGAGTCTGCGCTACGTGTAGCACGAGCACCGCGGATCCTGGAGCGGCGGCTGCGGCGACCGCGGCCGCGACGCCGGGCTCGATGTCATCACCGCCAGCGATCGCAAGCACGACTCGCTTGGATTCGTGCTCCGACGCCGGAGACGGTCCCCTGACGATCAGCACAGGGCAGCCCACCTTGGTCAAGAGCTGGTGACTGACGCTGTGGGCCGAAAGCAGCGACTGCCAGTCCGACAGGCCGCGAGAGCCGACGACTATGAGGTCGGCGTCATATTCACGAGCTGCCTCAGCCACGGCCCCGGCCACGTGACCGCTGTCCGCGTCCAGGATGTCGCCTTTGGCTTCGACCTCAAGACCGCGAACCCGGTCGACTGTCGATTGGACAAGCTCCCTTGCCTCCGATCGGGTCTCGACGTCCCACACGCCGTGGCGGCGATGAACCTCGAGGTTCCACACGTGAACGACCTCGACGCTCGCACGCGATGCTCGAGCAAAGTTGGCTGCCAAAGTAGCTGCCGCCTGCGCGGCGTCGCTGCCGTCGGTGGCGACGAGGATTCGGTGGAAAGTCTTGTCTTCCATGGCAACAGCGTCGCCCGGCGGCGCCCCGCCTTCGAGGGTCGATGGACCCTCCCGCCGCAGGGCGATTGGCGTAGATTCGCGCTCGGTGGTCCATCGCCGAGACCGCAAAGACCTGCTGCTGGAGGCGGGCGTCAGCCTGGCCTCTGAGCTTTCGCTTCCGATCGTTCTGCAGCGGATCGTCGACCTCGCCGTCGAGGTGACCGACGCTCGCTACGGGGCGCTCGGGGTGCTCGGCGAAGCTGGTCTGATCACCGAGTTCATCACCACTGGCATCTCGGAGAAGCAGAGGCAATTGATTGGGCCCCTCCCCACGGGGCGCGGGGTGCTTGGTCAATTGATCAAGGAACCCAAGCCGCTCCGGCTCCGCAATATCGCGGATCACTCGCAGTCGGTCGGCTTCCCGGCCAACCATCCGCCGATGCATTCTTTTCTCGGCGCGCCGGTGCAGGCCATGGGACGGGTGTTCGGCAACATCTACCTGGCCGAGAAACGGTCCGCCGAACAGTTCAGCCAGGAAGACGAAGAGACTCTGCTGGTGCTCGCCACCCAGGCCGGTGTGGCGATCGCGAACGCGAGCCTCTACGCGGAGATCCGCCAGCGCGAGCGCTGGCTTGCCGCTCTGCGTGACATCACCGACCAGGTGCTCTCGGGCGCTTCAGAGCGGGCTCTGCTCGACAGCATCGCGGAACACGCGAGAGAGCTCGCCGGCGCTGACGCCTCGACCATCATCACCCGCGGTGAGACACCGGGACAGCTGGTCGTGGCCGCAGCCGTCGGCGCCCGGGCGGGCCAGATGCGCGGCCACGTCCTTCCGGCAGAAGGTCCAATCTCTGGCGCGGTGATGAAGAGCGGCGAGGCGGTCGACTTCGAGGACGTCAGCCTCGATTCGCGGGGGTATCAGCCCATCGTGCGCGCATACGGGCCCGCGTATTTCTGTCCGCTTCGAGACCACGACGGAGTGATTGGGGCGCTGATGATCGCGAACCTGAAGGGGGGAGCTAAATTCGACCAGGATCGCATCCGGCTGGTTTCGAGCTTCGCGGACCAGGCTTCGATCGCGATCCAGTACCGCCGCGCCCAGGCCGAGCTCAGCAGGCTGGGACTCATGGAGGAACGGGAGCGGATCGCCAAGGAGCTGCACGATGGGATCATCCAGTCGCTCTTCGCGGTCGGCATGGGTCTCCAGGGGACGGCGTTGATGGCCGCCTCGCCCGAGATGACGGGGCGCCTGGACGGCGCAGTCGAGGAGCTCGATCGCGTGATTCGCGACCTGAGGAACTACATCTTCGGGCTGCGGCCCGGGATCCTGGCCGACCGCCAGCTCGACCAGGCGCTGCGTGTCCTCGCCGACGAGACGCAGGCTCGCTCCGGTATCCCGGTGGAGGTGGGCGTCGATGCGGGCCTGGCTGCATCACTTTCCGGACGCTCCACCGACATCGTGCAGCTGACCCGCGAGGCGCTCTCCAACGTGGTGCGGCACGCTCGCGCCGGGACGGCGAAGGTGAGCCTAGCGCGTGAGCGAGCCGAGGCGATCCTGACCATCGAAGACGACGGACTCGGTTTCGACGCGGGCGGTGAGTCGGTGGGGAACGGGCTCCGCAACATGCGCGAGCGCGCCGTCTCGCTTGGCGGCTCGCTCGAGGTCTCGAGTCGAGACGGCGAGGGCACGCGGCTGCAGGTCAGGTTCCCGATCAGGGGCTAAGGACCTGTCCGAATCGGGCCCCCGACCCTATCGCTCGCCGCGCCGACAGTGCGAGGATGGAGGTGGTGTTGCAGAACCGAGTGAGGGTTCTCCTCGTTGACGACCATGAGGTTGTGCGCGACGGAGTGAAGTCGCTCATCAACGCCAATGACGACATGATCGTCGTGGGCGAGGCCGGGTCGGTTCGCGAGGCGATCGATCAGGCCATGCGGACGAGGCCAGACGTGGTGGTGATGGACGTCCGGCTTGCCGACGGCAGCGGTATCGAAGCCACGCGCGAGATCCGCGCCCGCCTCGAGAAGACACAGGTCCTGATGCTGACCTCGTTCGCCGACGACGAGGCGCTCTTCGCTTCGATCATGGCCGGAGCGTCTGGTTACGTCCTCAAGCAGATCCGCGGCGGCGAGCTGATCAGGGCGATCCGCGAGGTCGGCGCCGGCAAGAGCCTGCTCGACCCAGAGGTTACGAAATCGGTCCTCGAGCGCCTGCGCAAGGGCAAGACCATGCGAGACGAGAAGCTGGCCCGACTGTCGGCGCAGGAAGAGCGGATCCTGACGCTCATCTCGCAGGGCATGACGAACGGCCAGATCGGCAAGCAGCTGAAGCTCGCCGAGAAGACCGTCAAGAACTACGTCTCGACGATCCTGTCCAAGCTCGAGGTCGCCCGCCGCGCCGAGGCCGCGGCGTACCTCGCCCGACACACGACAACGCCGGGATCGAACTCTTAGGCCGACCCCTGCAAGCGCTGGGCGATCAGCTCGGCCAGCTCCTTCACCGTCCCTTCGGCCACGTTGTGCATGAGCGCCTCGTCGAGCTGCTCTCCGAGCCGGCCCAACGGTGGTTCATACATGCCGCTGACGGTCAAACGCGTCTCGTCGGTGCTCACAGGTGACACGTCGACCTTTCCATTCATCACCGGAAGGAGCTTCCTGCCGAACGTCGGCTTCCAGGAGATCGGGATGACCGCCCACGTCGATGTCTTGACCGGCTCGCCGAACTCGACGTTGACCTTCTTGCGGACTGGAATCCCCGCCACGTGAACACCGACTGATTTCGGGAACCACTTGGACGGCGACGTCAGGAGCGCGTCGCTGACCTGCTTGACGGGACGCTGGATGTGGACGGAATGCTGAACATGCATTGGATACCTACTTTTTCGGACCGTTTTTCGTTGTGCCGCCCAACCGCCGGAGCGCCCACTGAACGGGGTCGAAGTAGGCATCGTCCATGCGCTCCTTGAGCGGGATGATCGCATTGTCAGTGATCTTGATGTGCTCCGGACATACCTCGGTGCAGCACTTCGTGATGTTGCAGTAGCCGACCCCTGCCTTTCCGCGCAGCATTGGCCTGCGGTCGAGGGTGTCCTTCGGGTGCATCTCGAGGCTCGCGATGCGGATCATGAATCGGGGACCGTAGAACGGAGTGTTCGCGTGCTCGCGCAGGACGTGGCACACGTCCTGGCACAGGAAGCACTCGATGCATTTGCGAAACTCGATGACCCGATCGACGTCTCGCTGCTGCATTCGCCACGGCTCGCTGCTCGCGAGGTCCTTCTCACTCGGCGTGAACGGAGGGATCTGCTTGTTAACGTCGTAGTTCCAGCTCACGTCGGTGACCAGGTCCTTGATCAAAGGGAAGGTCTTCATGGGCGTCACCGTGAGGGTGGACCCGTACTCCGCGATCGGTGACTTGCACATGAGGCGCGGAAAGCCGTTGACCTCCGCCGAGCAGGAGCCGCATTTCGCCGCCTTGCAGTTCCACCTGACGGCGAGGTCGGTCGCGAGGTTGGCCTGGACCCACAGCACGGCGTCCAGCACCACCATGCCTTCGCGCACCGGCACCCGGTAGGAGACCAGCTCGCCGGCATTGGTGTTCCCGCGCCAGATCCTGAGGTCGAGGTCGGAGACGTGCATCACTCGCGCTCCTCGGGGGTGTACCGCGTGTACGAGTGCTCGACGGCCTCCAGGAGGAATTCGGGAAGCGCCTCCCGGCGCCATGGTTTGACGACCATCCCGTCAGGCGACTTCTCGACGATGAAGTTCACGTCGGCGAGCTGGTCATCGGTTTTGGGAAAGTCCGACCTCGCGTGGGCGCCACGGCTTTCCCTTCTCACGAGCGCCGAGCGAAGCAGCGCCTCCGCGTTGACGAGCATCGAGCGCACATCGATCGCGGTGTGCCAGCCGGGGTTGAAAGCCGTCGAGCGCGACCCGCCCGTCCCGCAGTTCTCCGCGCGCGCATGCAGCTCCATGATCTGATCCAGGCCCGCCTCGAGCGTGGGGCCGTCGCGCACGATCGGCGCGTGCTTGCTCATCGTCTCCTGGATCTCGGCCTGCAGGACGAATGGATTCTCGCCCGCCGGCCGCTCCAGCGGCGCCATCACGGATGCGATGGCCGCGCTGATCTCCTCGGGGTCGAGCTTCGCCGCGACGCTCGCGCTCTTGCCCAAGCTCGCGGCGGCGGCTTCGCCCGCCCTCTTCCCGAACACGAGCAGGTCGCTCAGCGAGTTGCCGCCAAGGCGGTTGGCCCCGTGCAGACCGGCCGCCGCTTCACCCGCGGCATACAGGCCAGGCACGGTGCTCTCTCCGGTCTCGGGGTCGACCTTTATCCCGCCCATGATGTAGTGGATCGTCGGCGCGACCTCCATCGCCTCCTTGGTGATGTCGACCTTGGCGAGCTGGAGGAATTGCTCGTGCATCGACGGCAGCTTGCGCTTGATGTAATCCGGCGTGCGATGGGTGATGTCGAGGAAGACGCCGCCGTGCGGCGTGCCGCGGCCGGCGCCGACCTCGGAGTTGATCGCGCGGGCGACGACGTCGCGCGAGGAAAGCTCCATGCGCTCGGGGTCGTACCGCTCCATGAACCGCTCGCCGTCCTTGTTGCGCAACACCCCGCCCTCGCCCCGTACCCCTTCGGTGACGAGGATGCCGCGCACGCCGGCCGGCCACACCATGCCGGTCGGGTGGAACTGCACCATCTCCATGTCGCGAAGCTGCGCGCCGGCGTCGTACGCGAGGGCCGTGCCGTCTCCCGTGCTTTCCCACGAGTTGGAGGTCACGCGGTACATCTTCCCGGCGCCCCCCGACGCGACGATCAAAGCGCCGCAGCGGTAAAGGATCAGCGACCCGTCCGCTCTGCGGTAAGCAAGCGCACCGGCGAGACGACCACCTGCCTTCAGCAGCTTGAAGACGGTGATCTCCATGTGAACGTCGACCCCGTCGGTGTGGACCGCACGATCCTGCAGAGTGCGCAACAGCTCGAGTCCGGTCCGGTCGCCGATGTGCGCGAGCCGCGGATAGGTGTGGGCGCCGAACGGCCGCTGGTGGATCCGTCCCTGCCACGTGCGGTCGAACACCGCACCCCACCGCTCGAGCTCGATCACGCGCTCGGGTGATTCCCGGGCGTGGATCTCAGCCATGCGCCAGTCGTTGATCATCTTGCCGCCCTTCATCGTGTCGGCGAAGTGGACCTCCCACGTGTCCTGGTAGGCCACGTTGTGGAGCGCTGCGGCGATGCCGCCCTCGGCCATGACGGTGTGCGCCTTGCCGAGCAGCGACTTGCAGACCACGAGCACGCGCCGTCCCGACTCGGCCGCGGCGATGGCCGCGCGCAGACCTGCGCCGCCCGCACCGATCACCAGCACGTCGGTCTCAACGGCCTCGTAGCCCGGCGCGCTCACGAGACCCACCTCAGGTCGGTCAGCCAGCCATGCTGCAGGGCTCGAATGTATAGGTCCGTCAGCCACACCGACGCAAGACTCGCCCAGGCCCAGCGGTCATGACCGACGTTCAGGACGCTCACGCCCTTCCAGAGCCGCCAGCGCACGGTGGCCGACCGCGAACATGAGAAGCAGTCGAGCTGGCCTCCGGCGAGATGCCGAAGCGCGTGGCAGCCGAACGTGTAGCCGGAGAGCAGGATCACGTTGAGGACCATCAACCCAGTGCCGAAGCCGAAGCCGAAACGACCCGCGAAGTCGAACGCGACCACTGCGTCGTACCAGAGGAAGCCGACCTGCAGGACCGTCGCGTAAAAGGCAAAGCGGTGGAAGTTGTTGAGGATCCACGGAAAGGCGGTTTCGCCGCGGTAGCGCCCACGATGCGGCTCAGGCACAGCGCAGGAGCGCGGATGCCACAGGAACGATCGAAAGTACGCCTTGCGGTAGTAGTAGCAGGTGAGCCGGAACGCAAGGGGCGCCCACGCCACCCATACGCCCGGCGGGATGCGTCCAACGTTGATCAGCGGCGAGTCGAACGGGCTGAGATAGGGCGGCACATTGGCGGCGGGCTGAAAGAGGACGACCCACGTCGCGTATACGACGAAGGCGCTGAGGACGACCGCGACGAAAGTCGGGTAGGCCCAGTTGGGTAGGGCGCTGTACGGATTCCTTAGCGAGACGCCCGCCTGGGTTGCTGCCACTCTCGTGACTTATCTAACTACTTGGCGAAAAAAGAGCTCCGGCGGGTTGCCCCGCCGGAGCTTGCCGTCCGTAACTGCTGTCACGCAGCAACCTTCTGCATGACTTTGATCTTCTCAGGCTTGCGAGCTGCCACGAACATCTCGAAAACCAGAGCACCGAGCACTCCGAGAGCCACTACCGCCAGAGCGAACGCGGCGTACGTCGTGTAGGTACCGACCGTCCACCAGCCGTACGAGTTGAGCAGCGCGCCGCGCAACATCTCACCCTTGAAGACGGTGTCGCGCTGTGCGTTCAGCGTCGTGATCTGAGTCTGAAGCGCAACGTACTGCGGGTCGGTCTTCGGAAGGTTGGCCTGCTGTGCCTGCAGCCCGGACACCTGAGTGCCGATCTGGGCGTAGCTGCGGCCACCGTCGATGCCCTGCAGGTGCTTGCCGATGAAGTCATTGGCGTAGATGCGGGCCTGGTTGCCATCGAGGACCTGCTTGCCGGCCTGGTCCTGGATCTCCTGGGGGAACTCCTTCGGGTCGAGAGCGCCGCCCGGCTTGATCTGGTCAGCAGCCGTGAAGAAGATCTGCTGCGCGGCCAGCTCGTCGTGGACCTGGTTGGTCACGAACGTGCCCTGCACGAACGCGAAACCTGATGCCGCCCCTAGCACCAGGAAGAGGATCGCCTGGAGGCTCACGATTCGCCACCTGATCGCCGTTGTCATCACTGTTTCCTCCTGCCCCCTGTTCGAGGGTTCGAAATTCTTTAATTGAGCTTCGGACGGCTCGCAAGCAGTGTTCCTCCAAATCGGTTGAGGGAGTTCGTGCCAGGTGGCCCTTTGCGAGGGGCCGATGGGCCCCCCGCAAAAGTGACCATCGGTCCAGGCCTCTAGGCGGGAGCCGCCGCGGTTACGAAGCTCGGCTGCGTCGCGCCGGCCTTAACGGCCAGTGGGCTTCGCGCTACGAGCACCGACACATACGCGAGCTGCATGACCTTGTGGGTCACGCTTCCGAGAAGCAGGCCCTCGATGTCAGAGAGTCCTCGCGAGCCCATGACGATGAGGTCGATGTCGTTGGCCTCGGCGGTCTCAACGATCGCCTTGGCGACATGACCCGCTGCGACGTCGCGCAGCTCTCCCTTCGCCGCGATGCCGGCATCGCGCGCGACTTTGACCGCCTTGCCGACGAACTGGGTCGCCTCCGCGGGCGTCTCCTCGGAATAGACCACCGCGCGGCCCCTGTCGTGCTCGGCAACGTGCAGGACGAACAGGTCGGCGCCGAACTTCCGGGTTACCTCGATCGCGGTGGGTAGAGCCGTTTGCGAGTACTCGGATCCGTCGAGCGCGACCAAAACGTGTTTGAACATGAAGTTCACCTCCTGGGGTCAGGGTCGAGCGACGCCGCGTGCGAAGTCAGTGCCAAACGTCCCCCCGGAGGCGGGCTCTTCGCCCCGTGCCTCAAGAGTGGACCGGGACGACGATGACCACGTGTTCACTGTCAGTGACGTCATGACGCGGGAGCTCATCACAGCGTCGCCCGAAACGAAGTTCCAGGAGGCCGTTCGGCTGCTCGAGGAGAACCGGATAAGCGGGCTTCCGGTCGTCGATCGCGACGGCAAGCTGGTGGGCATCCTGTCCGAAGCCGACCTTCTCAACAAAGCCGAGAAGCGTGAGCCCGACGCTTATGTCCTCGAGTCGCGGCGCAACCGTCTCGATCGCTCCCGCGCATCGGCCCTTGACGTCGCATCCGCGATGAGCCGTGACATCGTCACCGTGCGGCCGGACTCGCCTATCGCGCTGGCGGCGCGTGAGATGCACGCCCGCGGATTCAAGAGGCTCCCGGTGGTCGACTCTGAAGGCCGGCTCGTCGGCATCGTCAGCCGGGGCGACGTGCTCAAGGTGTTTCTCCGCTCCGACGCCGAGCTCGCGGCCGAGGTGCGAGCCATCCTCGACCACGCCGAGCGCACCTTCCGCGGGTCGCCACTCACGGCGAAGGTGACCGGCGGCGTCGTTGACCTGGACGGAAGACTGGCGTCGAAAAACCAGGTCGATGCGACGGTCCGCGCGGTCGCGGCGGTCGACGGGGTGATCGGGATCTATAGCCGGATCGGCTACGAAAGGGACGACGCGCGTTTCCTCGACCTGTCGCTCGAGACAAGCCGCCTCTTCCAGCGGTGACCGGCCAAGGGCAGCGGCGCCGCGCTGCGGCTCCCCCGCTCGAAGGCAGCTCGGTCGCGATCCTGCTCGCCGTCTTCTGCGCGGTCGTGATCGGAGCGACGCTGAGGCTGCTCGCACAGGTGCAGCTGGCAGATCTCAGCTGGGCGGTTGCCGTCCTTATCGCCCTCGTTCCGCTTGGTGTGTCTGTGTTTCGCGACTTGCTGCGACGCGAAACCGGCGTCGACCTCATCGCTCTGCTCGCCATGGCCGGATCCCTGGTGCTGGGCCAGTACCTGGCCGGCGCTGTCATCGGCCTGATGCTGTCTGGCGGCCAGGCCCTGGAACGCTACGCGAGCTCTCGGGCCCGCCGTGAGCTGACGGCGTTGGTCGCCCGCGCGCCACGAGCAGT